>JAEEGK010002486.1_pt1 | contig 46179 bp, 30 predicted proteins | sample 8958771 | NCBI WGS metagenome assembly JAEEGK01 (sample SAMN16246547, study PRJNA631951) | gut metagenome | biome: gut microbiome; feature: rumen; material: SC-attached | host: Bos | place: Iran: Karaj | collected 2018-10 | reverse complement strand
AAAACATTTTCCTTAAAGAGTTCATACTTGAAACACATGCCAGAACCAATCAATGCAGAAGAAAGGCCGAGACGGTTATGAGCCTTACGGAAAATGGTGTTATTAATTTCTTCACTGGCACCATCCAATACTGCGACGTCATTATTGGCATTCTTGGCACATCGGTGACATTGTATAGCATCATAAACGCTGCAAAGTACATTGAGCTGGGAGAGAAATTCTGGACGGACGACGTTATCTGCATCTAAAATTATAACATTGTCAAATTCGTCTTTGACGTTGTCAATCGCAAACTGCATGGCTTTGGCCTTGGAGCTTTTTTCAAACGTTGGCTGGAGTAGGGTAATTGGCAATTTACTTAATTTCTCATTTGTCTTAGGCTGCATGTGGTCAGAGATTACTATGACGGCGTATAATTCCTTGGGGTATTTTTGCTGAAGGAATTGTGTTACGGCATTGATAATCACTTTGTCTTCTTTATATGCGGGGTATAAAATCAGGAATTTGTTTAAGCGATCGCTAAGTGCGGCAGCATGGATGGCGATGCGGTCTTCTTTTTCATAGAAAAGGGAGATGATGGCGAAGAACACTACGTAAGCTACCGATCCAGCTATAATGAACCAGAGAACAATCTCAAATATGTGTATAATACCCCAAATATTCATCATTGTTGTTTATTCCTTTTCTTGAGAAAAAGTTGGACAAGTTTTGTTTTGCCCCAAAATCTGAGATTAAAGAGGGCCCAAAGAGTAACCAATGGCGAACGTAGGAAAGTCTTGTCCCACATTTCGTCAACCAGATAATCTGGTGTTGCCAAGGCAAAGAAAAACAGACATGCCGCTCCTAATAACCACCATTTAATAACTAAGGTGAAATAGATAAAAGGCAATACCAAACTCATAATCATGATGATACCGACCATGACCGTTCTGGGGACTAGTATCCATTGGATGATCTTGTCGGCCAAGTCACGTTGTTTGTTAAAGAGGGCACCAGGTAAATACTTGATGTTCCAATACAGATTTTTTAGTTGTTTGACAGCCCAGCGGCCGTGCTGAAGATTTAGTTTTTCTGTCGTCCTCACTTTTTCGCCATAGATCAGGATATCGTGAAAATAATCAATGTAGATTTGATTGCGTAATAACATGGCCTCTAATTCTTTGACTTCAGCTGAGGATTTTGTTTTCATGACGTTGTCTTTAAACCATTTGAAGTCAAATGCCGTGCCAGTTTCTGCCAATGACGCAGACAGTCCCAAATTAATATGGCCTTTACGGAATATAGCATTGTTAATTTCTTCAAATATAGCCCCCATACGAGCAGCAGCTGTATCCCTGTTCCTAGAAACAGTATGTGCCTGGATGGCTTTGGTCGCTGCAGATTCATATGCATTATTCATTTGTGTTAAGAATTCTTGCTCTACAATATTATCTGCATCTAGAATCATGGCAATATCATAGATTTTAAATTCTGGGAGATTTAAGATGGCATATTGGAGGGATTTTGCCTTTGAACTCTCTGCGAAATTAGGTGTCAGCAAGGTGATGGGGTATTGCGCTAGGCGCATATTGGTGATTTCACTTTGGTGGTCGGAAATGACCGTCACATCGAAAAGTCGCTGGGGGTAAGATTGTGCTAATATGGAGAGAACTGTCTGCTCAATCACCTGATCCTGCTTATAAGCAGGAATCAAAATGATGAAACGACGCTTGATTTTGGCCTCGTTGATATTGGTTGTTCTTGTAAATAAAGAGGCAATAGAAAAAATGCCCAGATATAATACCGTACCTGCAACAATGATGAAAAAGAACCAATCTAATATAATAAATAACAGCCAAAAATTCATTTTACACCAATTGATAATTGAATTGAGAATTATTGAAGTCCCATAAGCCTCTTGTTACTGCTTTTAGGAGATCCATTCGTCCTTTGATAATATACTTTATGATATCTCGAGTGGCAACAACAGTTTGTTAATAGGCATATGCTAAATATTTATTGATTCCTGAGAAGTTCCGCTTTACTAGCAAGAGCCGATTGCGAGTGATATAGTAGGTTCGCAGAGGGCTATTTTGCCCTGTGCTCTGACTTTCTTTATGATAGATGGTGCACGCGGGATCGTACCAGATATCGTAGCCTGCACGCGTAAACATCATAGACCAGTCTAATTCCTCATAATAAAGGAAATAGCACTCTGGCATTAGGCCAACCTTTTTAATGGCCTCACGTTTAATCAGCATAGCAGCGCCATGAGCGTATGGAGTGGGGTGGGCTTTCTCATATTGGCCGAGATCTTCTTCTCCGAAACCGATTGCCTGATTTCTGGCAGTGATTCTTGATAAAGGCGTATAACCAGCAAACTGAATTGGATTATTGGACCAGGCGAAGCGAATTTTCGGACAGACAATACCGATAGTCTTTGATGATTGTAATCTGTCAATAAGGGCTTGAATATTGAAATCTTTGAAAATGGTATCATTATTGATGATAAAGAGGTATTTCCCTTTTGCAGCCTTGATACCTAGATTATTACCTCCTGCAAACCCGAGATTCTTATCACTCTTGATCGTCTTGACGTATGGAAACCGTTGATTAATTGTTGATACTTCATCATTCGTAGATGCATTATCAACTACTATCACCTCCATTTTGTCATTGAAGGGGATTGACTCAATCAATGCACAGGTGTCGTCCAGCCCGTTGTAATTGATGGTGATGATAGATGTTTCACACTCTTGATGCAAGTTTCTTTTCCAACTTTAAACGTTTTTTTTCTTCTTGTTCTGCTAAGCGCCGATTTTCTAAATCTATCCAAGCAGGTTCCAAATATGGAAGGATATATACGATGGTTAGACCTCCATAAAAAATAAGACCATTAGGAAATTGCATAAGTACTTGATTACCATACGCACCGAGTTGAATAGCTACAAAAGCACAACACATTCCCCCTCCTACTCCAATTAAAGATTTGTTTTTTAATCTGAACATAACAATATAACAAGCTCCCAAGAACATTATGAGAGTTGTTATTATAAAAACTGTTAGTCCAATTTTTCCTGTTCTTATCCATATAAAAACATACTCGGAATCAGGTGGGACTTTAGCCATTAAAAAATATTTATTATTGGCAGGAACATTTTCAGTTTTCATTCCAATGCCAATTCCCCAAGGGGCTTCTTTCATGTACTTTTTCATTGCCTCCTGGTTATGGTCTCTGGCAACTGCAGATGCATCGTCTTTGTTAAATGCTGTACGCATACGACGAATTTGTTGGTTGCCTTGACCAATATCTGTGAAAGCTAAAATAAATATAAAAAAGACAAATGCAATTGTAAATGGAATTGCAATTTTTAAAGATTTTGACAAAACAATGTATACCATCAGTCCGGCCATCAATGCACCCAAAGCTACTCTTGTGCCAGATGCAAACATTCCCCATACAACTAAAATGCTTGTAGCAATAAAAAAAATGCGATCTTTTTTTAGTTTTGTTGTTATACCCACTATTAGAAATGCAACAGCAGTAGCTGCTGCATTACAACCATAATTAGCAGCATCGCTAAAGGTGGAAAAGTATCTTGTTAATGTCCCTGCATTTAGAATATGCGTTGGACGTCCGACATTTTCCATCCATATATTTTCTGCCTCTGTAAAACCAAATGTTTGTTGCTTCCAAACCCAAAAGGCAGAGAAAAGTGCTAATCCAGCCCAAAGTCTTAAATATTTAATGAGAATATGTGGCGTTGATATATATATACAAAATACTAAAAAAATGTATAATATTTGAAACGCCATTAATCGAGCTCCTGAATACCAAGCTGCAAGGTCAATACCTATATTGCATGTGTCATTTAGGACTTCTAGAGTGCAAAAACCACACCAAATAATTAATGCTAAAAGCATTGGATTTGCACATTTTTCAAAATGAGGATTCTCCCTTGCATCAACAATAGCTATTGCCAACAGTGTGATTTCAAGTAACTCATTAGGAAGTGACATCGGTAATGGCAAAGATGCAGAAATGTCTTTCATCTGGATAAGATAATTTATAAAAAACAATAGCCAGAATGTAAACATTTTCCAAGTAAATGCGCAATATATGAAAATCACTAAAAGTGGTGAAAGGCAAATAAGCGCAAATGTTGGTAATCCCGATTGAGAAAATTGATATAAAGCTAACAAAAACAGAAGAAAGAGTAATAATACTCTTCCTCCGTTATTGCGGGTATATGTCATGAACGGATTTGTCATTTATTTGGCATGACTATTTTCTACAGCTGTCAATCCTAATTGAGATATGCGATATACAAAGTTGTTAAACTTGGTATATGGTGGCAACTGTCCGACGAACTCTTCAACAGCATAACGTTGAGCCTCTGTGAGGTACATGAAGAGCGTGTCTTGATTATCCAACTGTGACTGCAACTCTTTTAATGCTTTTTGATCGACATCTTTCCATGTGCGGTTGGAACGGGTAACCAATAAGTTGATAGTACCCATGTTCAACAATGCGGGGGGCACAGAGTTGTCATCCAAATTCGGATATTCAATAATGGCTATTTCATTGGGTAGGATATCAGGACAGATGTCTTTGATGTCCTTGGCCATGATAAAACGGCTGTCTTCTGCCAAGTAGTCTTCATCGTAGGTGAGACGACGAACCTGAAGACCAATGGAAATCCAATAGTTTTCTAATTCCTGGGCAATATAGCTCTTACCATTGCCAGCATCGGTAGAAATAAGGTTGAGTACATTCTGCTGGCCTTCCTTGAAATGAGGAAGGAGGGATTTGCTTAATTGGCGCAAGGCCATGTCAGCGATTGTCTTATTAAAACGGCGGTAACGAAGTGTACTCTCCTTGGGGAAGCAACCCATGACAGGTACTTTCGTAATGCGTTCTGAACGCATGCGGTCACGCAATGTACGATCCAGCAATTCGATGATGAAGAAATATAATGCAGTGAGAGCGAATGTCAGCAGAAATGCTCCGAGCAGAATCATCATACGGTTGGTTGGCTGGGCATTCATCGGGAACATCGGAGGATTCAGCACACGAAGTTTCGCAGTTGTCATTTGGAGGTTACGCTGACGTAAACGGGCAGAATTTAATGCTCTAAGCATCTCCATATAATTTGCTTCTATAAAGCCAATATGTCTATCTTTTCTTCCAAGTGTTGCTCCAATGGGCGCATAATATAGAATTTGTCTGTCTATTTTCTGTCTCATTATATCCTGTGCGCTCATTTCTGCCTTAGTCTTTTCAAGAAGAAGGACCTGCTCCAACCATCTGGAGAGTATGTCGGAAGCTTTAACACCTGTTTCAGTGCTAAAATTGCCTGCTTCAATGTCTCGAGTCAGTTCTTTTACACGAACTGTACGATCCTGAAGTAATTTCTCTGCCTTCGCTAATTCTAACTGAGATTCCACATTGCCCTCTCCCCCTTCGCTATTCATGAGTCGAAGATTCGATATGCGAGATTGAATTCGTGAAATATCTGTAACCTGGTCAGTGAAGTCACGGTTTGCACGGATTATTTTAGCTCTGTCACCTAACTGACGTTCGAGATAATCCATTAATGACTTGGCTGTTGTATAGTTCATCAATTGTGTGTTGTCTGATACTTGCTGATTTCCATCCATACCTGCTAAAACTTTCGTCTGCTCTCCGTAATTGATGATTCGTTTTGAAACATTGTATCGAATCAAATCATCTTCTGCACCGGTCAGAATCTTGTATAGGCGAGCAACCTCACGCTCAAAGAACTTAATTACATCGTTTGTTTCACCAAAACGAAGCTGTTGGTATTGACGGGCAAATACTTCATTTAAAATATCTATGGTATTATATGCAATACCTGCATCATTGCATGAATAGGCAATATCAATGATATCGCTTTTTTGCAATTGCATAACTTTTAACCGACTAGTGATGTTATTAATTCCGAACCAAGGATGATAGTTCACAAGACCAAACAAATAATTGTCCTGAGAAGGTCTTTCATAAGCCTTTAAATTGGCATAGGTCGCTTGTTCACTATTGTGATTAATCAGTGCTTTGACATCAGTTGGTACCGTCGCACTTAACTGGCGGAAATGTTCAGATGAAATATAGTTGTTGTCTTTGCTGGGGTTGCCATACATCATACAACGGGCAAACAAACGAAGGGAAACTTCATGAATGGTTACATCTGTTGTCATTAATAACATTAAGTTCGTAATATTTGTTTGAGATTGTCCACCTGCAGATCCAACTCCACCTTCCAAATTGTACCCCGTAATCATACCCGTATAAATAGTCGTGTTTACATCATAAACGCGCTCCATATTTCGTGTCAGGAACCATGCCACAATCAAAGCAATGAGTGGTAAAATGATTAGATACCAACGAATCTTATATAGAAACCTGACAATATATCTAAACAAATCCATAGTCTTCTATCTTTTTAGTTTATAATTATTTTTTTGCTGCTTTTTTTGCTGCTTTTTGAGCTTTTATTTCAGCCTTTTCTAACGCTTTGAGTTTTTTCTCTTCTTCTTCAGCTGCTTTTCTGACTCGCTTTTCAACCGCTTTATTCTCCTTGGCCAATTGTTTTTCGGACTTTTGAATGGTCTTGTCCAAAGTAATCTCTGTGGTTGAGTTTGTCAAAATAGGAGTATGTGTAATAATCTCTAATGTCAAAATCTCTGTAATCACCTGTGTCTGAAGACTTTGATATTTGGAAACAGCACCATCCTCACGTAATTTTGTCTCTGCAAAACCTTCTATTGACATGTTTCCATTATGAAAATCTTCTAAGTTTAAATGACCGGCTCCTTGGTAGATAGCTGCATTTTCACTAGCCGTCTTTAATGCAATAAGGTTATTTGTAATACTTGTATACAATGTCGCAATTTGTAACTTTAGTTGATCGTATTGATGATCTTTGTTGTATATAGCTTGGTCTACTTCAAGCTTTTTACGTTTGACAGCTGCGCCTAAGTCCAAAATGTCTTCAACTGGAACAGCCAAATTTACGCCGACATTCCAATAACTTTGTTCAGATCCGGTGAATTGCATCATCTGAAGGGTATAATAACTGGATGAACTTTGTCCCCATACATCTGATACACCATAACTATAGCTTGCATGTCCCGTAATGTATGAGAATATATGCCTTTTTTGTTTAGCTACCTCTGCCTCTGCAATCTCCTGTGCCTTTTGAAGCGAAAGTACTTGAGGGGTAGACTTGGCATTTTCAAACAACACGGCAAGTGGCGGCAAGTGGAATTCTGAGAAATTAATGCTCTTCTCAGCACTTGAGTCAAAGAATCCTGCCGCAATTCCACTGTCATCGAACGACTGTGCATACGAAACGCTGCTTACACCTGCTATGGCTACGCAGAATAACAAACGTCTGAACCTGTTCATTTTTTTATAATTCATATTATACATTTCCTTTTTGTATCATTGAGGTAAAGGTACGGAGCAGAATCTTCATGTCAAGCATGAAGTTATAGGTCTGTCCGTAGGTGATATCCAATTGCTTACGCTCTTCAGCCGACATCATGCCGCCCTTGCCACGTTCCTCGACTTGCCAAAGACCTGTGAGGCCGGCTGGTGCCATAAAACGGTCGATGCTGGCATCGGCTGTGAGTTTCTCTGCTTCGTAGAGTGGGAGAGGACGATTGCCGACCACCGACATGTCGCCCTTGAGAATATTGAAAAGCTGCGGAAGCTCGTCGATGCTGGTCTTGCGGATAAACTTACCCACCTTCGTAACGCGGGGATCGTTCTCAATCTTGACAAACGCATTCTCGATCTCTTCCTTCTTCTCCTTGTTAAAGTCGCTTTCTGCCACGACAAAATCATCGCCGACGAGCATTACCTCATCGTCGCTGATCATCATATCGGACTCCATGCCCATGTCCATCATCATCATTTCAGCCTCCAGACCAAGGGGAGCCGTGATGACGGCCTTATCCTTTTCCTCATCCTTATTCTGCTCGGCATATTGGTTGCCGGCTTCCTTGGCGACTTCCTTCAGACGATCTTCCGCATCGACATACATCGAACGGAATTTCAGGAAGTTGAAGATGGTATAATTGGTACCCACACGTTTTGACTTAAACAAAACGGGCCCCTTGCTCTCCAGACGGATGGCAATGGCCGTAATGATAAAGACGGGTGAGAGAATAATAATGGCGATGAAAGAAACAACGATGTCGAACAGACGCTTCCACACAGGAATCTTGAACTTCAAGATGCGGTGCTTGGCTGTCTGCTCATCGAACAACATGCCCTCGCGGTCAGAGATGAACTGGATCTTCTTGTTCAGCTCCGTCACGGAAGCATCCACAGAAATGGTATCATTGATTCCGCATTTCTGATAGACCTGGCGATCTTCTGCCGTCAGTTCGTGGGTGAGCAGGATGACATAGATGTTCTTACATTTCTTTTTGAGATAGGTGATAGCCGTAATGTCTTCATTACGGATGGTTTGTTCGAAGAAGAGGATGAAATGCTCATTGCGGACGTGGGAAACACAGACAGAGGCTGCCTCCTTGTAGTTCTTAGCGAACTGTACAAGACGTCCGGGGATGTATTTTAACCGCTCTTCGGTTTCTTTGTGGTTACCTAAATATACTACACCTATCATATATATATATATTAGGGAACGATCTTCTTGACTCGGATTTTCAACTCCATCGGGTTGAAAGGCTTAACAATATAGTCTTCAGCACCTATCTCGAGCAGACGAATACGCTCACTAGTGGAGTCTTCACTGGACAACATGATGACAGGGATGTGCTTGAACAGCTCGTTCTGCTTGATCCACTCCAGAAAATCATCACCGCGCATTCCCGGCATTCGGATGTCAGAGATGATTAAGTCGGGAGTGTTACCTGCCTGAAGCCATTTTACGCCTTGCAGACCATCGGGCAGCCACTGCACGTCGTAATCGCTCATCAGATAGATAGAGAGCACCTTTGCGATGGTCTCTTTGTCGTCAAGTATTAGTATTTTCTTCTTCATATATGAATTATATTTTGTCGCTAAATAGCCATAATCTTGTGCAAAGGTAAAAAAAAAAATTAAATTGTGTTCAAAATTCCGTAAAAAAATCACTTTTTTCCTCAAAAAAATTGCTAATTCGAAAAAAAATGGGGAAATTTGCAGTGAAAACGTACTATAAATAGAAACATTTTCAATAATTATGGCAAATAGATATCTATTAGGATTTGATGTCGGTAGCTCTTCTGTGAAGGCATCATTGGTTAACGCCGATAGCGGCAAGTGTGTGGCAACTGCTTTCTTCCCGGAAAAGGAGGCTCCTATTATGGCAGTGAAGGCCGGATGGGCTGAGCAGGATCCTCAGATGTGGTGGGACAATGCTAAGTTGAGTCTTCAGAAAATCATGAAGGAGGCCGGTGCTACTGGTGAGGAAATCAAGGCGATCGGTATTTCGTACCAGATGCATGGTCTGGTATGTGTGGATAAGAACCTGAAGGCTTTGCGTCCTTCGATCATCTGGTGTGACTCCCGCGCCGTTCCTTATGGTGAGAAGGCTTTCAAGGATCTGGGTGGTGACCAGTGCCTGAGTCATCTGCTGAACTCCCCTGGTAACTTCACGGCGGCCAAGCTGGCATGGGTGAAGGAGAATGAGCCCGAGCTCTATAATAATATATATAAGGTGATGCTGCCGGGTGATTATATCGCCATGCGACTCTCCGGTGTGGCGAATACCACTGTCAGTGGCCTGTCTGAGGGTATGTTCTGGGATTTCAAGAACAACCAGGTGGCCGACTTCCTGATGAAATACTATGGTTTCGACAGTTCACTGATTGCTGACATCGTTCCGACCTTCGCTGAGCAGAGTGTGGTAAGTACCGAGGCTGCTACAGAGTTAGGTCTGAAGGCAGGTACGCCGATTACTTATAGAGGTGGTGACCAGCCGAACAACGCCCTGTCGCTGAATGTGCTGAATCCGGGTGAGATTGCTGCAACGGCAGGAACATCGGGCGTGGTCTATGGTGTGCTGGGAGAGGTGAACTATGACAAGCAGAGTCGTGTGAACACCTTTGCCCATGTGAACCACAGTGCAGACCAGACACGTCTGGGTGTGCTGCTGTGTATCAATGGTACGGGTATCCTGAATGCCTGGACGCATCGTAACATCACACCGGAGATCGGTTATGCCGAGATGAACGACTTGGCTGCCAGTGTGCCCATCGGCAGTGAGGGCGTGACTATCATCCCGTTCGGAAACGGTGCTGAGCGTGTGCTGGAGAACAAGGAGATTGGTTGCTCAATCAATGGCCTGAACTTCAACAAGCACAACAAGGCTCATCTGGTTCGTGCTGCACAGGAGGGTATCGTCTTCTCATTCTGCTATGGTATGGAGATCATGCAGCAGATGGGTATGGATATCAAGAAAATCCATGCAGGAAAGGCCAACATGTTCCTGAGCCCGTTGTTCCGCGATACCTTGGCTGGCGTGAGTGGTGCTACCATCGAACTCTACGATACAGACGGTTCAGTAGGTGCTGCCAAGGGTGCAGGTATCGGTGCCGGTATCTATGCCAATGCCGACGAGGCCTTTGCTTCGCTCGAGAAACTCCAGGTGATTGAGCCGGATGCTGCTCATCGTGCTGAGTATCAGGCTGCATACGCTGCCTGGAAAGCAACGCTTAATGAAAAGATTTAAGAAACAAATTTGAATAATCAGAATATTTTCACTCACAAATAAACTAAAAAAGATTATGGCAAAAGAGTATTTTCCGTTTACCGGTAAGATTCCTTTCGAGGGAAAGGATAGTAAGAATGTAATGGCTTTCCATTATTACGAGCCTGAGAAGGTCGTGATGGGAAAGAAGATGAAGGACTGGCTGAAGTTCGCCATGGCCTGGTGGCACACACTGGGCGGTGCCAGCGCAGACCAGTTCGGTGGTCAGACTCGTTCTTATGAGTGGGACAAGGCAGAATGCCCCGTTCAGCGTGCCAAGGATAAGATGGACGCTGGCTTCGAGATCATGGACAAGCTGGGTATCGGCTATTTCTGCTTCCACGATGTGGACCTCGTTGAGGAGGCTCCTACCATCGCTGAGTATGAGGAGCGCATGAAGGCCATCACTGACTATGCCCTGGAGAAGATGAAGCAGTTCCCCAACATCAAGCTGCTCTGGGGTACCGCTAATGTATTTGGCAACAAGCGTTATGCCAACGGTGCTTCAACCAACCCTGACTTCGACGTTGTAGCCCGTGCTATCGTTCAGATCAAGAACTCTATCGATGCTACTATCAAGCTCGGTGGTACCAATTATGTGTTCTGGGGTGGACGTGAGGGCTATATGAGCCTGCTGAACACCGACCAGAAGCGCGAGAAGGAGCATATGGCTATGATGTTGACGATGGCTCGTGACTATGCCCGCAGCAAGGGATTCAAGGGTACGTTCCTGATTGAGCCAAAGCCCATGGAGCCCTCTAAGCACCAGTATGACGTGGACACAGAGACCGTGATCGGCTTCCTGAAGGCTCATGGCCTGGATAAGGACTTCAAGGTGAACATCGAGGTGAATCACGCTACACTGGCTGGTCATACCTTCGAGCACGAGCTGGCTTGTGCTGTTGACGCTGGTATGCTGGGTTCTATCGACGCTAACCGTGGTGATGCTCAGAATGGATGGGATACCGACCAGTTCCCCATCGACAATTTCGAGCTGACTCAGGCTATGATGGAGATTATCCGCAATGGTGGTTTCAAGGATGGCGGTACCAACTTCGATGCCAAGATCCGTCGTAACTCTACCGATCTCGAGGATCTGTTCATCGCCCATATCAGCGGTATGGACGCTATGGCACGTGCTCTGATGAATGCTGCTGACATTCTGGAGAACTCTGAACTGCCCGCTATGAAGAAGGCTCGTTACGCCAGCTTCGACAGCGGTATCGGTAAGGACTTCGAGGACGGCAAGCTGACCTTCGAGCAGGTTTACGAGTATGGTAAGAAGGTGGAAGAGCCGAAGCAGACCTCTGGTAAACAAGAGAAGTACGAGACGATCGTTGCTCTGTATTCTAAATAAAAACTAACCCCCGCCAACCGGCGGGGGTTAATTTTTTATTGTAGACTCTGACGATACCATTCAAACAGTTTTTGGACACCATCTTCGATTTCGACTTTGTGTGTCCAACCGAGAGAGTGGAGTTTTGAAACGTCAATCAGCTTTCGCATCGTGCCATCGGGCTTTGAGGCATCGAACGCTACTTCTCCCTCAAAGCCTACGGCCTTGACAACCAGCTGAGAGAGTTCGCGGATGGTGAGTTCTTTACCTGTTCCCACATTGATATGACAATTGCGGATCTCTCCTAATTTCGGGATCGCTCCTCCACGTCCTGCAGAGTGATTGCGGTCTACGGCACCATCGGTGCTTGCGCCAAAATGCACGGATGAGTATTTTTCGATACCGATGATATCGCTGAAGTTCACATTCAACAACACATGGACGGAGGCATCAGCCATATCCTCGCTCCAGAGAAATTCGCGGAGTGGGGTACCCGTACCCCACAATACGACTCGGTTATCAAAAATGCCATATTGGGCCAAAATGTCGAGGACCTTTTGGGATTGAACATTGAACATTGAGGATTGAACATTAAGGCCTTCGCCTGTGACACCCTCGACGGGACGCTTGTTCAGGTCGATGGCGATTTTGTCCCAGGCATTGTCGTGGATGAGTTTGGCGAGATAGATCTTTCGCATCATGGCGGGCATGACGTGAGAGTTCTCCAGATGGAAATTATCGTTGGGACCATAGAGGTTGGTGGGCATCACGGCGATATAATTGGTGCCGTACTGCAGATTATAGCTCTCGCACATCTTCAGACCCGCAATCTTGGCGATGGCATATTCCTCATTGGTATACTCCAAAGGCGAAGTCAGAAGACAATCCTCCTTCATGGGCTGGGGCGCATTCTTGGGATAGATACAAGTGCTGCCCAGGAAAAGCAACTTTTTGACGCCATGGGCATAAGCCTCAGAGATGACATTGCACTGGATCTTCATGTTCATCATGATGAAGTCTGCGCGATACAGGCTGTTTGCCATAATGCCGCCAACGAATGCTGCTGCCAGAACCACAGCGTCAGGGCGCTCTTCATCGAAGAACTGCTTGACTGCTACCTGGTCTGTGAGGTCCAGCTCCTTGTGACTGCGGCCGATAAGATTGGTATAACCCCGTTGGAGGAGATTATTCCAAATAGCGGAACCCACAAGTCCGTGATGTCCCGCTACATAGATCTTAGAAGATTTATCTAAACTCATTCTTCCATCTGGGCTTTGATGAACAATTTCTTCACGAACTTCATGTCGTGCTTAACCATAATCCTTACCAGCTCCTCAAAGGATGTCTTGTGGGGATTCCAGCCCAATTTTGCCTTGGCCTTGGCAGGATTACCAAGAAGCTGATCAACCTCGGCAGGACGGAAATATTTCGGATCGACCTCAACGAGCGGTTTGCCTGTTGCCTTGTCGTAACCCTTCTCGTCGACACCGTCGCCACGCCATTCGAGTTCAATGCCCACTTCCTTGAAAGCAAGTGTCGTAAACTCACGGACAGTATGATATTCACCTGTGGCAATCACGAAATCATCGGGTTCCGGCTGTTGCAGGATAAGCCACATGCACTCGATATAATCCTTGGCATAACCCCAGTCACGCAGCGAATTCAGGTTTCCAAGATAGAGTTTGTCCTGATACCCCTGGGCAATACGTGAAGCAGCCAGGGTGATCTTACGGGTGACGAAGTTCTCGCCACGACGCTCACTCTCGTGGTTGAAGAGGATACCATTGCAACAGAACATACCGTAAGACTCTCGGTAGTTCTTCATGATCCAGAAACCATAGAGTTTAGCTACGGCGTAGGGTGAACGGGGATAGAAAGGAGTGGTTTCCGACTGCGGAACTTCCTGCACCTTACCATAGAGCTCAGAGGTAGAGGCCTGATAGATGCGACAGGTCTTTTCCAGTCCGCAGATGCGCACTGCCTCAAGAAGACGTAACACACCGTCGGCATCTACATCTGCTGTGTATTCAGGAACGTCAAAAGAAACCTTCACGTGACTTTGGGCAGCCAGATTATAGATCTCCGTCGGTTTGACTTCCCCAATCACACGGATCAGCGAGGAAGAGTCTGTCATGTCCGCCCAATGAAGGTTCACGAGACGCTTCTTCTTCATGTCGCGAACCCACTCGTCGAGGTAGAGATGTTCGATACGACCGGTGTTGAAAGACGAAGAACGGCGCAGGAGACCGTGTACTTCATATCCTTTTTCGATCAAGAATTCTGCCAGATAGGAACCGTCCTGTCCGGTGATACCTGTTATGAGGGCAACCTTTTTATCCATAATATTTAATTTTCGCCAGAGAACTGCTTGATGCGCTGTTCTTCTGAAAGTTTACAAATAAGCAATGTATTATCTTTCTCGGCTACAATATAACCGTCGAGTCCCTGGATGACTACCTTCTTCTCTTGGGTGGTATGGACGATGCAATTGTGACTTTCTATCAGATTGATGTCCTGTCCAATGGTGGCATTGCCGTAAAGGTCCTTCTTGCTCTGTCCATGCAGCGAACCCCATGTTCCCAGGTCACTCCATCCGAAATCGGCAGGACAGACAAAGATTTCCTCAGCCTTCTCCATGATGGCATAGTCGACGGAGATGTTTTCACATTCCGGGAAACGCTCGTCGATGAAGGCCTGCTCTTTCTCAGTACCATAGACCGCCAGCATGGACTCGAAGATCCTGGCCATCGTTGGCTGGTAAATACGGAAGGCATTGACAATGGTATTGACGTTCCAGATAAAGATACCGGCATTCCAGAAGTAGTAGTTCTTCTTGATGTATTCCTCAGCGGTCTTCAGATCGGGCTTCTCGCGGAAAGAGTCTACACGGTAGATCTCCTTGTTGCGGAGAGAAGAGGTGCTGAGATCGGCCTGAATATAACCGTATCCCGTCTCTGGACGGTTGGGCTTCATGCCCAATGTGACGATAGCGTCCGTCTCGCTGGTAAATCTCATGCACTCCTTGATAACCCGCTGGAACTCAGCCGTATCCATCACGATGTGATCGCTCGGGGTGACGACGATATTGGCCTTGGGGTCGTTGGACTTGATGCGCCAACTGACATAGGCGATACATGGAGCGGTGTTTCTCCGGCAGGGTTCGCAAAGAATGTTGGACTTGGGGATGTCGGGCAACTGTTCTTCCACGATTGGCGCATATTTCTGGTTGGTAACCACCCAGATGTTTTCCGGGGCTACAAGGGCGCCAAAACGTTCAACTGTCAGTTGTATCAATGTCTTGCCAACACCAAGGACATCGATAAACTGCTTGGGCTTTTCTTTGGTACTCATCGGCCAGAAGCGACTCCCGACGCCGCCTGCCATGATGACTAAATGGTTGTTTGTCTTTGCCATAATCCGAATAAGTTTGATAATAATCCGCAAAAATATACAAATTATTTCAAACTGACGAATTTTTTCGGGAAAAAAGCTGATTAGGCCTGCATTTTCTGCTTTTTAAGGTAATGTTTTACCCCAAAATAGATGCAGGCCAATACCAAAAGGCCGATTATGACAATCTTGATATATTCGGCATATTCGGCGATCTTGTCGTTTAACTGATCCTCTGGCACGATGGCGTGGAGATACCAACCGAGGATGGCCAGGACTGAGTGCCAGCCGCCAGCTCCGATGGTTGTGAACAGAATGAATTTACCATAGTTCATCTTGGCGAGTCCTGCCGGGATAGAGATGAGGTGACGGATGACAGGGACGAATCTTCCTGTCAGGGTTGCTGCCACACCATGGTCATCAAAATACTTCTCGCTCTTCTCAACTTTTTCCTGATTCAACAGGCATAGATGTCCCAACCGACTATTTGCAAATTTGTATACAACCGGTCGTCCCACATAGAGTGCTGCGAAATAGTTGATGGATGCACCGACGTCGGCTCCCAATGTGGCAAAGAGGATGATAAGGAATACGTTCAGTGAACCACTGGCAGCATGGTAGGCCGCAGGTGTCACGACGAATTCTGATGGCACGGGAACGACCGTGCTTTCCAACAGCATCAGGAAAAATATTGTAGGATAATTCAGATTACTGAGTAGGGTGGTGATGATATTCATAATTACTTGAGTGCTTCTTCTATAAACTGCTGGTATTCTGTGACTTTCATTCCTGCTGGGAATAGATGACTCAATACCATTTTTGCCTCTTTCGGATTCTTCTCAACGGCCAACTTCAGATACTCGAAGAATTCATCGTAATGCTTCATGTCCTTACAACAAAGGGCCATGTATGAATAGCCGTCTTTCCAGTCGTCGTCTACAAACTTGAAGAACCTTTTAAAGAGCTCGTAGGAGGCGGATAAATATCTGTTATCATAGAGTGACACTATGATACGTAGCATGGTCTTAGGAGAATTGCCTGAATTTATTATGACATTCTTCCATACTTCTTCTGCCTCTTTTATTCGTTTGTTGGCCACAAGGATATGTCCCCGGATGACCTCCATGTCAGTATGATTGCAGTCCAGATCTTCTGTCTTGTCAAGATAGCCTAACGCCATCTCAGGCTTTTTCAGTTCGCTGTAGGCAAAGGCAAGTTCCTGATAGATCTCCGGCAGATATCGTGAACCCACCGGTGCTTTTTCCTCTGCTATGAGCAAACGACCGACGGCCGCATCATATCTTCCAAGGTTTATCAGACAAGTGCCTTGGTGCAGATAGCCGAACTCGTCAGTATTGTTCTTCTCCGAGTACTTCTCGTAATAGGCCAATGCTTCCTCGTAGTTTTCCAGATGATAGAGGCCGTTGGCTTTCGTCAGAATGCTCTCTGTGTCATTAGGGTCGATAGCTATGGCATATTCACTGCTGGTGACGGAAGCACCGTAGTCCTCGCTCATGAACTGTGCATTGGCAAGGGCGTTCCAGTAAACCTTGGAGTAGGGGTTATGATCCAGCAACTCGTTAAATAGCCTGCCGCTGTCTTCATATTTGCCGATGCCGAAGAGGGTACGGGCCATCAGTTCCTTGAAATCATCCGAATCATCACCTTGTGAGCGAGCTATCCATTCAAACGATTTGTTGTAGTCGTTGTATTCGGCAAACAGATTGGCCACGTCATAAACGTAATCCATCTGCTCGTCAGGCGGCAGTTCCAGGAATTGCTTCCGGAACAGCTCATCGGCCTCTTCGGCCTTTCCCTCACAGATCAGGATTTCTCCTGACAGATAGAGGTATTCGGTGCTGTCGACGATACGTATCCGTTCAGCATACTCCCTTGCCAGGTCGAAATCCCCCCAGCTGAGGGCCTCACGGGCTTTGTAGAGCAAGGGACCGATGGCATCGGGGTTGAACTGCAGGGCAAGTTCTATGGCATCAGCAGCCTCTTCCATCCTTCCTTCGTAATGGTAATAGTCGGCTATATCGGCCAGATCGTCGGCATCCATATAGACCGGATGCCCCGATTTGACCGATTCCTCGTATTGCCGAAGGATCTGCTTGAATCCTTCACTGTCGAAATAGGCTGCGTTGTCTGTCATTGGGTTATTGCTTTTTTGCCCAGGAGTCTTTCAGACCGACGGTCTTGTTAAAGACGGGATGGGCATCGCTGGTATCGCTGTCAGGGGTGAAGTAGCCGATACGCTGGAACTGGAGATAGGTCAGCGGCTTCATCGTAGCAGCGAAGGGCTCCACATAACAATTGGTAAGGATATGAAGCGAATCAGGATTGATGATCTGCTTCATGGCAGTCACGGCATCGCAGTTCTGTTCTTCACGGATGGCTGCCATGTCGTCTCGGGGATTCTCCACCTTCCACAGACGGTCATAGAGACGTACCTCTGCCTTCACGGCATGTGCACAGCTCACCCAGTGGAGTGTCTTGCCCTTGATCTTACGGTTGGAACCGGGCAGACCGCTGCGTGACTCAGGATCGTAGGTGCAATAGATGGTAGTGACATTGCCGTTCTCATCCTCGTCGCAGGGATGCTCCTCATCGCATTTGATGATATAGGCATTCTTCAGACGGACTTCCTTGCCGGGGGCCAGACGCATGAATTTCTTCTCGGCCTCTTTCATGAAGTCATCCCGCTCAATCCACAGTTCGCGGCTGAACTCGATGGTATGGGTGCCATCGGCCTCATTCTCAGGATTGTTGACGGCTTCCAGTTGCTCCACCTGACCTTCCGGGTAGTTGGTAATCACCACCTTCACGGGATCGAGCACTGCACTCACACGGATGGCACGGCTGTTCAGGTCGTCACGAACGGCACTCTCCAGCAGGGCCATGTCGTTGAGGGCATCCAATTTGGTATAACCGATCTTATCGATGAAATTAACGATACTCTCAGGACTGTATCCACGACGACGGAATCCGCAGATGGTCGGCATACGGGGATCATCCCAGCCATTGACGAGCTTCTCGTTCACCAATGCCAGAAGATTGCGCTTCGACATCAGGGTGTAGTTCAGGTTCAGTTTGTTGAACTCTGTCTGACGGGGACGGTTATCCTCGATATTATCCGTCTCGCCTTTCCATTCTTTCATCCAGGTGACGAACAGATCGTAGAGGGGACGGTGCTCCACAAATTCCAAAGTACACCAGGAGTGTGTTACACCCTCCAGATAGTCGCTCTGGCCGTGGGTAAAGTCGTACATGGGGTAAGCGTTCCACTTATTGCCGGTACGGATATGCGGGATGTTCAGCACACGATAGATCAGAGGGTCGCGGAACAGCATGTTGGGATGGGCCATGTCGATCTTGGCTCTCAGCACGAGTGTTCCAGGCTCACACTTGCCGCTGTTCATAAACTCGAAGAGTTTCAGATTCTCCTCAACAGGACGGTCGCGGAAGGGACTGTTCGTTCCCGGACTGGTTGTCGTACCCTTCTGCTGGGCAATCACCTCGGCACTCTGCTCGTCGACATAGGCACGTCCCTGCTTGATGAGCCATACAGCAAAGTCCCAGAGCTCCTGAAAATAGTCGCTGGCATAGTAGACATTAGCCCACTGGAAACCGAGCCATTTGATATCATTCTCGATGCTCTCGATATATTCCGTGTCCTCCTTGATGGGGTTCGTATCGTCGAAACGGAGGTTACAGATACCGTTATATTTCTTGGCCAGACCGAAGTCGATGGCGATAGCCTTGGCGTGACCGATGTGAAGATAGCCATTGGGCTCCGGTGGGAAACGGGTCTGCATCCTACCGCCGTTCTTGCCTTCGGCCAGGTCATTGATCACTTTCTGCTCGATGAAACTCACTGAGCGTTTCTCCTCATTAATTATCTTCTCTTCCATATCTTATTAACTTTTCACTTTTCACTCTTCACTTTTCACTTCTCACTTCTATTTGATTCCTCTTTCATTGAGCGCTTTTGAATAGCGCGCCGCATTTTTCAAGTGCTCATTATACGTCTTGGCAAAATTGTGAGTGCCCGAGAAGTCTTCCTTGGCACACATATAGAGGAAGTCGTGGTCGACCCTGTTCAACACGGCATCGATACCTTTAATAGATGCCACTTTAATGGGGCCAGGGGGGAGTCCTGTATTCCGATAAGTGTTGTACGGACTGTCATAAAACAGCATGTCGTGGTAGATGCGTCGCAGTTCAAAACGCTTCATGGCGAATTTAATGGTGGGGTCTGCCTGAAGCGGCATGTCTGCCTTGAGACGGTTCAGATACATCCCTGCCACCATGGGCTTCTCCTCGTTGTTGGCCGTCTCTTCGTCGATGATACTGGCCAGGGTGCAAACCTCATTGGAGGTCAGGCCTATAGCCTCTGCTTTGGCCGTACGTTCACCATTCCAGAAACGGTCATGCTCTTTCTGCATGCGTTCCATCAACCCGTCAAGGCTGATGTTCCAGTATATCTCATAAGTGTTAGGCACAAACAGACTGGCGATGGTGGCAGTGTCATATCCCCAGCGTCCGCAGAAGTCATTGTCGGTAAGTGATGCGGCCAGTGTCAGGCTGTCAAGCATCAGTTTCTTGGAGAGTACACCTGCCAGCTTCTCCATCGTCCTGGATTCGGGTATGGTCAGCATTTCTGCCTGTTGATGGCCGTTTTTCAGGTTGCGAACGATAGTGACGGCATTTTCGCCGGGTTGGATGGCATAGCGTCCTGTACGTATGTTCTTGGTATATCCCCAATAACGGGCCAGGTATTTCAGTCCTGTCAGACCATGGGTCGTGGCTATCGGCTCCAGCTTGACATACACAGAGTCTGCCGTATCGTCGTCATCGATATAGAGGTAACACACCTTGTCCTCTTTCGATACATCGGTCAGGAAATAATAGTAAACCAATCCTCCCATCACGACCAGACAGATGATGATGGGAATCAGATAATATTTGGCTTTTATAGTCTTCATTTCTCTTCTAACATGAAAAATCGCTGCAAAATTACGAAATATTTATGAATTATGCATTATGTAATCGGAATTATTTCGTATCTTTGCACTAAAATAGTGATGATTATGAAATTGAAATTCACCATACATTACGGCACACAGTGGGGGGAGAGTCTTCACGTGGTGGTCAGTTATCTCAGTTCCGACGGCACCCGGAAAACTGCCAACCTGCTGATGTTGACCGACGATGGTAGCTTCTGGACCCTGGAGACGTCGGTCGTGGAGTCGCGCCAGCATCCCATGGAGTCCTTCTCCTATCATTATCAGGTGGAGGACGAGGAGGGTCATGTGCTTCGCCGCGAGTGGACGATGATTCCCCGGACCTATCATTTTGATACTTCCAAGAACTATGTCCTGTCAGATCTCTGGCGCGATATCCCCATCCAGTACCATCTGTACAGCAGTGCCTATATCACCACCAAGGGTCTTGTACGCGACGAGCAGGTCAATGCGCTCCGGATGCCGCTTTACCGCAAGACCATTCTTTTCCGTGTCTCTGCCCCGCAATTGCTCAAGGGACAGTCATTGGCCATCGTCGGCAGTCATCCGGCGTTGGGCGACTGGAATGCTGCCCGCTATCTGCGGATGGAATACCTGGGACAGTACGATTGGATGCTGTCGGTCAATGTCGATGCCGTCCTTCTGCCACTGGAATATAAATATGTGATCATCGATGATGCCACGAACACCCTCGTGACATGGGAGGAGGGTGACAACCGCACCACCGACGGGCTGTTGCCACCTGATATCACCGCTGTTCCTGATGGGACAGTCCTGGTGGCCTATGGCGAGAACCTTCGCATCAAGGAACAGACCTGGCGTGCCGCCGGTGTCGTGGTGCCGGTATTCTCCCTTAGGAGCGACAGTTCGTATGGCGTCGGCGACTTCGGCGATCTCAGGCGGTTGGTCGACTGGGCTGTATTGACGGGGATGAAAGTGATCCAGATACTGCCGGTCAATGATACTTCCACATCGCATTCCTGGAGCGATTCCTATCCCTATAATATAGTCTCTGCCTTTGCCCTTCATCCGCATTATCTGGATCTGGAGGCTTTCGGCAGTCTGAAGAGCAAAACGAAGATGACGGCCTACCATCGCCAGCGCCGTGAACTCAATGCCATCGGCTATAGTGACTATGAGGCAGTGGATCGTGTCAAGGCCGCTTTCATAGACGATCTCTTCGAGGAGCGCGGCAAGCAGACCCTCGATTCCGAGGCGTTCAGATCATGGTTCGAGGCCAACCGCGATTGGCTCGAGCCCTACGCCCAATGGTTATCTAGCCAATCTAGTCAATCCAGCCCGACTAGTCTCTCTAGCCAATCTAGTCTGGCTAGAACCTTCTTCCTCCAATATCACCTCCATCTCCAGCTGAAGGCCGCTGCCGACTATGCGCGCTCCAAAGGCATCATCCTGAAAGGCGATATCCCCATCGGCGTGAATTTCGACAGCGTAGAGACCAAGATGCATCCCGCACTCTTCAATCTCGACTCCCAGACGGGTGCTCCCCCTGATGCCTTCTCTCAGAATGGACAGAACTGGGGCTTCCCCACCTACAACTGGAGCGATAGGTCTATTGTCCCCTGGTGGCACAGGCGGTTGGAGTGGATGGCGCAGTATTTCGATGCCTTCCGCATCGATCATGTCCTGGGATTCTTCCGTATCTGGGAGGTGCCTGTCGATGCCATCTTTGGCATTCTGGGTCATTTCTCACCTGCACTTCCCTTGACCGTCGGCGAGATAGAGTACTTCGGATTGCCTTTCCGCAAGGATTTTATGACGCGTCCGTTTATCAACGACCGGGTGATAGAGCGTCTTTTCGGCATTCATGCCCAGTTCGTGAAGGAGAATTTCCTGTTAGCCCGCAGCTATGGCCTTTACGACCTGAAGGCAGAATATAACACCCAGCGCAAGGTGCGTGACCATTTCGAAGGCCGCAACGATGAGAACAGTCTCTGGATTCGCGACGGCCTCTATCGGCTCATCAGTGGCGTGCTGTTCCTTGAGGATCCCCGTCAGCCGGACATGTACCATCCTCGTATCGGCATTTACAATGAGCCTGTCTTCGATGCCCTAACCAATGAGGAGAAAGATGCCTTCATGCGGCTTTACAACAATTTCTTCTACCAGCGTCACAACTTCTTCTGGGGCGCTGAGGCCATCCGTCGCCTGACAGATGTATTCGGTCAGACCCGGATGCTCTGTTGTGCAGAAGATCTGGGCATGCTGCCTGATTGCGTGGCACCGGTCCTCGACAGCCTCCGTATCCTGACATTGGAGATTCAGTCGATGCCGAAGCAGAACGGCTATGAGTTTACCCATCTCGATGGCAATCCCTATCGTAGCGTGGCCACATTCTCTACACACGACATGTCACCTCTGCGCCTTTGGTGGGAGGAGAGCCCGGAACGAACCCAGCGCTATTATGTCACGATGCTTCAGAAGCAGGGTAGGGCACCCGAGCATCTGCCGGCTCATCTGGCCGAGGAGATCATTGCCCGCCATCTCTATTGCCCGTCGATGCTCTGTATGTTGAGCCTGCAGGACTGGCTGGCCATGGACGGCGAACTCCGCTTCAAGAATCCTCGTGAGGAGCGCATCAACGTGCCCAGTGATCCCTATAACCATTGGAAATACCGTATGCATCTTACCATCGACTACCTGCTAAAGGCCGACAAATATAATAATAAGGTACGCACGATGATCACACGCAGCCGTAGGAGTGAATAGTGAATAGTTTCGACACATATATTTTTGATCTCGACGGCACCCTGCTCGATACCCTCGGTGATCTGGCGGCATCTGTCAATCATGCGCTTCGTACTCATGGTTTGCCGGAGCATTCCATCGACGATGTGCGGCGGTTTGTGGGCAATGGTGTCCGGAAACTGATGGAACGGGCCGTTCCCGATGGTGCCGGTAATCCACTCTTCGACGAGACCTTCGCCACCTTCCGCCAGTATTATATGGCGCATTCCTTGGATACCACCCGTCCTTACGAAGGTATTCCCGAGACGCTCGAAGCCTTGAAAGCCCGTGGTTGTCATCTGGCTGTGGTCAGCAATAAGATGATGGCAGCCACTCAGGAACTATGCCGTCATTTCTTCCCAGACACCATCGAGGTCGCCATCGGCGAGGATGAGGCTGCCGGCATCCGTCGCAAGCCCGCCCCTGATACCGTCTTCGCAGCCTTAAAAGCCCTTGGGGTGGGGAAGGAGAATGCTGTCTATGTTGGCGATAGCGACGTGGATATCCAGACCGCCCGCAACGCCGGCATTCCCTGCATCAGTGTCCTATGGGGCTTCCGCGATCGTGACTTCCTATTACAAAATGGAGCAGAAACTTTCATTTCCACTCCTTCTGAATTATTGCTTTGATTTTTACAGTTGCTGCAGAAAAGCAATTTGTAATGTAATATTGTAATATTGTAATAAAATCTATCGAACTGCTCTTTCTTTCTTGAGCTTCAGTATGCGTCGTACACTCTGGTTGATGCGTTCTTCGGTGAGTGTGCCGTTGTTCACGGCAGCCATCACGGCATCGAAGGCCTCGGTGAAGTAACGAGGGCCAAGCACGATGTCCACACCTGCCTTAAGACTGCCCACAGCGGCCTCAGCACTGGTGTACTGCTGGGTGATGGCCCCCATCTCCATAGCGTCGGTGATGATGATGTTCTGATAGCCCAGTTCACCGCGCAGCTTGTCTTGCAGGATAATGGGCGACATTGTTGAAGGCACGTCGGAGCCAGTCACCTTAGGTGCACCGATATGGGCTGTCATAATGAGTTGGCACCCCCACTTGATGCCCGCCTTGAAGGTCACCATCTCACAATCCAGCATCTCTTCCCATGTCTTCTGGGTCGAAGCATAGCCATAGTGCGTGTCAGCCTTTGTATCGCCGTGACCGGGGAAATGCTTGATGCAGCCAGTGATGCCGGCATCCTTCAGGCCTTGCAGATAGTTGACCACCATCGGCGCAGCCACTGCAGGATCGTCGCTGAAGGCACGAGGGCCGATGACGACGTTCTCGGGATTGGTGTTCACGTCGGCTACAGGAGCGAAGTCGATGTCAAAGCCATAGTGCTTCAGGTATGTGCCGATGGTATTGCCGCATTCGTAGGCATTCTGTGGGTCGCCAGTAGCACCAATGGCAGCCATCGACTCATACTTCTTGACATTGAAGTTCGGATTGTTGGCAATGCGTGACACGCGGCCTCCTTCCTCGTCGATGCAGAGCAGCGGATGACCGTTCAGAGCGCGTACTTGCGGGATGATACGGGCCAGTTGTGCTTCGTCCTCGATGTTCCAGGCATAAAGGATGATGCCGCCAACGGGATAGTTCTCGTTCACATGCTTCATGTTCTCTGTCACCTCCAGGACTTTGATTGATGCCAGGTCATCGTAAGTGGTCCATTCTATAGACGGGTCGAGCGACTCCAGACGAATATAAAAGAGCTGTCCCACCTTTTCGCGCAGTGTCATCTTCTGCAGCTGCGCTTCCACCTCGTCGACAGGTGGCGCTATAGGGTTGTCATTGTTCGTACACGATGTCAGCGCAAGACCGCAAGTCAGGATGGCGGCGAGCATCCATAGTTTCATTTCTTTCATATAAATTTATTGTTTAACTCAAACTTATTTTCTTGCTCAGAGTCAATATGTTATGTCCATTGATGTGTTCATAGTTGATAGTGTCCATCAGTTCACGAACCAAGAGGATACCCAATCCGCCAACCTGGCGCTCTTCAGCAGAGAGTGTGATGTCAACCTTTTTCTCGATGGTAGGATCAAAAGGCATGCCAGAATCATCAATCACTACTTTCAACTGATGGCCGTCTGACATCATCGTGACTTCTACACTCCCCTCCGTCCCGTACGGATAGGCATATTCTATCACATTGACTACGGCTTCCTCTACAGCCAATCGCAACTGACTCGCCAATGACTTTTCGAGATTCATCTTTTCATAGAACGACTTCTGGAAAGTGCTCAGTTTCGACACCTCGTGAACATCGTTTTTCAGCGTGATCGTTTCTTTCAAGGTACTTTCATACTGTTGAGGGGTATAGCGAATGGCGAGCATCGTCAAGTCATCACTTTGTTCTGCACCGCCCACAAATCCGCGCACAGCCTTGTCTATGGTCTCCAACAATTCTTGAGGGCGCGTGTCAGTGCAAGTAGCAAGTACCTCCTCTACTTGCTTTATTCCGAACTGTTTGCGTTCGCAGTTCTTCGCCTCCGTCAGTCCGTCGGTATAAAGGAAGATGGTGCTATTGGGCTGAAGATACGTCTCAATTATGTCATACTTCACCTCGTCGAACAAGCCGACTGGCAAATGAGCTTTAGCCTCTAGACAGGTCCACTGACCATTTGCCAGAATCATTGGGACATCGTGACCGGCATTACAATACTTTAGATGGCCTGTAGGCAGGTCGAGCACACCGATGAACAAGGTGACAAACATATTGGTGTCGTTACCCTGACAGGCCGATTCGTTGATGTATTGCATGATGAGGGCAGGGTTGTTCTCGTGGTTAGAGAAAGCACGGAAGAACGAACGTGTTCCCGCCATCAGCATGGCCGAAGGCGTACCCTTGCCGCTGACATCACCGATACAGAAGAATAGTTTCTCATCGTGGATGAAATAGTCGAACAGGTCACCACCTACCTCACGGGCAGGTACCAGCGAACCGAAGACGTCCACGTCGTCGCGCTGAAAATGATTGTGAGGTAGCATCGTCTGCTGTATCTGGCTGGCCACTTGCAACTCTGAACTGATACGTTTCTTCTCGTCATTCACCTGCTGCAGACGCTCCAGATTGCGCTTCGAACGCCAGACGATGAAACCTATCAACAACAAGCCAGCCATGACCATCAGCAAAAGATTCGTTCGTATCTTACGTAGCTCGTCGAAGATATCGCTGCTGTCCAGGACATTGAGAAGTATCCAGTCGGTCTTACCGCCTACAGGGGTGTAGAACAGAAGCTTCTCCTGGCCCTTTTCATCCTCCATGGTTACCAAACCAGTCTTGTCAGCATCTTTTTTCAGATATTCGAGCGAGGTCCTGAACAACTGATTGTCTTCTCCTGCAAGCAGATTGTAGTTTCCTGTTATAAGGAAACGCTGATTAGATGGATAGGCCTTCGATTCATTAATTACCTTTTCGAGCCATACAAGTGAGAGGTCGGCTTCGACCACAGCTACTATTTCACCTTTACCGTTCTTGACAGGCACACCATACGTCGTAATACGCGCCTTGGCACCTTCGTTATCCAGATAGGGTTCGCACCAGTGACTTTTTCCTGTAGCCAATGGGGTGGTGAAGAACTCTAACTTTGTATAGTCATGGATTTCGGAACCTAACTGCATCGTTTCTATGCTGCCGTCCTCCCTGCGAACGGAGTAAGGTTCAAACCAGTATCCATATTCCAGGAATAAGTTAGGGATACAAGCAATACAGCTACCAAGAATCATCGGATTATTCTCCACTATCTGGTAGGTTGCCCTGGTTAGGGAGTCGGGAAGTAGAAGGTCGTCGGTTACTATCCACGACATGTTGTCGAGCACCACCTCTACTTCTGCCAGTTTGTTGCGGATACAGAGGTAGAGGGCATTGTTCTCACGTTCCATCACCCGAATAGTCGTGCGCTTGATGATTTCCTGACTGTTGTAATAGATAATTCCCGTCGTCAGTTCTATCAACAACGCTGCTACGATGATGATAGTCAGATTGGTATGGGTCTTAAAAAATGAAGAAGGTTTCACAGTGCCATAATTTGTGGCAAAAATACTTTTTTTTCCTGACATACACAAATTATTTGCAAACTTTAAGCATTTTGGTCGCGGTACCCTCAAATTTGTTTCTTTTTTTTTGGTGGTTTGGAAGAAAAACTGTATTTTTGCAAGCATAACTTCTAAATTGTAAATATTCAAATTGTACTAATATGGAAACAAGAATTGAAGAATTGGATGGCAAGTTTGTTGTCACGTTGGAAGGAGAGATGGATACCGCCGCGGCTGTGGAGGTTGAAGAAATTTTGAAACCGCTCTACAACAGTAAAGGTAAGGATGTGGTCATCGACTGCGAGAAACTAGAGTATATCGCTTCCAGTGGTCTGCGCATCCTGATCAGCATTCTGAAAGGTGCCAAGGCTGGTGGCAGTAAGGTCGTGATGCGCGGTGTGAACGACGATATCAAGAACGTATTCAAACTGACGGGATTTATCGATTTGTTTGAGTTCGAATAATCCAAATTATACCAACAACATGAAGCAAAGACTGACAAGAGTATGCCTTGTCATTGCCCTGCAATTGCCGTTGATAGGCGTGCAAGCACAGACCGATTCTACCAAAGTCGATAAAGTCAATACTCTGAGCTTTGGCCTGAATTACCTGTCCCACGGAGAAATCGTGAGAGGTGGTCTGCCTGCGGGCGGAAATGATGAGACGGAAGATAAATCAAACTTCCTGCTTGGGCGCACCCGTATAATCGTGGACTATTCACGACCTTATTTGCAGGCTCATGCGGTCATTCAGAACAAGGCGGTGTGGGGTACGAGTGGTGATAAGGCACTCAACCTCTATGAGGGATGGGTGAAGATGACGGCTAAGAACGGCCTCTTCGCACAGGTCGGCCGTATCGCCCTGTCATACGATGATGAGCGTATCATCGGCACCAATGACTTTGCGATGGCCGCTCAGTCGCACGACGTGCTACGAGTGGGATACGAAGGCTATGGCCATAAGGTTCACGCCATCTTAGGCTATAACCAGAATGCCGAAAACGTGTATAAGGGCACCTACTATGCAGGCGGTTCACAAGCTTATAAGACTATGCAAACCGTGTGGTATCACTACGATGTGCCTAAATTCCCGTTAGGAGCATCCTTGCTCTTTATGAATATAGGATTGCAGGATGGTGAGCTAGGACACAAGTACAAAACGCCTTCGACGGTGTACCAGCAGATGTATGGTGGATATGTGAACTATCATCCCAAGTATCTGACGTTGGAAGGTGCATACTATCGGCAGGGGGGGAAGTTTGTAGACCCCGTGATGAAGCAGGGTGGAGATGTTGACGCTTGGATGGCCAGTGTAAAAGCCACTATCAAACCCTCCGACAACTATGGATTTATTTTGGGTTACGACTACCTGAGCGGCGACGATTATGTGCCCGTCATTAAACCTGGCGAAATGGGTATGGTACTACATGATGTTCTGAAGGGCTTTACTCCCCTTTACGGCTCACGCGCCAAGTTCTACGGTATGATGGACTATTTCTATGAGAGCGCCTACATCAACGGTTTTACCCCTGGTCTGCAGAATGCCTTCATTGGAGCCTTCGGACGTCCCTTCGCCAAATTTGATTGCAGTGCGACCTATCACTATTTGGCTGTAGCGACAGAACTGAACAATCTGAATAGCACCTTGGGGCATAGCTTCGACCTGCAAGCCCGATACCGCTTTACGAAGGATATCTCCCTCACGGCAGGCTACACCATGATGTTCGGCACGGAGACGATGGACCGTCTGAAACAGGGCAATAGCAGTAAGACGGCGCGTTGGGGATGGTTCTCGCTCGTTATCTCGCCGAGTCTGTTCACAACAAGGTTCTAAAAAGACAACGGATTTTACGAATTTATAAAAAACAACAATAATATGAAAACTACTGCACCATTATCAAAAGTACAGTATGGCCTCTACGTAGAGTGTGTAGCACATCAGGGAGAGGCTTGTTATAACCTCCCTTATCTCTATGTGCTCGACGGCACGCTGGACGGAGACAAGCTTTGCCGGGCCATTGAGACCGCTGTGGCAGCGCATCCCACGCTGTTCACGCGCATCGAACTGAATAACGAGGGCGATCCTCTTCAGACCATCGATGATTCAGAGACGTTTACGTTGAACATTGAAAACGGGACATTGAACATTGAAAATGGAGGTACTTTCAATGGTCAGCCACTCATCACGCCCTTCGACATCTACAAGGACCGTCTGTTCCATATCCGTCTGCTGAAGGATGCGGAGCATTTCTATTTCTTCCTCGACATCCACCACATTATCGGCGACGGCACCACACTGAAAGTGATGCTCAGTGACATAGACAAGGTTTACGGTGGCGGTACACTGGAACCTGAGGCGATGACGATGGCAGAGGTGGCGACGGCTGAGGCAGAACTGCGCAAGACGGCTGCCTTCGAAGAAGGTAAGCAGTGGTATGCACAGATCTTTGACTGCGGCGACTGCTTCACCCAGTTGATGCCCGACCTTGAGGAGCCGGAGCACAGCGAGGCCAGCATGGTAAGGACGCTCGATGTGGAGATGGCCGAGGTGGACACTTTCTGCAAGGATAAAGGCATCTTCAAAAGCAATTTCTTCACGACGGCCTACAGCTTCCTGCTGGCTAAATATAATAATGAACAGGAGTCGCTCTTCACCACCATCTACAACGGACGTTCCGACAAGCGTTTCCTGCACTCCGTCGGTATGACGGTGAAGACGCTGCCCGTCTTTGCCAAGTTTGACAATGAGACCAAGGTGATAGACTATCTGAAGGCCGGTCAGGACCAGATGGGTGGTGTGCGCAAGCACGAGGCTTATGCCTTTAGCGATGCCGTGAACGACCTGGGCATCCAGAGCAACTCGATGTTTGCCTGGCACGGCATGATGTTTGCCGACGAGCAGTTGTGCGGCAAGCCGATGAAGACCATCCGCCTCTGCAACAGTACGCTGGAGGCTTCGCTCTATCTGAAGGCGTTCATCCTCAACGGTAAGTATCAGGTGAAGGCTGAATATAACAGCAACGAGTACTCCGAGGAGATCATCCGTCAGTATCTGGAGAGCTATGAGGCTGTGATAAAAGGATTCCTCAGCCAGGAGTATCTGTGTGAAATCAATATAACAACGGCCAATCAGACAGAAGTGCTCGACAGCTTCAACCAGACCGATGTGGACTACGATGATACTCAGACCATCGTCTCGCTGTTCCGCCGTCAGGCCAAGGTGACACCCGAAAACATCGCTGTGGTCTACAAGGACCGGAAATTCACCTACGCTGAGGTGGATGCCATCAGTGACCGCATCGCAGGCTACGTGTCTGCCAAGGGACTGGGCGCAGAGGATGTGGTGTCGGTCTTGATTCCTCGTTGTGAGTGGATGGCCATCGCCTCGCTCGGCGTATTGAAGGCAGGCTGTGCTTATCAGCCCCTCGACCCCACTTATCCCAAAGAGCGTCTGAACTTCATGATGCAGGATGCAAATGCCAAATTGCTGATAGCCGACGAGGAACTGCGAAGCATCGTGGATGAATATCAGGGCGATGTGCTGTTGACGAAGGACTTGATGCCATTGCCAGCTGCCACAGAGCAGCCAGCGGAGCCCAAGCCCTCCAGCCTCTTCATCCTGCTATATACATCGGGTTCAACGGGTGTGCCCAAGGGTTGCCAGCTGACACACGGCAACCTCGTATGTTTCTGTCATTGGTATCAGACCTTTTACGACCTGAAGCCTGGCAACAAGGTGGCTGCTTATGCCAGCTATGGATTTGATGCATGCATGATGGATATGTATCCTGCCCTGACCTGTGGCGCGACGGTGCATATCGTCCCTGAGGAACTGCGCTTGGATCTGATTGCCCTCAATGACTATTTTGAGCAGAACCAGATCACCCACTCGTTCATGACTACGCAGGTGGGCTACCAGTTTGCCTCTAACATTGAGAATCACTCGCTGAAGTTCCTCTCCACTGGTGGTGAGAAACTGGCATCGCTGACACCGCCGAAAGATTTCCAGTTCTATAACGTGTATGGTCCTACGGAAACAACAATCCTGATTACCAGATATCACGTCGACCAAAAGATGAAGGACATCCCTATTGGCAAGGCGCTTGACAATGTCCATCTCTATGTGGTTGATCCGCAGGGGCATCGCCTGCCGGTGGGTGCAGCAGGAGAATTATGGGTCAGTGGCCCGCAGGTGAGCCGGGGCTACCTGAACCGTCCTGAGAAGACGGCAGAAGTGTATATCGACAATCCCTTTACAAATAATAATAAGTACGCGCGAGTCTATCGCTCTGGCGACATTGTGCGCTATCTGCCCTCTGGTGACATCCAGTTCGTAGGCCGTCGCGACGGACAGGTGAAGATCCGCGGCTTCCGTATTGAACTGAAAGAGGTGGAGGCTGTCATTCGCGAATTCCCTGGCATCAAGGATGCTACCGTGCAGGCTTTTGATGAGGAAGGAGGCAGTGGAGGCAAGTTCATTGCCGCCTACATCGTCAGCGATCAGCAGATAGACATAGAGGCTTTGAACAACTTCATCATGGATCAGAAACCGCCTTACATGGTGCCTGCTGTGACGATGCAGATTGAGGCAATCCCCCTGAACCAGAACCAGAAGGTGAACAAGCGTGCGTTGCCGAAGCCTGAGAAGAAGGCTGCGGTGGTAGAGGAAAGCAATGTGCCCATGAATGTCCTCGAAGAGGAGCTGCATGAGATGATTGCGGGTATTGTGAACAATAGAGATTTTGGCATCACCACCATTCTTGGCTATGCCGGACTGACCTCCATCTCGGCAATTAAACTTGCTGTCCAGATGAACAAACGCTTTGGTGTCGTCCTCGACTCGAAGACACTTGTGAAGACTGGTACCCTACAGACTATCGAAAATGAAATCCTGAAGGCGATGATGGCAGGGAATACGGTTACTCCTGAAGCCGCAGCACCGAAGGCTGAGGTCCAATCCTCTGTACCTTTGTCCTATGCCCAGACGGGTGTCTATTTTGAGTGTCTGAAAAATCCTACTTCGACCATTTATAACATCCCCTATCTGCTCAGCTATCCTGCAAACATCGAGGCAGACAAACTGGCTGCTGTCGTAAAGCAGGTGGTTGAGGCTCATCCGGAACTGAGCGTTCACTTCGCCACAGAGGGCGATACGATCGTTCAGACCTTAGCCGATAGTCTGCCTGTGGAGGTGCCTATCACGGAAATGAGCGATGAGGCGTTGACGGCATATAAGAATGAGTTCGTGCGCCCGTTCAACCTGAATAAAGCACCGCTCTATCGTTTTGAGGTCGTGAAGACCGGAAGCGGGGTCCATCTGCTCTTGGATGTCCATCATCTGGTGTTCGACGGTGGTTCTGCTGACCTGTTGATTCGACAGATAGGCTCTGCACTCGAAGGGACGGCAGTCGAGAAAGAGAACTATACCTATCTCGATTTCGTCATCGACCAGCAGAAGGCTGAAGAAAGTGATTCCTTCAAGGCTGCTCAGCAGTTCTTCGCCGAGAAACTGCAGACCTGTGAAGGTGCGAGTGAGATTCCTGCCGACCTGCCCAAGACAGACCAGCAGGGCTTCATCGGTGAGGCTGTCTGCCCGGTGGATCACGACAAGGCTGCCGCTTTCTGCCGTCAGCAGGAGATTACTCCAGCTCACCTCTTCCTCGCTGCCACGAGCTATGTCATCTCGCGTTACACCAACAACCGTGAGGTGTATCTCAGCACCATCAGCAGCGGACGTTCGAATCTGAAGATTGCCGATACGGTGGGTATGTTCGTCAACACGCTTGCCCTCGGACTGAAGATCGACGACGTGACGGTGAGCGATTATTTGAAACAGGTGAGTGAGACTTTTGACGAGACGTTGCGCCATGAGGACTATCCTTTCGCCCGTATTGCTACAGACTTTGGCTTCATGCCCGCCATCGCCTATGCCTATCAGGTGGGCGTGCTGTCGCAGTATACGGTCAATGGCCAGCCTGTCCAACAGGAACTGTTGGAGCTGAATGTGCCTAAGTTCAAGATCAATATCAAGATCGAGTCACGTGGCGTAGTGGTTCAGTATGACGATGCCATTTACTCAGCCGCTTTAGGAAATGCGATAGCTGAGAGTATCGTGGCTGTGGCCGAACGGATCATCGCCCAGCCGCAGATGAAGGTTCGTCAACTCTCTATTATCAGCAAGAGTCAGGAAGAAGAGCTGTCACATTTGCGTCAGACGGCAACAGGCGATGCGCCCTTCAAGTTCTTCCATGAGTGTATCAGTCATTTCGCACAGACCCAGCCCGACCATGAGGCTTTGGTGGCCATCGATGCGAAGTACACTTACAAGGAGATGGATGAAGTCACGAATGCTATTGCTGCTGCCTTGCGTGAGAAGGGTGTAAAGGAGCGCGATCGCGTGGCTCTGCTGTTGCCGCGTACCAGCAGACTGATTCTCTCGCTCTTTGGTGTACTGAAGGCTGGAGCTGCCTATATCCCTTGCGATCCGGATTATCCCGCAGACCGCATTAAACTGATTCTTGAGGACAGTGAGGCCCGTTATATCATCACGACAGCCGACCGTATGGACAGCGTGCCTGCCGATAAGGCTATCAATATGGAGGAACTATTGAGTGAAGAATTAAGAACTAAGAGTTATGATTACCTTCAAGACGAGGATAATCCGCAGCAGAGTAATCATAACTCTTCACTCTTCACTCTTAATTCTACACTGACCCCCGACGATCTCGCATACCTCATCTATACCAGCGGCTCAACGGGCCGGCCTAAGGGTGTGATGCTGCGCCATGAGGGTATCTGTAATTACCTCTATGGCCATCCAGCTAATGTCTTTGCCAATGGCGTACTGACGGATGCAGACCGTGTACTCAGTGTGACGACCATCTCCTTTGATGCCGCTCTGCAGGATATCGGTATGGCATATTATAATGGTAAGACGCTGATTGTGGCTACTGAGGAACAGGCTAATAACCCGCTCGACTTGGCTCAACTCATTCAGGAGCAGCATATCAATATGGTGTCGGGTACACCGTCCCGCTGGCAGACCTGGCTCACGAGCGATGATTTCTGCAAGGCCATCTCGCAGGTGAGGATCTGTCGTGCCGGTGGTGAGAAATTCAGCGATGCGCTCCTGCAGCAGATGCGTAGCGTCACCAAGGCCCGCATCTTCAACTGTTATGGTCCTACGGAGATTACCGTCGCCTCGAACAACGCGGAACTGACGAATGCCCAGATGGTTACTGTCGGTAAGCCACAGTTGAATGTCAAGGAGTTTATCGTCGATGCCGATGGCAACGAACTGCCTGCCGGCGTTGTAGGTGAGCTTTATATCGGCGGCCGAGGTGTGGCACGTGGCTATAACAACCTCGATGAGATGACCCGTGAACGTTTTGTAGAGTATCACGGCGTAAGAATCTATAAGTCAGGTGATTATGCAAAGTGGCTGCCAGATGGTAATGTGGTCATCCTCGGACGTACCGACCACCAGATTAAACTGCGTGGCCTGCGTATTGAACTCGGTGAGATTGAGAACGTGATGCTTTCCGTTGAAGGCATGAAGAAGGTGGTGATCATGATTCGCAAGCTGAATGACAAAGAACACCTCTGTGCCTACTACACGGCCGATCATGAGATTGCGCCCGATGCCTTGAAGGCTGAGATCTCCAAGCGCCTGACGCAGTATATGGTGCCTACGGCTTATCTGCAATTGGCAGAGATGCCGATGACGCCTAATGGCAAGACCGATGTGAAGGCATTGCCAGAGCCACAGCTTGCCGTTACCTCGGCTTTTGTGGCCCCTGCCAACGATACAGAGAAAGCATTCTGCGACATCTTTGCACAAATCCTGCAGATGGACAAGGTGGGTGCTACCGACAACTTCTTTGAACTCGGCGGCACATCGCTCGTCGTCACCCGTGTCATCATCGAGGCCGACAAGGCAGGGTTGCACGTTGCTTATGGCGATGTATTTGCCAACCCGACACCCCGTAAGCTGGCTGAGCTGATTACAGGCGTAGCTGTAGATAACACCGCTGGTGCCGATGACCCAGTTGCCAATTTCGACTATACCGCCATCAACAACCTCTTGCAGCGCAACACCTTAGGATTCTTCCGTTCTGGTGAGCGCCAACAACTGGGTGATGTGCTGATCACAGGTGCTACAGGCTATCTGGGCATCCACATCCTGCGCGACCTCATCGACAGCGATGCAAAGAACATCTATTGCCTGGTTCGTGGCAAGACGCAGGAGAAAGCTGAAAGCCGCCTGAGAACCCTGCTGTTCTACTACTTCGCTAACTCCTTCAAGGAACTGTTTGGTAAGCGGCTGCACATTATCCTTGGCGATGTGACGCAGGACTTCGATGAGAACCTGAAGGTGGATACCGTCTTCAACTGTGCCGCCATCGTGAAGCACTTCTCTGAAGGCACGGAGATTGAGGACGTGAACGTCGGCGGTGCACAGCGTTGTGTAGAGTTCTGCATCAAGACAGGTGCCAACCTCATCCACATCTCCACTGCCAGCACCCGAGGCATGTGGGCTGGTGAGATCAAGGATGATGTCTATACCGAGCAGCGCCTCTACATGGGACAGTACCTCGGCAACCAGTATATCTACTCAAAGTACATGGCTGAGCGGCTGATTCTTGATGCCGTTGCCCTGCATGGCCTCCGTGCGAAGATCATGCGTGTGGGTAATCTCGCTGCCCGTTCTACCGACGGTGAATTCCAGGCCAACTTCTCGACCAACTCGTTCATGGGCCGCATCCGCATCTACAACATGCTTGGCTGCTGTCCGTATGCGATGCGCAACAAGCGGGTGGAGTTCTCGCCCATCAATGAGGTGTCACATGCCATCGTCCTGTTGGCTACCACCCCGAAAGAGTGTACTGTGTTCCATCCATATAACATCCATGGTCAGTTCCTCGGCGACGTACTCACAGGACTTACCAATGTCACTGGAGGCATCCGCTTTGTGGAGCAGGAGGAATTCCAACAGGCCATGGACGAGGCCGGACAAGACCCGCAGAAAGCCAAGCAGATGGCTGCCATGCTGGCCTATAAGGATATGGCCCACGGACAGAAGACCGCCGATGTCCAGCGCGACAACGACTATACCACCCAGGTGCTCTATCGTTTGGGCTTTGCCTGGTCGCCCACCTCTTGGGATTACGTAGAGCGTATGCTCACCGCCATCGGTGGCTTCGGATTCTTTGAGTAAATGATATGTCCTATCAATAACAAGATGAATCAAGTAGAAAGAAAAGCTTTCAACAGCCAGTTCTGGCGGTTCCTGTGGTCGGCTATCCTGATAGCCCTTTCCGGTTGTCTGGGTAATGTGGTCGATGCGATCATCGTAGGCAATCTGATTAGCGAAGATGCTGTAAGTGCCATCAACCTGACACGTCCTGTGGTACAGTTTATGTACACGCTGAATATGCTTCTTGCCACAGGAGCAGGTATATTGGTGGGGGTAGAGATCGGCAAGAAGGATATGTCCCGCGCTGCCTATTTCTATACCCTGTCAATGGTGGTGTGCTTGATAGTGGGCCTATTTCTTTCCGCTGCAGGTCTGTTCTGTCCGGCTACAGTCACAGGCTGGCTGTGCAGCAATGCCCACCTCTTCCAGCTAACATACGAATATTTGAGTATTATGTTAATAGGTGCCCCTGTATATATGGTGATGTGGGCACTCTCAACGATGGTGGGTGTGGATGGCAGTCCACGACTTGTCTCCATTGCCATCCTGATAGATAACGCCGTCAACCTGTCACTCGATATTGTCTTTATCCAGTTCTTTGGATGGGGCATCGCGGGTTCTTCGTCGGCTACCATCGTCGGCCACGTGGTGGGTATTGCCATCATGTTCTGGCATTTCCGCTACAAGGACAACCACCTTCAGTTGCTATTCAGGAATGTGGAACTGAAATTGAAGAAAGCTTTCTCACAGATTATCTCTCAGGGCGCACCGCTGGCCATAGCCTCTGTGTGTCTGACACTGTTGCTTTACTCGGCCAACAGCATTGTGCTGGGAACATTGGGACGTACGGGTATTTTTGCCTTTGCCGTCTGCATGAATCTCTTGCAGATTTACAATCTCTTCCTGGCTGGTGTTTGTCGTACCATCCAGTCGCTGGGTGCCATTCAGGTGGGCAAGGGCGACAACGAGGCTTTCCGTCTTGTCCTGCGCAAATCTTTCTCGTTTATCACTGTGGCCATGATTCTCATCTGTATCGTTGTATGGGTTGATCCGAATGTCATCTCACGTCTTTTCGGAGCCAACGATCCCACTGTTCTTGCTGAGAGCAATCATGCCTTACGTATCTTCTCACTGAGTTTCATACCCTTCTGCTATATTTATGTTATCATGATTGTCTACAAACTCTATGCCCATCATCGCATGGCCCTGTTTATCTCCTTCGCCCTGTCGCTGACGGTTATCCCTGTGCTTTGGCTGGTGTCGAAGTTCGCACCCGGTCTCTTGTGGTACAGTTACTTGATAGCTTATGTCATTGAGATAGCAGCCATATTAGTGCTACATCATGTGATGCATGCCAAGTTTGAGTTAAAAGTTAAAGTGTAATCGCGTAAGCGCTTTTACAAAACGAAGTGACTAAAAGAATAGTGAATAATGAATAGTGACGAAAGGAAAGCGTTTAACGTCCAGTTTTGGCGTTTCTTGTGGGCATCCATCCTCATTGGATTGTCTGCCTGTTTGGGAAATGTGGTTGATGCAATGATCGTGGGCAACCTGATAGATGAAGACTCGGTGAGTGCCATCAACCTATCGTCTTGGTTTCCAGTGGCCACTTACTGCAGCCGATTATGTACACCGTTTCGTGGATACCATCGTAGGTTTTGACTATTTCACAGTTTAAGTAAATGGGATTGTTGAATAGCATCTTTCTAATGTGGGGCTTAAGTATAGACGCCTGGATTACCATCGCCACGGTGATGGCGGTCATCGTTGTGATGCTGTTTACGAAGGTGCGTATCGATGCCGTCATGCTCATTGCCATCGGCGTGCTGTTTGCTGCAGGCGTGCTCGATGCTAAAGAGACGTGTTCGGGTTTCAGCTCGGGTACAGTCGTTGTTACGGGTGTTCTGGCCGTCGTGATGGCTGGACTGCGCTATACGGGTGTGTTGCAATGGATGCTGAAGCATGTCTTCGGACTGCCTAAGAATTATCCTACGGCCCTTTTGCGCATGATGGTACCGGTTTCTATGTTGAGCGCTTTTATCAGCAACACGATGCTGACCATGCTCTTCGGCAATGTGTTGAAGCGGTGGTCGAGAAAGCTTAGCATAGCACCCTCTAAGTTGTACCTTCCGATGGTCTATGCCGTGCAGATGGGTGGTGTCTGTACGTTGATTGGTACGTCGACGAACATTGTCGTGGCTGATCTCTACGAAAGTGCTACCGGCAAGACCATGAACATTTTTTCCATTTTCGTGCCTGGAGCATTATGCCTTGTTGTCGGTATTGTGTTCCTCATTGCCATTCGCCGATGGCTGCCAGAACGTAAGGCACCAGAGGAGGCTTTCGAGGCAGCATTCGACTACACGGTGGAGCTGTCAGTACCCTCTGACAATCCAAATATCTGCAAGACGTTGGGTGAGGCTGGCCTGTTTCATGTAAAAGGTGGTAGTCTGATAGCTATTCACCATTTCGACCATGATCCGTCATTCCTTAGTGAAGACGAGTTCGTGATGGGTGGCGACCGTCTGGTCTATGCCGGTCAGATTGACGAAATCCTCGAATTGAAGGAGACGCACAACCTGGTGGTCTCCGACCATCCCGTCCGTTCCATGAACGAGATCAACAAGAATTACGAGCTGCGCATTGCCTTTGTCAATTTCTATAGCAAGCTCATCGGGAAAACCATCGGCGACAGCACGCTTGAACGCGAGAACAATCTGATACTCGTGGCGGTGGCACGACGTGGCAAACGCATTGAGGCATCACCCCGGGAGGTGGAGCTGCAGGCCGGTGACACATTGCTCTTCGAATGTCCGTGTAAGACGAATACCTATGCCGAACGCCTTGCGCCGCTATTGCAGTTCTCAGACTTCCAGGAGGTTGTCAAGATTGGTCCTAATACCATTGTTTCTTCGCTGATCATGACAGTCATGATGATTCTTACAGCCTTGAACGTGGTATCGCTGTTACATGGCACGGTACTGGCAGCCTTGGCCATGCTGCTCTTCCGCTGCTGTACCATCAACCAGGCCATGAACTCTATCAGCTGGCGTGCGCTGATGAGCTTAGCGGGCTCCATCGTGCTAGGCACGGCGATAGCAAAGACGGGGATCGCACAGATGATTGCCCTCGGTGTCATAAGCATGGTTGGCACACACCCCGTCCTAATTATGCTTGGCGTATGTTTGGCGGCTATGTTGATAACTCAGTTGGTCGAGAATGTGGCGGTCACTGCGATGTTCTTCCCCATCATGTATCAGGCAGCAGTACAGGTGGGCTACGAATCTGCGCCCTTCCTCCTTGCACTGATGATAGCTGCCAACGCCTCGTATTCCACGCCCATTGCTGCATCACCCAATATGCTGGTCTATGGTCCTGGCGGCTACCGCTTCACCGACTATATGCGCATCGGCATTCCCCTGACCATCATTGTCACCATCACTGGTGTTGCCGCTGTCATCCTGGCATATCCGCTTGTTAAACTATAAAGTCATTAATTATATAACCAGAATTGAAGATATGGAAAAAAATTTTGAAGTAAAAAATGAGGGCTCTGTGCTGACTGTGACACTGGGCAATGAGCTGGCAGTAGCTAATGCGCCTGCATTGATGGAGGAACTGACACCCTATAAGGATCAGGGTATAAAGAAGGTGGTGTTCGACGCCACGAATCTGACACACCTTTCCAGTAGTGGCGTCCGTATCATTATCTACTGTAAGCAGAAGCTGGGTGTCAACCCCGAGATTGTGTTCGTGAACTGTAAAAAGGAGATTCTTGACGTGTTGGACATTGTCGGCCTCTGTCCTTACATCAATTTTGAGACGCGGTGAACAGATTGCATTTTCATCCCATCCGTGGCAAAGCACTGGACATTATCGATGTCATCCTCCACACTGAGGAGGTGATGTCGGTAGGCGAGGCATATGGCGTCATTCGTCTGGTGACAGAGGAACTGGTGGTGAATATCGCAGACTATGCTTATCCTGACGGTGTCAACGACTTCCTTGACGTAGAGATTGAGCGCGACGAGAAATACATCACATTGCGCTTTCGCGACGGCGGCGTGCCGTTCAATCCGCTCGAACAGCCTCCCCCCGACATCTCGTTGCCGATGGAACAGCGCAGAATCGGCGGAATGGGCTTACTCATCGTTATGAAGAAAATGGACGCTGTGGCGTACGAGTACACTGATGATAAGAATGTGCTTACCGTTATGAAGAAATTGTAGATTGTAAATCCGTAAAAATGTAAATATCATGATATCAGCAATAAAGATATTGAGTGTTGACGATGAGGCTCCTATGGAGTTACTGATGAAACAGTACTTCAGGCGCCAGATACGCAATGGCGAGTATGAATTCTTCTTTGCCAGAAACGGCGTGGAAGCACTTGAGGTCATGAAAGACACTCCCGACATCGAGATTGTTCTATTAGACATTAACATGCCCGAAATGGACGGTCTGACGCTGCTGGCCAAGCTGAACGAGATGCATAATACCGCACTGCGCGTCATCATGGTCAGTGCATATGGTGACATGTCGAACATTCGTCAGGCCATGAACAACGGGGCCTTCGATTTTGCCATAAAGCCTATCGATATGGACGACTTGGACACGACCATTAAGAAGGCTGTTGAGCAGATTAACTATGTACACAAGTCACAGAAGGAGCACTCACAATTGGTGTCACTGAAGAAAGATTTGATGACGGCCAGGGACATTCAGCAGTATATCCTGCCACAGGTGTTTCCGCCTTTCCCGGCTGTCAGTGACAAACTGGATATTTACGCCTCGATGGAGGCAGCCAAGGATATTGGTGGTGACTTCTACGACTTCTTCCGCATCGATGACGACCATATCGCTTTTGTGATTGGCGATGTCTGCGGCAAAGGCATCACCGCAGCCTTGTTTATGGCCGTCAGTCGCACCATTATTCGCTCAAAGGGCCTTTCGTATGGCAGTGCTGGTGCATGTATGGCTGAATCAAACCGTCTGTTGGTGGCGTATTCAGTAGACTGCATGTTCGTCACCGTGTTCTGCGCCATTTATAATACGAAGACGGGGCTCGTTACCTACTGCAACGCTGGTCACAACCCGCCCCATCTGTTACGGAGCAACGGCAGCGTAGAAGAACTGCCGAGGTCGAAGAATGCCCTGGTGGGAATCTTTGAGGGTATAGAGTACGAGGAGGAAACCCTTCAATTGGAGTCTGGCGATACACTGGTGATGTTTACCGATGGTGTGACCGAGGCCATGAATCCTGAACTGGAGGAGTTCGGCACCGAACGACTGAATGCTGTTCTTGGCGGACTCGCCGGCAAAAGCAGTAAGGAAATCATCAATGCAATCAGGACTGCCATCACGGATTTCGCGGATGGTGCCGAACAGAGTGATGACATCACGATGTTAGTCATTAAGAGGAAGTGAGAGGTGAGAGGTAAGAGGTGAGAATGAAGCGACACAATATCATCATAGGGTGTATGGGCGTCCTGCTGCTGTTATCGGTAGCGGCAGTGCTATACATACGTCATATCGATGGTGAGCGCATCGGTGAGCTGGAGTTGCAAGTCGGCGAACTGCGCGAACAGGAGAAACAGTCGGATATCGACCGCCGCGTGAGCAAACAGATGGAGGAGATTGCCTATGGACAGCAGGTGCTCTCCGAGGAACGCAGAAACGAAGCCATCCGCCAGTCGGAGATTGCTCAGGAGATGACACTCCGCTCGGAGGCCGAACGACAAAAGGCTATCGTGGCGCAGGGTATCGCGGAAACGTCGGCCCAGGAGGCGAAGAATGCCTACCAGATAGCCGAGCATCAGCGCATGGTAGCCGATGATCAACGTCGCCAGGCTGAGCATGCCAAAATGGTGACCGACACGCTGAACTACATCTCTTTAGGGCGAACGCTTGGTTCACAGGCATATTCCATCTATCAGGCAGGCGACAAGGAGTTGGGCAATATGCTGGCTTATGCCTCCTACCTCTTCACCAGCGATTATGGTGGCGACCTCTTTAATCCCAGCGTCTTCCAGGCTCTCACGCAGTCGGCAGGTGGCCGTCGCACTTTTGGCATCCACAATGGCAGCGTGTCGTGTACAAGGATTTCTCCTCGCGACAATCACCTGCTCACAACGAGTACGTATGGCGAGATGTTCAGTCATAGTATGCATGGTGCCCAGCTTCAGACCAAGCGGCTGATAAGTGACCGTAACTACTGCTTCCGCGACGGTTTTGCAGCCAAGAGCGGTAAAGACTTCGCCATCAGTCATACCGGCCATTTGGTGGTTGCCGACGGCAAGCAAATACGCGTTGTCTGGTTAGAGCATGTCGATCGTCCCTTCAGTCTGCAGGACATCCATGACGGCCGTCAACTGCTGGTGGTCGGTGAGAATAGTGTCGCCTTGTTCGACATCGCCACTGAAAAGGTCATCAGTACACGCCGTCTTGACTTCCGTGTCGTCAGTACTGGCAGGCGCGACAACAAACCCCTGCTGTTCGACAATCGCGGAGGTATGTACCTCGTGAACAGCCTTGATGATATGAGGCGTGAAAAGGTTCCCGTTTCGGGTCAGGTCACGGCCTTTGCCAGGAACAACAGCCGGGGACTCACGGCCTATGGCATGGCCGACGGCACCATCTGGCTGATCGATGCAAAAGGCAAGGCATACAAACTTGTGGGACATCTCTCGCAAATAACGAAGCTGGAGTTTGATGCTTACCGGCTCTACTCGTCGGGTTACGACGGCAAGCTGCTCTTATGGATGACCAGCGACCCGCAGATTAAGCCCATCACCCTGTTCCAGTCTGCCAGTTGGCTCAGCGATTTTACTTTCAGCAAAGACATGAGCTACATCTGGACGGGTGAATACAATGGCACCGTCACCGAATATCTTATCTCATTGCCCAGGATTGCCCAGCGTCTCCGTCAGAATGTGAAGCGTAATTTCACGCAAGAGGAATGGGACTATTATGTGGGCAAGGGCATTCCCTATCGGAAGGTTAAAGGGAACAGTGAAAAGTGAAAAATTTGCTACCGCTATGATAAAGATGTTGATAACAACAAATAGTTTCAAGACTATTGCACTGGTTGTACTCTTGCAATTCTGTGCGGTAGCAAATTTTTCACTTTTCACTTATCACTTATCCCTTTTGCATGCCCAGGGTCTTCCGCTGATCCGCAACTATACGGCAGCGGAATATGGCGGCCATAACCGTTGTTACGATATCGAGATCGGTGAGGAAGGCACGGTGTTCGTGGCAAACTTTGAGGGACTGCTCTACTATGACCGTTCCCGGTGGCGTGTCATCCACTTGCCTGATATCAGTCGCGTCACGGTGGTTTATCGTGATAGCAAAAACACCATCTGGGTTGGTGGCTACAATTATTTTGGCCGTCTGCAGAAACAGACCAACGGCGAATTGTTCATGCAGCGGGTAGGGGAGAACGGCCTGTTCGAAGGCGAGGTGGTGGAAATCTTTGAGGACGGCGGATCGTTACAGTTTGTGGCTAGCGACAATAATATCTATGAAGTCAACGGTAACACTGTATCGCTGAAGAAACGTACGAAGACCAAGTTCAATCCTGGTGTCGAATCAGATGTTGTATCGATAGAGGCTCTGAAAAAAGATGAAAAGGATGTGGTCTTGGATGACATCACCCAGACGGTAGCCCTGGACGGCGGACTACAAGTCAAGGTCAGAAAGAACAACGGTCTGATGATTGCCGATGACCAAGGCCGCGACCTGTATGCCATCACTGAGGCTGATGGCCTATGCTCCAATCAGGTGTCCTATGTAGCCTACGATGGTCATGGCATGCTCTGGGGTGCCACATCGCACGGTATCTTCTCTGTTGAAATACCGTCGGTCTACAGTTATTTCCTGACCAAGGATGGTCTCTCGGGTGAGGTGCATGCCATCATGGCTTTCGACGGGAAGATATATGTGGGCGGCACCAACGGTCTCTACAGTATCGTTCCGCAGCAGTGCCGGCGTGTGGTTGACATCAACAATATCTGTTGGGCGTTATGCCAAAGCCGTGACCATCTGCTCGCCGCCACTTCCAGCGGCATCTATCAGATTGCGCGAGGCGGCAGTGTCAGTCGCCTGACCTCTACACCTACTACTGCCTTGCTGACAGATGGCGACAAGGTGTATGCCGGCGAACCCGATGGCGTCTACTGCTACGATGCAAGAATGTTCAATGTTCAATGGTCAATGTTCAATGGTCAAAAAGTTGACGATCTCCCGTTGGTGACGGAAATCCGCAAGGATACTCATGGCGGTCTCTGGCTCCGGAATGTTTACGGGAAAACCAGCGGTAGCGACCCCGGCAAGTCTGGCGATCCTATCTCAGAGTTGCCCAGCCGTCTGTACATGCCTGTCAGTGATATCGAGGTTGTGGCTCAGTATCGTCACGGCAATCAGGTGTGGATAGGCGGTGACGAAATTCTGGCCATCGTCGACACCGACAAGAAAGCCCTTGCTGCCCTCACCGACAGTTGTCGTGTTCGCTTCCGGTCTGTCGTTTTGGGCAATGACAGCGTAGTTTGGGGCGGCTATGGCGACATGCCCAAGGAGTTGGGTAGGGTAGACAGCGACGAGGGACATCTGCATTTCTTTTATGCGCTCGACTATGCACCGCTCTCGGGCAAGACTTTATATCGCTATAAGTTGAACAACAGGCGTATCGGTGGCATCAATGGCCAGTGGAGTGCCTGGACCGACAAGCAGGACGTTGAGTTCCTCAACCTTCCTTACGGCTCGTTCACCCTCAGTGTACAGGCCCGGCTGGCCAATGGCGAACTGTCGGAAGTGGCTTCCGTTGACTTCAGCGTTGCCTATCCGTTGTTCATGCGCTGGTATATGGTGCTGCTCTACCTCCTCGTCATAGCCTACATCGTTTATCTGCTGTTCCGCTATCGTCTGAAGAGGCTGCAAAAGGAGAAAATCAAACTGGAACAGATTGTCAAGGAACGTACCGCCGACCTCCGTAACGCCCAGCACGAACTGATACGTCAGGAAAAAATGGCTACGGTGGGTAAACTGACTGAGGGTCTCATCGACCGTATCCTGAACCCGATGAACTATATTATCAATTTCTCCAAAATGTCCAATGACTTGTTGAAAGACCTCAAGGCGAACATCAGCAACGAGACGACGGTGAAGGCCGATGGTCAGGTCATCATCCAGGAGGACGACTATGAAGACACACTCGACATCGTTGACATGCTGTCCAAGAACCTGGATAGTGTAGACCAGTATGGCCAGAACACCAGCCGTATGCTAAAGGCTATGGAAGAGATGTTGAAAGACCGGAGTGGGGGATATGTCGATATGGATCTCCTGCCTGTGCTTCAGCAGAATGAGGGGATGCTCGCTAACTATTTCGCCAAGGAGATAGAGCAGTATCATATCCGTACACCATTTACCCTTCCTGACAGCCCGATGCCCCTGCACGGCAATCCCGGCATGCTCAGTAAGACCATCATGAATCTGTTGGGCAACGCTGTCTATGCTGTCGTCAAGAAAGCACAAAAGATGGAGAGTTACATCCCTGAAATTTCGTTGACGGCTACAGCTGCTGAAGGACAGTATATCGTGAAGATTCGCGATAATGGCACTGGTATCGAAGAGAAATTGCTCGATAAGATCTTCTATCCGTTCTACACCACCAAGACCACCAGCGAGGCTGCCGGCATAGGTCTCTACCTGAGTCGCGAAATCATACAGAACCACAAAGGCGACATCA
>JAEEGK010002483.1_pt1 | contig 46209 bp, 46 predicted proteins | sample 8958771 | NCBI WGS metagenome assembly JAEEGK01 (sample SAMN16246547, study PRJNA631951) | gut metagenome | biome: gut microbiome; feature: rumen; material: SC-attached | host: Bos | place: Iran: Karaj | collected 2018-10 | reverse complement strand
AAATGCTGGAAAGCTCAATATTGCATACACAACTGGAATACTTATTGGAATCGGTGAAACAAAGGAAGAAATAGCTGACTCATTGCTTAAAATAAAAGAGCTTTGCGACAAGTATGGCCATATCCAGGAGGTAATCATTCAAAACTTTACTGTTAGTCCTGGAATTGAAATGGAAAATCATGAAGAGCCAAGTCTATTGGATATGGTTAGAACCGTTGCAGCTGCACAATTGCTTTTTGATGAAGACGTTTCTGTTCAAGTGCCACCTAACTTAAACTATGAAACAAGTCAAATATTCCTTCTCTGCGGAACTGACGACTGGGGAGGAGTGTCTCCACTTAGTGAGGATTATGTGAATCCATCATCTCCATGGCCAACTCTTGAAAGATTAGAAAAGCTAACCAATGATGCAGGATACGAATTAAAAGAGAGATTGGCAATATATGAAAAATACATAAACGAAAAATATATTGAAAATCCAGTTTTACTGGAAAAAACAAAAAGAGCACAAGAAGAGATTGAAAATAACTAATCTCTTCCGAATATTTTTTTTATTGAAGAGATAAAATAATTAATCTCCCCTATTTAATTAAAAGCTATAAGAAAATTCTACCTAATTTTAAAAGTGATTTTGGATCTGCTTTGATAACAACCTTAACAATATCGGTTGTGGTTAGCTTATCAAATTTCATTTCCTTGAATTTATGAGCGATCTTATTGATGTCATCATCATCTAAAGTCCATAGATATTCAGTTACTTTAGTGTATTTCTGCATTTCAGCACCCATTTCATCCAAATAGAGCTTTTCATACTTCTTAAGGAAATTTTGGGAACAGTCCCCTGATTTAATAGCTTCTACAGCAACTTCACCAGCGAATCTGCCACCTAACATACCATTTGTGATTCCACCACCTGTAAGTGGATTCACTTGACTTGCAGCATCCCCTACAAGCATGATGTTGTCTCCATACATCTCCTTGACAAGCCCTCCAACAGGGTCTCCACCAGCATTCAATTCAACCGCTTGAGCTTCTTGGGTTGCATAACAGTTGTCTACAGCATCAACAAGATATTCATAAGCTGATTTTTCAGCCATATTTGTAATGATTCCAAGGCCAGCATTTACAACATCTCCACCTTTAGGGAATAGCCAGAAGTATCCTCCTGGAGCTACACTGCCAAAATAGAACTCAAGATAATCATTTCTTTTCATTTTAGCATTACACATTTCATATTGGACGCCAGCCACCATATGCTGAGGCTTGATATAAGCATTGAGTCCTGCCCATTTAGCTACATGGGACTCAGGACCATCTGCTCCAATGATAATTTTAGCATGAATATCATATGTTTTTCCCATGGATTCGCAAGTTACAATGAATGTTCCATCTTCCTGCCTTTCAAGGCCCTTCGCTTGGGTCTTGATTCTGATTTCTGCCCCTTCCCTTGCAGCTTCTGCCGCCATATGCTTATCAAATACCTTACGCTCAAGCACATATCCTGCATCAGGCAAATCGATTTGGTCTTCACTTAACCAAATATCTGTTCCGTCAGGAGCAACAAATCTTACACCACTGATTTCATTAGTGACCCAATGAGGATCCATTTCAAGGTCTAATTTATCAAAAATCTTTTTTGAAACCCCTTCAGCACATCTTTTAGGAAATCCAATTTCAGATTTTTTATCTATAACTATTACATCCACCCCTCCTTTAGCTGCAAATCTTGCAGCAGAAGAGCCTGCAGGTCCAGCACCAATCACTAATACATCAGTTTCAATCATAATAATTCTTCCCTAAAACATGATAAATATGATTTCTGTTTAATCATAATAATTCTTTTTATACACTATTTTATATATTACAATTTTTGCTAAACAGATATAAAAAATTTTTTAATAAATTCTCACTTATGAATTCTCGCATCCAAAACTATATGCTCTACACCTGGAGCATACCTTTTGATCTTTTGAATGTTCAAAACTTCAACTTCCCTTTCTCCACATTCCCAAGCAATCTCTTTCACCCTCTCATACGGACGGGTTTCAATCAGCTTATCAGGAACGGTTTCATGATAATGGATTATTCCACCATCCTTTACACATTCCATAGCAGACCTTAAGAAGTGATGAGTTGTTTTCACATAGCCCATCAATACCCTATCAGCAGAATATTTAGGAGTTTCAACAGCACAATCCCCTAAAATTGGAATTATCCTATCATAATTTGCCTTTTCATTGATTCTGTTTAATTCAATGTTTCTCTTTAGAAAATGGTGGGAATTTGGATTGATTTCAATGGAGTAAATCTGTTTAGCTTCACTGTGAACACCAATTGGAATTGAAAAATAGCCGATACCAGCAAACATATCCACTACAGTCTCGCCCTTTGTAACTAATTTGGCAATCCTTAATCTTTCATTATTGTTTCCTTTAGCCCACATGACTTTAGATAAATCAAGATTAAAAAGACATCCATTTTCCTTATGGATAGTCTCTGTTTCATCACCATACAAGAGACTTATGGTAGGTTCCCTCTTTTGCCCATCGATCTTTTCAATCTTAATAATTGATTTTACATTATGTTCTGAAGCAATTGACTTTAAATTATCTGAAGAATCATCACTGAACTTATTGTCAACTATTAAGATATCTCCAATTTTCTTCCATTTCAAAATAACACCTGAAAAAATGAATAATATAATAAAAAATCTTTGAATAATCTATGAATAATCTATGAATAATCTATGAATAATTTTGTATTCTAATTCAATAATTATAATTTATTTTAATAAAATAAAATATTTTTTGCAAATGGTAAAGAATTAATATAAACTAATAAAAAGACTTAACAAATTAAACCGTTTGATGAAAAAATAAAACTAATTTAAAAACATTTATATAATACGAAATTAATAATAAATGTAAATACATTAAAATAAATTAAAGTTATTAAAATCAATATTAATTATTTAAGAAAAATATTGATTAGAAATAGGTAGTTTGAATAAAAATATAAAAATACAAAGTTAAATTAAAAATAAAGAAAGTATTAATCTTTAATAAAAAAATAATCAAATATGAATAAATAAAAAATTTATTTAAAAACATGAAAAAATAAATTTAATGATAGAAATTATTTGAAAATTGTCCAAAATAACGAAACTATTATATATAATGTATAACATAATAAGAATAGGTTAGGAAAAGCGGTTATATTAGTGTAAGTATAACTTAATTTTATCAATTTTATATAACTTTGAAAACCTAACTTTTCTAATTTTAATTAATAATAATTTCAATCATTATTAAGATTATATTTTATTATTTAAGATTATTTTATGCTTTAAATTTAATTTTACATTATTATACGAGGTGTATTAATATGGCTGATAAAAACACATTTGAAGGTACCACTACTGTCGGTATTACCTGTAAAGATGGTGTTGTATTTGCAAGCGAAAGAAGAGCAAGTATGGGAAACCTTGTTGCTCACAAAGTAGCTGAAAAAATATTCAAAATTGACAACCACATTGCAGCTACCATTGCAGGATCTGTTGCAGATGCACAAAGCTTAATGAAAATCATTAGCGCTGAAACTGCATTATACAGATTAAGAAATGGTAAAGACATTAGCTTAGAAGCTGCTGCAGCTGTAAGTTCTAACATATTACACTCCTCACCAGCATATGTACAAACTCTTATCGGAGGAGTAGATGACACTGGTGCATCAATCTATTCTTTAGATGCAGCAGGAGGTATGATTAAGGATACCTTCATTTCTACCGGTTCCGGTTCTACATTTGCATATGGTGTTCTTGAAGACAGATTCCACGAAGACATCACTGTAGAAGAAGCTAAGGAATTAGCTTTAAGAGCTATCAAAGCTGCTACAGAAAGAGACACTTACTCTGGAAATGGCTTCTTAGTAGCTGAAGTTACTAAAGACGGATACAAAATGTTAGAAAAAGAAGAAGTTGAATCTATTATTGAAAAAATTAATAGCTAAAAAATATATACGAATTATTTATTTTTTAACTTTATTTTACAACTAATTTTACATATTACAGTATAGATAGTATATGCAATAAATTAAGTAAACATCTTTTTTATGACACAGAAGCTGTTTATTTAATCAATAAGAATATTGATGTCGTAGATTTAAATCAATATTCTTAATTTTTTAATTTAATTTAATTTTAAATCCAAATTTAGATAATATTTAGATAAATTTTAGATAATATTAGGATTTATAAATTAGTTAATTAATTGAATTATTGAAATATAAATGGCTTATTTAAAAATTAACCAAAATTTACTTAACGAATATTTTTATAATTGAGAATTCCATAAGGAATTTAAAAGATTTAAATGAATTAAAACGAGAAAAATATTGATTTTATACCATATGCTAATTTTATACGTCTATTTTTCGAAGTGATAATATGGCTTCAAACGTTTTAGAAGAAATCAAACAAAAAATTACAAAAAAACTACCTGATGAAGTTCAATTAGCCAATATTGAATTTGAAGGTCCTGAGGTTGTTATATATACAAAAAACCCAGACATTGTAGCAGACAATGGGGACTTAATCAGAAACTTGGCAAAAGAACTTAGAAAAAGGATCATAATCAGATCAGACAAATCAGTTTTATTACCATACGAAGAAACTATTCAAAAAGTCGAAGAGATCGTTCCAGAAGATGCTGAAATCAGTAACATCACTTTTGATGAAGTTACCAACGAAGTGGTTATAGAAGCTACCAAACCTGGACTTGTAATTGGAAAATATGGAGTGACCTCAAGGGAAATCGTTAGAAAAACCGGATGGGCTCCAAAGATTTTAAGAAGTCCTCCAATCAGATCTGAAATTATCGACAGAATCAGAAATACCTTGATGCACAACAGTAAGGAAAGAAAGAAAATCTTACAGACTTTAGGTGCAAGAATCCACCAAGGCGGAAAATATGATAACGATTGGACCAGATTAACCGCTATGGGAGGATTTAAAGAGGTAGGACGTTCTTGCATGTTACTTCAAACTCCAAACAGTAGAGTATTGCTTGATTGTGGAGTAAACGTAGCAGGGCAAGATGAAAAAAGTTCATTCCCAATGCTCGGAGTTCCTGAATTTTCAATTCAAGATCTTGATGCTGTTGTAGTATCTCACGCTCACTTGGACCACTGTGGATTCATCCCTTACCTTTACCATTACGGATACGAAGGTCCTGTATACTGTACCTCTGCAACAAGAGACTTGATGACCTTATTGCAATTGGATTACATTGACATTGCACATAGGGAAAACAACCCACTTCCATTTAATGTAAAGCATGTGCAAAAGATGATCAAGCACACAATCACTCTTGACTATGGAGTTGTAACTGACATATCTCCAGACATCAAATTGACATTGCATAATGCAGGCCATATTTTAGGTTCTGCTATGTGTCACTTCCACATTGGTGACGGTGCACATAACTTGCTTTACACTGGAGACTTCAAATATGAAAGAAGCAGACTCTTGGAACCTGCAACCACAAGATTCCCTAGAGTGGAAAGCTGCATTATGGAAAGTACATATGGTGGACATGAAGATGTAACCCCATCAAGAAACAATGCAGAAAAAGAATTGATGAAAACCATCTACAAAACCTTAAAACGTGGCGGAAAAGTCTTGGTTCCTGTATTTGCAGTAGGAAGGGCACAAGAATTAATGATTGTGCTTGAAGAGTACATGCGCCATGGAATGGTTGATGAGGTGCCAATCCATCTTGACGGTATGATTTGGGAAGCTACTGCAGTGCATACTGCAAGACCTGAATACTTAAGCAAAGACTTAAGGGATCAAATTTTCCATATGGGAAGAAATCCGTTTATTGCAGAATCCTTCAATAAGGTTCAAAACAATGCTGAAAGAAAACAGATTGTAGAAGGGGAACCGTCAATTATCCTTTCAACTTCTGGTATGATGACTGGTGGAAACTCTGTAGAGTACTTCAAATGGTTATGTGAAGACAAGAACAATACCATTATTTTTGTAGGTTACCAATCTGAAGGATCCCTCGGTAGAAAAATCCAAAAAGGACACAAGGAAATACCATTGGAAGATGAAACAGGCAAAAAGAGAATCTACAATGTTAAAATGGATGTCAAAACCATTGAAGGATTCAGTGGTCACTCCAACAGAAGACAATTGATGGAATTTGCAAAAAGATTGCATCCAAGACCTGATAAGATCATCACTTGTCACGGAGACCCATACAAAACTGTTGACTTAGCTTCAAGCATTCACAGAAGCTATAAGGTAGAGACTAAAACTCCACTTATCCTTGAGGCTACAAGACTTCAATAGATTAAAAATTTAAATTTTTATTTTTTATTTTTTACATATAATTAATTAATATAATATAAATAATAGCTAAAACAAATATTATAATGTTAGTTATTGTTAAATAGCATATTTTAATGAAATATACAAATTATAAAAAATTATTATTAGGTGAATTTTATGGTTACTTATTCAGAATCTGGTGTTGACATTGACCTTGAAGCATTAACCGTTTCAAAATTAGCTTCAAAATTACAACCAACATTAGAATACAGAAATATTATTACTGACAGCGGACACTTTGCAGCATTAGTTGAACTTGGCGATAAGGCTATTGCTATGAGTACTGATGGTGTAGGAAGTAAAATATTAGTTGCAAAAATGATGGAAAAATATGATACTGTTGGAATTGACATGATTGCAATGGTAGTTAACGATATCCTTTGTGTAGGTGCGGAACCTATTGCATTAGTTGACTACTTAGCAGTTGAAGAACCAGACCCAAAAGTAGCTGAAGAAATTGCAGACGGTCTTGTCCAAGGGGCAAAAGAATCACAAATTGCAATTATTGGTGGAGAAACCGCTTCACTTCCAGGAATTGTAAAAGACTTTGACTTAGCAGGAACCGGTATCGGTTTTGTAGACAAGGACAAAATCATCACAGGTGCAGATATCCAAGAAGGAGACATATTAATCGGTCTTAGAAGCAGCGGTATTCACAGTAACGGTTTAAGCTTAGCAAGAAGAGCAATCTTTGAAGAAGGTGGATTCGATGTTAACGACAAAATGCCTAACGGAGAAACAACCATCGGTGAAGAAATGTTGAAACCTACCCAATTGTATGTTAAGGCAATTGTCGATCTTTTAAAACATGACTTTAACATTAAAGGACTTGCTCATATGACTGGTGGTGGAGTAAATAACCTTTCAAGACTTAAAAAAGGAATCGGTTTTGACATTACAAATTATCCAGAACCACAAGACATCTTTAAATTGATTTATGAACAAGGAGTTCCTTTAGAGGAAATGTATAAGGTTTTCAATATGGGTGTAGGATTCTGTGTAATTGCTAGCCCAGAAGAAGCAGATGCTGTTGTAGAAGCATTGAATGAAAACATTGAAGCGCAAATTGTAGGAACAGTAACTGCTGAAGAAAAGATTACTGTGAAAACATTTGAAGGAAGTGTAATTGAATATTAATATCAATTCAAAGAAGAAAAGAAAATAGAATAAAATAAAATAAAAAAATACATAAAATTCCAATAATAATTTAAAAAATAATTTAAAAATAAATTATAAATTAATTATAAATAAATTAATATTACATAGCTATTTCAACAAATGCCAATCATTTAGGAGGGAAAATATGAGAATTAGTGTTGAAAATGAAAGAAAACTTGTAAATGAAATCTTAATCAACATTGGAGTTCAAGAAGATCATGCAAAAATCATTACCGAAGCAACTTTAGACTCTGATTTAAAAGGTTTCACTTCACATGGACTTGGAAGATTCCCACAATACATTAGAGGAATCAATAACGGTTTTATTGAAACCAAAGGAGATTATGAAGTTGTCAAAGATGAGGATTCCATTGCACTCATTGATGGAAAAAGCTTATTCGGACAATACATTGCACATGAAGCAATGATGATGGCAATCAATAAGGCAAAGGAAACCGGTATCGCTGCAGTAGGTACCTTCAATTCAAACCACTTTGGAATAACAGGATACTACTCTGACCTCGCTATTAGAAATGACATGATTGGTATTGTAATTTGTAACACTGAACCTGGAGTAGCTCCTTTAGGTGGTAGAAAAGCTATTCTTGGAACTAACCCAATAGCTATTGGTATCCCTTCTGAAACTTATATTGCTGTTGATATGGCAACTGCTGTAAGCGCTAGAGGAAAAATCTTGGAAGCTAAAAGAAAAGGTGAGGAAATTCCTCCAAACACTGCAATCGATAAGGACGGAAATCCAACCACTGATCCTGAAGCTGCATTAGAAGGTTCCATCCTTCCATTCGGTGGAGTTAAAGGATACGCTTTAAGCTTTATGATTGAAATCATGACAGGGCCTTTAGTAAACGCTGCATTCGGTACTAAAGTAACCGGTACTGCAGGAGATTATAAGGAAGACTGTAACAAAGGAGACTTGTTTGTTGCAATCAATCCTGAAAAATTCGTTTCAATTGACGCATTCAAAGAGCAAGTAGAAGAATTCGTTACAGAAATCAGAGAATCCGGAAACACTTTCATTCCTGGAGATCTCGAAGTAAAAAGAATTGCTGAAAATGAGAAAAATGGTTTAGAAATAGATGAAAAACTCTATGAAACATTAAAAACCATTTGTGATGCTGAAAATATAGATTTAGACAGTTACTTAACTGAATAGATCTAACTTTTTTTCTTTTTTACTATTTTTATTTTTTTTACTATTTTTTATAATCTAATTTTACTTATTTTGCAAATTTTAAAAATTTTAAAAATTTAAATTTTTTGCAAAATCTTACTATTTTTTTAAAAATTTTTATGAAAATAACACTAAAATTTTCACTTTCAAAGACATGTAAAAATTTTAATAATGAAAGTTCATAAAATCATAGTTTAGATTAATAAGTATTAAAATAATTAATCATATTTTTAAAATACTAAAAGTATGAATCATATTATAAATTTTGATAATTGATAATCTACATCACACAGATGAGAAATAACAAAATAGTGAAAAAATGAAAAAATTATTTTTTGAAAAAAATGAAAAATTAAAATTTCAAAAAATTTTTAAAAAAATAGAAAATAAATTTTAGGATAAAAAATTAAAAAAATTAAATTGCACAAGATGGTGCAAATCCTAAATCATTCAATAATGTATCAAGACCTTTATCTGCCATGACCACATCATCGACCAAACAGAATATTCCTAACTTTCCTTCCTTAATGAAAGTTGAAAGTTTGCTTGCATCATCCAAAAGTTCAGATGCATCATCTTCAGCAATTGTAAAGAACAAATCTGTTTCCATCATATTGAGTGAACTGTTTACATTGAACTTGGAATCAATAGATCCTTCAGTTCTTTCAATGAGCAAGAAATTCTTGTCAGTCTCACCAACAAAGAATGCAATCTTGGTTCCAGGACTTAAGACAGCAAAATATTGCTCACTGTCACTCACAAACTTATCCCATAAATTATTATCATGAATCTTGACTGGCTTTACCATAAAATCACCTTAAGAAATATTGGGAATGAATAAGAAAATTACTAAAATCAAATGAAAAAATTATAATTAATCCAATTCAAGTTCCTTGATCTTGTTTTCAATAACTTCTTTAACTATTGAAACGCAGATTTCCCCTTCTTCATCCAATCTTGCAGCATCATTTGCCTTATGTTCAGTTTCAGCTAAAATGTCTCCAACATTAAGCTCATCCACAATCTCAATACCCTTTTGCTCTAGTATTTTACCAACACAATTTCCTTCACAGCCATTAATTGCTAAAATAGGGTATTTGTCAAGCATTCTTTTAAAACCAGTAACATTTGCAGAAGTTGAACCCATACAAATGGATAAGATTTCCACATCATCAATAGCTAAGTCATGAACTGCAACTCTTGCAACTAAACCATTAGGACTCATTCCACTACATGCTGCTAAAGCAATTTTTTCTTCCATAATCATACTTCCTTTAAATAATTATAATTAATTTTTCAATAAATGTGATTTTTAATTTTTTAGATAAATTTAATAAAATTTTAAATTTTATTCTTTTTTCATTTCAGGCACATATTTTGCATAGAAACCATCAGTATCTGCATAAATGGCCTTGAAACCGTAATCTTCCGCTTCCTTCATTGCCTTTTTAATATGCTGACGTCCCCAAGCGGTAATTGATTGGGCACATTCAAATGAATACCAACGGAATCTCAAGAATCCATAAACTCCATACATTGTATTTGCCAAACGTTTCAACGCTTGCTGCTGAACATCCAAACTCTTCTTTAGAATTGGATCATCAGTTGCCTTCATCCTGTTTTTCACAGCAAACCTTTCATTTAGAATATCCTCTAAAGCTGAAGGAATAAATCCTTGAGGCTCTTTCTTGAACTTGAAATAATGCTCAGGTGAAATATAATATTCCTCATCATTATCGATTTCAGAAGAGAGTTCCTCTTCTCTTAGACTATCTATATCATCATAGCCTGTTTCAAAGTCTTCGAATTTTGCATTATATGAAACATTATCCTTAACCAAAACGTCTGGAGAAATGTTTTTTGAAATAATCAAGGTAGGGTACAGGCTCTTGAAGTCGAACTGAACCAAATTCTCATGCAATCCGATTTCAGGCTCTTTCACATAACCTCCAGAATTGCTTCCTCTCTCCTTGATGTTTTTCATAGTCATGTTTGGCTTATTCGGTACAACCTCATCAACTTCATAAGCTTTTCTAACCAAATACCATTCTGCCTGCTGACCAGTTGCCATACGGGTTACATCAACAAAAGGCTGGCCAACTATACGAGTCAATTCCAAGTTCAAAGGCAATGTTTCCTGAGCAATCTTCAAGGTGGAAACCACATCATCCAATGAATACTTGAACAGGTTCTTAAGTTCCCTTCCTCCATTGTCCCAGAATTCATAGATTCTGTCTCCAGGAACATCTATCTTTTCCTCTCCAAAGAACTCAAAGTAAACTCTCTCTAAAGTGTATCTGTCAAGTGACATGTATCTTCTCATAACCAAGTACAAGTCAACATGGAGAAGCCCTTTAAATGTGGCTGCATTATTGTAACCTCTTCTAATGAACTTGATGCTTGACCCATCAACACCTAAATCCAAGTCAAGACCCCAAAGCTTTGCCCTATCCTTAAGGTATGGGAAATCAAAGACATCAGAGTTATATCCTATGATAATGTCAATATTGTTTTCCTTAACAGTTTTGATGAAGGATTCAATCATTTCCTTTTCAGAATCTACCTTTTCTATAAAGTACATTTCAGGATCATTTTCAAACTCATCCCCTTTAGTTGAGATGACTTTTCTAACTCCCACATTGCTGTCAATTCCAATCATGATGATTTCATCCTCATTAGGATTAGGCATTCCATGAGGGTTTCTCACTTCCAAGTCAAAGCTCATCATCCTAAACTGTTGGAAATCAGTGTTAGCAGTTTTAGGAGAGTCACTCAATTTAAGGATTTCAAGGGAATCATCATCTGTATCTATGGTTTCAAATGAGTCAATAAGTTCCCCCTCTAGCTCCAATTCAGCCATAGGAACCAATCCATTATCAATTAAGTATCTTCTATAGAATGGAATGTCATGTTCCCTAAGCTGTTTTACAGAGTCCAAATCCCAAATCTTGTCTCTGTATTTAGGCACGTCTTGAGGATGGTTAAAGCTGAGTTTAATGAATTCAGTAGGAACCTGAAAATCCTTCTTAAGGACCTTTTCAAGTTTTGTAAACTCCAGTTCCTCTTCCTTTTCAAGCTCTTTTAAATCATTTATGCACTTATCAATATCATCTACTGGCAAGATATACAAATAAGGGACGAAACTGTCATCTAATGCAATCAAGTCATTGGATTTTTCTCCCTTCACCTTACCGAATAATCTCATGACTGGCTTTTCATCATGAGTGATATAATCAATGTCTAAAAGAACAATGTTTCTTTTTACCATCCTATCAACCAAATTTTTTTATAATAATCAATAATCATCAGATTCATTCTTTTCTAATTCTTCACTCTCTAACTTATCCTTTTCCAACTCTTCCTTAAGGGACTTGATAACCGCATATGCAATTCCCAAAATCAAAGGACCCAATATGAAACCAACAATTCCAAATACATAAGGTCCAGCCATAAATCCAACCAAAAGGATTAAGGAAGGCATGTCAGCATAATTGCTTGCAAGCATTGGACGAATGTACATATCACTCAAGCTTAATACGAATCCCCATAATATTGTAAGGAGTCCTTGAACTATGTCTCCAGCAACAAAGAATGCATAGATGGCCAATGCCCAATAAACTATCCATGGACCGAAGATAGGGACCAGCTGTGCTATACCTGTAACGATTCCTAAAAACAATGCAAACTTATATCCTAAGAAATAATAGCCTACACCACCTAGAACACCGATAACAATAGCTGTCAGGAAATGACCATAGAAGATGGATTTTAGAACATTTGCAACATCATCCAAGGTTCTTTCAAAGAAAGACCTATGTTCTTTTGGAATGAATACGAAAATATATTCCATAACCTTATCGCCATCACGTGTGAAATAATAAATGGAACAGATAAGGACAAACAATTGAACAAGCACATCTGAAAAATGCCTTATGAACCTTATGGCATAATTGAATATGTAAGTTAAGGCTTCATGCACTCCGCTAGTCAATAGCCCTAAGTAAGGTTTAATAAATCCTTGAAGTTCCACAGGCAATGCTTGGACAAATGTGTTAATAGCCAAATTCAAATCAATTCCTGAACTTACAGAAAGATTATGGGAAGCGAAAAACATATCCGCAAAAACTGCTGTTTCCCAAAATACATATATGAACAATAGTATCAATGGAATGATTACCACTATTATCGCCAGGAATATAGAAATTGAAGTGATCTTGATTTTTGATTGAATCCTATTGGCAACTGGTTTGATACCATAAGCAATCATTGCTCCAAGCAAAATCATATTCAATACCGGCATGACTGTAAATAATGACAATAATAAGAAAATTATTATAATCATTATATGCAGGCCATATTTGCTTTCACTAAGATTAAACATGTTATCATTAAATAAATTATTGCTAATATTTTTTTATTAAATAAATTGAAACATAATTGATTTAGAAATACTCTTTCATTCCAGATGCAGTTCTATGGAATTTACCAAACTCAACAATTTCAGAGACTTGATCAGATGAGAAAACAGGCCCTTCAGCACATATTCTCCATCCGGTATTGTCTACACAGCATTGACCGCAAACACCTATAGCACATTTCATATAACGTTCCATAGAGTATTCACCTTCAATCATATTGGATTCTAAGCTACCATACAATGGTCTCATCATGACTTCGGGACCACATACAACAGCCCAATCATATTCCTTGTGTTCAATCAATTGCAATACCCTATGAGTTGCAAATCCTTTGAAACCACAGGATCCATCATCAGTGCAAGTGTAAACCTTTGCGCCTTTTTCCTTTAATCTGTCATTAAACAAGAGTTCATCCTTGGTTTGTGCAGCACAAACGACATCAACTTGAGCCTTATTCTTCAATGCAGCTTCGGTAAATGATGCTATAGGTGCCATTCCAACTCCACCACCAATAGCTAAAACTCTCATTCCTTTCAAATCAGTGTCAAATCCGTTTCCATATGGTCCTCTAAGACCTAACTTGTCACCTTCCTTTAATGTATGCAAGTCTTCAGTGAACTCTCCAACCTTCTTAACTGTTATTCCAAGCTCTCCCTTACCGACATCGATGTAGGAAATGGACATTGGCTTTTCATCCTTGAAATTCCATACCATGACAAACTGTCCAGGAGAAGGTATGTTTTCACCAACCATAGTCCAATCAAAAATAAAAGTCTTGATTGTAGGAGTCTCTTCTATAATCTTTTTTATCTCTATAACTTGAGGCACATTCATTCTATCACCCACTTAAACTATGGCTCCTTATGAGCAAAGCCCACCATATCATCAATTGAATCAAATTCACTTTCCTCTATAAACTCTTCCAAGTCGCTTGTAATCCTTCCAAATATTTCAGGACCTTCATACATTATTGAAGTACCAATTTGAACAGCGCTTGCACCAGCATAGAGGAACTCTATTACATCCGCATAATTGCGTATTCCACCAACACCTACAATTGGAATGTCAGTTGCAGCAAATGCATCATAAACGCAACGAACAGCTATTGGCTTAATTGCAGGTCCGCTCATTCCACCGAACTTATTTGCAAGTATTGGATTTCCAGTTACAATATCTATTTTCATTCCAGGCCCTAAGGAATTGATCAATGTCAATCCATCTGCTCCACCTTCTTCAGCTGCAACTGCAATTTCTGAAATGTCAGTTACATTTGGAGTCAATTTTGCAAGAATAGGCACATCAACAGCATCACTGACTGCCTTTACGACATTCTTGGTTAATTCAGGATTTTGCCCGATGGATGCACCATATCCTTCCATTGCATGAGGGCATGATACATTCAATTCAATCATATCAACCAAATCCTCTACCTTTCCTGCAACATATGCAAACTCATCTGGAGTTGCACCATAAATTGAAGCGATTGATTTGCCCTTTATGCGATCAACCTTTTCCAATTCATCGATGAAAGCTTCAACTCCTGGACTTGATAGCCCAATAGCATTAATGATTCCTCCCTCTACAGCAACTGTAGTTGGATTCTTATAACCGTCATTAGGTTCCTTTGAAAATGATTTGGATACAACTGCACCAGCACCAGATTTTAAAATCCAATTAAGGGAAGATGCATGGCTTCCCAATACACCTGCAGCAAGCATCAATGGATTCTTTAACCTGACACCACATAATTTAGTTTTTAACATGAATTACCTCCAATAAAAACATGAATGATAAGTTTAAGTAATTTCTCTTTATAATATTTTAATAATATAATATAATTTTATACTATTTTAATATATGGAAACTATATGATATATAATTATTTAGTTTTCGTGGGGAAAATTAACGAAAATTTACTAAAAATTAGTTCAGATACTAAAAAAATTATCTAAAATAATGTAAAATATATTAGATAAAAAAATTAAAATAAGATTATGGAATTTTATATAACACAATGTATTGCAGGATTTATTGCATTTGATGAAGATCTTCAAATAGTTGATTATAAGCTTTTTACAGAAGATGAAGTGGTTTCAAATCTCATCAAGATAGAGGAAAATGAGATTTTAGATGAAGAGATTGAACTTATTAATGGAATAAAACTTGATTCAATTGACGATAAGATAATTATAGAAACCACAAAAAGGAAATCCCAATACAAGGAACTTGAAAATTATGAAAATATTGTAGTGAAAACTCCAAATAAAGGTGGAGAATACTTAAGAAGCAATATTGATAAGGTCTTTGAAGAAATAGGATTTTCAAAAGGTCAAGATGAAATCACTCAAATCTATGAAAAGCTAGCAATCCATAAAATCAAAAAGTCTTCACAGGAAGCTGACAAGCTATTGATTCAAGCAATCAACTCTGTAGATGACATTGATGAATCAATCAGCAAACTAGTTGAGCGTATTCGTGACTGGTACACAATCTATTTCCCTGAAATGGATACAATAAGCAATAATGAAACTTACATAAAGCTAATAGCTGAAAGTGAAAATAGGGAGGACATTTTGGAAAACTTCATGGAGCATTTCAGTGAAGAGATTGAAGAAAGTACTGGTGCTGACATTGAAGGGGATGACTTGTTGATGTTGAAAAGCTTTGCAGAATCAATCTATTCACTTCAAAAGTCAAGGAAGGAACTTGAAACTTATATCGATTCTAAAATGGAAGCCATTGCTCCTAACTTAAGAGACCTATTAGGATCCACATTAGGTGCCAAATTAATTGCACACATTGGAAGCATAAAAAGATTAGCAACCTATCCTGCAAGTGTTATTCAGATAATGGGTGCTGAAAAGGCAATATTCAGACATTTAAAAACTGGAGAACGCCCTCCAAAGCATGGTTTGATTTTCCAACATCCAAGTGTTCGTGGAGCTAAATGGTGGAACAGAGGAAAAATAGCTAGAAACTTGGCATTGAAGATTACACTTGCTGTAAGAAAGGATGTATTCTCTGGAGAGTATGATCCAAGCATTGCAGAGGATTACCTTAAGAAAGTTGAGCAAATCGAAAAGGAAAATCCATTCCCTAAAAAGACAAGCCAAAAAAGGGCAAAGGAAAGAAAAGCTGAAAGGGACAAAGGGAAAGGAAAAAGCAAGAAATACAAAGGAAGCAAGAAAAACAAGAAGAATAAAAAGAAAAGAAGAAAATAGTTACAATTGTGACAGAACCTGTTATTTTCTAATGAGATTTAATTATACTAAAGATGTGAAAAAATGAACATATTTTACAAAGATGGTGAAATAGCTACCAGAAACTTAAGTCAAGGAATCAGAGTATATGATGAAAGGCTTATCCAAGATGGAGCTGAAGAGTACAGAATCTGGAATCCAAGAAGATCCAAATTAGCCGCAGCATTATTGAATGGATTGGAAGGACTTGAATTGAATAATGATTCTAAAGTGTTATACTTAGGCGCTTCAACAGGAACAACTGTTTCACACATTTCCGACATTTGCGATGACGGCTTGATCTATGCTGTGGAATTTTCACCAGTCAGCATGAAAAAGCTGGTCAGATTATCCCAAAAGAGAAACAATATAATGCCTCTCCTTGCAGATGCAACCAAACCTAAATATTACCTGAACAAAGTTGAGAAGGTGGACTTGGTTTACTGTGATGTTGCACAGGAAAAACAGAGCGAACTCTTCATGGATAACATGGATTTATTCCTAAAGGAAGATGGACAAGGGCTCATCACCATAAAAGCAAGAAGCATTGATGTTATTCAAAAGCCTAAAAAAATATTCAAGGATGAAGCTAAAAAAATAAAAGAGAATGGTTATTCCATTTTGGAAAAGATTAAATTAGAACCTTATGAAAAGGACCATATAGCTTTTCTTGTGGAGAAATCTTTTTAAAAGAACATATAATCATTTTTGAAAAAAATCATTATTTAAAAACCATACAGAACTCTTATTTTAATCCAAAACCACCATTTTATTATTAAAATTATAAACCAAAAATTTAGCTTTTTATATAATCTATTTCTTAAAGAAATATAGATAATTATCGAAAAAATAAAACACATATTTTTAATAAGGACAATTCAAGTAATTATAAATTACTAATATCAATTTAAAGCTCAAAAAACCCTTATTTTATAAGTATTACTTTTATCAAAAAATTTGATTTCAAAAGAGTAATATACATTAGAATTTTTAAAAAAAATAGATTAAAATTTACTGAAAATCAGAAATAAAACTAATTCAATTTTAAAAATTAATCTAAGAATAAATTAACATAATTATTAGTAATTTTAAGAAGAAATAGGGATTTAGTATAAATACGAACAATCTCAAAAAAGTATTACTACTGAAAGCTTTTTATATAAGAATATTACAAATATATATTTGCTAATGCAATAAAAAAAGAGTTCATAAAAATATCCTCTAGGTTAATTCACTCATAAAAAACACTCCATAATTAAATAGCTTAGAGGATTGAACTTTTTTTGCAAAATAGACTATTTTTAACTCTTTTTTAACAAATTTTTATCAAAATTTTAAAAAATATTTCTAATTTTTCTTTATTTTCAAAAATAAGAAAGAACTACTAATTTTTGTAAAAAAGTAATACTTTTTTTAATTATTATCTAAATATAGGGAAAATATAAGTATTAATAAAACTAAAAGAAAATATTTAAAATTTTTATAGGAAAATAAGGAAAAATATAAGAAAAAAATTATATAACGAACTAAAAAATAATGAGAATATGATCATCTAAAAAAAATAGAATTGAAAAATAAAAAATTAAAATAAAAATAGCAATGAAAAAAAGAAAAATTGAATCAAACTTTTAAAGTCTGAAATCAATTCAATTTTTTAGAAATCTCATCAAATATGGATTTGGAAATCTCTTTTTTGGAATTCAATGAAACCTTCTTGATTTCATCACTTACAAGAATTACCTCATTTGTTTCAGACCCAAATCCGCATCCTGCATTTGCAACATCATTTGCTACAACCAAATCAGTTCCTGCCTCTTGCATTTGAGTCTTAGCACACTCAATCATTTTCTCTTCTGAAATGTTGTATTCTGCCTTGAATCCAACTAAAAAGATATCTTCATTGATCTTCTTGATTCTTTGGATGATTTTTGCAACAGGCTCAAATTCCAATGACAAGTTATAGGATGAAGATATTTTAGAATCTTCCTTATTGATTGGAGTGAAGTCTGAAACGGCTGCAGTAGCTATGAAAACATCAAAATCAGGAATCAATTCATCTATCTTCTCATTCATCAAAGTAGTTGATTCCGCATCAATCACATTGAATGCTTTTGGAATTGAAACTTCATGATTTGCAGCTAAAATAGTCAAATTAGATCCCCTAACGAATGCTTCCTTAGCCAATTCCAAACCCATTCTTCCAGAGGACCTGTTGGAAATTCCCCTTATAGGATCAATTTCCTCAAATGTTCCGCCTAAACTGATCAATATGTTTTTTCCTGCAATATTAGACACTACACCACCTGCAATGCCCTTGCTTACCCTATCCAAATTGACAGCTCTTACGGATTCAAGGACAATGTCTTCAATAGCTGGGAATTTGGCTTTTCCTTCATCAATGCGTGGATTGACAAACTTAATGCCTTCTTCTTTTAGCTTTTCCACATTTTCGCTTACTGCATCATACATTGAATCGTGCATTGAAGGGACAAAGACAATAGGGGTATCATGCCCTTGAGCAGTAATCAAAAGGGTATTTACAGGATTGTCAGAAATCTTATATGCAAATTTGGAAATGGTATTTGCAGTAGCTGGAGCAACTAAAATCAAATCTTGTTGAGAGTATTTCACATGCTCTATCTTTCCAGTCAATTCCAAAACGACTTCCTGACCAGTGGCAAACTCTAAAGCATTCGGATGGATAATCTTAGTAGCCTCTTTAGTCATGAATGCCTTGACAGAATGACCTTGCCTTCTAAATTCCCTTGCTAACTTAATGGTTTCGGTTGCTGCAATACTGCCAGTAACGCATAAAACAATTTCCATAAAATCACTTCAAAAATTAAAATCTTGCAATAAATAATCTAAATATAATAAATAATCTAAATTGTAACAATAAAATTCTAAAAGTCTTGTATAATAAATAATTTAAAAAAATAAAAATAGTGAATTTATTTATAAAAATCACTATTATAATTTTACGCTGTTGATAATGAAATCAAAAGTTCCTACCATATTTTCGAATTCAGATTCCGGTGCAGAACACAAGATAACATAGATGTCTGACCCTTTTGGAATCCAAATGGCCTTATGCTGTTTTGTTTGGTTGTTTGCTACAGAGGTGTAATCCGCTTCCATAGCAGCTTGACCATTAAAGGAAACATTTCCCATAAATAGGATGTTAAAATCAGAATTACGAGCCAATGTATTATAATTGGAAGTGAATTCAGATTGTAATGATCTGGCATTTGATTTCTTTTCAATATTCACATTAACACTATTAAATCCTGCGGAATCCTTAGCATCAGGGTCTGCAATTGCTAAAACTGTATCATTAGAGTTGGACTTTGCAGAAACCCAATTCCCAGGCATTGATAATGATATTCCATTTTCAGAATAATCCACTGATTGCTGTGAGAGTTCCTCTCCATTACCAGTGTTTATAGGATTATTTATGAAAAATGAAACACCTACAATCAATAAAATTAATATTAATCCGATACCAATAATTTTTTTCATATCATATCTCCAAAAAAATAATAATAGCACCATCTATAAACTTACTCTTCAGTTCCTCCAGAACTGCCTCCAGAAGATCCTCCGCCGGAAGAACCTCCACTAGAGGAACCACCAGAAGAACCACCACTGGAAGAGCCACCTCCAGAACCACTATCAGAGCTTCCACCAGAAGAACCACCACTGGATGAACTTCCTCCAGAATAATCTCCACTAGAACCACTACCAGAACTTGATGAACTGGAAGAACCAGAGTCGCTGATTGAAGAGGAACTGCTTGAAGATGAACTTGAATCATCTGAAGAACCATATGAGGTGGTATTTGAGTAAGATTTTGTATAATTGTAACTGAGAGACTTGTTTACCTTAACTTCAGGAAAAGCAGTGTCATTAATAGTTGCGCCTGCAGATATCATGTCTCCAACATCACCACCTAAGCCGATGTTAGACATTCCAAAAGTTATTCCTGCACCAAATGCTACAAGCAAAAATACAACTGCCAATGCAATATACCATGGACTTGTACTTGAAGACTCCTCTACTTTTTTTGATACTGTATAAGTTTCAGGGTTATGAATATACTTACGTACTAACTTTTCCTTTTCTTCCCTGTACTTTTGAGAATCATCATATCTTGACTTAATTGAGGAAGGAGTTTCTTCTTTTCCTTGCATCGCACGAATTCTATCACTAACTTCAATAGTTTCAATCTTATGCCTATATTGCTGGGACAAATAAAGATATTTCTCTTCAGAAATCAAACCAGCTTCATAATCCCTTTCAAGATTATGTAAAATCTGCATAAGCTTTTTCCTATCTGGATTCATACTTCTCCTCCTAATATTGATTGAATAATATATCTATTAAAATTATTAAACTTTCATTATTTTATATATTTATATATTATTAATATATGAATTTTATATTTAATAAATTATACTAAATGAAAAGTTAAAAAATAGATAAAATTTTAAGAAATTCATGAATGAAAATAGATTAGATTATTGAATTTTAAAAAAAAATAGATATGAAATGAGATATTATTTGAATAAATCTTCACTGAATACAGGATAAGATCCTAAAATCTTAAAGAATGAAGTGTTATCCTCTAAATGTTTAAGAATATGAGCAATGTCATCATCCAATCTATGTCCTTCAAGATCTATGAAAAAGATGTAATGACCTAATCCCTCTTTAGAAGGTCTGGATTCAATTTTAGTCAAGTTAACATCATTATCTGCAAAGAGACCTAAAAGCTCGTAAAGTCCCCCTGGCTTATCCTCAAATAGGGAAAATGAAATTGAAGTCTTGTCATTTCCTGTTATTGGGGAATCATCATTGTCCAAAACGACAAAACGGGTTTCATTGTTGAAATTCTCTTGAATGTTTGTATCAATAACCTTCAATCCATACAATTCCGCTGCCTTCAATGTACCAATAGCTGCATCTTCACCTGTTTCTGCAACCCTTTTAGCCGCTGCTGCAGTGCTTAAGGTGTAATGTGCAGTGATACCATGCCTTTCCAAATAAGGCTGGCATTGGCCTAAAGCCTGTGAATGTGAATAAACATTTTCCACTTCATCTACAGTCATTTCCTTAGCAGCCAATAGGTTATGATTGATTGGAATGACAATCTCGTTTTTAATCTTCAAGTCAAAATTATGAATCAATGAATCTAAAGTCAAGCTAACTGGACCTTCTATTGAATTTTCAATCGGTACAATACCGCATACGCATTCTCCACTTTCAACTGCACCCATCACTTGCTGTATTGAACAGTATGAAATCAAATTGTCACTGACCAATGAAGCAGCTTCGTGAGAGAATGTTCCTTGAGGTCCTAAAAATGCAACTTTATCCTTTATCATAATAAAACTCCAGTTAAAAATAATTCTTTATTATTTACTATTTCTTATATATTAATCATAGTATAAAAGCAATACGGTAAAAATAACTTAAATAAATCAAGTAAATTAGAAAAAATAGTGTTAAAGTTCGATAATAATGATTAAAAGTGAAAAAAATAGAAAAAAAGAAAAATAAAGCATAAGAAAATCTTATGCTTAAAACTAAAATAATTTATAAAATAACTCACTTATTGAGTTTCCATTTCATAAATCAATTTTAGCAAATCTGATTGAGTTACTATTCCTATAATTTGATCTTCATCATCAACTACAGGGTAACCATTATAACCAGTTTCCAACATTGCATCAGCAAGCTGTGGAATTGATGCATACTGTGAGATTGTTTCCACATTTGTAGACATGTAATCTCCTGCAATCAACTCCTTAATCTGAGAAGATTGATACTTGTCAGGAGTGTGTTTCCTGAATGAAACAAATGCTTTTGCAATGTCTTTTGAAGTAATAATTCCTGCAAGCTCATTATCTTCAGTCAATAATAGACGTCCAATCTTTGAGTCCATTATGACTTTTCTTGCATGAACTAAACGATCATCTGCAGATATTGAAATAATATCTGTTGTCATAATATCTTTAACTGAAATCTTTTCATATGCTTTTGCTTTGCATAAATATATGAAATCAGATTTAGTTACGATTCCAACCATTTCACCATCAGATAGAACTGGAATGGCACCGATATTCTTGTCAATCAAGATTTTTGCCACTTCAGTCACATCATCATCCTCATCTACTGTAATCAAGTCTTTGACCATTACAGTGGATACGTGGAAATGTGAAGGAGCCATATTACCATATTTAGCGGAGCCTAACTTATTAGCTATATCTTTTTCTGAGATAATTCCGACTAAAACTTTTTTATTTTCATTGGTACTAGTGACTGGTATTCTAGATAAGTTATCCTTATACATCATTCTTAGACAATCACATATGTTTAAATTCTTATCAATAGATACCACATTTTCAGACATTATATTTTTGATTTTCATAATAACACCAACGATAAAATCCAATGAAATAGCTATTAGAAAGAATCCAAATGAATTGATTCAATTTGGATTGCAATAAATCAATAGCGTATCTAATCAAAGATATAAACTAACCTACCAATAGCTATCTCTTAAAAGTTCAACAATAGCTACCTGATTGGTCTTCATAAAGAAGAGCAATCACAAAAATACTTAAAGAAAATGGATTATTTTAAAGGAATTAATAATAATCCAATTAGAAATAAATCTAATTATTCTTTAAGAACTGTATTTAAAATATCTCTTTCAGTGACAATTCCTACAAGTTGATCATCATCAACTACCGGAACACCACCGATGTTCTTTTCAGCTAATAATTCACATAAGTCTCCTAATCTAACACTAGATTCAGTTACTAATATGTTTGGTTTAATGATTTCAGAAATTTTTCTTTTTAAAACATCTAAACCACTATTAGAGGTCATAGAAGCAAACATTTCTTTATCACCGAAGAATCTTAAGATATCGGTTGAAGTAACAATTCCTATTAATTTCTCTTCTTCAACAACAGGAATTCTTCTTAAGTTGTTTCTTACCATAATTTTGGAACAGCTTTCAATAGGAGTTCCAGGAGTGGTAGTGATAACATCCTTAATCATGATGTCACCTACAGTCTCATTGGTCAATGAACCTGCAAGCGCTAATGCGAAATCTCTTTCAGTGACTATTCCCACTAACTTTTCTTCTTTATCTACAATAGGTAAGGATCCAATGCCGTTTTTGGTCATTACATCCACACTTTCTCTAATAGAATATTTAGGACTGATAGAAATAACATCTCTTGTCATAATCTCTTTTACATGATCATTGATTGCTGCCAAGAAGTTGTCATCATGTTTCTTTTCTATTATATCAAATTTGCTTCCTCCACCAAGGAAGTCAAGAATATCCATAGCAGTTACAATACCCAAAAGTTTATTTGAGCCAGGATGGGTTACTGGTAATCTTCTGAATCCATGTTCTATCATCATTTCAGCAGCTTCCTTAATGGTCTTGGTTGGAGGGATGCTAATGACATCTTTTTTAGCGAGAGTCATGATTTCGCCCTCATTATCAGCTACTTTTGTTTCATGTTCTACAGAACCACGATTCATAGATTTTCTCAAGTTTTTAGTGTTTTTGTCTTTCATTACGACACCTCCGGATTTAATAATTCTTCCAGGTCTAAATTACAAATCATATCATAACAATCAAGTTATAGAACTCTGGGAAATATTATTAACCAGATGACAAACCCAATTGATTATTAGATTCATAAGAGTCTAAAAAACTTTTAGATTCACATCCAATTTAACAATATAGAAATAAAGTCTATAATTAAGCCGTTACAATAATAAACGATTCATAATCTATTTTTGAAATTATGGATTTGTTGGAAGTTCTCGTATGCCATTATTTCCTTCATACAAGCTTTTTATTGCTAAAAGCTTTCTAGAAATTCAAATACAAAATTTGAAAAAACGACATAGAACTAACTACAATATTAGTTAGGTTTTGATAGTTAATATTATTATCGATTTAATTTTTATATACCTAAAAAGTATAGAAAATTTTACTTAAAAATTAAAAAAATTAAACAAATTATCATACTTATATTAATAATAAGAATACATAATAAATATTATAAAAATTATTTAAATTTATCAAATCATAAAATTTTAGGGATTAAAATGGACAAAACTAAAAAAACCGTAAGAACAAGAGATTTTATCATAAGTACAGATGGATTATTATTTGCTTCAACCAATTACATTCACCCTGAAGATAGGATTATCTGCTTTTTAAGATACATTCCTGATGAGAATGGAGATAGGGAAAAGGATGGAATCAGATATTCCAAAGTAGGATCTGAAGAAGCTTATGCATACCTCAGGGAAAATCACCCAGATTACTTATACTTCTGTGACGTTACAAACGTTGAAATGATGGGAGTTCCTATAGATAAGGTTGAAAGAATCATCAAGCCAGAAGAAAGATTGAAAGGTCTTAGAGCAACCTACTATGACGAAATCAACACTAAAGTGGCAAATGGTGAAGAACTTGACTATAAAGAGGAACTCTTAAGCAAATTATTTGACTTATCAGACTTTTTCCATTATGTAGCAGGAATCAGCTATGATGACCTTGGAATCTCAGGATCAATCTTGCCAGGGCTTCAAAAGGCAGGAACATCAGACCTTGACTTTGTAGTCTACGGCCTTGAAAACCATAGAAACGCAATTAAGGCATACAAGGATAACAAGGACAAAGCTGTTTTCATAGACAAATTAGACAAGTCAATCACATTAAACAGAATCAATGATGATTTCTGGGACTTCGTATATGATAAGAGAATTAAGGACGACTCTCTAACCAAAGAAGAGTTTGCTTGGTATGAAGAACGTAAAAGCAATAGAGGACTCATCAGAGAAACCTTATTCGACATCCTAGCTACCAGAAACTATGATGAGATTGAAGGAACCTGGGGAGATACAGTATACGAACCAGAAGGATTCGCAAAAGTTAACTGCACAATAAAAAGTGCATTAGGAGCTTTTGACAACCCTGCAGTATACACTATAGAAGATGTTGAAATCCTTGAAGGACCGGATATTGAAATTTCAGAATTAGCATCACTTACCCACACATATGCTGGAGAAGTTGTTGATGGAGAAGAAGTAGTTGCAAGAGGAAAAATAGAAAAGGTACTTAAAAATGGAGAGTTTGAAAAGTATAGAATTCTTGTTGGAACTACTAGAGAATCTTTAAATGAATATATTAAGTTAAGAGAAAGTCCAGTTTAACTGGATTTCTTATTTATTTTTTTATTTTTTACTATTTTTAATTAAATTTATCTATCTACATTCAAAACAATTTTTATAATTTTAATATAAATTAAACTATTTTTAAAAAACGAATTAAAATTAACTAATTATACATAACAAACATCATTTTAATTAACCGTTTTTATAATTAAAATGTATGAAAAATCACTACCTAAAATCAATTTTTCAACCTAAGATAAAAATTGATTTAAAACTCTTAAATTCTAATAAAAATGAATAATTACAATTATTTAATAAAATAAATTATTTTTAACAAATTATAATCAAAAATAACTGCATATTATTTATTATATAAAAAACAAAGACTAATCCACAGAAATAATATGGAGTTAAAAATATGATAAGTGTATCTACAATCAAAAGTTATATGTTTTGTCCTTTGAAATTGTATTTCCAAAGCAATATTGATGAAGATGTGGAAGAGGATTACTTTATATCAAAAACATTAAAGGATCTTAGAATAGACATACAAGACATTCTTCATAAAAACTTAAGACACATTAAGAAGGGCATGGATGAGAATGAAATAGAAAAGAGACTTTCAATTGGAATAAGCAATCAGGTTAAAACTACATTTGAAATTATCGAAGAGATAAATGATAAAGAAGATATAGATGAAAGCAACTTGAAAAAGGATGAAGAGATAGAATTCATTGATGAAGAAAAGAAAGAAAAAGAAAACGATAGCCTAAAAGAACTAAAAAAAGAACTAATCAATGAAATAAACCTAAATATCAAAATACTTTCTCTAAAAGTATCCCAATCCATGAAAGTTCTTGATAAGGATGGTGGTGAAATTCAAAACCTGTTTTTCCCAACCAGCATGTATAACTATCTAATAAGAGATATCGGTTTAGATCTAATCGGAGTTATCGATAAGATTGAAGTAGAAAAGGGAAATTACTTCCCAATATCACTGAAATCATCAAATCCTCCAATAAATGGAGTTTGGGATGGTGATTTCATGGAAGCAATAGCTAATGCACTTCTAATAGAACAGGAATTCAACACATATGTTACAGTGGCATACATTGATTACTTGAAAATAGCTGATAGAAGAGCTGTAATAATAGATACAGATGCAAGAAAAAGCTTTTTTAAAGTCTTGACCAGTGTGAACAAGATAGTTGAAAATGGTGAAATACCTACAGTTAAAACTGGATTGAAAAAGTGTGAAAATTGTGAATATAAGGAGCTGTGTGATAATAGCTAAAAAAAGAAAAATAAAAGAATTAAATTAAAACTGGGAAAAACGGCACCATTAAGTAAACTGCAATCAAAACAATCACAGTAATAATGACAATAGCCCCAAGAGGCACCTTTTTCCAAGCTAAAACTCCTGCAATTACCGCTCCAATTAGGCCTATGTACCATAAATCAGGGTCTACAGTCAACACACCAGGACAAATAAGTGCAGCAAGTGCAGTGTATGGAATCAGATTCAAGAATTTCTCGAATTTTGGAGAGAAATTCAATCTTTCCATAAAGATTGCTGGAATTACCCTTGGAATGAAGGTAACAAGTGCACAAAGAATAATGAGTAAAGTAATATTCATTGTTGCACCTCCTTATTACTGCAAGTCTCATCAGCTGTCTTATAGGCATCCCCTAAAACAGTATCATCATCAACTATATACATTCCAATGAGAGCACCTAAAAGAATAGCTATAATTAATGACCAATTTCCAATGAAGAACTGCAATACAACATTTAAAATAGCAGTTATTACAACTAAAATAGCCAATTCCTTACTTTCCTTAACTGCAGGAACTAATAGTGCTACAAATAAAGCATATAAGGAAATATTGAAACTGTTTGCAACAATTATAGGAAGCACATTCAAGACTATAACACCAATGATTGCTCCAAAGATCCAAGACAGCCATGCAATTCCTGCAAGACCTATATAAGTCCATATGGAAGACTCTTCCATTAGCATGAACATTGCAAAGGCTTCATCAACAGCAAGGTGAGACGAAGGTATTCTAACGGCAAGGGAAGCGTCATCAACCTTGTTGTAAATGCATGTGTTCATTACAAAATATCTGAAATTAAGCACAAATGAAGTTAATACAATATTGAAAAGAGTGGCTCCTTGAGCCAACATGGTAGCTATCATGATCTGTCCGGCACCTGCATAAATAAGTACAGACATTGAAACTGTCTCAAATGGAGTCAGCCCTGCCTTAATAGCTAAAGCGGCATATCCGATTCCCATTGGAATGTATCCAAATGTGATTGGAATACCTAACCTTAAACCATGCACAAACTTTTCTTTTCTAGTAATTCAAAACACATCCATAAAATAAAATATAATAAAAAATAAGAATTTTTGATAAAATATCAAAAATAAAAGTATAGAATAATATTAGTCAAATAGACTAATAAATCTTATGTTAAAAAAGAATAATGAAAATAATTAGAACTTATTATTGTTTGCTAATCTTTTTACATCAAATACTGCAGTGCTTGCAACTGCCATAACTGCCATTACACCAGCTTGAATTGGGTCTGTAACAATCAAATCGGCTTCATCTGTTACACTTCCAGGCATGTTCAAAGTGATGACAATCAAGTCCTCATGCTTTTCCTTTAACTTTCTTACAGTTTCAGTGATCTTTCCACCCATCAGGGATCCTGCAAGAACAAGCACACCAACACGAGGCAATCTGTTTACTGCATCTACTGCTTCTGCAATATTCTCTTCGCCAACTAAAGGAATAGTATCCACACTTATACGCTCTCCACGTATATTATGCCTATCTGCTTCTGTAATAGCTCCAACTGCAACTTGAGATACTTGAGCTCCGCCACCGAAAATAAGAACCCTTTTACCGAAAATGTCATTTAAGGAACCATGAATTTCAATGTCTAAAATAAAGTCCTTAGACTCTAAGTCTTCGATTAATTCATCGAGTTTCTCAACATGATCAAGCTCAAGATTCAATGTCCCAACATCATCATTTACGTATAGATGAACATAGGAAATATTGATTCCATGACTTGAAAGAATGTCTGTTATCTCATCAAGAACTCCTTTCTCTTCTTTAGTTGTAATTGTTAAAGAAATACTATTCATAATATTACCTAATAATACTTAAAATATTCAATTATTTAAAGATTATCTTAAACTCAAAATAAAAATAAAAAAACGCTAAAAAGGATAATTGAAGATAAAATTTTTTAAAATTTTATTTATGAGGAAAATATGAAGTTATCTCCAATTAATCCAATTTAGCCTTTAACGCATCTAATTCCGCATGCGCTTTCTTATATAAGTTTAAATAGCTGTCATGTTCGCTGACAGGAATAACCTTAAGACCTAACTTTTCATACTCTTCAATGTAAGATCCGTCAAACACTGGAATCTCAAACTTAATATCGTCTGGAGTTTCATTTACAATAATCAAATCCCTGTAAGGGAAATCATATTCCACAATGTATCCTCCAAGACTCATGATATGATAAGGTCTGATTACGAATTTCATATAAAATCACCACGTTAAAATTTAGAATAATGCAATGACCATAGCCAATACTCCAAGTGCAGAAGTCACCAATATTGTAGGATATAATTGCCTATTGGTGAATATTGGGGAGAATGCACTGACAATTGCCATAATGACAGGAAGCAACAATGATACGATAATGCATACAATGAATTTAAGTGAGAAGAGTTCCGGTGCAACACCTAAGAACAATACACAATACATTAAACCTAAAGTGAATATCAGGAATCCTCTGGTTAAGTAAACAAAAGTTCTGTATTTGGAAGCAAGTTCCATATATGGCCCTTCAATTACATCTGATTTAGCCTTGATGTAGGAGAATGGATATTCATTCAATAGAATCATGTATCCAATAAAGAACACAACAGTTCCGATAATACCTGCTAAAGTGAATAGGAACGGTCCGTTAGCTTGCTGATAAGCTACAATATCAGCCAAGTAAATGCTTTTGGATAATGCTGCAGGTATGAATAAAGCCAAATACAATGGGAATGAACCGAAGATGATCATCCTAAGTGATCTGTTTGAACTGATGTCTTCAATGGATGATACAAGCAATCCTTGTCTTTCAGCACCTTTTGCATGGTCTGGGAACCTTAAGTTAATGCTCATTACTGATTTGGATAAGGAACCCATTAAAACATAAGCGATTTCTTCAACTTTTAAGAATCCAACAATAGCTATTAAGCTAGCGAAAGCCATGAACTGATAATTCTCTGGCATCAATGCCAAGAATACTGCGAGTACTGCAATGAAACATAAGATAGGCATTGCCTTATATAATCCTGGTGCTGGAGAGTTAGGTTTTATGTTCTCCTTGAACAGGAACTTTATTGATGCCCATAGCCCAGGACTTGTAACTGGAGGCCCGATTCTTTGCTGAATCCTTGCTTGAACATATTTCCTTTCAATTCCAGGAATCAAAACACCTATGAATAATGCTATGATAAGTGTTAGGATAACCTCTAAAATTGAAATAAGTGATATTTCATAAGCCATTTCTCTTTCCTCATAATAATTTTTAATTAACCGTTAAACGTAAATTTGAATAATTTAATTTTTAATGAATATTGGATATCATTTTATTGACCCAATTCTACTTAAATTTCTAATGAATATTGGATTTCAAAATTGATTTATCCAACTTGTTATTGTTTGTATCATAAACCTCTATTGCCCTATCGGAACAGGTAAAGCATGGATCACACTGTACAATACATAACTGACCATCAGTGATGTGATTGTCAATGCAAGCGTATTGCATAGCTCCAATATTACTCATGGAAGGGGTCCTAATTATAGAATGACGCACTCTTCCATCCTCAATTGCATAGGAGTGATACAATGTTCCCCTTGGAACTTCAATATAGCTTTCAATCAAGCCGGTGTCAACCATTTCCCAAGACCTGTCAGTTATCTTTCCTTCAGGCAAGTCTCTGATAGCTTGACGAATTATCTTGATTGCTTCAAATATTTCAAAGACTCTCATAAGAAGCTGAGCTTTCACATCACAGGTATCTTGAGTGATAATATCATAATCAAAGTTATCATACTCATACATGTCTGTTCTCAAGTCCCTTTTCACACCAGTAGCACGTAAGGTAGGGCCACTGCAAGCTAATTTAATTGCCTGTTCCTGTGGAATGTAACCTGTGCCGGTAATCCTTGACAATACAATTGAATCATGAACAAATCTGTCTGCAAAGTCTGCAACATTCTTTTCCACCAAGTCCATTCCATCCAATATTCTGCGGATTCTATTGTCATCCAATTCACATCTTGGCCTTACACCACCGATGATGGAACAGCCGTATTGGACACGGTTTCCTCCAATCATTCCCAAAAGTTCCATAATGGTTTCCCTAATGAAGAAAACTCTCATGGAGAATGTTTCATGAGCCAAGGTTTCGCAACCGTGACCTAAGTACAATAAGTGACTGTGCAATCTTTCAAGCTCTCCAACGATTACACGAATATAAACCGCTCTGTCAGGCACTTCAACGCCAAGACCTTTCTCAGCAGTTCTTACAGAGTTCCATGTATGTGAGTTTGAACAGATACCACAAATCTTTTCTGTAAGCATATTTGCCTTTTCAACTGGAAGACCTTCCATAATACGCTCAATACCTCTGTGGTTTACACCAATTGTGATTTCCGCATCCTTAATGATCTCATCTTCTACGAAAAATCTAACCCTATAAGGTTCTAAAGCAGCAGGGTGAACTGTACCCATTTGAATCTCAGTTTCTATGATTTCCTGCTTTTTAGCTTTCTTTTCTTCCATTTCATCATCCCTTTAATGAATAAATAAAAATCATCTCTTAAATCCACCTATTAGTCCGCATTCAATAAATGCGGCAAAGATGCAACTACTCCTGCCAATACATCTTGAGGCCTTACAGCACATCCTGGAATCTTAGCATCAACAGGAATCACATTTTCAACAGGCCCTTCGATTTCCTCTGAAGGAATGTCTCCATAACAATTCTTATAGACACCACCCATCACTGCACAAGCGCCTGCTGCAACAACAAGCTTTGGATTTGGAATGGCATTATAGATATCCTCCAATGGCTTTCTATTGTCATGAGTGACAGGTCCGGTTACAACAAGAATGTCCGCTTCACGAGGGTTCCATGTTAAAAAGACACCATATTGCTCTATATCAAATTTAGGAGATAAAACTGCATTTACAATTTCAATATCACAGCCATTGCATCCACCAGTATAAACAAGCATAATATGGATTGCTTTTGACCTTGAAAGTGTTTTAAGACTCATCTATTCACCTCCCTCATCTTCAGAAACTTCATCAATTTTAGCATCTGAAACCTCTTCATTCAATTCAGCGCTTCGTTGAACATCTTTCTCATACTTTTCATTAATGTTATCTTGAATGTCCTTTATCTTGGATACCTTATCAAGAGCTACACCAACATTTTCAATTTTCTCATCCTCTTGAACAATATTTTCAGAGAGTAATGACCTGTCGGACAAGTATTGTGCAATGAATGCAATCTTGTCATGGGATATCTTGATAGGTTCCTCTAAGAGTTCGCTTGTGTCAACATTGATTTCACCAACATTACCCGGGTGAATTGTTCCTGCCTCTTCAAAGAATGAATAGATTGGACAGAAATCGTGACACCAATAGCAAACTACACATTTTAAAGGATCAAGTTCCGGAACTTCGGTTTTCACCCATCCTTCCTTAAGCTTTACAGGGTTTTGCAGAGGTTTCATAGTAACTGCACCGGTTGGACAGACATTTGCACAACCTCCACAACCGATACATGCTTCCTCATCCACCTTCTTATCAGGCTCAACTGTTCCTGTCAAGATGGCATTACGGAGTTCCATGTCAGTCACTCTGTCTGCAGCAAAGAGAATTCTTTTGAAATTAGTGTAAGCTCCATTAAGCATAATCTTCAATACATCTTTCATAAATATCAAACTCCTAATTCACCCTTTCAAACTCTCTTTCGAAAATAAATGACTTAGATGGGCAGATATTCATACATGCTCCACAGTAAATACATTTATCGTCATCGACAACGAATTTAAGATTCTTGTTCTTTGTTCCGAGATTGACTTCATCACTTGGAATTTCAACTGTATAAATCGCTTCCTCTGGACAAATGTCCTTGCATAATCCGCATTTTACACACAAGTTATCATCAATGTAATTGAATCCTCCAGAGATTTCATACTTGACACTTGTTGTTTTTGGAATTGCATCCTTAGGACAGTGAATTGCACAGGTTTCACACATGATACATTTATCCAAGTCAACATTGATTGCCCCTCTTTGAAGGGTTATTGCATCCTCTGGACAAAGTTCAGCACATATACCGCATGAAATGCAGTCATCACTGACTTCCCCATCCCAAGAGATTACTTGGAAGCTTCTTGCCTCTTCCTTACATTCATTAACACATTTTCCACAGGATACACAGTATCCAAAGAGCTTATTGTCTTCGCTTTCTGTTAATGATGAAACAGGACAGTTGTAAATCGCTTCAAGACGTTTAGCCTTATTCTCTTCAGTATCCTCATCAAGTGAAGGGTCATATCTCAATGCATTCTCATCCCTGATGAGTGCTGGGCTATCAAATGTCTCTTTACATAATCCGCAATTAAGGCAACTTACAATGCTTCCTTCAGCATTTGAATACAAGGTGTCATCCTTAATGCTTCTTTTTATCTTAAAGTCATCAACACATAATGCATCATTGATACAGTTTTCAACACAAGCCAAGCACAAGGTACAAATGCTCTTATCATACTCACCATCTTTCAATGCACCTGTAGGACAGACATCTTCACATACCTTACAGCCTACACAGTATCCTTCATCCTGTATAATCACTTCAATTGATCTGGTAGGACAGTAGTAAGCACATCTTCCACATTTCACACATTTCTCGCTATCGGTGCTGATGCAAATCCTGTCAGCGGTCTTGTCGGATTTTACAGGAAGCTTCATGCTCTCTATCTTCTTGACTCCTGCACCGAATCCCACTGTGTTTGCAACCATTTTCAATGAATTGAGCAAGACTTTCTGCTTGTCTAGAACAAGGTTATCGGTATCCACTCTTGCCTTTTTAGTACAGACATCTTCACAAACACCACAACGTGAACAGATACCTTTAACTATTCCATCATCAAGATGAATGCTTTCTATAGGGCAAGTGAATTCACAAACACCACAACCATTACATTTTGCCCTATCTACCACATATCCTCCGTATTTGTTCTTGAATATAGCATGATTTGGACAAGCTTCGAAACAAGCACCACAACACATACAGCTAAAAGCCTTATTATCAACAAAGCGTATTGCTTCACTTGGACAATTTCTTATACAATCTCCTTGTCCATCACACTTATTAGTTGTTAAATACATGATTCTTCTCCTAAATAATAAGTAAGACCATTAAAAATCCCATATCTAATGATCTCCTTTCGCTCGTCCTCCTAATAATGCACTGCCTATCAATACGCCAATGACTGCTCCTAAAAATGTGGTTGCAATTGGCACATCATTATAAACAGGGAATTGTCCTAATCCATAAGACATTAAGAGAGCACCAATTATAAGGGCTATAATTCCACTTGCTGTAAACTTAAAGCTATTGTCCAGATTCAAGTGAACCCTTGAACCTACAATGAATCCGAATATGATTGCAATGATAACCGGTCCGATTACAATATTAGCGATACTCATTCCTCTTCCTCCGCTAATTTCTTAAATTGTGAAAATGCAATTACCACTGCGCTTAAACCTACAAGAACCTTGAGTCCAACTGCAATGTTCAAGTAAGGAACGATTCCTGCATGGGTTAAATCCGGATATGAGAATAATGTTGCAATAGCTTGAGGCACTTGTCCATAAAGGTTTCCACCTACATTGTAAAGGTAGGAACCTGTCAATGCAAGTCCTGCTAAACCAATCAAGACATAAGCCAATGCACCGATTGATTCTAAAGTGGAAATGAACCTGTGGGACAATTTCAATGGAGTGCCGTCTACACCATAAACAATAACACAGAAGATGATTGCCCCTGCAATCATAGCTCCACCTTGGAAACCTCCACCAGGAGTGATGTGTCCTCCCAAAATGGTCATGATACCTAAAGCGATAATCACAATAGCTATTGGAAGAGCCATAATCTTCAATATAGGGCTGCTGTCATTCTTATTCCAATTTGGAGATTTTTTTCCTTCAGCCATCATTCATCATCTCCTTCATTAATATCAGAATTTATGTTCTTGTCTAAAATCTTTCCTTTACCGAATACAAGCAATACAACAAGGACTGCAGTAACAAGAATCAATGATTCACCTAAAGTATCAAAAGCTCTCCAATCGAATACGACTAAAGTAACCATGTTTGGAGCAAGCTGTGTTCCAATGGCATTGTAAACCAAGCTTATTCCAGGTTGAATCAAGCTCTTGAATCCATAGATTGCATCGAATAAGGTTGATGCAAAAATGATTGCTGCCAATACCATAATGAGTGATCTAATACTAGTAATTTTATCAGACATACTTTAACCCCCAATAAATTACTGCAACTAAAATTCCAAGAACTATGACTACATAGAATGTCATTTTTTCCAAGGAATCTGATTGCTCGGATTTTATCTTTCCTGCAAGAGGCATGTTTGTAAAGAATAAAACTGCAACTAAAAGCACTACAACAATTGAGGCAACTACACTGACATGCCTTAGGAATAATGCTGCAAGAATCAATGAAACGAATATTAGGAATTCGGCAGCTATTGCACCTGAAACATTATCCATGGTTGTAGGGTCTTTAGATAAACTTGACTTAAGTCCTTTAATTGAATCTAGGAATTTTTGATATAAAGCCATCAGATCAATCCTCCTGCAAATGGAATGAATACATCAGTTACTATATTTGGGAAAATACCTAAAGCCAAACAGATTATAAGCAATACAGCTACGGAGAAAACGGTAGCCTTTGGAATCTTGTCATGTGCAAACTTCAAGTCCTTTGGCTTAGGCTGCAAGTATACTGTATGGAATGCCTTAACGAATGTGAAGAATATCACTACACTTACAATGATTGCAAGAACTGCAAGTTCAGTGTATCCTGCATCCAATGCAGCTTGCACAAGCATCAATTTACTTTGGAAACCGTTGAATGGTGGAACACCTGCTAAAGCGAATCCTCCAAGCAATACCATTATTGCCATTTTTGAATCAACTGCAATCAATCCACCTAACTTTCTTGTATCGGATGTTTTTGTAAGGTAGTACACTGTACCGAATCCGATAAATAATAATGCAGTTATGACAATTTCATTTGCTGCCTGGAACAATGCTGCTGCAATTGAATATTGTGTTCCTATACCAAAACCTAATGCAATGAATCCAAGTTCCCCTACTGCAAGGAATGCTATCATTCTTCTAAAGTCTACTTCCATTGCAGACATTGCAATGCTTAAAGCCATTGCAAGAATAGCAAATACGATTATTGCTGTATTGAAGTAAGGGATATATGCGAATATCTTGTACATTGCAATACCGAATGCAAGCATGCACAATACTGAAAATCCTTGTAATATTGCAGATCCGTTAGGTCTTGCTTTTGAGTAAACAGCTGATTTTATAGTGTGGAATGGAGGCAATCCTGCTGAATATAGCCATCCAAACAATATCAAGGCAAAACCAATCACTAAGCTTGGAGCATAAGGGTTTACATAGTTGTTGCTTATTGCAAAGATAATATCGTTGATGTTTACTGAACCGATTGTTCCAAGAATGAATCCAATACCTAACAATAGCATTGGTCCGCCTATTGCACCTAAAATCAAGTATTTCAAAGCGATTTCATAATTGTCTTCAGTGCTTGAAGCTATAATGATACCCACTTGGGTTAAAGCTGTAATTTCAAAGAAAACATACATATTGAAAATATCGTTGGATAACATCAATGCAGTTACAGATGCTATACCCATAAATATAAGGTATAAGTAAGGGCCAGACACTTCCTTTTTCTCAGAGAAGTATGTCAATACTGCCAAGAATGCAACGATGCCCATTAGGAATATGAATATCCTTTCAATATTTTCAAAGACATAAACAATACCAGTATTGTAGCTTGCTACAAGAGTGCCTACAAGATTTGATGGAAGTGAACTTGCAAGAAGTGCTGGGTCGTGACCACCGAAGTATTGGATACCGACAGCTGCAAGAATTGCAATAATAGGAATTGCAATTGCCACTACAATTGAAATGGCCTTAACGGTTTTGTCCTTTCCACCAAATATGTTAACGATTAAAGCAGCTAATATTGGAATGACAACCATTAATGGAATAAGATAATTCATTTTTCATCCCCCATCATTTCAGATACGCTTAAGGTTCCATGCTTTCTGTATAAAACCATAGCCAAAGCCAACATCACTGCTAAAGTACTTGCACCAATTACAATACTTGTAAGAACTAATGCTTGAGGCAAAGGATATGCTGCATTTGCTGCAAACCAATCTGCAGTCATGCCTGGCAAGAAGATAGGCACGACTCCACCTGCTTTAAATCCTAAGCAGATTAGGAATAGGTTTACACCTTCCTCAATAAAAGCAATACCAATGATTTTCTTGATTAGATTATCAATGAAAATTGCTGCAAATAGTCCAATAATTATAAATGCACCAGAAGCAAATAAAGAAGCCAATTGAATATCCATCATAACTATGCCTCCTCCCTTCTAGTTTTTAAAACAGCTAATGCGATAAATACCGGTACAATAGCCCCTTCCACAATAGCTTGTGTTAAAGCTACATCAGGAGCAAGCAAGATCTGGAATAAGAATGCTACACAGAATCCAGAAATACCAGTTAAAATAGCTGCCTTAAGCAAGTCATTTTGTAAAAGTGCGATAATAGCGCTTAAAACTGCAACAAAAATCACTATATATTCAATCATTGCCATCATCCTCACTTTTTTCATCTAAATTCTCATCAATACTTGAATCATCACTCATATCCAAATTATCTTCAAGAAGCACTTCATCAACCAAATTGGTTTCATCTTCATCTTCTTCCTCATCAGAAGTTTCCTCAAGATTTGGATTAAGTACTGGATTATTGAGAGTATCTTCACTATGGAAATAAGCATTAGCTAATGCATGAGCCAATAATGGCGCTAGGAATAAATAAATTAGGGCAAATAAAGGTTGGCCTAAAGCAAGGAATGCGATAATTCCTGCAACGTCAACAATACCTAAAAGATGAATTCTAGCGTATACTACATTATCTAAGTTTCTATCAATTCTTAAAACACCTACTACTGCAATCAATATCAGAAGTGCAGAAATGAAAAGCAAGATTGATTGAATCATATTGATTATACCAGGATCAATTCCAAACATCATTTATGCCCTCCTCATAACTGCTGCATAAGCTATTGTTCCAACAATGCCTAATAGAAGCAATGCTAAAGCAATATCCTTGAAAAATCCGATATTATATATTGTACCGACTGTTATAAGTAGCAAAGTAAGTGCTAAAGTGAATGAAGAAGTACCTATAAGTCCCATAGATGTAGATTTATATGTAATAATCCTCAATGTTGCAATTAGAAATACAATCAATGCAACTATTAAAAAACACTCAGAAATCAATAAAATATCCATTATCATCACATTCTATGATTATAAATTTACACAATAAACATAAATTTGAAAATTAAATCGCTTATTTTTATCATTTTTTTATCATTTTAAAAATCAAAACCAATTTTTAAAATGAATTTAAAATGATTTTTAGAAATTATTCTAGCATTCCCTTGATATAAGGTTCAAATGGAATAATGTCCTTAACGTCTCTTGGAGCAATAACTGCAACCTTTATGACTTGATTTTCACTATCCAAGTCCACAGACAATGTTCCAGGAGTCAAGGTAATGCTGTTGGCCAAAATTGTTTGGGATATTGGTCTTTTAAGTTCAGTATCAATATCAATCACAATAGGCTCAAATCCATCAGTCTTGAAGACTCTTAAAGCCATATCTATTGTAGATTTGATAATCTCTAAAATAAGAACCACTAAATAAGCAATCGCATAATAAATTCTACTTAAAAACATTAAAATAACCCCATAATGTTTTAAATTATAACAATATTTACGATAAGGCCAAAATTTGTAGAAAATTAGTTAAAATTTTTTAACAAATCATAACAAATCATGATAAATTATCATAAATATTCATGACACTTTTATGACAAAATCCTGCGCAGAAAAATATGCAATAAAAGCACCATATAAATTATATATAATGATAGTAAAAAAATTAATTTTTTTATTATATTATAAATACTATTATTTATCATGATTATTTATTATAAATCTTTTTATAATTTTCATGAAAATTCGATGATAAACAGAGATAGTAATACTAAGTATAAAAAAAATATTAAAAAATAAGTGAAAATTCATAATAGATTTTTTAAAAAAATCAGTGAAAAAGTGATAAAAAATTTAGGTAAAAAAATAACTTGTTAGGAAAGAGTAAAATAAACATCCCCATTAAAATCATAAACAATAAAACACCAAATTTCTTATGGTATTCCTTATCTCTAAATGGACTGAATGCATTTACTCCAGAAGGAGTGAAAGAGTCCAATACGATATGAGTGCATAATCCAAAAAATATTGAAAATGCAAGCAATGTCAAATTAATATTTAATGGAGGAATGAATCCCAAATTAACTGATACCACCAAAACCGCAATTGCCACTAAAAATACAGGAGAAAGCTTTTTATTAAGAAACAGCAATGCCAATGCAATAATCAATATCAACAATATCATAAGGTTTCTTGAATTGTTAAAATCAAGGTTATATGAAGACAATCCCATTCCAAAAAACAAGAATAATGACAAGAAAAGAGTTATTAAAACTGCACCTAAAATAGAATGGGTAAAGCCTCTATGGCTTGAAACCAGGAATATGCCTCCAAGCAAAATGATCACAAGGCCTAAATAATAAGGCAATCCCAGAAAATACAAAAAACATGAAACCAATGCTCCAAGAGCTATGATTGTGATAACATGGTTTCTTTTGAACTCATGGTCAAAGTCTGGAATATTTGCTGAGATTACCGCTAATGCAATAGCCAAAGGATCATAAAACATGAATAGAGAAAGAATAAATGCAAATATCGTATGGCCTTTATAAGAGGAAATACTAACACACCCTATTTAAATTAACATACTTACAACACTCCCTGCAAGTATGTTTATTAAATATTTGATTTTAAGCTAATATAAACTAAATGAGAGCATTTGAGAAGTAATAATTAGAAATAGTTTACCATATAAAAAAGAATAAAAATTAAATTAAAAATTAGGAAAAAATAATGAAAAATAAAGAAATATAAAAAACAATCAAATGAATTACTCGATTATACCGAAGTATTCTAAAAATGCTTTCATCTGCAAGTAGGATCTTTGGCAGATTTTCTCATTTGAATAGCCAATAGCTGATAAGACCTCACAGGTTACAGCTGGAATCTGAATCAGATTTGCCTCATCTTCAAGAGCACCCTTAAATGGAACACCTGCACTTGGATACAATATCTTTTCAGAGCCTACTTTTTCGGAAATATGTACTGCTATGAAATAGCTTTTGGAGCAAGGAACTTTTGTGCAAAAGATTCCCTCTTTTCCGGGATTGGAATTAGGTGCAGATGAATGGAAATCACCTATAGCTGAAACTTCCAAATCCTTAGCCTTTTTTAGAATGATATTTGTAACGGTATGAGGCAAATGAGCAGACCTGTTTAAGTCAACTCCATCAAGATACCTTGAATTTTCCATAGTGCTCTTTGGAGATGCAAATGGAATGGCATAAACTGTACCATTAAGCTTTCCATTTAAATCCAAATCACAAATATGCTCAATTAGATTCAAAGCGGCGATTTGCGGTGCTAATTCATTTCCATGAACTCCTGCAACAAGCATGACTTTAGCAGATCCATCTCCAATCTTAAGCATAGGAGTTCCCTTAATAGCTTGATTTAAAATGAATTTGGAATTATCGGATAATCCTATGCTGTTGAAGATGTTCCTATTTGCAGAAATGAATCCTCCGCTTTCAGAAGAAATAATCTCCAATTCCAAATTGTTTCTATTTAAATCATTCATAAAATCGCCTTAAATTGCCTTAAAAAATAAGTTTCTTATTCTGGAAAAATAAGTAGTCTAAATCAATAATTTATTTATTTTTTATTTTATTTAAACTTAAAAACTATATATTATAAAAAACAAAAGTTAAAGTATAATTTAAACTTAAATTATAATGATTGCATATTAATTATGAAATTTAAAAATTAAAATCAATTAATTTACTAAATAAAAAGTGATAATATGGAAAAAGTCGTTCTTGCATTCAGTGGAGGATTAGACACCACTGTATGTGTTAAATTATTGGAAGAAGAATATAATTACGAAGTAGTGACTGCATGTGTTGATGTTGGACAACCTGCTGAAGAATTGCAAAAATCCCAAAATTCTGCAGACAAGATCAATACCGGTAAACACTACATTATTGACGCTAAAGACGAATTTGCTAATGAATACATTGCAAGAGGAATCAAGGCAAATGCAGAATACGAAGGATACCCATTAAGCACTGCACTTGCAAGACCTTTAATCGCAATGAAAATCATTGAAATTGCAGAAAAAGAAGGCGCAACTGCAATCGCACACGGATGTACCGGTAAAGGAAATGACCAATTCAGATTTGAAGCTATCATCAGGTCCATGTCTGACTTTAAGATCATTGCTCCAATCAGAGAAATGAACTTGACAAGAACTGAAGAAGTTGCTTATGCAAAAGAGCATGGATTAAACTTATCCTATGATAAAATCTACAGTATTGATGAAAACCTTTGGGGAAGAGCTATTGAAGGGGATGTGCTTGAAGACCCTGCAAATGAGCCACCTGAAGAAATCTATGAATGGACCAAATCTGCTGAAGACGCTAAAGACACCCCTACCAAAGTAAGCATTGAATTTGAGGAAGGAGTTCCTGTAGCTATCAACGGAGAAATGATGGGACTTGTAGACTTAATCAACAAGGCAAATGAAATCGCTGGTGAAAACGGTGTAGGTAGAGTTGACATCATCGAAAACAGAATGATTGGTCTTAAAAGTAGAGAAACCTATGAGGTTCCAGGTGCTAAATTATTGATTGCTGCTCACAAGGCTTTAGAGCAATTGGTATTGACTGTAGATGAATTAAGATTTGCAGATTACATGAGCACATTATATGCTGATTTAGTTTACGAAGCATTATGGCAAGAGCCTTTAAGAGAAGACCTCGACCAAGCTTTCGACCATATGCAAAGAAGAGTTAGCGGAGAAGTTGTAATGAAATTATTCAAAGGTTCCATTCAGCCATTAAGCAGAAAATCACCTTTCAGCTTACACAGCATTGAACAAATCACCTTTGAAGATAAGGAAACCGACCAAAGAGAAATCGAAGGTATGATCAAGTACCACGGTCTCCAAGCTGCTAACTATCAAAAATTAAATAGATAATTGATTTTATCTATTTTTTTCTTTTTTTTCAATTTTAATACTTAACTTATGAAAGTTATATTTTTTATTTATAAACAAATATATACAATTTTTTCAAAAACTTAAAATAAATTTAATAAATTAGTTAAATAATGAATAACCTATAAGTTTTTTAATTGAGATTAAACAATTGAAAATCAGAAAAATATGCAAAAACTTTATAAATATGAAAAAATAAATAGTAATCCGAGAATAATATGTACTCAATTACATATCACCCCCTTTACATATGTTTTTTTTAAAAATTAAACCTTTGCATATTATTCTCACTTTTTATTAAACTATTTTTCGTTATTTTTAAATTTTAAGCAAAATTAGTCGTTTTTACATCAAAAACTTTTTCAAATTAAGTTTATTTTTCTAAATTAAAGTTTAATGAATTTCCAACCAATTCTATTTTTTCCAAAGTGTTTTCTGTTTTGTAGACAAGAATTTCCACACCTTCATTGTATGCCCTATTCAGAGTATGGGAGAATTCCGGATCATTTTCCCAATTAGGTCTGAAGCTGTTTCCATTTGGATGCTCAATCAAGAAAAATACAACTGACCTGATTCCGTCTTTTTTAAGTGAAATTAACTCTTCCAAGTGTTTTCTACCTCTTTCGGTAGGGGCATCTGGAAACTGTGCAATACCATCTTTTATTAAGGTAACTGATTTTACTTCAACATATGTCTCATCAAATGGATTATCCTCATCATCCAAATTAGCCAAATAGATGTCAATTCTTGAATTTCCAATAGTCTTTTCAGATTCTACAATATCGTATCCTGATAATTCCTTGACTTTTCCCTTCAAGATTGCATCAATGACAATCTTGCTAGCCTGTTGAGAATACATAGCAACAAGTGCACCATTGTTTTCAATCAAATAAAGAGAATATTTTGTCTTTCTGTTTGGATTATCGCTTGGCTTAAGGTAAACATTAACACCATCAATCAATAGCTCCTCGCATCTGCCTGTATTCGGCAAGTGAGCCTTGACTATTTCTCCTTCAATTTCCACTTCTGCAATGAATCGATTTGCTCTGTTTCTAAAAATAGCTTTTACTAAATCAGTCATTTGATCACTTGATAAAAAAATAAAAAATAAAAAATAAAAGGAATAATCAAATATTCCAATCATTCAATAAAAAATATTTAATTTAATTATTCAATTAAACCATTCATAACAGCACCTAAATACTGTGTCAAGTCCTGTGCCCCAAAGCCATATCCTTGAGCTTCATAAGCCAAGTCACCAGCTTTTCCATTAAGGTATGGTGCGAGCATTGCCGCATCAAAACTGCTTAATCCTTGAGAGAGCAAACTTAAGCAAATTCCTGCCAATGCATCTCCAGTTCCACCTACAGTCATTCCAGGATTGCCTGTTCTATTGATCTTCAACCTATTTCTATGGAAGATGAAATCATATTTTCCTTTCAAGATAACGGAACCTTCAATGCTTTTTGTAATCTTATGAATGGCATCAATCTTATCGTTGACTTTTCTAAAGTCCAGATTCTCCTTGTCTTCCAATTTGACAAATTTTTCAAGATTATCCATATCCTCTTTTGAAACGTTCTTAAAGAATGACTTGAATTCAGATAAATGAGGTGTAACAATCAAGTCTTCCTTTTTGGAAACAAGACTTAAATCCACTAGTTTCAATGCATCCGCATCCAATACCAATGGCTTGTCAATCTTCATTGCCAATACATTGAATAGTTTGCCTGTTTCCTCATTTTGACTTGAACCAGGTCCCAATAACACTGCATCAACATGGGATGCAAGTTCCAAAATGTCATCTAAATCATCTAAAGACAAGTAATCCCCTTTTGCCTCTTTAACTATAAAGTCTTCAGATATTGACTTTATGGCAAGAGCTGCATTTTGAGGAGTGTAAATGTAAGTTAAATCTGCACCTGTTGCAATGGCTGCCTTAGCTGAAATTGCAGGTGCACCGTAATAGTCCTTGCTTCCTCCAACAATCAAGACCTTTCCGTTATTGCCTTTATGGGAGTCTTTAGACCTGTTCTTTAATCTGAGTAAGTCTCCACCTTCAACAAATAGCTCAGCTTCAATAGGAATTCCAATATCACAAGTGATAACACCACCGGTCTTTTCCTCACCGGCTAATTTAACTCCAGTCTTGATTTTATGAAAGCTTACTGTATAATCAGCTTCAACTGCAATGTCTGATATTTCTCCAGTCAATGGATCCAAACCTGAAGGAACATCAATAGCTACTTTCAAACCGTTTATTTCATTGATCAATTCTACAGTTTTTCTAACCTTTGTTCTAAGTTTACCTTTGATTCCAGTTCCAAGAAGACAATCAAGCACAATATATTCACTATTTGAGTCAAAATCAAGATTATCCAAATCACTAGAATCCTTAATGAAATCTACAGACAAGCGTGAAACTCTTGGCCCCATATTCAGGAGAATTTCAAGGTTAGTAAGCGCATCATCAGACTTAATCTCTTCTAGTGCATTTAAGCAGTATACCGCAACTTCAAATCCCCTATTCAATAGATGCCTTGCAGCTACAAAGCCATCTCCACCGTTTCCTCCAGAGCCTGTAAATATTATAATCTTAACAGGCTTTGAAAACTTGAAAGTTGAAAGGGTAGCTACCTCATCAGATATTGATTTGCCTGCATTTTCCATCAAGCACAAACGAGAAAGCCCTAAATACTCACAATTATAGTCTGTTGTCATCATGTCAATTGGATCCATTGTTTCACCTTAATCATTTTAAAATAAAATTTTTTAAATTACAGTAAACTAATAAAATACAGTAAACTAATAAAAATTACATAAACATTATATTATATAATCAATCTAATAATTAAATATAAGGACAATAATTGAAAAATATTAGTCAATGCTAAAAAATTTAATGCTATAAAAAATTTAAATGCTAAAAATTATCATTATAGAACTTTATTAAAAAAATAAAAACTGGAATTCCAATGAGGACTACTTATGAAGGGCATAAAAATCATATACAATTACTCTAGAAGAGACAGAACAGGAATTTATGCAGTGCTCATTATTGTTTTAATATTAATATATGGGATTTTAGGGTCCATTTACATTATGGGATTGGACATATACGATTCAATATATTACACCATAATAACCCTTGCTACAGTGGGATATGGAGACATTACCCCTATAACTCCATTGCAAAAGATCTTTTCTGTCACATTAGCGCTTTCAGGAGTCGGAGTTCTAGCTTATATCGTTACATTTATCATTAGTTCAGTTACACAAAACCTGCAAGATATGAGGAGTGGAAGAATTATGGAAAGGAAATTAGCGGACATGCAAAATCACTATATTTTATGTGGATTTGGAAGAGTAGGTACTGCAGTTTATGAAGAATTAATGAAAAGAAACCAGAAAGTAATCATTATCGAAAAAAATGAGGAAAAGTTAGAGGACATTGAAGAAAACGAAAATGTAATCTTGCTTAATGGAAATGCTACCGAAGACAAGACCCTTAAAAAACTTAATATTGACAAATCATTAGGAGTGATAGTTGCAACTGGAAGCGATGTTGATAATCTGTTTATCGTCCTTACAACAAGGGAATTGTATAAGGATGCATGGATTGTTTCAAGGGCAAGCAAAAAGGAAAGCGTTAAAAGATTAAAGCATGCTGGTGCAAATAAGGTCATTTCTCCGGAATCAAGTGGTGGAACTGACATTTACTTCGCTGCTGTTCAACCTAATCTAGTCCATATCACTGAAAGGCATGGTGTCGATTCTATTGGAAAGGAATTGGAAATCCTTAGAAAATACAATTGCCATCTCGAAAATATAGAATACCATTTCTATGGAATCAAGACTCCTGTTTCAAGACCCATTGGTGTTTTGGATGAAAGTGAAGAGGACAATTTCATTG
>JAEEGK010002480.1_pt1 | contig 46241 bp, 36 predicted proteins | sample 8958771 | NCBI WGS metagenome assembly JAEEGK01 (sample SAMN16246547, study PRJNA631951) | gut metagenome | biome: gut microbiome; feature: rumen; material: SC-attached | host: Bos | place: Iran: Karaj | collected 2018-10 | reverse complement strand
CTGCCAACGCCAACCCGCTTGAGAAGAAGTCGAACAAAGACTTCAGCGAGAAGCAGACCTTCGAATGGCGTGCCTCCGACGGCTGCGCCGACATGTACCTGCTGATGGCTGCCCTCTGCGCTGCTGCTCGTCACGGATTCGAGATGCCCAACGCCCTCGAAGTGGCCGAGAAGACCTATGTCGGCCTGGGTGTCAATATCCACGACGACAAGAACAAGCAACTGCAAGAGAGCCTCGAGCAACTGCCCGACAGCTGCGTGGCTGCCGCCAAGGAGTTGGAGAAAGACCGCGAGATCTACACCGCCAAGGGTGTGTTCTCCGATGCCATCATCGACTACATGATCAAGTTCCTCACCGACTTCAACGATGCCCATTTGCGCAAGGATTTGGGCAACGACACGAAGAAAATCATGAAACTGGTGAAGGATAACATTCATGTCGGTTAAAAACATCTCGGCTGCCACGGTGTGACAGCCTTACAAACCAAATGCCATGACAAAGGACAAAAGATTCAATTGGATATTTTGCCTTTGTTGTGGCATTTTCATTTGGTATGTCATCAACCTGCTGCAGGGCATTTTCACCGAGATTCAGGAAGACGAGGCCTATTACGCCCTTTATGGCGAACACCTCGCCTGGGGTTATTTCGACCACCCGCCCATGGTGGGTTTGATGACCTTTTTGAGCAGCATTTTCTTCTCGGGCTCTTTAGGCGTAAGGTTCTTTACCATCATTACATCCTGCCTTTCGCTTTGGGTGATGTGGGAGATTGCAACTTATAGCTCGCCCATAGATTCCAGTCACCCCACCTACCTAAGCAGGAATGACATGGGCGAGACTGACTCTAAACTCTCAACTCTAAACTCTAAACTTTTCTTCATCATCGCCTTCTCCATCGTGATGTTCAACATCTACGGCTTTGTCACAACGCCCGATGCGAGCTTGATTCTGTTTTCCGCCTTGTTTTTGCTTGTTTATCAGCGTTATCTGATGGAAAACACATGGCCAAGAGCCTTACTAATGGGCTTACTGATGGCTTGCATGGTTTACAGCAAGTACCACGCATTTCTGTTCTTGGGCTTGATTGTGTTATCCAACATCAAACTGCTGAAAGACGGTAAGTTTTGGGTAGCCTGCCTCTTGGCTTTGGCCTTGCTGACGCCTCATTTTCTGTGGCAGGTCAACAATGATTTCCCGAGTTTCCGGTATCACCTGACGCAGCGTAGCGAACCATTCCGCTGGAGCTATTTCTTGGAATATCTGCCTAACCAATTGCTGATTTTCAACCCGTTTACATTTGGGGCGGTGGTGTATGTGCTGATCAAGCACCGCGGTAACAATGCATTTGAACGTGGACTGTGCTTTATCCTCATCGGGTTCTTTTTCTTTTTCTGGCTGATGGCTTTCCGCGGTCATGTGGAGCCTCATTGGACCATTGTGTGCGTCATTCCAGTGGTAGTGCTGATTTACCGTAAAGCCTTGATAGATGGAAAGTTGAGAAAATACATCAAGTTCGTTATCCTACCTTCCCTCTTAATGGTGCTGGTCTTTAGAATACTTCTGCTGACATCTTTTGCCGACCGTTTTGGCTACCACGGCAAAGAAAAATTTTACAAGGCCATCGAGCAAGTGGCGGGCGACTGCCCTGTGGTGTTCAGAGGCTCGTTCCAGCAACCTGCTTTGTATCATTATTTCACGGGCAAAGAAAGCTCCACGCTACAATGCTATTACGACCGCAAGACACAATACGACCTCTGGCAGTTCGACAAAGACTGGATAGGCAAGCATGTCTTCGTGTGCTCGCCACACAGACTATCAACCATACATCAAATCAATGGTGTTGATTGTCTTGGGTTTATGGCAGAACATTTCCAGTCGGCCAACCGCTTGGTGACAACGCTTCAAATCACAAACCGAACTACTGCCGAAACGCCAGTTTTCCATCATGGCGACACCATCCAAGTCGACTTTTCCATTTACAATCCTTATAGTCAAGCCATTGATTTCCACCATCCTGAATTCGAAATGTGCATTAAAGCGCAATATCTTTTGAGCAACGATTTCAGCTATTGTTTTTACAACGACAAAATTGTGATTCCCGCTCAAGAGACCTACAACGGACACCTCTATACGATAGTCAATGACGACATCAAGACCGGGAAGAACCGTTTCACGCTCGGCATTGGCGACGGCATTTCTTCCTTCATCACGGAAGAAAACCAAATCGAAATCATTGTTGAAGAATAGGATTACTTTTGGCACGTAGCTGTTTGCGCACCTCATTCAAGTCGGTCAGCTTCTTTTTCTTGTCAATCATCTTTTGCTCACAGTCGGCAATGGTTTCAAGCACCATTCTCAGATTCTTGTCTTTCTCCAAAAGGAAGGCGTGGCCTATGCCGTCGATTTCGCGAAGGTTGCGCATGATGGCGGTTTTTCGTTCAGGCGAAAGGGTGTTTTGGATGAGCAGCAGATAGTCGAGGCGCGGCGAAAAAGGATACAGCACCCTATCCTTGCACACGAGCGAGACAAGGTTGTAGACGTTGTAGTTTTCACCTGCGGTATAATAGAAAAAGGAGAAGGGCGCACCCTCGAAGATGAGGTCGTCATACTTGATGAGGTCGAGGGAGAGCTTCTTGTTGATGTTCCATGCGAGCTTGTAATCGACCATGCCGGTATTGATGCCGATGACGGTGGTGCCTTCAAAGGAGGCGATTCGGATTTTTCTGTCTTTGGGATTCATGCCGCAAAGATACCATTATTAGTCTTCTTGGAACAAAAGTTGGCAGGTTTTTTCGGCAGCCAGCTGCTCGGCACCACGGATAGAACGGTCGTAAGCATCGGCGTAAGGAGTACCGTCAATGAAAATCTGCACGTGGAATTGCTTCTTATGTCCCTCGCCAACCTCATCCAGTTGTCGGAAGACGGTGACTTTTTTTTGTTTCTGCGACCACTCGAGCAACTTGCTCTTGAAGTTGACATCGGTATGCTGCAACTCATCGAGGTCGATGTGAACCTTGATGATGCGCTCGACAATAATACGTTTGGCAAAATCGAAGCCACGGTCAAGGTAAATGGCACCCATGAGGGCCTCGAAGGCGTTGCCGCCCATCGAGCGGGCGTTGTTGCCCATGTCGGGAGCGTGTATGATATAGTCGTCGAACCCCAATTTCTGCGAAAGCTTATTGAGTGAGACACGACTCACGATGCGTGATCGCATCTCAGTAAGGAAACCCTCGGCCTGCGTGGGATAAGTATGAAACAGGTAATCGGCCACGGCAGTGCTCAACACCGCATCACCAAGGTATTCCATGCGTTCATTGCTGACATGATAACCGCCTATGGTCTCCGCCGCCATCGACTTATGCGTGAAAGCCAACTGATAGAGGGAAATGTTTTTCGGCCTGAAGCCAAAAATGTTGTGGATATATTCTGAAAGCCTCTTTTCTTCGGGACTAAGATGGGACAAAAAAGAGGATAAAGCCATTAAAATCAATACTTTTTAAAGATCAAGGTAGCATTCTGTCCGCCGAAGCCAAAGGAATTGCTAAGCGCATAGTTGATGTCGCGCTTGCGGGCTTTGTTGAAGGTGAAATCGAAACGGCTGTCGATTTGCGGGTCGTCGTCGAAGTGGTTGATGGTAGGCGGAATAATGCCATTCTTTAAGGCCAGGACGCATGCGATGGCCTCCACTGCACCCGCGCCACCCAAAAGGTGACCTGTCATCGACTTGGTGGAGTTGATGCTGATGTTGTAGGCATGTTCGCCAAACACCTCTTTAATCGCGATAGGCTCTGCTACGTCGCCAGCTGGGGTCGAAGTGCCGTGTGTGTTGATATGGTCAATGGCTTCGGGCTTGATTTCGGCATCTTCCAAAGCACGTTTCATGCTGAGAATGCCACCTTTGCCTTCGGGATGCGGAGCCGTGATGTGATAGGCATCGGCAGAAGCACCGCCACCCACGATTTCGGCGTAAATCTTAGCTCCACGAGCCACAGCGTGTTCGTATTCTTCAAGCACGAGGCTGCCTGCGCCTTCGCCCATGACGAAGCCATCACGGTTGAGGTCGAAGGGGCGCGATGCCGTCATGAAATCGTCGTTACGCGTCGAAAGGGCGTGCATGGAGTTGAAGCCGCCGATGCCGCATTCGCCGATGGCCGCCCCTGCTCCGCCTGCGACGATGACTTTGCTCTTGCCGTAACGGATGTAGTTGAAGGCCTCCATGATGGCATGTGCCGAAGAAGCGCAAGCCGACACAGTGGCGAAATTGGGACCACAGAAACCGTATTTGATGGAGATGACGCCACCAGGCATGTTGGCAATCATCTTGGTGATGAGGAACGGACTGAAACGCGGTGTGCCGTCGCCGTTCAAAAAGAACTCCTTCATTTCGTTGAAGAAATGGTTGACGCCGCCGATGCCTGAAGTCAGGAGGACACCCACGTCATCGAAGTCGGTGTTTTCGGGTGTGATGCCTGAGTCGGCGATGGCCTCGTCGGCGGCCACGATGTCGAACTGTGCGAACAAATCGTATTTGCGGGCCGTTTTCTTGTCGAAGAAGTCGTCGGGGTTATACCCTTTCACCTCGCAGGCGAAATGGGTCTTATACAAAGTAGAATCGAAACGGGTTATCTCACAAGCTCCGTTTTTCCCATTCACCAAACCTTCCCAGAACTCCTTGACGGTATTTCCGATAGGCGTGATGGCACCCAAGCCAGTGACAACAACTCGTTTCGATTCCATTCAAGCTTTATTTAATTCTAAGTAAACTGATAATTAGTTGTTTTCAGCACGCATCTTTTCGATGAGTTTCACAACGTCACCAACAGTCACAATGCTTTCTTGTTGGTCGTCCGGGATGGAGAGGTTGAAGCTCTTTTCAAATTCCATCATCAGTTCGACAGTGTCTAATGAGTCAGCGCCAAGGTCGTTGGTGAAGCTGGCTTCCATGGTAACTTCCGAAGGATCCACGCCGAGTTTTTCAGCGATAATCGGAACGATTTCATTCAAAATTTCTTGCATAGTTTTCAATTTTTAGTGAATAAAAAGTACTCGTTTTCGCCCGCAAAGGTACGACTTTTTTTTATAACTGCATATTTTTTTGGTTTTTTGGTGTTTTATGAATTAAAAAGGGCGGAACGATGTCCGCCCGAATCAGCTATAAACACACACGTGCCAATCAATGTGTTCTTGTGCCCACGATTTGATACTTTCTATAGCTACCTATCAAGGCACCGTAGGTAATGTCTATCTTTATGGTATCCGTACCCACATACTTTCCAGTGTATTTGTTATGGCCTCCGCTTGGATAATCCGGTGAAGGGAAACTCAATTCGCCTGTTTTGTCGATGATGGGACAGACCGTCTTGCTCAGCGAAGTGTTTTGAATATCAGGATGAGGGCCGATGTTACCCTCGCCAAACTGGATTTTGACCTTATCTGTATCCAATGCGACCACATCGGACTTGAAATGAGTGGTATCGACATTGATTTCCATCCAACCGCCGTCGTGGTATTCGGGAGCGGTCGTATCCGTGCACATCGTCATTGTACTTTGTCGGCACATAAAGTCAAAAGTACCGGTATAGGGTTCGCGCCAGTCATTTTTTTTGCAACCGACCAGCAAGGCTGCCACAATAATTAAATAACCTAGTTTTTTCATATTCATTTTTTATTTGGTTAGTATCATTTGTTTTGTATAAACAAGAGCGCCATCTACAATCAATGTATAAACATAAATTCCTGCTTTCAATTCTTCAGCACCAATAACAATCTCTTCTTGCCCGCAAAGGTACGACTTTTTTTTATAACTGCATATTTTTTTGGATTTTTGGCTTTTACAGGTCAAAAAATAGGAAGATTTGGAAATCCGCTGAAACTGAAATTATTTATTAAGCTATACCTTATATATCTAACATATTTCAGCTCTTTAATAAAATATAAATATCATGTTATCAGTATTTTATAAATAACACATACTTGTGTAACACAAACTTGTGTAACACAAATGTGTGTATTGCCAAAAATGGTTTATTTTTGCCACAAAACTGGAATAGCACAATAATTTGACAAATATGGAAACTCCAAAGAAAAAACTCTTCCTCTTAGATGCCTACGCACTGATATACAGGGCTTTCTTCGCCATGAGCAAAAACCCGAGGATGAACTCGAAAGGCCTCAACACCTCGGCGGTGATGGGCTTCCTCAACTCGCTTTACGAAATCCTGCAGAAAGAGAAACCCACCCACATCGGCGTGGCCTTCGACGTGGCCGGCACCGCACAGCGGCAAGCCGAATACAGCGAATACAAAGCCAACCGCGAGAAGATGCCCGACGACCTCCGCGATGCCATACCTTATATAATTAGACTCATCGAGGCCTTCAACATTCCCGTCTACGGCGTGGAAGGCTACGAGGCCGACGATGTCATCGGCACCTTGTCGAAAAAAGCGGAACAACAAGGCTTTACCACCTATATGATGACCCCAGATAAGGACTTTGGACAGTTGGTGACCGACAAGATTTTGCTTTACAAACCCGCCAAATTTGGTGAGCCGGCACAGGTGTGGGGACCGAAGGAAGTCTGCGAACGCTACGGCATCCAAGAACCTAAACAACTCATCGACATCCTCGGCCTTTGGGGCGATGCCGCCGACAACATTCCAGGCATACCAGGCATCGGCGAGAAGACTGCAGCGCAATTAATTGGGAAATATGGCAGTGTGGAAAACCTCATCACCCATGCCGATGAGCTGAAGGGCAAACAAAAGGAAAATGTCATCAACTTCGCCGACCAAGGATTGATGTCGAAGATGCTGGCTACCATCAATTTGGAGGTGCCCGTCGACTTCAACGAAGAGGAGTTGAAAGCCAAGGAACCTGATGTGCCCACACTGATGGCTCTCTTCGAGGAACTGGAGTTCAGGACTTTTGCCAAAAGATTTTTGGAGGATTATAAAGGAAAACAATCCACTTTGGACGGCCCTTCGACAGGCTCAGGGACCTCAGCCTCACCGTCATTGCGAGGAACGAAGCAATCCAGGGAAGCGATGGAAATACAAAGCCCCGATTTGTTTTCCAACCCTACTCCATCTGGCACCTTCGACCTCTTCCATCAAGATGGCGAGAGCGAAACGGGTTTACTGGAGTTTTCCGACAAGGACTCGGCCAAGACAGTGGCACACGACTACAAACTTGTGGAGACCGATGAAGACATCAAAGCATTAGTGGAGCTATTATCCAAGCAAAAACAATTCGTCTTCGACACTGAAACGACCAATATCGACGTGTATTTAGCCGAGTTGGTGGGCCTTTCCTTCGCCATCAAGGCGCACGAGGCCTGGTATCTGTCCATGCCTGCCAATCGCGAAAAATGTCAGAAGAAACTGGAGCTGCTAAGACCTTTGTTTGAAAACGAAAGCATACTGAAAATCGGGCAGAACCTGAAATACGACATCTCCATGCTGGCGCAATACGGCATCAGCGTGAGAGGAAAAATGTTCGACACCATGCTGGCGCATTACCTCCTCGAACCTGAGCAACGCCACAATATGGACTACCTTGCCGAGGTGTACCTCAACTACATCACCATCCCGATTGAGGACTTGATTGGCAAGGGCCGACAGCAGAAAACCATGCGCGAGGTGCCTGTGGAATTGGTCAAGGAATATGCCGCCGAGGATGCTGACATCACGTTACAACTCTATGAGAAACTGCTGCCCTTGCTGAAAGAAAACGGCGTGGAGAAACTGTTTTACGAGATAGAGATGCCATTAGTGCCCGTGCTCAGCCGCATGGAAGCCAACGGCGTGAAAATCGACACGGAAAACCTGCATCAAATCAGTGAGGAGTTTGGCGGAGAGATTCGGAAGATTGAAGAACAAATCTACGAATCCGCTGGCACACCTTTCAATATCGCCTCACCAAAACAATTGGGCGAAGTCCTCTTCGAGAAGCTAAAAATCGACGAAAAAGCCAAGAAAACCAAGACGGGACAATATGCCACAGGCGAGGATGTCTTGCAGAAACTATCGCACAAGCATCCCATCATCCAAATGATTTTAGACTACCGCTCGTTCACCAAGCTGAAGTCGACCTACCTCGATGCGCTGCCAGCTTTGGTCAACCCGAAGGATGGACTGATTCACACCTCTTACAATCAGGCCGTTACCGCCACGGGGCGTTTGAGTTCAAATAACCCCAATTTGCAGAACATCCCTGTGCGTACCGAAAAAGGCCGCGAGATTCGTCGCGCTTTCGTGCCGCGCAGCAAGGCCTACACTCTCCTTGCCGCCGACTATTCTCAAATCGAGTTGCGCATTATCGCTCATTTGAGTCAAGACCCTGCCATGGTCGCCGACTTCAACTTAGGTCACGACATCCACGCCGCCACGGCGGCCAAAGTGTTCCACGTACCGATGGAACAGGTTACCAAAGAGCAACGCAGCCGTGCCAAAGCGGTCAACTTCGGCATCATCTATGGCATGTCGGCCTTCGGTTTGGCCGAGCGCATGGAGCTCTCACGTAGCGAGGCCGCCGATATCATCAAGAAATACTTCGAGGAGTACGCGGGCATCAAGGAATACATGAACCGCAGCATTGCCTTGGCACGTGAACGCGGTTATGCTGAGACCATCTTGGGACGCCGTCGATATTTGCGCGACATCAATGGTGCCAACAGCGTAGTGCGCGGCTTCGCCGAACGCAATGCAATTAATGCGCCCATCCAAGGCAGCTCCGCCGACATGATTAAGATTGCCATGATTGGCATCCATCAGGAAATGCAACGGCTGAAAATGCAGTCTAAAATGATTCTTCAGGTACACGACGAACTGGTCTTTGACGCCCATCTTGACGAACTTGATACGTTGAAAACCATAGTCAACGACAAGATGGTGAATGCTTTGCCGCTGTCGGTGCCAGTGGTGGTGGAAATGAATACTGGCGCGAATTGGCTGGAGGCGCATTAGCGAATACTACGAAAATAAAAACGGCGAATTATACGAATTTTGCGAATTTCTTTTTGTGTGAAGGTAATTCGTTTCATTCGCTCAATTCGCCGACAACATAACTAAATATGGAAGACAACATTTTATACAAAGAAGAGTCGTACAAGATTATCGGAGCTGCGATGGAAGTTCACAAAGTACTCGGTTGTGGTTTCACAGAGCCTGTTTATCAAGAGGCTTTGGAACTTGAATTTCAATTACGCGACATCCCTTACGAACGGGAAAAGACGTTCCACGTCCATTACAAAGGGCAACTCTTAGAGAAGGATTTTCGTGCAGATTTTGTTTGTTTTAACGAAATCATCGTCGAATTAAAAGCTGTAACCGACTTTTGCGAAGAGCATTATGCACAAGTTTACAACTACTTAAAAGCCAGCGGCATGGATTTAGGATTATTAATTAACTTCGGCAAAAAATCACTTGAATACAAACGAATACCTTGTACCCAAAAATGGTAGCGAACGCGGCGAAATTATAAACGGCGAATTATACAGATTTTGCGAATTTCTTTTTGTGTGAAGGCAATTCGTTTCATTCGCTTAATTCGCCGACAAAAAACAAAGCAACAAAATAATTCGTTTCATTCGATAAATTCGCCGACAAAATACTACCTTTGCCGAAAATTCGCTAAATGGCCATACCAAGGGAAACAGTTGAACAAATCCTGCAAGCCGCTCGTATCGAGGAGGTTGTGGGCGAGTTCGTCACGCTGAAGAAGCGCGGTACGAATTATATAGGACTGTGCCCTTTTCATGATGAAAAAACACCATCTTTTAATGTAAATCCTGTACGAAATATATTTAAATGCTTCGGCTGTGGCAAAGCCGGCGACTCAGCAGTTTTTATACGAGATTATCAACATCTCACATACCCCGAAGCTTTGCGCTACCTCGCCAAGAAATACAACATCAAAATCGAGGAGAAGGAACAGACTGCCGAGGAAATCATGCAGCAGAGCATCCGCGAGAAGATGTTCAACATCAACGAGTTCGCTGACAAGTATTTCGTCGATACACTGTGGAACACCGAGGAAGGCAAGACCATCGGTCTCGAGTATTTCCGCGAGCGCGGCTACTTCGACCCCATCATCCAGAAGTTCCATCTCGGCTACAACCCTGATTCCATCCATTGGGATGCCTTCACCGAACACGCCAAGAAAAACGGTTATTCAGAAGAGTTGTTGGAACAGATTGGCCTGTCTATTAAAGGTTCAAAAGGTTTATACGACCGCTATCACGGCCGCGTGATGTTCCCCATCCATAACTTGACAGGACATGTCATCGGCTTCGGTGGCCGCATCCTCACCAACGACAAGAAAAGCCCGAAATACCAGAACTCACCCGAGTCGGAGATCTACGACAAGAAACAGACGCTTTACGGCATCTATTTCGCCAAAAACGCCATTGCGAAAAACGACGAATGCATCCTCGTTGAAGGCTACTTCGACGTGCTACGCATGCACCAAATCGGCATCGAGAATGTGGTGGCCAGTAGCGGCACCTCGTTGACGATGGAGCAGATTCGCCTCGTCAAGCGTTACACGAAAAACATCACCATGCTCTACGACGGCGACGCGGCAGGTATCCATGCGGCCTTGCGTGGCACAGATATGATCCTCTCCGAAGGCATGAACGTGCGCGTGGTGGTACTGCCACCCGAACACGACCCAGACACCTTCGGCAAGGAGTTTTCAGTGGAGTATGTCAGCAACTACCTGAAAGAGAACGCCAAGGACTTCATCCGCTTCAAGACAGAATTGTTGCTTAAGGATGCCGAAAACGACCCCATCAAGCGCGGACAGGTGATTCGCGACATCGTGGAGACCATCTCCGTCATCCCCGACAACATCTTCCGCATCACCTACGTCAAGGAATGCAGCCGCCTGTTGGACATGCCTGAACAGACACTCACCAACGAGCTGAATAAGATTCTCAGGGCGAAAATGAAGAAAACCTTGGGTATCGAGGATAATGTAGTTTCAGAGACGGAAACCACGACAGTGACACCTAAGCAAGAGGAAACCGTTGAAGACCAGCTGCCTGCAGGTTATTATCAGGAGCGCGAGTTGGTGAAACTGCTGCTGATGTACGGTAAAGAAATGATTGTGGACGAACGCATTGACGAGGAAGGACAAAAAGTCTACGAGCAAGTCACGGTGGCGCAGTTCATCATCGATGACTTGAAGATGGATGGTTTTTTGTTTACCAACGTCGTCAACCGCAAGATTTTCGACATTTTCGACCAAACCATCGATGCTGGTTATATCCCTGACGACCAGTTTTTTGTATCGCACGAAGACGAAACCGTTGCGCAATTGGCTGCCGATTTGCTCTCGTCGCCCTACAAACTTGACCAATGGGATAAATACAGCATTTTTGTCAAGCGCGAGGAAAACAACTTGAGAACCACTGTGTTGTCTTCGATTTACCGTTACAAGGACCTCATCATTGAAGACCGTCGCAAGGCCGTTGAAGAGGAACTGAAAGCCACTGAAAACTTGGACGACCAACTTATTTTATTGAAGCGGAAGAAAGACCTCGACGACATCCGCAAGCAGATTAATAAGGAGTTGGGAATTGTTATAGCCAAATGAATTGAAAAAAAACGTACTTTTGCAGCCCAAATTCAGACAATATGTTTACCAGGCGAAGAAAGTGGCGTGTGCCGGCCGGACAGGAACCGACAGCATTGGACAAAAAGGTGATGGCGATGGAGGCCAAAGGCGCGATGGTACCCAAGCGCAGCCTCATCCGTACCCCCGAAGAGATTGAAGGCATCAGAAAGAGCGGCGTCATTAATACGGCCATCCTCGACCTCGTGGGCGAGAAAATCCACGCAGGCATGAGCACCCTTGAAATCAATGACCTTGTGCATAACTACACCATTGAGCATGGCGCCATCCCTGCCACTTTGGGTTACGAAGGCTTCCCGAAAAGCGTGTGTGTTTCAGTGAATGAGGTGGTCTGCCACGGCATTCCTTCAGCCAAGGAAATCCTCAAGGAAGGCGACATCGTCAATGTGGACTGCACGACCATTTTGAACGGCTACTATGCCGACGCCTCACGCATGTATGTCATAGGAAAAACCACAGCCCGCAAACAGAAATTGGTGGATGTGGCCAAGGAATGCCTTTATATCGGCATGGAAGCCGCCAAGCCTTTTGGCTTCGTTGGCGACATCGGAAACGCCATTCAGCAACATGCCCACAAGAACGGCTTCAGTGTGGTGCGCGACCTCTGCGGCCACGGAGTAGGTCTAAAGTTCCACGACGACCCCGAGGTGCTGCACTATGGCAAGAAAGGCACAGGTATGCTTCTTGTTCCTGGCATGGTGTTCACTATCGAACCCATGATTAACACAGGCACTTGGAAAGTTTTCGTAGACAGTGCCGACGGCTGGACGGTCATCACCGAGGATGAATTGCCTTCAGCCCAGTGGGAACACACCTTCCTGATGACTGAGACAGGGCTGGAGATTTTGACGCATTAATTGTCGAACATAGATTTCCAGATTTCCATAGATATGTTGAGACGTGCCTTGGCGCGTCTCTATTTGTATATAATCAGAACTGGAAATAAATAAACGTCTGCAAATCGGCCGTGATGAATTGGTAGATGACGAACACAATGATAGCGCAAACCACAATCATCAGCGGAATTGGCATCTTGGCAAACCAAATGCGATAGCGACGCTTGAAATTCTCAGGCAACCAGTGAATAATCAGACCTATCACGATGAGAATAAAGACATTGCGATAGTGGATGATGATATCTGGAATCCTGTTCAATTCCCATTGACTACCCATCTGGTTGACCATGTTCTTGGCTGTGTTCCAAGCTGTTTCGTTGGCCTCAGCGGGGTCGAGGTTGGATCCGCTACGGAAGAACAGTCGCGTGAAAGTGATGAAAGTAAAGGTCTGGAAGATAGCCCAGGCGTCTTGCAGCCATTGCCATGCCTTTTTGCCACCGCAGAGGTTGTAAATCATCCGCATCACATTGCCCGCCAATATAATCAAGCACCAAACAAACAGCATGTTGAACACAGGTCGCGGTACGAAGACGCATAATGCCCATGTCAAGATGCTGATGTCCAAAATAAACAAAGTGCGGACATAGACGCTCCAGTTTTTCCAGAAACGATAGAAAATCATGCCGATGCCGTTCAAGCCACCCCAAATCATGAAGTTCCATGAAGCACCGTGCCACAAGCCTCCCAACAGCATTGTGTCCATCCGGTTGATTTCGGTCGTAATCTTCCTCCGTTTTGCAGGTACGAAAATGGCAACCAAACCCAATATCACAGCGAGGACGCCCACGCCTACGCCCACCCAAAGACTATTTGAAAGGAACACGGCAATGGCAGCAATCATAATGATGATGCAGAACGAGCCGAAGGTAGCATTACGGTTGCCGCCCAAGGGGATGTAGAGATAGTCTTTCAGCCAACGCGACAGCGACATGTGCCAGCGGTTCCAAAACTCGGCAGGGTCTTTGGCTTTGTAAGGCGAATTGAAGTTTTTGGGAAGATAAAAGCCCATCAGCATGGCCACGCCAATGGCAATGTCGGTGTAACCCGAGAAGTCGGCGTAGACTTGCAGCGAATAGCCGAACAAGGCCATCAGGTTTTCGAAGCCCGTGTACATCAACGGCTGTGCAAACACGCGGTCGATGAAGTTGATGGCGATATAATCGCTCAACACAATCTTCTTCACCAAGCCGTTCATAATCCAAAAGACGGCCATGCCAAACTGGCGACGGCTTAGGAAGTATTTCTTGTGAAGTTGGGGAATGAACTCGTTAGCCCTCACGATAGGACCTGCCACCAACTGCGGGAAGAAGCTGACATAGAAACCGAAGTCGAAAATGTTTTTCACCGGTTGGATGCGCTTGCGGTAGACATCCATGATGTAGCTTATGGCCTGGAAAGTATAGAACGAAATGCCCACCGGCAGCAGGATGGCATCCACACTGAAGCGGTTGTCGCCCGTGATTTGGTTGCCTATCCACGAAAACACGTCGAACACGCGGAACTCAAAGCCCGTGAGTTTATTCAGGACATCGGTGAGGAAATAGGCGTATTTGAAATAGAACAGTGTGGATAGATTGACAATCACGCTGATGGCCAACACGAAATTTCGACTTCCGTTTCGCCGTCGCGAATGCAGCCATTTGCCCGCAAAGAAATTATATAAAGTAATGAAAACCAGTATTAAAGTAAAGAGTCCGCTCGTTTTGTAATAGAAGAACAAGCTGACGAAAAACAGGTAGGTGTTGCGCAGCAAGCACTTGTTTTTGAACAAGCAGAACACGGCGAACACGATGGCGAAGAACGCCCAAAAATAAAACTGGGTGAACAACAAGGGATGCGCCTTGTCGAACGAGAACAAGTTCGTCAAAAATTCCAATGCTATTTCAGAGAAGGTCTTCATACTATGGCTTTTTAGCAGTGGATTTTAGATGTTCAATATATTTGTCAATCAAGGCATTATAGAGCAAATCACCCAAAAGTCGGTATCCTTCGTTGGTGAAATGCACCTTGTCTTTCTTCGCCAAACCTGCCTTTTCCCATTCCTGCATCGACTTCAGTCCGCCCATAATGTCGAACTGATCCCACACGGCAGCATTGTACTTTGCGCCCAGCTCCATAAACACTCGTTCGACCACCGACCCGTTCGGATTGACCTCATACTTGTTTTTCCTCACTTTTTTGAAACTGTCATTATTGGTCACGAAAAGCAAGGCGCAATCGGGAGAGACCCTTTGTATGATGCTGATGAGCTCCTTATAGTTTTGTTTGAAGCAAAACTCCGTGAAATCCTTATCAGCGGCATCATTAATGCCGATGCTGAAAACCACCAAGTCTGGTTTGATGAGCGCAAGGTCGCGCTCGAAATCGTCGCAACGCAAATAGGAAGGGACGCTTGCCCCGTTGACTCCGATACCGTGTACACAAATACCCGACATGCCATTTTCAAGCAACACGCCAGTCAGGGTAAACTCGCCAGGGACCGTATCGAAAAGAATACAGACGGAATCGGTGTATTGAGGTAAGTCAAAAGCATAGGACGACTGACTCTCGTTGTAGTTTCCTTGGATAACCGTTCCCTCACAACTCACAAGGGGTACCACATTCTCCGTTTCAGAGAAGCCCAACACCGTTACCTTGTTGAAAGTAAATTCGGGAGGTTGAGGGGAAGGATAACGTTCGCGGGTAATGATGCTGACCGAAGCTTCGTTGTCCGTCGTCGTAATGGCTGCACCTGCAAGACCCATTCGCTTGTCATTCTCTCTCTTCACGGCATTGCGGCAATACTCCCACTCGCCTGTGTACTTGACCATAAAATAGGAAGGATTGTTGGTATTGCCAGCCGTAAAGGGAAAGACAAAGGTCTGTCCGCCTATCAAGTCGGTTCCGATTCCCAACAGATTGTCACGAAACTGTTGGGTGAACACGCCCGCCTGCACATGTGAGCCGCCGATGTGCATGATGTTGACGTTGTTTCCGCCGAAAAAGACCACAGAATCCAACTTCTGGAAAAAGTGTTCCATGGGAAGGCTGTCGCCAGGGTAGACGAGTTGGTTTCGCTCAAAATGGGCGAAGGGATAATCGGGTATGGTCTTCATCATAGGCTGCGACTGCCCCATGGCAGCCCAACCCAACGACACCCAAAGCAATGTTAGCAGCAATCGTCTCATCATTCACTTTGGGCATAAGGTTGATACACGGGTAAAAATATCTTGTATGATTTCTTAATCGAATCTTCCTTTCGGTCACGATTGATGAAATCGACCACCAACTCCTTGGGCACATGCTTGCGCAGCTTAAAAAAGTCATAATAAGTGGTGAAGGACTTGGCCAAATCGGAGCCAATTTCCTGGGCGCCATTGAATGTGAAGTGGATATGGTCGGGGCCTGCCAATGCGGGTTTGTGTTTCACCCATTGCACCATCGAGCCTTCGCCACCCATCACATTGAACATATCCCAATAGGCAATCTTGTTGCGCAATGCCATCGCCCTTAGCGAGTCGTTCAATTCGGGGAGGCCTTTCCATGTGCCCAGCTTGCCGTTGTAGCTCTTACCCATATCGGCCGGACCAATGAAAAGCAAGGTGGCTTGTGGCGCCACACGCTTCACATAGTCAATCTGTCTTTCAAGTTCTCGCATATAGGCAACAATACTGTTGGAGGAGGTGATGCCTGGCATCCTGTTGCCTCCAAACTGCAAGATGATCATACGGGTGTCGAGCAAGGCAAACGACTGACGCATAGTCTGCTCATTGATGCGCGTGAAAATAGTCCCTGAGCAACCGCGCAAGGCCACGTTGTCGATGGCCACACCCGGTTCGCCGTCAAGCAAAATGGCATAAATCTCGGCATTGCCTTTCATGGTGATGGTGCCCTGCTTCACATTAACGGGCAAATTCCAAGTGATGAGCGAAACACTGTCGTTTTTATCCAGCACTATAGGCTTCACCTTCACCGTGTCGCATTTCAGCGATGCCGTAAAGCCTTGACTGTTTCTTCCCAGCAGCACCGAAACCGTCGAAATTACCTTTGAATTTTCGAAGGCACGCAAATGGCTGGTCTGGTTGAAAGAGAACGTGCCTTCACCCGAGACTTGGGCAAACTGCGACATCACGCCGTAGCGGTTGTGGCTGGCGCGACGGGTTGAGGAATCGCCATAGAGGGTATAACGTTTCAAATTGGAAGCGCGCTGGTTGACCGAAATGGTGGGCACGGCCTGAATGGCGGGAATCATATTGGGTCCCGAGCCGCCGAAAAACTCTTGCAGTTTTTGCCTCAGCACCGACGAGATACGGTCCATCTCAATCTGTGAATCGCCGTAGTGCATCACACGATAGGTCTTGCCTTCGGATTTCGCCTGCTCAAACAAGGTGAACAGCGAATCGAAATATTCGTAATTGTCGTCAGGCAAATAGATGCGATTGGGATTTTCTTTCAAGTAGTCGCGGAAAAAACGAAGGCTATCGAGCATGTCTTCCGAGTTCATCTCAAAACTCTTGTTCACCTTATCCAGAACCTCATCCACGTTCACTTCCTCCTGATCCGTAGACTCTTTTTCTTCGGCGTATGAAGGATAACGCAGGTCCAAGTTTCCGACCTTAACGCCTTCTGCTGGGAAAAAGTACCAACCTATCCCAAGCAATGCAATGATTGAAAAAATAAAAATTAAGACCTTTATCGCTTTCATTTCTTAATAATCAATTCTTGACCCTCTCGAATAAAATCGCTTTCAAGATGGTTCCATTCAACTAATTCTGTTATAGTTACATGGTGTTTCCTGGCAATACTTGTCAACGTTTCGCCTAGTTTCACCTTATGAGTGACAATCTTTTCTTTCTTCGGCAAAGGTGCCTTTTCCTGTGGCTTTTCCTTTTCCACTGGCTTTTCCACTTTCTTTTCAACGATGGGCGTGGCCTTGGCCGTCTCCTCATATAATTTTTGTTCGATCGTCGTGAAAACCTTCACATTCTCCGGGGGAAGTGCCAAGGAATAGCCCTCCAATGGGACAAGCACATCCGAACGAAACACCGGATTCATGGTCTTGATTTGCTCTACACTAAGGTTGGTCTCCTGAGCCAAAAGTTGCACGGAAATAGGTTGAGAGAAATCAATCAAACTATCCTCCTCGCTCGGCTGCACCTTGGCCACATGGTCGTGATAGGCAAACACACAGGCGATGTAATTACAAATCACCTCCGGGTGAGGAACCAAGCGGTTTTCGTATAAATCCCAAAGCGACCAGGTGTTGCCATACTCAACAAGCACCCGTTGCAACGAACTGGGACTGTTGGAGTAAGCCAAAATACTGTACCACCAGTCGTTGTATTTCTGTTGAAGCTCGGCAAGATAATCCAAAGCGGCTTTAGTGGAAGCCTCTACTGAAAAACGTTCGTCGTGCCTCTCATCGACAGTCAAGCCGTAGTGTAAGGCGACCAATGTCGGCAAAGCCCAAACGCCGCAACGCCCCTCTTTCTGATAGTCGAGCTGCATCTCCGACAAAGAAATCGGCAAATATTTCATTTCCACCGGAATGCCACGTTGTTGCAATTCGGTTTCGATAAAACGCTCGTACTTGATAAACGCCTCCGGCAAATCACGGTCGCGGTAACGTTCCACAAATTGGAGCAAATCTTCGTGATAAGGCAATGGGATTTCTTTCTCCATCGTTTTCAACTCCTTAGAAATAGCATTGGAACCTGACGACACGCAACGATTGTTGGCCGTCAAGCAGAAAACAAGGGACAATACTATTACTAATGACTTGAAATTCATTACCTTATTCTTTCAAATGATTATCGTTTCCCGTTCGGGAAACAAGCGGCAAAAATAAGCAATTTGTTTGAATTTGGCATAGGGTTTTTTGCTACTTTTGCACCCAAATTTCCGCAGCAAGTACAGAAACAAGTACAGAAAAAGGTATTAAGGAATACTACGACAAGTTCAGTAACCATGGGACAACTTGACAGGACATTAGAGTTAGAGACAAAGAGTATCAGACATTTGCTTTGGGTTTATGCGTTGCCTTCGATTGTGAGTCAAATCATCGCATCGGTCTACAACATCGTCGACCGTGTTTTTTTAGGACAATGTGTAGGCGCGCTCGCCATCGCTGGCTTGGCCATCACCATGCCTATCATGAACATCATCCATGCCTTCGGTTCGTTGGTGGGTGTAGGCTCTTCAGCTCGAATGTCCATTGTCTTGGGCAAGAAAGACTACAAATGGGCCGAGGACATCTTAGGCAACAGCATGTTGCTGACCTTCTTCTTCGGTTTCCTCTTTGTCACGGGAGGCTATCTCTTCATGGACAAAATCCTGACCATGTTCGGTGCCTCTCCCGATACCATCGCCTACGCACGTGAATATATGGATATTGTGCTGCCAGGTATGTTCATGACAACGGTGACTTTCAACCTCACCGGCTTGATTCGTGCCACGGGCTACCCGACCAAATCGATGTGGATTTTGGCTGGAGGAGCCATCCTTAACATTGTTCTTGATGCGCTGTTCATCTATGTCTTGGACTGGGGCATTGGCGGAGCAGCTTGGGCTACCACCATCTCCATGACTTGCTCCGGCATAGTTGCGGTTTGGCATTTCCTTCAACGGAGTTCCTTCATTCGTTTCCGTCGTCATGCTTGGCAACCCAAGTTGTACATTTTCCGCAACATTCTGCTAATCGGCATGAGTCCCTTCTTGATGAATGTGGCCGCCTCTGGCGTGGTGGCACTGCTCAATAGCCAGCTCATCCGTCATGGCGGCGACTTGGCTGTGGGTGCTTATGGCATAGTGAACACTTTCGGAAGCCTTAGTATCATGCTCATCCTCGGCGTTTGTCAAGGCATGCAGCCCATAGCGGGTTACAACTATGGTGCAGGACATCCCCACCGCTTGAAATCCGTCTATACTTTAACGATGAAATTCAACGTGCTGATTGGTTTTGTCGGGGCGCTTCTGGCTTTGACCATTCCACAGATTCTGCTCCGTGCTTTCACCAAAGAGGACGACCTTATCCAAATTGCCGTGCCCGCCATGCGTTTCATGTTGGTGATGTTCCCATTGGTGGGCTTCACCATCACCAACTCCAACTTCTTCCAAAGTATCGACAAGCCTTGGATTGCCATCGTCACCAGCCTCTCGCGTCAGGTGCTCTTCCTCGCCCCGATGATTTACATCATTCCGCCGATTTTCGTCAATGCGGGCGGTAATGGCTTGACTGGCGTTTGGGCTTCCATGACCATCTCCGATGCCCTTGGTGCCTTACTTGCTTTCCTGCTCATGCTCACTCAACGACACGTGTTCAAACCTACAAATAGTTAAGGTCCCTGAGCCCGTCGAAGGGCCGACTGTAAAGAAACGGCGTTTCGACAAGCTCAACGACCTGCAGAATAACATGCAAATCGACAACGCCATAGTGACCCCGACAAACACACACATCACAGACTCGTGTGAGGTGAAAAGCAAGGCCGATATAAGGGCCTATTTGGAAGGTTTGCGTGAAGCATCGGCACCCGAGATGGCTGTTAATCAGCGCGATATTGAGTCTCAGATTTGTGAATGGCGGTCGCACAATTTCTTTTACAAGTTTCATGTATTCCGCAGTCGCACCAAAGACGTGGACTTGGAGCTGAAACAAACTTGGTATCGCGAGTTGTTTTGCCGTGTAGTGAGTTTCTTCTACTTTTGGGACTAAAACCCGAAACACCATTTTGTTTTGTCATTCCCGAAAAAGTCATTACCTTTGCAGGGTTAAACCTTATGTGTGACACAATTAATCAATATCAATAACTAAATCCTAATGCAATGAAAAAGACCAACCTTTTAACGACTTTGGCTTTGCCCATCATTATGGCGTTTGGAGTCAACACGGCCAATGCACAAAATGATGTCTCGAAAGTTCAAGACGGCAAAGTGAGCATTGAGGCCATTCCGACAAACCTCGATGAATTCAAAGCCCTGCAAGCCGAACTGGGCACCACACCCGAAGGCTGCATCATGCTGCAACTTGTGGCCATGGAAATGTATCGCCGCGACAAGAACGTTGGCAGAGAATGCCTGAGCCTCAACAACACGAGCACCAATCTCACTTCTGTGACACGCCGTCTGGACGAACTCTATCGCCCGAACGACTCTTATTCACGACCTTATTTGGTGTCATCGTGCTTCAAAGGTGCCACACCCGCCAATGGCTACAACCCCAACAAACCTTTCACTATTGAGGTGCGTAGAGACCCTGTCCGTCCCAATGACGAACGTTCACAGATGCTGAAAGGTTATGTGAAGTACTTCCAACTTTACAGCGATGGCTACGACACCCATTGGCGCAACGTCGACGTGGTGCAACAGCATGGCGATCCATACTATCGCGTTTCCAATTGCCCCGCCATCCTCACCCAATGCAAGGAAATCGACTTCGATGCCACGGATGAATGGCATGGTTTGGAATAAATTTAAATTTAACAACCTTATTATGAAAAGATTATCTCTAATCACACTCATCCTCACGTTCTCCATCGGCATTGCTAAGGCCGGCGAAGGCATGTGGATTCCCATGTTGCTGCAATACAACGAGAAAGAAATGCAGGAAATGGGCATGAAAATCTCCGCTGAAGACATCTACAGCATCAACCACAGCAGTCTGAAAGACGCCATCGTGCTCTTTGGCGGCGGCTGCACGGGCGAAATCGTCAGCGACTTCGGTCTGTTGCTCACCAACCACCACTGCGGTTATGACTACATCCAAAAGCACAGCTCGGTGGAGCACGACTACCTCACCAACGGCTTCTGGGCCATGAACCGTGGCGAGGAACTGCCCTGCCCCGGCCTCAGCGTCATCTTCCTCCGCGAGATGCGCGACGTGACCGAGAAAGTGCTTTACAACATCACCATCGACACCCCTGAAGACGAACGTCAGGCCAAGGTGGACGAAAACATCAAGAAAATCATTGCCGAAGTGGAAAAAGAGACCAACTATAAAGTCAGCATCAAGCCGTTCTTCTTGGGCAACGAGTACTACCTGCTGCTCAACGAGGTCTACACCGACGTGCGTCTCGTGGGTTGCCCGCCGAGCAACATCGGTAAGTTTGGCGGCGACACCGACAACTGGGTTTGGCCGCGCCACACGGGCGACTTCTCCATCTTCCGCGTCTATGCCGACAAAGACGGTCATCCGTCTGCTTACAGCAAAGACAACGTGCCTTACAAGCCCGCCAAACACCTCGACATTTCGCTGAAAGGTGCCGAGGAAGGCGACTTCGCTTTCGTGTTCGGCTATCCTGCCCGCACCAATGAATACCTGCCCGCCGTGGCCGTCGACCAAGAAGCCAACCTCATCGACCCCATCACTGTCGACTTGCGCGGTAAGGTGCTCGACATCTACAACAAATATCAGGAGCAAGACCCCAAGGTGCGCATCCAATATGCCTCCAAGCACGCCGGATTGGGCAACGGCTGGAAGAAATGGATGGGCGTGACCGAAGGCATTAACCACTTCCACGGCGTGGAGAAAAAACGCGCTTTCGAGGAGCTTTTCCAAGATTGGGTGATGCGGTCGAGAAGCCGTTATATGTACATGCATCTGTTGAAGAATTTCGAGAAAAACTATAAGGACTTAGAGCCTTACCAACTGGCCTACACCTATATGGCCGAGGCTGGCCTTCGCACCGAACTCATCAGCTTTGCAGGTCGTTTTGCAAGACTTTCCGAGGTGACCAAAGACACTCCACAGGAAGACATCGACCGTATGCTGAATCAGCTGAAAGGCACCGCCGCCACTTTCTTCAAGGACTATTACGAGCCCATCGACCGTGAGGTGGCCGTCATGGCACTCAACGAATACCTTAAGGCCCAGCCCGCCGACTTCCGTCCTGCTTTCCTCAACGACATCAAGGACGTGAACGAGTATGTTGGCAAACTCTTCGACAAATCGATGTTTACTGACGAGGCTAAGGTGAATGCATTGTTGGATAATTTCAAGTTGAAGGATGCCAAGAAATTGGCCAACGACCCAGCACTGAAAATCTATCAAAGTCTCATCGGCTTCTATCGCGATGAGGTCTACGACCACATCTCAAGCATCACCAAGGACAACGACCGTCTGCGCCGCATCTACATGAAGGGACAAATGGAAATGCAGACCGAGAAACGCCTCTTCCCCGATGCAAACTTCACGCTACGTGTCACTTACGGCAAAGTGGAAGGCTTCAAGCCGCAGGACGGCAAAACTTACAAGCACTTCACCACGCTTGAGGGTATCATGCAAAAGGAGAATCCCGACATCTACGATTATGTGGTGGAGCCGCGCTTGAAGGAGCTATATAACAAGAAGGACTATGGCCGTTATGCCGACAAGGACGGCACGATGCATGTGGCTTTCACGGCAAGTGTGCATACCACAGGCGGCAACTCGGGCAGCCCGATATTGAATGCCGAAGGCCAGCTCCTTGGCCTCAACTTCGACCGTTGCTGGGAAGGCACGATGAGCGACCTCATCTACGACCCCGACATCTGCCGCAATATCAGCGTCGACATCCGCTACGTGCTCTTCATCATCGACAAGTTTGCCGGTGCAGGGCATCTGATTGATGAGATGACGATTGTGGAATAAAAAAAAGGCGGTCGCTCGACCGCCTTTTTTCATCTCTCTATAACCATAACCCGCTTTGTCAAAACTCCTTTCTTTGTTTGGATTTTGACCAGATAAACTCCTGCTTCCTGAGCACTGAAATCGTACTCAAAGCTATTGCCATTTGCAGAGGCTTCAAACAACTTTGCTCCCAACATATTGTATATGCTGATGACTTTGATGTCTTCGGCCTCAATTGCAATTGTTCCACTGGTCGGATTGGGAAAAACGGTTGCCATCTGCTCATCAAGTTCCAAAACTGAATCACAATCATCAATGATGGTGGTGAAATAATCATGCCACTCCGAATTTTCGTAGGCTGCGATACAATTGCATGGGACAGTGAGTGTTGTGCAACTGAATCCTTCAAACACCTCATCGAATGAAAACGAGGGCGGTTCTGTAGCCAAGGAAACGACTTCAGAAAAGCCACTGCAATGATAGAATGCCCTTCCACCGATGCTTTCCAACTTGTCTCCAAGAGTCAATGTCCCTGTAAAACCGCTACAATTGTTGAACGCATTAGGTTCGATACTCGTCACGGAATTAGGGATGGTCAATGAACCCGTCAATCCGAAGCAGCCCCAAAACGCTGAAGTGCCGATAGACGTCACTGCATTGCCGAGATCCAAACTGGAAAACCCGTTACATTTATAAAAAGCCGCGTTTTCGATGCGTTTCAAACCGTTGCCGATAGTCAGCGAGCCTGTAAATCCCTTGCAACCATAGAATGCAGCCGTCTCAATGACCCTCACCGAATTGGGGATAGTCAGCGAACCGGTAAATCCCTTGCAGCCATAGAATGCTGCGGGGCCAATGGTATCCAAGGAGCTGCCGAGGTGCAACTCCGTCAATCCGCTGCAAGCCAAGAATGCATTTTCTCCAATGGATGTCACTGTATTGGGTATGGTTAAGGAGCCTGTCAGCCCTCCACTCGTAATAAAAGCGTTTTTCCCAATCCTGGTCACGGGATAGTCACTTCCGTTATAGCTGACGGTCGTCGGGATGATCAGTTCGCCCGACACTTCAGCAATGTCAACAGGACCTACAAGTGTAACGGAAGCACCATCAGCATTGATTTGGTAATACAAATTCCCAATGGTGAAAAGAGTTTGTGCTTGCAGACGCGTCATTCCCATCACTCCCAGAAAAAGAATGGATAAGACAACGCATGCTGCTTTTTTGCATAATGATGAATCGCTTTTCATAATTGTAAAGGTATTAGTCAAGTCTGCCAGGAAAGATGACAGTGGAAAAACGTCTTTTTTAATTGGGTTTATTACTTCCCAAAGATCTTGCCCAAGCCGCCGAGGATGCTGCCAAGGCCGCCTGTGCTTTGTGAACCACCGCCAAGAAGAGCACCGAGCAGGCCTCCCAAACCCGCAGCGCCGGAGTTGCCGTTCTGCTTGCCAAGGAGAGCGAGCAGGCTGGGAGCGATAGAGGATAGGATGTTGCCTACTGCGTTGGAGGCCACGCCCGTTTGTTTGGAGATGCCACTCACTACGGATGACAAGTCACCACCAAAGATATGGCCCAAAATCTTGGAGCCGTCAACAAGGTCGGCACCTTTAAGGTTGTTGATGATATTGCCAGCATTGCTTGCATGGTCGCCAAGAGCCTTGGCCAAAGCTTCGGCGCCACCAGGCGTGGAGGCGTTCTTTTGCATGGCACCCAGCAGTGAGGGTAATGCGTTGGAGATAACAGATGACACTTGATTTTGGTCGATCTTGAGGTTTTGTGAGATGGCACCGATGGCATCATTGCCTGTCAATGCGCCTAAGATGTTTGATAATTCCATGGTTGTAATAGTTAATAGTTTAAATTGATTCGTCGAGTTCTCCCAATAGGAAATCTTCAAAGATGCAAATGTAGAAAAAAACGATTGATTTGAAACAAAAAACAACAATATGGTAAAAAAAACCGAAAAAAAGGTAAACCAAAAGTGATTAATAAGATGTATTTTTGCCAATTCAAAACAAAGCTTAATTCACTATGAAAAAATTTGCCATTATCATGATGCTGGCCGCTTTATTTAGCTGTGGCACAGCCCAAAACAAAGAAAACAAACAAGAAAACAACGGTGCAACAGAAACAACGACCGTGACAGAACACCCCCAAAACGACAACACTATGAAAGCTTTAGTGACCTACTTCTCGGCTTCGGGTGTCACCCGTAATGCCGCAAAACAAGTGGCCGACATCATCGGTGCCGACCTCTTTGAAATCACCCCTGAACAACTCTACACCGACGCCGACCTCGATTGGCGCGACAAACAATCACGCTCGACCATCGAGATGAACGACAAGAGCTCGCGTCCAGCCATCAAAGACGGTGGCAAGGTAGAAAACCTCGACCAATATGATGTGGTCTATGTGGGCTTCCCCATCTGGTGGTACACCGCCCCGACCATCATCAACACCTTCATTGAGGCCAACGATTTTACGGGCAAGACCATTGTGCCCTTCGCCACCTCGGGCGGTAGCAACATCAAGAAGGCTTGTGAAGACCTGCAAGCCGCCTATCCGAACTACAAGTTTGGCGAAGGCAAGTTGCTCAACAGCATCGATAAGGCCGACATCGAGAAATGGGCTGCAGCAGTGAAATGATTTGATTTTTTGCGAATCCTTGTAGGGCTGTCACATTGTGGTAGCTGCCGTTTGTGCATTCGGGCCGAATGCGAGCCGGCGGTTGCCATGATACGACAGCCCTACATGTTTTTATTCCGACAACGGCAAAGCAAGCTCAATGATGTCGACAGCCCTACCACCTACGATGCCGTAGCCGTTTGTGACATTGGAATAGGTATGGATAGGTTCGGAAAAGATTTGTAAATAATCATCACCTTGGTTACAAGTGTTTAAGTAGTCGTAGTACTCCTTTGAGAGGTGCTCCACCATGAAAGACACTTGGTAAAAGTCGGGGTCGAAATCTTCTGGCAACCTACAACTAAAGTAAAGCTCCACTTTTATGCGATAGGAACCACCATCGAAGAGCTTGTCGGTGAACACACCCTCGGGGCGCGTATCAAGGTCGCTGGCATCGAAAAAATCATTCTCTGTCATCACAGGTTCAAAGATGGGATCATCATAGTCAAAACTGATATAACGCCAAGGTCTGTTTGGCCCCATCGACGTGTCACTGCTCCTGCTCTTGATGAGCCTGAAGTAATCGGTCTTTCCAGGGTTGGGGTCGGTGATGGTGAAGGTCAGGTCCATATAACCCCCTATTTCCAAAATAGTGGTGTCGGGCTCGTAGTCTTGGATTTCGGCATTATAGTAATACGGATGAATTGAATGCCATTCCGTCACTTCAGCCTCCATCGGGCAATCCACATATTTAGGCAAGGCACTGGTCGTGCCTTCCACGTCATCGTAGCCGTTGGCTGAGGCCTTGATCTGGACGATGTCGCCTTCTTGGGGACGGTAGTCGTTGACAAGGTAGGGAATGAGTCGATAGTCATTCATTTCATAATTGTTCCAAAAAGTGTCGGCAGAAGGGGTTAACTCTCCAATGTGGTTGCCGTTGACATAAAGCGAAGCCACGAGGTCGTCGGGGGCCTGGGTGTTTTCGTCATAGTCCAAGAAGAAGTAGCTCTTGCTGATATAGGCTTTCACGGGTTCGTTGGTTCCCACGATGCTGTTGACGACCAGTTTTGGGTCGGTCTGCTCGCCATTGAATTCGATTTCCTTCTCGCAGGAGGACAGGAGTAAACAGGACGTAATTGCGATAATCCAGCCGTTAACCCTCATTGCGGGCTTGCCCCGCAATCTCCTGAGCGAAAGGGATTCCTTCGCGAATAGGAGATGGCGGATCCTTGTCCGCCATGAGGGTGAAAGGCGTAATGGTTGACAATCCCAGTTGTGTTTTTGTATCATTGTTTTTAGAATTTAAAGCTATAACTAACCGAAGGAATTATTGGGAACAAGCTGGCCTGCATCAGGACTTTCTTCTCTTGATGGGTGTTTTCGTCGAAGCCGTAACTCGTATATACCAAGAACGGATTGTTGTGGTTGTAGGCATTGTAGACGCTGAGGTTCCAGGTGCGGATGCCGTGTTTCTTCTGCTTGTGGAAGTTCATGCTCACGTCGAGACGGTGATAATTGGCCATTCGGAAGTTGTTGCGTTCAAGGGCTTGAATATGTGGGATATAATCCCAATCGGGTAAACCTTCGTAGATTTGGGTGCCGAGGGTGCCACAGTTGCCGCTGCTGAACACCCAGGTGCCACTCAGGTCGAAGCGGTCGCTGAACTTATGCTGCACCGTAATGCTGAGGTCGTGGCGACGGTCGTATTTGGCGGGAAACACCTTGCCTTCGTTGATGGTCATGCCTTCGCGGTCAAACTGTCGTTTGGCATGTGACCAGGTGTAGCCCACCCAGCCCGTGGTCTTGCCGAAGCTGCGCTGCACGAGGAACTCCACACCATAAGCCCAACCTTTGCCAAGGCACACCTTGTTTTCCCAGGTCTCCGACGAGCCGAAAAACGAGGCTCCGTCTTTGTATTCCAAGAGGTTGTCCATGGTTTTATAATAGCCTTCGAGCGAGATGTCAAAGAGTTGCGGCAGCTCATAGAAGGCACCCAACGACACTTGATGGGCATTCATTGGGACAATCTTTTTCGTCACGGGAACCCAAAGGTCGGTGGGTAGGCTGAGGCTGCTGTTGGAGAGCAGGTGGACATATTGCGTCATGTAGGCATAGCCCGCCTTAAGCGAGAGGTTTGAGGCCAGCATCACACTGGTGCTGAGACGGGGTTGCACGCTTTGGTAGGTCTTGCCCTCCACGGTGAAGGTGGAGTAATGCACACCAGCGTTCACGCGGAAGATGTCGCCCAAGGTCATGTTGTCCTCAGCATAAAGCGCAGTTTCATGGGCAAAGACGTTGGAAGAGCCGACAATGGTGTCGACATCGAATTCTCCACTGGTGATTTTCAACGACTGCACCTCGGGACGGAACTGGTGGTAGGTATAGCTCCCTCCAAAACGAATCTCATGGTTCGGCAAGGGTGTATAGTCAAAGTCGACTTTGGCAGTAAGGTCGTTGATACCTGACTTGTAGGCCATGTTATAGGCGTTAAAGATAACGTTTTGGTAATTTGGATAGTTTGCCTCTTCTTTAATTTCCATGCCGAGGTTATGGCGGTATTGCGTGTAGTTGACCGAGGCATCCATGAAGAGTTGCTGCGACATGACATGGTTCCAGCGTAAAGCACTCACCTTGTTGCCCCATTTCCAATTGAGGCCCATATTGTCGGTGTATTGGACGTTATCATAGGCATAATCCCGGTATTTCACTCCGAAATAGATGGCGTCGTCACCCGAATAGAAACTCAGATAAAGACGGTCCTTATCGGAGATTTTCCAGTTGAGCTTGCCGTTAAAGTCATAGAAATAGTATCCGGCCTTGAGTTTGCTCATGTCATTATCAGTGCGTCGCGCAATCCATAGGGCGGGCTTGATGAGCAGGTCGCCGTAGGTGCGGCGGAAGGAGAGGTTGAACGAGAGCTTGTCCTTCACAATGGGGCCTTCGAAGTTGAGTTTGGAGGAAATCAGCCCTAAGCTCACGTTGCCATGGTATTGCTGCATGTCACCTTCCTTCATGCGGATGTCGACCACCGACGAGAGGCGGCCTCCGAAATGCGCCGGAAAGCTCCCTTTATATAAGGTAACATTCTTCAAGGCATCGGGGTTGAAGACGGAGAAGAAGCCGAGCATGTGGTTGACATTGTAGACAGGGACGCCATCGAGGAGCAGCAGGTTTTCGTCGGGACCGCCGCCGCGCACGTACATACCGGCCGAGCCTTCCGAGCCATTCTGCACACCGGGCAAAAGCTGAATTGCTTTCAGCACGTCGGCTTCGCCAAACAAAGTCGGGATGCTCTTGATCTGCTGCACAGGCAGTTCCACCACGCTCATCTGGGGACTGCGGGCACTAACCGTGGCACGTGTGGCCTCCACGACCACTTCACCTAATTCGATATTGGTCTCTAAGGCAAAATTGAGGTTGAGGTTTTCTTTCAAGTCGATGCTTTGGTTTTGCTGAGTGTAGCCCACATACGAGACTTGCAACTCCACCTGACCTTGGTTCAAAGTCAAGGTATAGAATCCGTAACTGTTTGTCGCACAACCTTTCCCTGAGTTTTTGTCGAAGACGGTCGCCCCGATGAGGGTTTCCTTACTTGCGGCATCCATCACATAGCCGCTGATGGTACGCTTCTGGGCAAAGGAGGGCAAACAAGCCAATAAAAAGCCGACAGCGAACAACCATCGGCTCAAATAGTGTTGTTTCATATATTGCGTTATGATGGTTTATTCAACCGTTTTAACGTAAAGTTTTCCGTATTATTGCATAATCCAGTCCGCTGCGGCTTCAATCACGTTGTCGATGCCTTGGGCAGTGCAGGCGGGGTCGAGGATGACGTGCACATCGGGCGGCACGCCGTTTTCGTAGTTGTGGCCATCATTGGCAAGGGTACGCGTCACACTGAAGCGGTAAGTCCAGCCATTGGGCAAAATGCCACCATTGGGAATGCCCAGACCGCCACCTGAATAATCACCGAAAAGCTTGACATTGTCGTAAGCCATAGTGCAAACGGCAAAGAAAGAGGTCGCACTATAAGAGCCTCGGTCGATGAGCACGGCCACAGGCTTGGTGTAGGCATTGTCTTTACCCAATATGCTGCTGTCGGCGGCATACACGGTCACAGCTTCCGAAAAATCGCCGTGGTTTGGCCCCGATTTCACTTGGGTTTGATACAGCAACTGCTTATGGTTGTCGAAAATGCTGAGTAATTTTGACACATTGTCAAGAGAGCCTCCCCCGTTTTGCCGCAAATCGAGAATCATGCCATCGCTAAACCGATAGTATTTCACCAAATACTTCAGAACCGACGCATTAACGTCGTTTGAAAAAGAGGAATAGCGCAGATAGGCCACCCTGCCATTTCGGATAGCATTGTGCATAAAACTACCCGTAGTATGATGATTAACAGTTAAATAATTCAAAAACACAACTTCTGTATTAATGTTTTTCTCCGCATTCATTTTATAATATACGGAATCGTTGCGCGACACATCGAAGCCCGAAATCAAATTGGTATGACCATCGCGCAAGGTATTCAGCATGGCGGCGCACACGCGGAAGAGACTATCGTTGCTCATATCATCGTTGACCTTGGGCCGATACACCTCTCGCACCGAGTCCCAGTCGATGCCTTTCACATCGAAAAGGGCGTAGTTTTGGTCCACTTGATTCCAAAGATATTCGAACACGTGGACGGGATTTTTTGGCTCGTCTTGCTCCATGAAGGCTCGCTCACAAGAGGCGAAAGAAAAAGCCAAAAGACCAAAGATAAGGAACTGTAGTTTTTTCATAGCGGTATTCAGTTGACTCTAAACATAAAAGATAAGTTGATGGAATGGAGGGCATTGTCGTAACGATAGGCTCTTTTTTTGCCTGTCGTCAGGTAATCCCAACGATAAGAGAGGCCAATGCGGTTGTCGTTGCGCAGATTTAGATAAAGTCCCAACTCGGTGCTTACTCCGGGAAAGAACTTGGCAAAAGTCTCGTTGTCGCCCAACCAAGCATCCTCATTGATGGTCGGGTTGCCGATGTAGGCATAGCCCGGACGATTCACGGCACCTAGAAAGGGTAGGTTCAACTTGCCTGAAGCGGTCAGCCAATGGTGCGTATTGTCGCTGTTGAAGGCAAAAGGATACTCCACCATCCCTGTAGCGAATAGGTTGCCGAACGAGGAAACGCTCGACGTGGCGTTCATCAATGCAGGTATCTCCTTGATGTCCATGAAGCCTTGCAGTGTGCCACCAGCCCAAAAACTCCAACGTTTGACGACGGTGCAACGGTAAAGGAACTCGGCAGAAAGGTTGATGTCATAGGCCGTTCCCAAAAAAGAAGTAAACGATGTGTAGAAACCACTGCCCTCGACATTTACGCGGCAACTTCCCCACTCAATGGTGACGCCTCCTTTGGCATTCGCCCCAATACCTTTATATCGGAACGGGATGGTGGCTTTATCAGCGCATTGGGCAAAATCCGCGCCTACGGAAAAGTCTAACCAAACGGGCACCTTGCTCTGCATAGGATTGTACATCTGCGGTTTCAAAGATGAATATACGCCGTCTGTTCCTTCGCCACCAATGCGCAGATTGTCGGTCTCTTGTGCGAAAACTTGGGCCGCCACCAACAATGCCAACGCGAGGAATAAAGGTTTAAGTTTCATTATGAAGAATTGTTTATGGATTTCGTGGCGCAAAATTACGGCATTTCAACAAATATCCGTATTTTTGCACCCGTTTTTCAAAAATAACTACACTATGGAATCAACGAACAAACACTTCAAGCGTTACACGGTAACCACGGCCTTGCCATACGCAAATGGCCCCGTCCACATTGGTCACTTAGCCGGCGTCTATATCCCCGCCGACACTTACGTCCGCTATCTGCGAATGCGTGGCGAGGAAGTCTTGTTTGTCGGTGGTTCCGACGAGCACGGCGTGCCGATTACTATCAAGGCTGAAAAGGAAGGCTGCACACCTCAGGATATTGTCGACCGTTACCACGAAATCATTAAGAAGTCGTTTGAAGAATTGGGCATCAGCTACGACATCTACTCGCGCACTTCTTCGAAGATACACCGCGCCACGGCACAGGAGTTTTTCAAGAAACTCTACGACGAAGGCAAGTTCATCGAGAAGGAAACAGAGCAATACTTCGACCCTGAACGTCAGAAGTTCTTGAGTGACAGATATATAGTGGGCACTTGTCCGAAATGCGGTGCCGAAGGTGCATACGGCGACCAATGCGAAAAATGCGGCTCTTCCTTGAGTCCCGACGAACTCATCAACCCGCACTCGCAACTCAGCGGCGCGGCCTTGGTGAAGAAACCGACCAAGCACTGGTATCTTCCTCTGGACCAATATGAAGGCTGGCTCCGTGAATGGATCCTCGAAGGCCATAAGGAATGGAAGAGCAACGTCTACGGCCAAGTGAAGAGCTGGCTCGACGGCGGCTTGCAACCTCGCGCCGTCACACGCGACCTCGACTGGGGTGTTCCCGTCCCGCTGGAGAATGCCGAAGGCAAGGTGCTGTATGTTTGGTTCGATGCTCCCATCGGCTATATCTCCAACACCAAAGAGATTTGCGAGAAGCGCGGCGAGAACTGGGAGAAGTGGTGGAAAGACCCTGAAACCAAACTGGTGCATTTCATTGGCAAGGACAATATCGTGTTCCACTGCATCATCTTCCCCTGCATGATGAAAGCCTACGGCGACTATATCATGCCCGACAACGTGCCCGCCAACGAGTTCCTCAACCTTGAGAACGACAAGATTTCGACCTCGCGCAACTGGGCCGTGTGGTTGCACGAGTATCTACAGGAGTTCCCAGGCAAGCAGGATGTGTTGCGTTATGTACTTACCGCCAACGCTCCCGAGACTAAGGACAACAACTTCACTTGGAAGGACTATCAGGACCGCAACAACAATGAGTTGTTGGCCATATTCGGCAACTTCGTCAACCGTACCTTGGTGCTGACACATAAATATTACGAAGGTGCCGTGCCTGCTTTGGGCAACCTCAACGACACCGACAAAGCCGTTATTGAAGAGATGAACGCCTATCCTGCAAAGATTGGCCATCTGCTGGATACTTACAAGTTCCGCGAGGCTTTGTCAGAGTTGATGAATCTCGCCCGTCTTGGTAACAAATACCTCACCGATAACGAGCCCTGGAAACAAATCAAGACCGACCCCGAGCGCGTGAAGACCGTGATGGCCGTCAGTTTGCAGATTGTGGCACACTTGGCCATTTTGAGCGAGCCTTTCCTGCCTTTCAGCGCGAAGAAATTGCAACAGATGATTGGCTTGGAAGTGAAGGGGTGGAACGATGCCGAGAACACCGTTTTGTTGCCAGAAGGCCATGTCATCAACCAGCCCGAGCTGCTGTTTGAAAAGGTCGAGGACAGTGTGGTGGCCGCCCAACTGCAAAAGTTGGAAGACACCAAAAAGGCCAACCAACTGAATGCTTGGAAGCCTGCCGAGGTGAAGCAAAACGTCAGTTTCGACGACTTCATGAAGGTTGACATCCGCGTGGGCACCATCCTCGAATGCTGCAAAGTGCCAAAAGCCGACAAACTGCTGCAGTTCCTCATCGACGACGGCATGAACAAACGGACCATAGTGAGCGGCATTGCCAAGTATTATACCGAGCCCGAGAAACTGGTCGGCAAGCAGGTGTGTTTCATCGCCAACTTTGAGCCGCGCAAGCTCAAGGGCGTGGTCAGCGAGGGCATGATTCTCTCTGCCGAGGACAAGGACGGTAGACTTGTGCTGCTTACCCCGAGCGACTTGGTCACGCCAGGCTGCAACGTGGGGTAATTTCCTGTCACCCCTATCGGGGTTCATGGGAATCAGATTATTATTAGGCAGGGGTTTTCATCACCTGCCTATTTTTTTTCGTCCCTACGAGACTATTTCTTACTTTTGCAAAATCTAAACCGCATAAACTATGAAAACTCAGCACTTTCTGTTACTTACCTTTGGGCTGATAATGTTTGGCTGCCAAACGGCTCCTGTCAAAGAAGAAGCTAACAGCGACAACATTACCGACTACATCCAATATGTCAATCCCATCATCGGAACAAACGGCATGGGGCATACCTTCCCAGGGGCTTGTGCGCCCTTCGGCATCGTGCAACTCAGCCCCGACACCGACACCGTGCCGCACGACATCGACGGTGTTTACCAACCAAGAGTTTATGAGTACTGCGCTGGCTATCAACACAAAGACAGTACCATCGTAGGCTTTAGCCATACCCACTTCAGTGGCACAGGTCATTCCGACTTGGGCGACATTTTGGTGATGCCAATCACGGGAGAAATCAAGTTCAATCCGGGTACACAGACTAACCCTAATGCGGGCTACCGCTCTCGCTTCAGCCACGACACGGAAATTGCCGTGCCAGGCTATTATGAGGTGTTTTTAAAAGATTACAGCATCAAAGCCCAACTTACGGCTACAGAACACGCTGGTATCCATCGTTATACCTATCCGCAAGGCCAAGATGGCAGCATTATTTTGGACTTGCAACACGGCATCTACAACTACGATGGCAAAACCCTTTGGGCCAACCTCCGCGTGGAAAACGACACCTTGCTGACGGGCTATCGCATCACCAATGGCTGGGCGAGGACGAATTACACTTATTTCGCCATCAGTTTCAACCAACCTATAGCCGACTATGGCTATCGAGAATTGCAGAAGCCCAAATACAATGGCGGTTGGGGCAAGTTTGATGTCAAACACAACTTCCCTGAGATGACGGGGCGCAAGATAGTTGCCTATTTCACTTTCAGCGACCCTAAAACGCTGGAAATGAAAGTCGCACTTTCGGCTACCAGCACTGAGGGAGCCTTGCGCAACCTCCATGATGAAACCGATGGTCGCGACTTCGAACAACTTTTAGCCGAGACTCAAGGCAAATGGAACAAAGAGCTCTCCATCTTACAAGCCGAAGGCACTGAAGATCAAAAAGCTATGCTGTACACCTCGCTTTACCACACCATGATTAATCCCTCTATTTATATGGATGTGGACGGTCAATACCGTGGCCTCGACCACAACATCCACCAAGCAGAGGGTTTTACCAACTACACCGTTTTTTCCTTATGGGACACCTACCGCGCCCTGCATCCGCTCTTCAATGTGCTTCAGCCTCAGCGAAATGCCGACATGGTGCAATCGATGCTCAAGCACAGCGAGCAAAGCGTTCACGGATTGTTGCCTGTGTGGTCGCACATGGGCAACGAAAACTGGTGCATGATAGGTTACCATGGCGTTTCGGTGCTTTCGGATGCCTATGTCAAGGGCATTGCCCGTCATTGCGTGGAACGAAACAATCTAGACGGAATGTTATACTCCATGCAACGCAGCTCGACTTGCCCGTATTACGTGAATTTGGACGACTATCAGAAATTGGGTTATGTTCCATTTGACAAAAACAGCGGTTGCGTGTCCGTGACCCTGGAATACGCCTACGATGACTGGGCCATCTACCAAGCCGCATTGAAGGCAGGCAACACAGATATGGCCAATCTCTACAAGCAACGCGCCGCCAACTGGCGTAACACCTTCGATACTGAATTAGGTTTTGCCCGACCAAAGATGAGCGACGGCACATGGAAAGAGCCTTTCAGCCTCTTCGACACTGAAGGTGAGGGTTTTGTGGAAGGCAACTCATGGGTGTATTCCTTCTATGTGCCTCAGGACGTGAAAGGTCTCATCGAGGCAATGGGCGGCAATGCGCAGTTCATCCACAATTTGGATACCTTATTTGTCATGCAACTGCCCAAGGAATTTTTCGAGAACACGGAGGACGTCACCGAGGAGGGTTTGATGGGATGCTACAACCATGGCAACGAACCTGCACATCATATCGCTTACCTATACAACTGGACCTCACAGCCTTACAAGACACAATACTGGCTCCGCGAAATCATGAATCGTTTCTACAAAAACAACATCGACGGTCTATGCGGCAACGACGACTGTGGCCAGATGTCGGCATGGTACATCTTCTCCGTCATGGGTTTCTATCCCGTTTGTCCGGGCTGTGACCAATATGTGCTTGGTGCGCCCTACCTGCCCTATCTGAAAGTGCATTTAGGCAATGGCAAGACCTTGGAAATCAAGGCACCCAATGTTAGCGATGAAAATCGTTATGTGCAGAAAGTGACGCACAACGGACAGGAAATCACGAAGCTTTACCTCACGCATGAGCAATTGATGCAAGGTGGGAAACTGGTCTTCGAGATGGGTAGTGAGCCTAATCTGGCACGCGGTATGAAGCCAGAGGACAAGCCTTATTCCCTGTCGGATTGAAAAAACTTGTATTTTTGCAGCAAATATCTAACCCATGAACATTGCCGCACTAGTTTCGGGGGGCGTCGACAGCTCCGTGGTAGTGCCGCTGCTCAAGGAGCAGGGCTACGATCCGCATATCTTCTATATTAAAATAGGAATGGAAGGCAAGGAAGACCTGTCGAGTTGCCCGTCAGAGGAGGACATTGAAATCACGACCTATATCGCCAAGAAATACGGCTGCAAGTTCGACATCGTGGACTTGCAGCACGAGTATTTCGAGACCGTCGGGAGATACACCATGGAGATGGTGCGCAAAGGCCTTACGCCCAACCCCGACGTGATGTGCAACCGTTGGATCAAACTCGGTGCATTCGAGGAGAAAGAAGGGCATAACTTCGACAAGATTGCCACGGGACACTATGCCCGTTCATGGGAGGACGAAAATGGTGTCTTTTGGCTCGGTACTGCAGCCGACACCTTCAAGGACCAGACCTATTTCCTCGGTCGCATCACCTACGCCCAGCTGAGCAAGGTCATCTTCCCCATCGGTGACATACCCAAGCCTAAAGTGCGCCGCATAGCCGCACAGTACAAGTTGCCGAGTGCGGAACGCCATGACAGTCAAGGGATTTGCTTCTTGGGCAAAATCAACTATAATGACTACATCCGCGAGTATCTCGGCGAAATGCCCGGCGACATCGTAGAACTGGAAACGGGCAAGAAACTGGGCCGCCATAAGGGCTTTTGGTTCCACACCATTGGACAACGTAAGGGTTTGGGTTTAAGCGGCGGTCCTTGGTTCGTAGTGAAAAAGGACATCCCAAACAACATCGTCTATGTGTCGCAGGGCTACGACCCCGTGGCACAATATACCAACATCATACCCTTGGGTGACTTACAGCCGATGAATCCTGCTTTGCAATTCATTGATGGCCAGCGCATTCGATTTAAGATTCGTCATCAGCCAGAGTTCACCTATGGCACGATTCGCCTCACCGAGCGTGGTGCCGACATTGTTTCTGAGGAGGCCATTTCAGGCGTGGCACCCGGCCAGTTTGGAGTGGTGTATCATGAAGTGGAACCTTTTGTTATTGGTAGCGGAGTTATTATTGAGACCAATGAATACGATAGCTAATCGGATATTATACGAAGACAACCACCTCATCGTGGTGAACAAACTCCCCTCCGAGATTGTGCAGGGCGACAAGACGGGCGACAAGTGTCTGCTCGACGATGTCAAGGAATACATCAAGGAAAAATACGACAAGCCAGGCAACGTGTTTGCTGGCCTCGTGCATCGCATCGACCGTCCCGTGAGCGGTGCAGTTGTCTTTGCCAAAACGAGTAAAGCGCTGTCACGAATGACGGTGAAAGTTAAAGACCGTGACTTCCGCAAGACCTACTTAGCATTGGTGAAAAACCATCCGCCCAAGCAAGCCGATGTGCTGGAGGATTACATCGTGAAGAATGAGAAGATGAACAAGTCGTTCGTCGTGCCTGAAGACACCAAAGAAGCCAAACTGGCACGACTCAGCTATCGTGTCGTCGGAAAGTCAGAAAACTTCTATTTACTTGAAGTTGAATTATTTACAGGTCGCCATCATCAGATTCGCTGCCAATTGGCGCACATCGGTTGCCCCATCCGTGGCGACCTGAAATACGGCTACCCACGCAGCAACCCCGATGCTTCCATCAGCCTCCACGCCTGGCGCATCGCCTTTGAGCATCCCGTCCTAAAAACACAATTAGAGATTACGGCACCACTACCTGATGTGGCACCTTGGACTGCTTTTACAGTATAAACGGTTAAAGTAGGTTTACAACTCCTTTCAAGACAATGAAATAGATGCCGCATACCACAAGCAGTATGCCCGCACAACGATTCATTATGGTGGTCCGTTGAGGATTGAAAAACACCTTCAATTTGGCAGCACCCCAAGCCTTTAGTAGCTCACACATCAAAGTGGTGCCGAGGATAAGCGCAAAAAAAACTATCGTGTTCACTTTGTTGCCGCCCATGCTTCCTGCCACGACAGCTACGGCAGAGAACCAGAAAATCCAGACAAAGGGATTCAACAAGTTGATAACAAATCCTTTACCAAGCATCAAGAGCCAGGATGGCTTGTCATCTTTTTTCTCAATAATCTCATTGGTGCGTTTCTCAATCAACGACTCCTTATCTTCCGCTTTTCGTCGGAAAGTGAATACGCCGAACAACACTAAAATGATACCCGCCCCGATGCTGAACAACGTCACCTCAAGCTCAGAACGCATCACCACCTGCACTGAAGTCAGGATATATAATGAAATAATCATGGCATCGTTCAGAATGACTCCTGAAATAAACCATGCCGCCGACTTGAATCCCCTATGAAGACTGGTCTGCACCAAGGTAATGAATGCCGGACCCATATTTACGATCAAGGAAAGAAACAAGCCAATGACAACGGCCCATATCACAAAACTAAACGACCAGATACGGCTAAATTCAGGTAGTTTCTCAAAAATACCAGAAGTGTTTTCCATTGCTTAAACCATTAAAATTCAACGTTTTTCACATATTCCTCCCACATTTCAAGCCGTTTGCCTTTCAACACACGCGGAAACTTGGTGGCACCGCCCCATTTGCCAATTTTCTGCTCCATAAACTCGTAGAAGCACTTGGTGGGCAACACATCCACAAACAACTCCTTGATGGCTTGGGTACGTTCCACAGCATAGTCGTCGTTCAACTTGCAAAGATTCTCATCTATCTTTTTGATAGCCAATTCTTTGTCAATCGGTTCATCGCAGCCCAGATACCAATGATGGGCATACATCGTGTCGTGACGGATACCTGCCACAGTGAATTCCGTAATCTCGACTCCAAGCTCCTCAGCCATCAAGTCAACGGCACGAGTCATGTTGTCCTGCGAAAGATGTTCGCCCGTGATGCTCAAAAACTGTTTCGTGCGTCCCGTGATGACGATTTCGCAGTCCTTGGTATTGAGGAATCTAATCGTGTCGCCAATGAGATAACGCCAAGTGCCGGCACAAGTGGAAAGCAGCAAGGCATAATCCACACCCTCCTTCACTTCCGAAAGCAACAGTGTCTTCGGATTTGCCACAATGGTGCCGTCTTCATCAAAGTTCTCCTCATTAAAAGGAACGAACTCGAAATAAATGCCATTATCGACCAAAAGCTGCATCACACGTCGTTTCAAATCGACCTGATAAGCGATGTAACCCTCTGAGGCCAAGTAACTTTCGATATAAATCACCTCCTTGCCAAAAATACGCTCAAAACTTTTTTCGTAAGGCGCAAAGGCCACGCCGCTATGCACATACACCATCAAATTGGGCCAAATGTCGTGGATAGTCTTTAGGTTGTATTCCTTGATGATGCGTTCGAGGAGGATTTGCACCCAAGCCGGCACACCCACGATAACGCCAATGTCCCACTTGGGAGCGGCTTTCACCATAAGGTCCATCTTCTCGGCCCAATCCTTGACCTTCGAGATCTTCTGACCTGGCTTGTAGAAAGCCTCAAACCACGACGGGATCTTCCCTGCCGAGATGCCCGAGAGGTCACCGGCATAATAGCCAAACTCTTTGTTGTATTGCAAATCGGTGCTGCCACCAATCATCAGGACGCCACGGTTGTAGAAACTCACAGGGAAATCATAGCGCGTGGCCGAGACCAACTGACGGATGCCAGCGCGGGTGATTCTGTTGTTCAAGCCTTTGGTTATCGGGATGTATTTGCTGGCTGCTTCCGAGGTGCCCGAACTCAAGGCAAAATACTTGATTTTTCCAGGCCAAGCGATGTTGCGCTTGCCTTGCAGATTGAGGTACCACCACTCATCATGCATCTTGTTGTAATCGAACACTGGCACTCGTCTGCGGTATTCCTCAAGGATGTCTTTCGACAATAAAATCTCATCAAAATGATAGAACTTTCCGAATTCCGTGAACTGGGCTTTGACCAACAATTTGCGCAACTCACGTCTTTGCGCACGAATCGGGTCGGTATGGTTTTGTCGGATTTCGACAGGGATATTCTTAATTTCCGCAGCAGCTTTTACCAAAGCGCCAACTACGGGAATGGGCATATTTTTTCTTCCAATAATGGGTAATTTCATGACTCGTTTCTGAAAAACGGTGCAAAAATAATGAAAAAGCCTTACTTTTGCGCCATAATCTTTCAAACCTTATTATGATGAAAGCTCGATTATTACTATTTCTTCTCTTGTGCTGCCTCTTTGCCAACGCCCAAAACATTGAAGTAAACGGCTTGCAATCAGGTATTTGGGAAGCTGATACCGTTTTCGTTACGGGCGATGTCGTCGTTCAGGAATCCTTGGACATCAAAGCTGGAACCACGGTAATATTCAATGGTTTCTATGGAATCCGTATCGAAGATGGCGCCCTGCTGAACGCACTTGGAACAGAAAACGATTCCATCCTCTTCACGGTAACCGACACCACAGGGTTTTACTTCTTCAACATGGGTCGTGGTGGCTGGAATGGCATCCGAATGGAAAAAGCCGGTACATGCAAATTGGATTACTGCCGCTTCCAATACGGCAAAGCCACCCTCGACGACGACCAGGACGGCGGTGCCCTACGTATCATCAACAGCGACGATGTGGAAATCGGTCACAGCACCCTGTTTTGCAACTTTTCGCGCGAACATGGTGGCGCCTTGAATGCTGAATGGTCAAAAGTGGTTATGCATGATTGCAACGTCAGCAACAACTTGACTTACACAGAAATAGACACCGTTTACTTTATGTATGGCGGCGGCTTGCGTTTCATCAACTGCGAAGTGGACATCACCGACACGGATTTCCGCTACAACAACGGCCAAAGTGCCATCGGAGGCGCCTTGAGCATCGATAGCTGCTCTATCAATATCGACCGTTGTGTGTTTGAGCACAATTACGGCATCAACGGCGGCGGACTCTACCTGATTCGCTGTTACGACAACCCTTGCAGCATCACCAACTCCCTCTTTGACAACAATATTTCGGGGCATTTCGGCGGCGGACTGGCCATCAGCGATTCGTCACCCCTGATTAGCAACCTCACCGTGACCAACAACCTTTCCATTGGCGTCACCTGCGGCGGCATCTTTTTCTATCAACATAGTTCTCCCGCCGTGTGGAACTGCATCGTCTACGGCAACAACGACAATACTCCATTGGAAGAACAAGTCCAGATATGGTCGTGGACCTACGATGATTATGCACCAGAATTCCATAACTGCTTGATCCAGCACGGATTTGAGTACATTTCAAACCACGATGTTATCACTGTTTATGAGAATTGCATTGACGAAGACCCGCTTTTTGCCGACCCTGAAAACGAAGACTACCGACTAAGCCCTGGAAGCCCTTGCATCAATGCCGGTTCACTTGAAACACCTGCCGAAATCCTCAGCAGCCTTGACTTAGATGGCCACCAACGCGTCAGCGATGGCCGTATCGATTTAGGAGCTTACGAATTCGACCTCACAGGCGTTTATGAATCCGCACAAAACGAGAATCTTGTCAACATCGTTGGCAATCCTATTACGGCTTCAAGCTATGCCGAAATTGAATGCCAAAGTGCTTGCAATTTGTTTGCAAAAGTGTATTCCATAGATGGCAAGCTTTTAGTGAACAAGGGGTTTGGAAACACTCAAGCAGGTCTCAACCGCATTGAGATTGGAGAATTGTTCCAAAACCTGACAAGTGGAACGTTTATAATCCTTATCGAAGCCGAAGGTAAAACTGCCATCGCAAAAGTCGTCAAACCCTGATGGCTTCGTCGTAGAATTGTCGCCTTTGTTCGCGACTGACCTTGTATTTTTTACATTGTCCTGTTTCAAGGTCACAATCAAACAAGGTCTGGATTTGTGAAAGGAAGAGTCGGGAATAGAGTCGGTTCTGATAGGCCTGCTTCTCCATCATAAAGGCCATAGTCTGCTTGATTTGCTCGAGGTCTAGGTCTTCCTTGGTGAAGACGAAGAGGCCAAACTCATTGAAATCGCCGTAAAAGCCGTTGTTCACCTTGTCCATCTTGATTTCGAGGATGCGCTTCAGAGGCAAAGCCAATGACCAGAATTCGTACTCGTTGCGACCGATGAGGGTGCCGTCACCCAAGCCGTAGGCATAACCGCTTTGGTTGATATGGCGCAAATCCTCCGCATTCACTTCCTTGATGTCTTCGCCCGCCATCTCGTTCACCAAGGCATTGGCCACGTTCTTGTTCTCACGGATGGCACGTGTCACCTCAATGCCGATACCTTGTTCTTCATCCTGCAGGTCGGGCCGGTCACGGTTGACCAAATGAGCATAATGCTCACCCAACAGCGTAGCCAACGAAACCATGGCATAACGCTCAAAGAAGCAAGTATCGAATTTCGGGGTCAACATTTGCGTAGCGTTTATTTCATCAGCAAGATTTTCTTCACTGCTCCGTTTTCATCCTTAATGAAATACATTCCTTCAGGAAGATTTTCCAAGTCAATGTGATTGTTGCCTGACTTCAATGGATACTGTGCAACTTTGCGACCCTGAATGTCAAACATCTCGATGGCTGTAGCTTTCGCCACTTCAATGGTGACCTGACCCGAAGTGGGATTGGGCCACAGCTTTAAAGTGCTTTGTTCGGTCTCGGCAAGGCCCACATTGCCACCGCCATTGCCAACGAAGAATTTGTGTATTTCGGTCAGATAGCCAATATCGTACTGGTCTTCGCTATGGTACCAGCTATGGTTGCCACCTATAACTTTGATATGCTGCAGTTCGGCATCGCCTTCGTAGGTATAACGCACAAAACGCAGTCCATCGTTCTTGAGGTCAGGGAAAGTATCGATGACGGGCTCGTCGACACAATGGTTGGCATTTTTCCAATAATCCAGGATGGCATCAACGCCGAGGCCCAAAGTGCCAAAATATTGGGATGTGCCACTATAGCCCACCACAGGGTCGGCAGTGCCATGGATGTCGAGCATGCGAACTGGAGCCACGGGGGTATGGGAGCTCATGGAGAAAGTAATCAAACCACTTACTGGAGCACAAGCCGTGATGCGGTCGCCGTACTCAATGGCCATGCGATGGGTCATGAAACCGCCCATCGAGAAGCCTGTGAAGAACACGCTATCAAGGTTTAGGTTATAGGGTTCGACCAGCGAATCAAGAAGTGCCATCAGGAAGCCCGAGTCGTCGGTATTGCTCGCATTCAAACCAGCATTCCACATGGTTCCCGACCCTTCGTCCAAGGCTTGCGGAATAACGATTGTCCATTCAAAATCATTCGCAATCTGTTGGAAATGAAACTCGTTGTCGACATGGGTGATATTGTCGGTCCATCCGTGCAAGAAATAAAGCACAGGCATCGTGACTTTGTCGGTTTGTTGAGGAACTCTGATAAGATATTGTCGCTGAACGCCTTGCCATTCAAAAGTCTGAATCTGTGAAAAGAGTTGACCGCAAAGCAGTAGAAGAGCGGATAACACGCTGATTTTAAGTAGATTTCTTGTTTTCATAGTGAGAAGTGTAATTGGGTTATTTTTGGCAAAGATACACTTTTTCCTATTGCTTGACTATTCTTTTGACTACAATTCCTTGATGGGTAACCACTTTGAGAAGATAGACGCCAGTGGGAATCCCGTCTAACGAAAGACGAGTGGCACCTTGTGTCGTTTTGCGCAAAAGGATTCTATTATCGACACTGAAAAGAAAAATGTCGGCTTTTATCCCTTCAGGCAAATGAAGCGTTATTTCACCACAGGTCGGATTCGGGCTAACATAAATCTCAGGAGCTTGTCCATCGATAGGCAACGCGCTCGGCTCTGGACGCTGCCATTTCCACAACGAGTCGTAAACCACATCGCGAACGGCCGAACGGATAAGATGAGCTGCCTTCGGACTCAAACCCGCCTCGTATGTGATGTTGTCGGGGTCGCGACCAAACATCATGGTATAGAAAGCACAAGCGGCGGCATAACTCCCCGCCATAGATGGATGGCTTCCGTCAGACATATACAACTCTATCTCACTGTGGTTGTCGCGGAGGTAATGCCACACGCGTCCAACGGGACACACCGAAGCATCGTTGGCCTCGGCCATGTACATGTAACGCGCATAGAGCAAGCTGTCCATGCCCTCGTAGGTGCTCATCATAGGATACATCGAACCATATTCCGTGTCACCATTCTTGCGGCCCCAAGTCATGTAGAACATGGCCTCGCCTTCGGGATTGAAAGCGTAGATGGAATCGACCAACTGTTCCGCAAAAGGAAAGACCATCTCCTCCACCATCTCAATGGGGAAAGCCGGCAACTGACTCTGTTCCTGCAGCACCACGAAATCCCATCCGCCCTGACAAATCTTATCCATCGTAGCGTTGGTACAATGCAATTCGAAGGTGCAGGATCCAGGTGTATTGCTGGCATAGACCAACTCATCGCCCATGCTTTGGGCTATGTCGGCTACCATCCGAGGCAACTCGTTGACCGACGTGTAACTATTGCCCGCGAAAAACACCCGTTTGCTTTGTTGCGCCCACAGCGGTCCACAACAAAGCAAAGCAATAAGTATAATGCTGATTTTAATGCAGTTAGTCTTCATCGTTCAATTTCTAACCTCATCACTCGTGTTGGTTTTGTCGTCCCCGTCAATTTCTCGTCGATGCAGGTCTCACCAGTAGGCATGAACCCGCATTTCTCCATCACTTTTCCTGAAGCGGGATTATCAAAGTAATGGCTGCTAATCAGTGATCTGATGTCGGTTGTCTTACGAATATGTTCGAGCATTAATGCAAGAGCTTCCGTGCAAATGCCTTGGTTCCAATAAGGTTTGCCCACCCAATAGCCCACCAAGGGCTCGCCTTCTCGTGCCGGTAGCTCACTTTCGGGCGCAGGCACATAACCAATCGCGCCGATGGCTTCGCCCGTCGACTTGAGTTCGATGGCCCAATTGGTATCGTTATGAAACACGGTGTGGATGATTTCAAGACTCTCTTCCAGGCTCTTGTGTGGCGGCCAACCAGCACGAGGGCCTACATCGGGGTCGGAGGCATATTTGAAAAGAGCCGTTGCGTCATCGTCGCACCAAGGGCGGAGTAAGATTCTTTCGGTTTCCATTTTTATCATTTGTTTTGTCTTTTCTTCCTATCGTAGTATTCTGCCGTAGCTGTGAAGAACACATCGCCACTGCTGTTGAGGGCGGTCTCGACCGAGTCTTGCACCACACCGATGATGAAACCGATGGCGACAGCTTGCATGGCCACATCATTGCCGATGCCGAAGAACGAGCAGGCCATGGGGATGAGCAGCAATGAGCCGCCTGCCACACCCGAGGCGCCGCAGGCGCCGAGGGTGGCGATGAGTCCCAAAAAGACCGCAGAAGCAAAACTAACCTCGACACCCACAGTATGCGCCACGGCAAGAGCAAAGACCGTGATGGTTACAGCGGCACCATCCATGTTGATGGTGGCACCCAAAGGGATGCTCACGGAATAGAAGTCTTCGTCAAGATTGAGTTTCTTGCACAACGCCATGTTGATGGGGATGTTGGCCGCCGACGAGCGCGTGAAGAATGCATTCAGACCGCTCTCCTTCAAGCATGTGAACAAAAGCGGATAGGGGTTCTTCCGCAGCATCACAAAGGAAATGAGCGGATTGAAAATCAAGGTATTGACCAACATACAACCCACCAAGAGTAACAACAAGTGGCCATAGGTGGTGAAGACTTCAAGGCCGTTTTCCGATACCGTCGTGAAGACCAGTCCTAGAATACCGAACGGGGCGAATTCAATGATCCACTTCACCACTTTGGAAATCACCGTGGCAAAATCGTGAACCACGGCGATGGTAGATTTATTGGCTAACTTCTTGAGGGCAATACCGATGATGATGGACCAGAACAGGATGGCGATGTAGTTGGCATTGGCGATGGCCATGATGGGATTGGCCAGCATGCCCGTCAGCAGGTTGGTGAACACCTCCGACAACGAGCCCACGGCACCTTCCATTTCGGGCACCTCGCCCAGCTGCAAAGTCACGGGGAACATGAAACTGCCCACCACAGCACAGATGGCTGCGATGAAAGTACTTAACATATAAACGCCTATCAAGGCAGCGAAGCGATGCCCGTGCCCTTTACCGGCTTTGGCGATGGAAGAAGTCACCAACACCGCCACCAATACGGGAGCGATACCCTTCAAAGCACTAACGAACA
>JAEEGK010002479.1_pt1 | contig 46247 bp, 37 predicted proteins | sample 8958771 | NCBI WGS metagenome assembly JAEEGK01 (sample SAMN16246547, study PRJNA631951) | gut metagenome | biome: gut microbiome; feature: rumen; material: SC-attached | host: Bos | place: Iran: Karaj | collected 2018-10 | reverse complement strand
ATGTGATGGCTCCCGAACTGTATGCCACCCTCAACCAGAACAAGGTTATCAAGGAGGCTGCCCTTCGCAGCGGAGTAAGCAGGGGTGTGATGCAGGCATGCTGGGATGCAGCAGGCGAAGTGATAAAGGCATGGGCCACAGAAGGTCACAGCGTGGCCATCCCCGGACTGGGTAGCATGCGATTCGGTCTGCGCGCCAAGAGTGTGGCCAACGTGAACGAGGTGAAGACCTCGCTGATCAAGAGCCGCCGTATCATCTTCACGCCCGACGTGGACCTGAAGGAGGAACTGGCAGACACCAGCATCCAGATTACCTGCTACGACCGCAATGGCAACGAGGTGAAGCGCGTAACGAGCTCCGATCCCGGTGTGGTGGAAGACCCCGATAACGTCAACGACAACGTCAACACAGGCGGTAACACCGGCGGCAACGGAGGCGGCAACGGAGGTGATGGTGACGAATAGTCGCCATTCCCCTCCTTAAGTGAAGAGTGAAGTGTGAAGAATCGGCCGTTGGTCGAAGATTAGAGATTAGAGTCAGTTGAGAGTAAGAAGTGAAAAATTAACTCTATAACCATTATCAATTCCGAAGAAAAAAGTGAAATATTCGATTATTAACAGTATTTTTGCATCAGCAAATGAAAAAATAAAATGAATCTGTTATGAAGAGACTATTAATCAGCCTGATGGTAGCATTGGGAGTAACAACAGCCTGCTGCCAGCAAGATTTCGAGAACACCGATCCTGAAGGATTTGCCGCGCTGATAGCCGACTCAACAGTTGTAATACTGGATGTGCGTACTGCAGAAGAATTCAAGGACGGACACATCGCCAATGCACTGAACATTGATGTCAACCAGAAGAAATTTGTAAAGAAGGCAAAAGCGACACTCCCCAAGGACAAGACCATTGCCGTATATTGCAGAAGTGGAAGACGCTCGGCCAACGCTGCAGCACTCCTGGCAAAGAATGGCTATGAATGTGTTAATCTTTATGGTGGCATCCTGGCATGGATCGAAAATGGCAGACCTGTTGTTCAAGAGGGAAAGGAGATATAGTATAATAGGACACGACAAAAAATAAACCCCGCTGTTTCTTAGCAGCGGGGGTTACTATTCTTACACGGCATGTTGCAGAGTATCGGCAGGATTATAAATCCTCCATTTCTTGTCGTAAATATCTCTGTCTCGATTGCCTAACCTAAACGCTACAATCACCGCAACGGCACACACGACCGCAATCAGGATAAATACAAGGATTGTTATTTCATTAGATATCATAGGATAGTTAGTTTTATACGATTAATCTGATGCAAAGATACATAGATTTTGGGGAATATACATAGAGAATGATAACTAAAAGGTGTTAACTTGTCCAAAATGTAACATAAGGGCAACAAATCACAAGGAAAAAAATGGGGTAAGAGAAATCAGCAGGGAGCCACCACATAAAAAAAAACTAAGGCCTACCTCACGGCAGACCTTGCGTCTTCTTAAAGTAACAATCTTTACCTTAACTAATTAACCTAAAAACTTTTCTTTAACCTTAAACTAAAACTAACAACACTATGTTTCTTTTTTCTGATGCAAAGGTACGCCGATTTATGTATACCAACCAAATTAAGCAAGAGAAAATCACAAAAATGTTCTTCTTTATTGACATAAATCAAAGCACCCCACCCCAGAGGGGCCTATAATGGGGAATTTAGGCGCTAGACTTTAGACACTATACTTTAGCGGGGTGGCCTTTTTTTGTTATATCGTTATTTCGACTTTGGCGACCCTGCTAATAAAAAAAGGACCAACCTCACGGCAAGTCCTTTTCATATTTACTTATTTAAGTAAGAAGGTAGTAACATGCTATATTTTCTACCTAAAGAAATCATGAAAGTGTGTACGAGCCCACGTGCTGTCGCAGCAAGAAGGCGTCATAATGGTGTGCAATTATTACCAAACTTTCACTTTCAGGTCGCTTTCATTACGTTTAGGCCACAAAGTTATATTTTTTTTCTAAAAAAAAGAATATCGAAAAGGGATAAAATATATGACGAAAAGTCGGAAAAGGGGCGATTTTAGAAAAATTAACAATAATGAGGGGAAATTACCTCCCCTCACCCCATTTTTCATCTATTTTGTAACCAGAAACGCAGCAACGCAAAGTAGGTAGGAGCATCAAGCAACTGGATGGAAGGATCCAGACGGCAGGCTTCGCGTACTACTTCGTTGTACCATGCAGGACTCTTGAGTATACAACGCGACCAATGGAAGGGAACCTCGGAGCGGTGTATGCGGTCGATAAGCACCTGAGCAGCCTCGTGCGGATTGTTGGAGACAAGATCCCAGTCGGCACGCAATACAGGCATACTGCCGTGCAGCGATGCTGGCTGGCATTTCTGGGGCACAATGCCGTCAGGACTAAAACGGGCGTATGCATCCAGCGAGCGTGTGCCCATAGCAGGGCCGTTGCCGTCGATGATAAAGCCTGTGAGTGTGAGGCCCCACTGACGATAGAACCGTCGGCAATGAGCCTCCCAGGCATCGATATGGCGTGTCGTGCCTTCTAACAGGTCCTGTGCCTCGGCTGTGCCTGGCATCATATAGCCGGCCCCGTTATCGGCCGAGGCAAAGTAATCCTGCGGAGAAGCCGTCTGGCGGATGTAGTGCATAACATGCGGCACACGCTCGGCCAGTACAGGACTTATGCACCACATCATAGGCAGCTGGCCCCTTTCGGGAGCGTCCCACAGTTGGGGTGTCATCTGGCTTAGCCACGATGCGGCATCATAATCGCCCACATATATTATAAAATAGGTACGCGTAGTATCTACCCGTCCGTCTGCATCCAACAGGCCGCGTGCCTGCAGTTCCTTTCGGCCTACCCTTTTCTGGGCATAGCGTTTATGCAGGGGGAAATGTTGCCAGAAGGATGAATTGGCCTGTGCGCCCAGCGCTATAGCATCGGCATCCTTAAAGGCATTATAGTAGCTGATGAGCTGCGAGAACTGCCATTCGGTGGCTACATCCTCGTGCTTGCCGCCTACTCGTCTGGTGTATTTGAGAGCCCAGGCTGGGAAGCCTCCGATATGACACATCTTACGGCCATCGCCCAGGCTATCGGCCAGATGAAGCATTTCCCGAAGGGTGTTCAGGTCGGTGCCGACGGGTTGGGACGGATCATCGGTAGCAGGCTCATCGCCCCAGGGGGAAAGATCGAAGAAGAAGCCCTTGCGGCTGACGAAGAAATCGTGGTTGGTGAGCTGATGATGATTACGTGTAACGCGCGTGGGCGTTTTGCGCCACATCTGGTCGGGATAGTATCCTGCACAACGTCCCGGGCAACGTCCTGTCTTCATGTAATGTTCGATGAACCACAAGTAGGGGTCGCACTTGAGAGAACCTGACGAGGCACGCCGACAGTCGGGCAAGGTGCCTTCGCCCGTGAAGAGCGAGGTACCGTCTTGGTGCACCAGCCAAACGCGCACAGGCAGATGGGGCCCTGCCATACAGAGACGGCTATAGAGAGATTCTGCGCTGCTGTCGTACCTCAGGGCCAACAGATTATCGATGCCTGCAACGGACGATGCGACATTGCTGGTGGAAGCTACCCTGGAGTCGTAAGCCACTACCCCATCCAGCTCGTGGGCAAAATGCATCACAGCCTCCTGGACAGAATAAAATGTCAACGTATCACGTCCTGCCAGCCATTCGCCCTTACGGCGATACAGATTCCACCAGTGTTGGTCTACCGCCGTCTTGCCGTTCATTACATAATCCACATACAAGCGCGGCCGCTTGCGATTGACTATGCCCTGCAGGGTACTGGCTGCATGCAACTCGTCCCACATGGCCAAAACGGCAGCACTATCGGCATAGTTCACCTGATTAAGGTGACGCAGGTTCAAGTAAACAACTTTCTCGCTTCTGCATGTTATGCAGGCAACCATAAAAAGAATAAGTAACAGGCCCGTCTTGTGTATCGGGTATCCGATTATTGTATGTTTGTTCATCGTATAATTACTGGCATCAGTCTATTTTTCCGCAAATATAGAAAGATTTAAGGAAAACTTACACATAGGACTGAAAAAAGATTTTCCTTTTATGACTTGGATTAATCAAAATAAGCAGTAACTTTGCAGCAATATTAATAACAATAAAACTTAAACTAAATGAAAACGATTAAATCTTTATGCTTTATGGCCCTTACGCTGCTGGCAACAGCTTGCGGTACGACAAACACCGTTCCCATAACAGGACGAAAGACAAACTTGCTTGTGGACGATGCCCAGATTCTAAGTCTGAGTTCACAACAGTATCAGGATTATATGAAGGGGGCTAAACTCTCGGCTAACCAGACAAACACGGCCATGGTGAAACGCGTAGGCCAACGACTGGCCACCGCCGTAGAGACTTACCTTAAAAACAACGGCTATGCCAACGAGCTGCAAAACTTCCAGTGGGAGTTTAACCTTGTAGCTAACAACCAGGTTAACGCCTTCTGTATGCCTGGCGGCAAGATTGTGGTGTATGAAGGCATTCTGCCCCTTACGCAGGACGAACCAGGACTGGCCATTGTGCTGGGACACGAGATAGCACATGCCGTGGCCAAGCATTCGGCCGAACAGCTTTCGAAACAGATGCGCCAGCAATATGCTGCACAGATAGGCGGTGCCGTAGCATCACAGGTAGCACAGGCAAAGGGATTGGGTAACGCAGCCTCGTTGCTGGATTTGGCAGGACAGATAGGCTTCAACTTTGCCAACCTGAAGTATTCGCGCGACAACGAGACAGAGGCTGACCACATGGGACTTATCTTTGCTGCCATGGCAGGTTACGACCCTCAGCTGGCTATTCCTTTCTGGCAACGTATGGCTCAGCAAGGCAGCGGCAACAATAAAAGCGAATTGTTCAGCGACCACCCGTCTGACGAGAAGCGCTTAGCTGCCCTGCAAAAACTGATGCCTGAGGCGCTGAAGTACTACACACCTCCCGTTACAGCATCAACCCAGAAGCAGACAACGACAAAAAAGACTACAACTACCAAGAAAACTACAACCACAAAGAAAACCACAAGTACAAAGAAGACTACAACTACCAAGAAGTAGCAAACTAAACAACAGATGCTAACTATGACGAATATCTTTTCATTAGAGGGCAAGAATGCCTGGGTTACGGGTGCCTGTTACGGCATTGGATTTAATATTGCAAAAGCTTTTGTGGAGGCTGGCGCCAAGAATATCATCTTTAACTGTCGTAGCGAGGAGGCTCTGCAGCATGGATATGACAATTACAAGGAGGCTGGTATCACAAACGTAAAAGGTTATGTGTGTGATGTCACAGACGAGAAGGCAGTCAAAGCTCTTGTAGAACAGATTCATCAGGAAGTAGGTCAGATTGACATTCTGGTTAACAATGCAGGTATTATTAAGCGCATTCCTATGCACGAGATGAAACGGGAGGAGTTCCAGCAGGTTATAGACATAGACCTTGTGGGTCCATTCATTTGTGCCTCGGCTGTTATCCCAGAGATGATGGAACGCCGCGAGGGCAAGATTATCAATGTCTGCTCTATGATGTCGGAACTGGGACGCGAGACCGTTAGCGCCTATGCTGCCGCCAAGGGCGGACTGAAGATGCTGACGCGTAACATCTGCTCGGAATACGGAGCATACAATATCCAGTGTAACGGCATTGGACCCGGATACGTCGCAACCCCACAGACTGCCCCACTCCGCGAACGTCAGGCCGATGGCAGTCGACATCCTTTTGATTCTTTTATCTGTGCCAAGACACCTGCTGGTCGATGGCTCGACCCAGAAGAACTGGCTGGCCCTGCCGTATTCCTGGCCTCTCGTGCTAGTGATGCAGTGAACGGCCACATCCTCTACGTAGACGGTGGCATCCTGGCTTATATTGGAAAACAACCCTGATATAGTTGAGACTTTAGACGCTAGACTTTAGAGACAGTTTTATAGTTGAAAATGGAACAAGTATTCAGTTATATCATCAGCCTTGGTGCATCGGTGATGATGCCAATTCTCTTTACCATCATCGGACTTTGTATCGGACTGAAGTTCGGGAAGTCCCTGAAATCAGGACTCTATGTGGGAGTAGGATTCGTTGGACTGGGTATTGTGACGGCGCTGCTGACCAACAATTTTGGCGGTCCACTGAGCGAGATTTCAGAGTTGTATGACCTGCAACTTGGGGTATTCGACATGGGATGGCCCGCTGCCGCTGCCGTGGCATATAACACAGCCGTAGGAGCGCTGATTATCCCCATTTGCCTGGGTGTGAATTTTCTGATGCTCATCACGAAAACCACACGTACGGTAAACATCGACCTGTGGAACTACTGGCACTTCGCATTCATTGGCGCCGTGGCCTACTTTGTGATGGGAGAAAGCTTGGCATGGGGCTATTTTGCTGCTATCGTTTGTTACATCAATACACTGGTGATGGCCGACCTAACAGCAGACAGATTCCAGCGTTACTATGAAGGAATGGACGGCATCTCTATCCCCCAACCCTTCTGCCAGAGTTTTACAGCCTTCGCTTTAGGCATCAACTGGCTGTTGGACAAGATTCCTGGATTCAGCAAACTGGACATCGATGCTGAAGGACTGAAGAAAAAATTCGGCGTATTGGGAGAGCCGTTGGTACTGGGTGTCATTGTGGGAGCTCTAATTGGTGCATTGGCCCAAATGGATATAAAGAAGATTCTCTTTCTGGGTGTTACCATGGGAGCTGTAATGGAACTTATTCCAAGAATAACCAGGCTTTTTATAGACGGACTTATGCCCATCTCAGAAAAAACACAGGAGGTAGTGAAGAAAAAGTTTAACGGGCGGAAGGTATACATCGGTATGTCGCCAGCATTGGTGATTGGTCATCCTACCACACTGGTGGTTAGCCTTTTTCTGATACCCGTAGCCTTGGGACTGGCTGTTATCCTGCCAGGCAATGAGTTCCTGCCTCTGGCATCGTTGGCCGGATTGTTTTACGTATTCGTAATGGTATTGCCTTTTACAAAGGGAAATGTGGTAAAAACCTTCATCATAGGCCTGGTGGCATTGGCCATAGGATTGTATTTTGTTACGGATATGGCCCCTGCTTTCACAAAGGCCGCCCACGCCGTGTATGAACAGACAGGCGATAATGCAGCCAAGATACCCGATGGATTCGAGGCCGGCGCATTGGATTTTGCCAGCTCACTGTTTGGATGGGTCATTTATAAATGTGTGAACAACCTAAAGTGGGTTGGTATGGGAATACTGGTCGTATTTACCTGCATAATGATGTTATTCAATCGCCGACGAATCGTCGGTGATGAAGTGAAGGATTAATAATAAAAACAGAATGATATGACTATAAAAGATATGACTATAAAAGATATGACTATGGAAAGGAAAATGATTGCACTGGTGATGATGATTCTACAATCTTCACTCTTCGCCCTTCATTCTTACGCCCAACAGAACATGACGTTCCAGACGGCCTGTCATCCTGCCGATGTAAAACACTACGACACGCAGACGCTGCGAGACAGATTCGTAATGGAAAAGGTGATGGCGCCCGACGAGATAAACCTGACCTACTCGATGTATGACCGGTTTATCTATGGTGGAGCCATGCCTGTAACAAAAGACCTGAAACTGGAGACCCACCCTCAGTTGCGAGCCGACTATTTCATGCGCAACCGCGAACTGGGAATTATCAATACTGGTGGTGACGGTGTGGTAATCGTGGACGGACAGGAATATCCGCTGGGATACAGCGAAGCCCTTTACGTGGGTCGCGGATGGCTGGGTAAGGACAAGAACGGCAAAGATATCGACACCAACAAAGAGGTCGTTTTCCGCTCGAAGGATTCCAAGAACCCTGCCAAGTTCTACCTCAATAGCGCTACAGCCCACCAACACTACAAGACACAGTGGGTAACATTAGACGGACGCAAGAACGGCAAGGTGCAAAGTCTGAAAGCCGTTATCGTGGGCACGAAGGAAAAGCCGCTAGGCACTAAAGCAGAGAGCAACCTGCGCACCATTAACCAGCTGATTGTAAACACAGCACTGGAGGAAGGGCCTTGCCAATTGCAGATGGGACTGACTCAACTGCAGGAAGGCTCTGTGTGGAACACTATGCCCCCTCACACCCACGGAAGACGCGTAGAAGCCTATTACTACTTTAACTTGCCAGAGGGACAAGCCATCAGCCACATCATGGGCGAACCTCAGGAGAGCCGTGTGGTATGGTTGCATAACGAGCAAGCCATCATGTCGCCTGAGTGGAGCATCCACTGTGCCAGTGCCACCTACTACTATACCTTCATCTGGGGTATGGCAGGTGAGAACCTGAACTATAACGACAAGGACGAAATAAAGGTAGGAGACCTGAAATAAAGAAAATGCCATCACTTCCAAAGAGTGATGGCATTTACATGATAAACAGACACTAACATCTGACAAGAGCGATAGACGGGACTCGAACCCGCGACCCTCGGCTTGGGAAGCCAATGCTCTACCAACTGAGCCACTATCGCGTTTGACAGTGCAAAATTATAGTATTTTCTGCACTTATACAAGAAAACAGTATAGTTTTTTTTACTTGCCAGCATGCGTCCACCAGGCATCATTCTGATCTTTGGGCGAATGCTGCTTGGTATTATTCTGCACTGTTCCATTACGTACACGCGAGAGTGTCTCGGGCGTCATCTGCAGGAAACTGGCAATGTGCACCATGGGGGCACGAAGGACAATCTCGGGCTTCTCGCGCAGGAGTCGCTCGTAACGCTCGGTAGCATTCTCGAAACGCTGGCTGTCGGCATGTTCCTGAGAGCTGATAGCTACATGCTCCAAAATCTTCCTGTAAAGCATCTCGATTTCCTGATTACGAACCATAAGGTTGTTAAGGTCGTCATAGGGGATGGCATAGACCTTGGTATTCTCTAATGCCTCCACGATAAGACGGCTGGGTTCCTGCTTGAGGAAACTCTCGATGCAAAAGACGATACGGCCCTCGAAACTGAAATGCTCGGTAACGTCCTTATTGTTCTTATAGTAATACTGACGTACCATACCCTTCTCGACAAAATAAAGGTTACGGCACACCTGTCCTTCTTGCAAAATAGTGTCACCCTTCTGGAATTTCATGGGCACAAGAATGCTGCCCAAGATTTGTACTGCAGGAGGGGTTAGTGTGCAGTAGATTCTGGAAATCTCGCGTGCAATGTCTCTTCTTCTATCCATTTTCGTTTTTTTTATGGTATTTAGGCTAAGGTGCTATTTAATCCAGTTTCAGAACGGCAAGGAAGGCTTTCTGCGGTACCTGAACGTTACCAATCTGCTTCATACGTTTCTTACCCTTCTTCTGTTTCTCGAGAAGCTTGCGCTTACGGCTGACGTCACCTCCGTAACATTTGGCCAACACATCCTTGCGTACCTGCTTAACGGTCTCGCGTGCAATAATCTTGGCTCCGATAGCAGCCTGAATAGCTATATCGAACTGCTGACGAGGCAATAACTCCTTTAGCTTCTCGCACATACGACGGCCGAAGGTCTCGGCATTATCAAAGTGTGTCAGGGTGCTAAGGGCATCCACAGGTTCGCCATTCAGCAGGATATCCATCTTGACCAACTTGCTGGGGCGGAAGCCCGACTGATGGTAGTCAAAGGAGGCATAGCCCTTACTGATACTCTTCAGCTTATCGTAGAAGTCTATTACTATCTCGCCAAGGGGCATAGCATACTGCAACTCCACACGGTTACCGCTGATGTATTCCTGCTTCAGCAGTTCGCCTCGTTTGCCCAGGCATAGCGTCATAATATTGCCGATATAAGCGGTATTCGTTATGACGGTTGCATGAATATAGGGTTCCTCGATATGGTCGATGAGCGTAGCATCAGGCATACCAGAGGGATTATGTACTTCCTTTACCTCGCCCTGCTTATCATAGATAAGGTATGATACGTTGGGCACGGTGGTAATGACATCCATATTGAACTCGCGGTCCAGTCGCTCCTGAATAATCTCCATGTGTAGCAGGCCCAGGAAGCCACAACGGAAACCGAAGCCTAGGGCAACAGAACTCTCTGGCTGGAAGGTAAGGCTGGCATCGTTGAGCTGCAACTTCTCGAGGCTGGCACGCAGATTTTCGAAATCCTCTGTCTCGATAGGATAAACACCCGCAAAGACCATAGGCTTCACCTCTTCGAATCCGGCAATAGCCTCCTTGCAGGGATTCTCGACAGTAGTGATGGTATCACCCACCTTCACCTCGGTAGCCGTCTTGATACCCGAGACGATATAGCCTACATCGCCACAATGCAGTACCTTACGCGGCATCATATCCATCTTCAAGACACCGATCTCATCGGCCTTATATTCCTTGCCAGTATTGATAAACTGAACCTGATCGCCGCTCTTGATGCTTCCGTTAACAATCTTGAAGTAAGCAATAATACCACGGAAGGAGTTAAAGACAGAGTCGAAGATAAGAGCCTGAAGGGGAGCATTCTCATCACCTCTGGGGCAAGGGATACGTTCCACAACAGCCTTCAGGATGTCCTCTACTCCCATACCTGTCTTACCGCTGGCACGTATAATCTCTTCATGCTTGCAGCCGATAAGTTCCACGATCTCATCCTCCACCTCATCAGGCATGGCATTGGGCATATCGCACTTATTGATGACGGGGATAATCTCCAAGTCGTGGTCGATAGCCATATACAGGTTACTGATGGTCTGTGCCTGAACACCCTGCGTAGCATCCACGACAAGCAAAGCACCCTCACAGGCGGCAATGCTGCGTGATACCTCATAGGAGAAGTCCACGTGTCCCGGTGTATCGATAAGATTAAGGGTGTATTTCTCTCCCTGATAGTTATATTCCATCTGTATAGCGTGACTCTTGATGGTTATGCCACGCTCTTGCTCCAGATCCATATCATCCAACATCTGCCCCTTAGTAACCTCAATGGTGTGGGTATATTCCAGAAGACGGTCGGCTAGTGTGCTCTTTCCGTGGTCGATATGGGCAATGATACAGAAATTCCTTATATGTTGCATTAAAAAATCAATTCAAAAATGTATACTCTTATTAAATTGCAAAAGTACAAAAAAGTTATCAACCTGCAAAAGATAGGTTCTTTTTTCTTGGCCAATTCGTAACTTTTCAATACCTTTGCGATGAAAATTTATTTCATAAAAACAAAGAATATGGATACACAGTTAATAAAAGAATGCGAGGAAAAAGCCCTTTCATGGCTGAATTCCCCCTATTATGATGATGAGACAAAGGCCGAAATCAAGGCCATGTTGGATAACGAAGACAAGAATCCCCTGGTTGATGCTTTCTATCAGAGCCTGGAGTTTGGAACAGGTGGTTTGCGTGGCATCATGGGTGCCGGCACCAACCGTATGAACAAATACATTGTGGGTATGGCTACTCAGGGTTTTGCCAACTACATCAACAAGGCCTTCCCCGAAGGCGGTAAGAGCGTAGTTGTAGGTCACGACTGTCGCAACAACGGCCGTATGTTTGCTGAAAGCGTTGCAGACATCTTCAGCGCCAACGGCATCAAGGTATATCTCTTCGAGAGCCTACGCCCCACCCCAGAAATCAGCTTCGCTATCCGCCAGCTGGGTGCTGTTGCAGGTGTGAATGTCACTGCCAGCCACAACCCTCGCGAATACAACGGTTATAAGGCATACTGGAGCGATGGTGCACAGGTGCTCTCCCCACATGACACAGGTATTATCGACGAGGTAAACAAGGTGGCCATCGAGGACGTGAAGTTCCAGGGCAACAAGGACCTGATTACCATCATAGGTGGTGAGATGGACTACGACTACATGACAGCCGTTAAGGAGGCTATGATAGATCAGGATGTCATCCTGCGCCAGAAAGACCTGAACATTGTCTACAGCCCTATGCACGGAACAGGACGTGTTATCGTACCCCTGTGTCTGCGCAGCTGGGGATTCCAGAACATAAATGTTGTGCCAGAGCAGATGGTTATCGACGGCAACTTCCCCACGGTAGTTAGCCCCAACCCCGAGAATGCCGAGGCTATGACACTGGGTATGAAGTTGGGTACCAAACTGAATGCCGACCTGGTAATCGCCTCTGACCCCGATGCCGACCGTCTGGCTATTGTCTGTCGCGATCCCAAGGGTGAGTGGATTATTATCAACGGTAACCAAACCTGCATGATGTTCTGCTACTACATCATCAAGAACAAACTGGCTCTGGGTACACTCAAGCCCAGCGACTTCCTGGTTAAGACCATTGTAACCACCGAGGTGATTGCCAAGATGGCAGAGAAGAACAATGTTGAGTTGCGAGACTGCTATACAGGCTTTAAGTGGATTGCACGCGAGATTGCCCTGAGCGAAGGCAAGCAGAAATATATTGGCGGTGGCGAGGAGAGCTTCGGCTTCCTGCCCTACGACAAGGTACGCGACAAGGATTCACCAGCCTCTATCTGCCTCATCTGCGAGATTGCTGCATGGGCAAAGGATCAGGGCAAGACCCTTTACGACCTGCTGATGGACATCTATCTGGAGTACGGCTTCAGCTACGAGCATACCATCAATGTCGTAAAGCCTGGCAAGACTGGTGCTGACGAGATTAAGGCCATGATGGAGAACTTCCGCACCAATCCTCCCAAGGAGATTGCTGGCAGCAAGGTGATTCTGACACGCGACTTCAAGACATTGAAGAAGTACGACGGAAACGGAAACGAGTCTGCACTTGATATGCCTGCCACAAGCAACGTGTTGCAGTACTTCTGCGAGGATGGCACTAAGGTAAGCGTACGCCCCAGCGGTACAGAGCCTAAGATTAAGTTCTATCTGGAACTGAAGGACACTATGGGTTGTGCCAACTGCTACCAGAGCTGCGTAGAACGTGCCAAGGCCAAGGTAGAGGAAGTTAAGAAGGCATTAGGCATCTAATGATTCGCTATTTAGTATATTGCCAAGAGGATATTCTTCTCACCACTGAGGGGAATATCCCCTTTGGTTTAGAGCCCCCTGTTCCACTGAAAGACTGGAACTATATCACCACCCTGCACATAGGAGAGGACGAGGTGAAGGTTGTCCGACTGGATGCACCCATCATAGGAACTCCAGGTCTGCAGATGATGGGGCTGCGAAAGACACATGCCGTCCTAAGCATAGAAGATTATCAACTTGCCGGCAAGGGAGCCGAACTATTGTATTGGGACCAGAACACACGTTTCTGCGGTGTATGTGGCGGCACCAACAAATGGATGACGGACATCAGTAAAAAGTGTACAGAGTGTGGAAAGGAATGGTGGCCATCAGCGGCTACAGCCATAATAGTTCGGATACAGCGTGACGATCGCATCCTGCTGGTGAGAGCACGTAACTTCCGAGGAGAGCATTACGGCTTGGTGGCAGGATTCTTAGAGACAGGAGAGTCACTGGAACAATGTGTGGAACGCGAGGTGCGCGAAGAGGCCGGCATCAGGATAAAGAACCTGCGATACTTTGGTAGTCAGCCCTGGCCATACCCTTTTGGTCTGATGGTTGGCTTTACGGCAGATTACGACGGAGGCGAACTGAGCCTTCAGAAAGAGGAACTCTGCGAAGGCGGATGGTTCACGCGCGACAACATGCCCGAGATACCCGACAAAGCTTCCATTGCACGCAGGCTTATCGATGATTGGCTTGGATAGAACATTTTTTTGAACCACACAACTAAACACATGAAACATATCCTTTTATGCATAGCCTTTATGGGCTTTGCAATAATAGCAACAGCACAAAGTATCGTATCACCCAACGGACGCATCAGGGCCGTGAAGTCGGATAATCACTTTACCGTCAGCTATAAGCAAAACGGAAAGTGGACAGAAATCTATACGGCCAAGATGGAGGGTATAAACGGAGGCAGCACACGCAGCATCAAGGAGGATTACCAGATGCTGACGGGCAAACGGCTGCATTGCACCAACAAGGGCAAGGAGGCCGCCTTCTCGCTGCAGAGCGGTGGCATACTGCGCATCAGAGTCTATAACGATGGCGTAGCTTTCCAGAAGATTGGTCGCGAAAGTATGGGCGACAAGGCTGAGACAGACGTAGACATTACCATCCCCTTTGAGAATTCGTGGATAATGAACTGGACAGACGGCTACGAGGGATTCTACCCCAAGAACCGTTCGTTCAAGACAGGCGACCACCTTTCGTTCCCTGCATTGTTTGAATTCCCCCATCAGGTCTTCGCCCTGCTCACAGAAGCTAACATCCATCACGATCAGGCAGCCTCTTCCTTCTATAGCGTAGACGGGAATAAAGAGTTCTGCATCAGACACGACCAAAACGAACAGACAGCCCGACAGAGCTCTTGGAAGGTAATGATGATTGGCACGCTGGCCGATGTGGTGGAATCCACATTGGTGACAGACCTCAGTGACCCGTGCAAGCTGACAGACACCAGCTGGATTCAGCCTGGCATAGTGTCGTGGGTGTATTGGGCATATAATCACGGCTCTAACGACCTGAACATCATCAAGAAGTATGTTGACTTTGCCGCCCAGCTGCATCTGCCCTATGTGCTGATAGATGCCGAATGGGACGAGATGAAGGACGGCAAGAGCATCATTGATGCCGTTAACTATGCCAAGGAAAAGGGTGTAAAGCCCATGATATGGTATAATTCCAGTGTGGGATGGATAAATGGTGCTCCAGGTCCTAAGTTCAGACTCAACAAGCCAGAAGACCGCGAGAAGGAGTTTGCCTGGTGCGAACAGATTGGCGTGGCAGGCGTGAAGGTCGACTTCTTCAGCGGCGACAACAACCTGAACATGGCCTACTGCATAGATCTGATGGAATGTGCCGCACGCCATCACCTGACCATCAACTTCCATGGTGCAACCATCCCTCGTGGGTGGCAACGTACCTACCCCAACCTGCTTACGACAGAAGGCGTCTATGGCGCTGAGTGGTACAACAATGTGCCCACCTTTACTGATAAGGCTTCCCAACATAATGCCACCTTGCCGTTCACACGAAACGTAGTAGGTCCTATGGACTACACGCCCTGTGCCTTCAGCGACTCGCAGCATCCCCACATCACAAGCCATGCCCACGAGTTGGCACTGACGGTGCTCTACGAAAGCGGACTTCAGCATCTGGCCGACCGCCCCGAAAGCTTCCTGGCACAACCTCAGCAGGTGCAGGATTTCCTGACGCAACTGCCCGTCGTATGGGACGAGACCAGATTCATAAGCGGCTATCCTGGCGAAAGTGTCGTGCTGGCACGCAGAAGCGGAAAGACCTGGTACATAGCAGGCATCAATGGAACAAACGAGCCGAAGACACTGGATCTGCAGTCCCTTCCCATCAAGGGGAAAGTCACTGCCACCCTCTTCGAGGACAACAAGAAAACGGATGCCCCATGGGACATCCGTGTGGTCACAACCCTGCCTAAAAGCGTTACCTGCCAGCCACGTGGCGGCTTTGTGTGGGTTATTTCCTGAATATCTTCACGCCGTTACGGATAATGATACCCTTCTGGTCTTTATCCACCTTAATACCCTGGATGTTATATTCATCCGGGGTTTCTTTTACCACCACCTTAACCACAGGCTCCATGGCATCATAGTAGTCAGGGAGGGGCTGATACAGCAGCGAGAAGTTGTCGAAGCAGCACCAGCAGTTGCTGTTGTTCTTGTCGCATTTAAGGCCAAGGCGCAACGTACCCTTCGCCTGCAACGTATACGGAAGCTCGTTCTGGTAATAGCCTTCGGCAAAGCGGATGCCTGCAGCATACATGCTGTGGGGATAGCCGTTCTGATTATCCACAGAGCCGTATTTCGAGGCATCAGGCCATTTCTCGGAGTATAGGGATTTAAGTTTCCTTGTCTTGTCGTTTACGTACAGGTAGGCCTGTATGTTTTCTTTTCCAGCCCTATAGGCTGCACCGCCATCATTGCCACCTGTGCGATAGAAGGCATTACAGCGAACTGTATAGACACCAGGACGCATATTGGAGAGCGTCTGGTACATATCAAACGACTTATTGAACTCCTCACCACAGCCATCGCGATAGGTAGGTTCGCCCTTCCATCCTTCCTTGGTGGTGAAGTCATAGTTGGTCAGGAAGAGTGTCATATCCAGGTAATGACCCTCCTTGGGTACAGCATTGGTCGAGTTCAGATAAGTTGTCAAGGCCGATTTCAGGCTGGTCAGCGAAGAAGTGGCCTGCGACTCAGTCGTGGCCTGCGCCAGTGTCAGGTCTGCCCTGTCTACCTTCTTCTGGAACGATGTCAGAGCCGATGATTCCATACTCGCCTCTATGGTCTTGTTCACATATTCCTTCCAGTATTGGTACTCTATGCAGACAGGCACCACCTGCGAAACTGTCTTCTGGATATTCTGCGCCTCAGCGATGATAGACTTAATCCTAGTATCCGTCAAATCCGCGGCTGTAGCTCTTTCTATAAGACTTTTAATATTACTATGTAACTTAGAGGGAATCAACGTGTTATGCATCAGCGCTTCAAGGTGCTGCACAGCCTCCTCCAACTTTCTTGTCTGTATGGTTTTCTCCCCTGCCTTCTCCAGGCTCATATAGTCCATGTTGGGCATCCAAGCCTTATCGTTATACAGCTCGATGGTGTTGGAACCAGCCTTCAGGTGAACATTCATACTGTACTCCTTGAAGGTCGACCAGTTGGTGGTACTCATCGTAAGTTTGCCTGCCTGCTCGCCATTCACCACAACAGTAAACTGGCGCGTATCAGCCGAGCTGCCACAGAGATGAAGCGTGTAGTCAGCCTCCTCTGTCACATACACATCACGCCACTCCAGCGAGTTGCTCCGCTTACCGCCCAACCAGCTGGCATAGGCACCGCCGCTGGCAGAAGAGTTGGTCTCGTAGATGCCAGAACCCACGGCCTGATTGTTGTAAATCTCCTGATAGTCGTGCATGAAGCCCGTCTCGGCCTCATAGATATAGCGTTCTAAGCGGTTCTCTGCCTCCAGCTTATAGATGCGAGTGCCGTGTGCAGGCACCGTAACAGCCAAGGACCCTTCCATATCGCCCAGATCCTGATGCTCGAAGAGGTCGCGCACCTTCACCTTGCCGCCCAGATCCACCTCGCTGAAGCTCAGGCACATCTCCTCCTCCCTGTCCGATGGGTTATAGAGTGCCACGGCACGCGTCTTGCCATGCAGCGTAAGGATATCCTTCACCAGCACGTATGTCTCGCCCACATGCTGCACCACATAGGCCTGCAGCCCTAAGGGGTCTTGGTTCAAGGCTATCAGTTCCGTGTTCTTCAGCAGTTCCAGCGGACGCTCCTTAATGGTAGCCATGTTACAGCCTATCAGCAAGGGGCTCGACATGATGCACCACATACCAAAGTGTGTCTTATCCTCTTCCTCTGTCATCGAACGGCCCACCTCCAGCATATCCATATCATTGTATGTACCACCATAGCAATAAGCCGACAGATACAGGTTCTCTGCCAGAATACCCTTTACAGAGGCCCATCCGTCATAGATATCGCCTGTGGTACGCCAGGATGTGGAGATATCATGGCACCACGTACCCGGGTATGCCCATCGGCACAGGTTGTAGCGCACGTCACGTCCTGTATTCACAATGGCATTATGGATGGCAGTATATTGCGCCTGCTCATTCAGGCCAAGGTGGCTGCCACCGCAATAATCCACCTTGATGAAGTCGAACTCGCACTCCTTGAAGTAATAGTCGGCATCCACCTGCTCATAGCCGTACATACCCACATTGGTATTCTGCGTATCACCGTTGTGGATGCTGCCACAGGTGCAGTCGCCTGCATCGCTGTAGATACCAGCCTTCAGGCCCTTGGAGTGGATATAGTCACTCACCACTTTCAGACCGTTAGGGAAACGCTGGGGATGAATCCTCACCTTTCCGTTGGATAAGCGTCCGTACTGGAAACCGTCGTCGATGTTTATATACTGGTAGCCGGCATCCTTCAGTCCCTGCGACACCATAGCGTCGGCCTGCCCTTTGATGATGTTCTCGGATATGTTAACAGCAAAGGTGTTCCACGAGCTCCAGCCCATGGTCGGGCCCTCTACCTGAGCACTCATACTCAGCGCAAAGCATGTTCCAAAAACAGCGGTAAAAAGTTTTCTTTTCATTAGTTTTTTATGTAAAAATCGTTGATATTAGCGCAAAATTACAAAGAAAATACGAATGGCCAAAAGAATGTATATGAAATAATGTTATATGAGATAAATCAAGAAATTAACTTAAAAAACCTAAAATCTCACCTATATATTTGGTAATAATCAGATTATTGCCGTACCTTTGCATCCGCTAAGTTAAGAGATTCCCCTAACGTCTCGCGACGAGACACGGGAGTATAATATGTATAATCCAGGGTTTAACCATACCCTATTAAAGCTAAGACCATGAAGAAATTAATGAATAAATCATGTCTTATATTGTCGTTTCTGTTTTTGATGCCCCTCGGCTCAGAAGCAACCAATAGATCAGCTGACTCCAAACCGTTTGACTGGTCAACTGTTATTAATGCTATCATTCACATTGAGAGCAGAGGAAATCCAAATGCCAAGGGAGGACAGTCGGTGGGTGTCTTGCAGATAACCCCCATAGCCGTGCGCGAATGTAATAACATCCTGAAGAGACGTGGCAGCGAAAAGCGCTACACCTTGGAAGACAGGTTCGACATAGATAAGTCCAAGGAGATGTTCCATCTTATCCAGTCGAAGTACAATCCGACGAACGACATCGAGAAAGCCATCCGTCTGTGGAACGGAGGGCCTAATTACACGCAGCGGGGTACCGAAGCATACTACAAGAAAGTACTCCAACGCATGAAATAACAGTATGTGTGAGGTAGAAGGCCAGCCGTGATGCTGGCCTTTTTTTATGCCATCACGCCTTGCACGACTGCATCTGCGAGAGGAGGGCATTGGCCTGCTCCACCGATTTCACATCCGTTATGAGCAGTTTAAACTGGTTCTTGCTGTTATCCACCTTACAGATATGCGCATTGGTGGTGGCAAAGGCAATAACCTTGCGGAAAGCCTCGCTGTCGTAGAAGGCACTGTCGGGGTTAGAGACAAACTGCAGGCGCATCCTACCCTGCTTCAGCATGATACGCTCACAGCCGAAGTAACGACCCAACCTACGCAGTTTCACCACGCCTATCAGCTCCTCGCCTTCGGCAGGGATGGGACCAAAGCGGTCTATCATGCGCTGGCGGAACTGCTCCACATCCTCGTCGCGCTCCAGGCCGTCCAGCTCGCGATACAGCAACATACGTTCGCTGCTGGTTGGCACATACTCCTCGCTGAAGGACATCGGCAGGTCGCTCTCCACGAGACATTCCTCCACAAACTCCGTTCCGCTGGTGATATTGCCAGCCTTCACCTCCTCCTTATAAAGGTCTTGGAACTCATCGTTGCGCAGCTCCTTCACCGCCTGCGACAGAATCTTCTGGTAAGCCTCATAGCCAAGGTCGGCAATGAAGCCGCTCTGTTCGGCTCCCAACAGGTTTCCTGCGCCACGGATATCAAGGTCTTGCATAGCTATGTGTATGCCGCTGCCCAAGTCCGAGAAGTTCTCGATGGCCTGCAGGCGACGGCGTGCATCCACGTTCAGCGAGCTCAATGGGGGCGTGAGCAGATAGCAGAACGCCTTCTTGTTCGAACGTCCCACACGTCCACGCATCTGGTGCAGGTCGCTCAGGCCGAAGTTCTGTGCGCTGTTTATGATGATGGTATTGGCGTTGGGGATATCCAGTCCGCTCTCTATGATGGTGGTGCTGAGCAGCACATCGTAGTCGTAGTTGGCAAAGCCCATCATGATGTTCTCCAGCGTCTCGGGCGACATCTGTCCGTGTGCTATGGCAACGCGGGCATCAGGCACATGCTTGTGGATGAGCGCCTCCAGGTCGGGCAGGTTATTGATGCGGTTGTTCACAAAGAACACCTGTCCGTTACGGCTCATCTCGAAGTTGATGGCCTCCGCGATAACCTCCGAGCTGAATACGCTCAACTGCGTCTGTATGGGATAACGGTTAGGGGGCGGCGTCTGTATAACACTCAGGTCGCGAGCTCCCATCAGGCTGAACTGCAGGGTACGTGGGATGGGCGTTGCGGTAAGTGTCAGCGTGTCCACGTTCACCTTCATCTGGCGCAGCTTCTCCTTCGTGCTCACACCGAACTTCTGCTCCTCGTCGATGATCAGCAGGCCCAAGTCCTTGAACTGCACACTCTTGCTGATAAGCTTATGCGTGCCCACCACAATATTTACCGTTCCATTCTTCAGGCCCTCCAGAATCTCCTTGCTCTTGGCGGCCGAACGGGCACGGCTCAGGTACTCCACCTTAACGGGGAAGTCCTTAAGGCGCGACGTAAAGGTTCTGTAATGCTGATAGGCCAGCACCGTCGTGGGCACCAAGACGGCCACCTGCTTGTTGTCGGCACAGGCCTTGAAGGCCGCACGTATGGCCACCTCAGTCTTGCCAAAGCCCACATCACCGCACACCAGTCGGTCCATGGGTCGGGCACGCTCCATATCGGCCTTGATGTCCTGCGTAGCCTTCAGCTGGTCGGGCGTATCCTCATAGAGGAAGCTCGCCTCCAGCTCGTGCTGCATGAAGCTGTCGGCCGAGTAGCTGAAACCCTTCTCCTCGCGTCGGCGGCTGTATAGTTTTATCAGGTCGCGGGCAATATCCTTGATCTTCGTCTTCGTACGCTCCTTCATGCGCTCCCAAGCGCCTGTTCCAAGGGTACTGATACGAGGCGGCTCGCCCTCCTTGCCCTTATATTTCGATACCTTGTGCAGGGCGTGAATCGAGACGAACACCACATCGTCGTGGTTGTAGATAATCTTTATCACCTCCTGCATCTTGTCGCCGTTGGGTATGCGCACCAGTCCGCCAAAGCGTCCCACACCATGATCCAGGTGCACCACATAGTCGCCTATCTCAAACTGTTGCAGCTCCTTCAGCGTCAACGCCACCTTGCCGGTACGCGTCTGCTGGGTGCGCAGGTTGTACTTGTGGTAACGGTCAAAGATCTGATGGTCGGTAAAGAAGCACGCCTTCAGGTCGTCATCCACAAAGCCGGCATGAATCGTCTTGTCTATGGGCGTAAAGTGTATGCCCGTCGCCTGCTCCTCGAAGATACTCTCCAAGCGGTCCGTCTGCTTCTGGCTGTCTGCCAGTATGTATAGCTGGTAGCCGTCCTCCATGTACTGGCGGAACGACTGGAACAGCAGCTCGAAGTTCTTATGGAAGACAGGCTGAGGGTGAGTGGTGAAAGATATTGAACATTGAACATTGAACATTGAACATTGAGAATTCCCGCTAACTGCTAACCGCTCGTCGCTAACCGATAAACTCCTTAATTCAATGCGGCGAAAATCCAGCAACTGATGCTTGAAGTCCTCTGGGTCAACGAGGACGGAGGATTTCTCCAGCCCCTCTTCCCTCGTCTCCAGTCCCTCCGTCATGGCCTGCTTCGAGAAGCCCTCCTCATACACCTGCTCCACCACCTCAGCCACAAAGGCAGGGTCTTTCATCACCAGCATCGACTCCTTCGGCAAGAAGCTGAGAAACGACTCCATAGAAGAATTATGCTTTATGAATTGAGAATTATGAATTAAAGAAACTGACTGAAGTTTCGTGCGGCTCAGCTGACTCTGTACCTCGAAGGTGCGTATGCTGTCCACCTCGTCGCCAAAGAAGTCTATACGGTATGGCAGTTCGCACGAATAGGAATACACGTCTATGATACTGCCACGAACGGCAAACTGCCCAGGCTCGTACACATAGTCCACCCGCTTGAAGCCGAACTCCATCAGCGTCTCCTGCACAAACATAATGTCCACCTTCTCGCCCGTCTGCAGCGTCAGCGTCTGCTCGCTCAGCTTCTCCTGCGTCACCACCAGCTCGGCAAGGGCCTGAGGGTAAGTAACTATGTAGAGTAAGGCCCCCTCCGTCTCCCCCTTTGGGGGAGTGCCGAGTTGAGAATTGAGAGTTGAGAATTGAGAATTATTTTCGAGTGAAGAGTTCCCGTTCAATTCGCTAACCGATAAATTCACTTGTGAATTGGACGAAATCTTCGTCAGCACTTCTGTGCGGAGGATCTCGTTGGCAGCATCGCGTTGGCCGTATTTGATGGCACGCTTATAGCTGCAAGGGAAGAAGAGCACCCTCTCCTGCCCCATCATCTGTGTCAGGTCGTGATAGAAATAGCCAGACTCTTCCTCATCGTCGAGGATAAAGAGGAAAGGAGAGCTCCCCTGTGGCATCGAAGCGAACACCATCGGTGCGCTGCTTCCCTGCAATCCAGAGATCTGTATCACATTACTCGGGGACTTCAGCGCAGCTGCCAAAGCCTTCACACCCGGATGTTTAGCATATATATTCTGTAGTTGTTGAATCTCCATTTAAGGGCAGTATGGTCGTTTGTGGGTGCGAAGGTACAAAGAAAAGCCAACATATCAAAGGGATTTACCCGACATTTTAGCATAGCCACTGCTGCACGATTAGCTTTTACCCTTGTTGATAATATAGATGCCTGCAGTAGTCAGCGTGGCTGCCACGGCATAGTTCCACACAAATGGCTCGTGAAGACACAGACACGAGGTTACAGCACCCACCACAGGTATCAAAGAATTCCATATCGCAATCCTACCCACAGGGTTACACGTCAACAATTTGTTGTAGAGAGTAAAGCCTATCGTAGAGATGCCAATGAGCATCAGCAGGTACAGGAGCCCGACAATGGTAACATTGGGTAATGTGCCTCCCATCAGCAGACCGGGTATCACCAGCAAAGCTCCACCGATGCCCAAACTATAGCCCGTCCCCACAAACACATCTACGCGCCTGGCTATGCCCCTCGTCATCAATCCTGCACAGGCACCGCACAGAGCATTCAGGATTATCATACCATCGCCCATCCAAGTGAATGAACCGCTCCCCTCACTACTCAGATTAAGCGTCAGGATGCCCGCGAAACCTATGGCGCAACCCATCACTTTCCTGAGCGTCAGCCTGTCACTCTGGAAGAACAAACAGGCCATAATCACTAGCACAAAAACACTCAGCGAGTTCAGGATGGCAGCCCTACTGCCTTGGCTATGCGACAGTCCTATGTAGAAACAGGCATAGTGCAACGTTGTGTTCAACAATGTGAACGCCAATAGAAAAAAAACGTTCCCCCACACACAAACCTTAGCAGCATCCTTCAGGGCAAACGACCGATGTGTCATACGGGCAACAAAGAGAATAATAGAACCAGAAACGAAGAAGCGTACACCAGCAAAGAGCATCTTACTGCCCGTCATCTCTGTGGTAATCCCGAACTCATCGAACCCCAGTTTGATAAGCGGATATGCCCATCCCCACAGGAATGCAGCTGTGAAGGCAAAGAGTGCAGCCCATACAGGGTGTTGAAAAAATTTTCGTGAAGGGACACTATCCATTGTTTTATTTCAGGAATTCCTCGGCTTCGGAGAGAGTGTCAATCTTGCCCACATCCATCAAACGGAGCTCAGCAGGAACAAAGCCATAGATGGGCTCGCGATTGCAGATGCTAAGGTAGAAGTCTATGATACTAAACTTATCAGGCCATTCGTTAAAGTAGCGGAAGAGCGAGGGATTCATATAGTGGATGCCAGCAAAAGCATAACGGTGATACTTACGGACATCCAGATTAGGATAAGGACTTTTGACCTCGCCCGTCTGAATGTTGGTCCACCCTACCAGTCGCATATCATCGTCGAAGAGCAGGTAACGGCTTGTCTCTCGCTCTGAGACAACCAGCGTAGCGGCTTTGCCACGGCCAAAGGCAGAGACAGCGCGGAGGTCGGCATTGCTGAGGATATCCACGTTGTGAATCAGGAAGCCGTCGCGTGCATCGCTGAGCAGATGGGCGGCGTGCTTGATGCCTCCACCAGTCTCCAAGAGCTGCTGACGCTCGTCTGAGAACCATATATTCATGCCCATGGGGTGCTGCTGGCACCACTCCTCGATCATATCGGCAAAATGGTGTACGTTGATGACCACATCGCGGATACCAGCGGATTTGAGCTTCTGGAGGGTGTGCTCGAGCAACGGCTTGCCTGCCACAGGCACGAGGGCCTTGGGCATGGTGTCTGTGAGGGGCTTGAGGCGTGTGCCGAGTCCTGCGGCAAAGATCATGGCACGACGGGCAGGGAAGATATTGCTAATGCCCTGCTCGCGATGGCAGATATGCACCTCGATGCCAAACTTATCATGGATATGCTCGGCCAAATGCTGGGCGCTATAGACGCTGCGGTGCTGACCGCCCGTACATCCGAAGCAGAACATCAGGTTGGTGAAGCCACGCTGCAGGTAACGCTGCACGTGGGCATCGGCCAGCTGGTAGATATTATCGAGGAAGGTAAGAATCTCGCCATCGTCCTCGAGGAATCGGATAACAGGCTCGTCGAGGCCTGTCAGGTTCTTATAGGGCTCGTATCGTCCGGGGTTGTGGGTGCTGCGGCAATCGAAGACATAGCCGCCGCCATTGCCGCTGGTGTCCTCGGGGATGCCTTTCTTGAAGGAGAAGCTAAAGACGCGCACTACCAGAGGCCCCTTGCCATCGTAGCGACTGAAGGTGGCAGGACCATCCTCGGGACGAGATACGTAGGGGTTGTTATCGGTGGTCTTGTAGCCGTCGGCACGCTTTACGGGTGCCTTGGGTTCGGGAGCAAACTGGGGCAGCTCTACCAAGCAGGTGAGCACCTCGCGCAGATAGGGATAGGGACAGCCGCCATCCTGCAAGAGGTCGCGCAGGTTCTGAATGGCAGGCGGAATACTCTCGAGGAAATGCTTCTTGCGCTCGAAGTACCCACGGAAGCCGTAGGCGCCCAGCACCTGCAACAGGCGGAAGAGGACGCAGAGCTTGAGGTTCTGACGGAACTGGCGCTCGTTGACCTCGACATACTGCTTCAAGGTGGTGATATAGGTATTGATAAGCTCCTGTCGCAAGGACTTGCTGTAATGAGCCGATGCCTGCCACAGGAAACTGGCCACATCGTACTGCACGGGGCCGCGACGACCGCCCTGGAAGTCTATAAAGAAGGGATTGCCGTCCTTGTCGAGCATGACATTGCGAGCCTGGAAATCCCTGTACATAAAGGCATCGCCGGGGATAGAGACGATATCACCTGCCATAAGGCGGAAGGTGGCCTCGAGCTTCAGCTCGTGAAAGTCAAGACCCGTGGTCTTCAGGAAGCAGTACTTGAAGTAGTTGAGGTCGAAGAGCACATTGGTCTCGTCGAGCGCCTCCTGCGGATAGCAGTTCTTGAAGTCAAGGCCGCGTGCGCCCTTGATCTGCATCTTGGGCAACTGAGCTATGGTACGGTGCAGGAGCTGCTTCTCCTTCTGCGTATAACGGCCCCCGGCATCGCGTCCGCCCTTGATGGCATCAAAGAGGGAGAGGTCGCCCAGGTCGACTTGCAGGTATCGCAATCCGTCGAGACTCTGCGCCACGACAGCCGGAACAGGCAGCTGGCGCTCGGTGAAATGCTTGGCCAGATAGCAGAAGGCATGGTTCTCATCGAGACTGGTGCCCACAACACCGATAAGGGTGCTGCCATCGCTGCCATGCAGACGATAATACTTGCGATTACTGCCAGAGCCGGCAATCTCGTCGCACGCCACAACCTGAAGACCCGTATGCTGGGTGTAGAGTTTCTTTAGTTCTTCCATTATTCCTTGCGATTCCAGATTTTCATTACCCTGTTACGGACAGCGATTATATTGATGATGCTGACTACGGCAAAGAGGCAGAAGCCCAGCGCGAGGGCGGGCAGCATAGTGCCGTCCTGCATCTGTGGGAACATAACCCAGAGTGTATCCATATAATAGCTGCGTACCACATACAATATTACGAAGGAAAGGAGCAGCACTACCCCATTCATGCCGACGGTCAGGAGCTGATAAGGCAGGGACACCCTGACGGGGCTGTAGCCAATGAGCAAGAGGTTGCGCAGCTTCTCGGTGTTCTTCTGCACCAGCAGATAGATGCTGAGCATGAGGATATAGAACGACAAGACGCTGATAAGCATGCCGATGCACATCACCAAGACGGTTACCACACGAAGGAAATAGGTGGCCTTGCCGGCATCCAGCTTGTCGTTCTCGAGTTCGAGGTTATGCTCGTTGATGTATTTTACGATGGCGTCATCCGTAGGGTTGTTGACCTCGACAATCAGTCGGTTGGGTGCCAGGTCGGCCTCTGGGGCAAACTTGGCGTTACTCCACTGGATGAACGATTCGGGCACCAAGATGGTATTCAGACGGCTGCTGAACCCGATAACCTTACCCTTGAGACGCTCTTCCTGCTCGTTGCCACGCAAAATCACCACCATATCTATCATACCAACGATACCCTCGGAGATCTTGGGCAACGACTGGCTCTGGGCAAAACCGAAGTTATAGATAGCCAGATAGGTACGGGGCAGGACAATGGGGATGACGCCCTCCTCGGGGTCGAATTTCCACTGGCTGAGGTCGGTATCGACGAAGCGGTCGGGGACACTCTCGAAGAACATATCCGTTCCCATCTGTGCCACGCCCTTCATGCCCAGGCTGCATACCACACGGTACTGACTGGCGGTAAAGGCGCCTACACTCTTGCAGAAATGCTGCGATGTGATATCCTGAATATCCCTCTCGCTGAAGCTGCAGCTCTCGCCTGCCCCAAGGACGCTGACACCTGATATGCGCTTGCTGACAATGAGGTACTCGGGCTTGAGGAATCCGTCCTCCTGACTGAAGAGGGGCTTGACATCGTTGTAGAACTGAAGACCCAGCAGAACGATGAACATACCAAAGAGGTTGGCAAAGAAGAAGCCCGCCAACTGGGCTATGCTGATGTGCTGACGCAGCAATTTCCAAACCAACGACATCATAAGCGGAACGTTTTTGTGTAGGGCAAATCCATGTGCTTGCCAATACTGGTTACTATTACGCCTGCACCCTGGCGCTGCACTTCCTCCATCATAATCTCGGCCATGATGGCGCTGTTCTCGTCGTCGAGGTGGCTGATGGGCTCGTCGACCATCAGGAAGTCGAAGGGCTGTACCAAGGCACGTATCATGGCCACCCGTTGCTGCTGACCGAAGCTCATACGGCCAATCTTGGCATCCAGCTTGTCGGCAATACCAAGACGTTCGAACCAGACGAGTATCTCCTTGCGGCTCTTGTGATTGGTGAGCCCGTTCTTGATATTGATATTCTCCATCGCCGTAAGCTCAGGGAAGAGTCGGAGCTCCTGAAAAAGCAGGCTCAGGGTATGCTTGCGGATAGCCGTCCAATCCGACACGCCGTACTGGCGGATGTCCCTGTCGTCGAAAAGTATTTTACCCAGATAATCTTTCCTGTATCCTATGATATAGCTGCAGAGCGAGCTCTTACCCGTTCCGGAACTGGCCTCCACGAGGATGGTCTCGCCCTTCTGGAAGGTGACATCCTGGAGCCAGATATCGCTCTGCACCTCCCTGCCTTCGAAGACACAGGGCAAAGTGTTCTGTAATTCTATCTTATCCATTTATCTATTTCAACAATCCTTTTATAAAGTCTGTCGTCTTCTCCCTCGTCGTCAACTCGTACTCTATGTGTCCTAAGTCTGTGACACTCACATTAATATGATCCAGACTGGTGACATCCTTATCGTCTGGAACAGAAAGCCCCAGAGACGAGGTAAAACTCATCAACTTGGCAAAGTCGACAGATGCATACAGACGCTTGCCGCGAAGCTGTGCCCCATCAGGCAATTCAGAATGGGCAGAGAAGCGAGAGGCATCGGGCCTGTTGGAAGAAAGGTACAAGAAGTCGTCGTGCACGCCAAAGAAATAGCTGTCGCTGCCGTTCTGTACGACGAAGTTCTTGTTGTCCAACGCCTGGCATCTGAATCTCGACGAGGTGCCGGTGCACCAATCCTGGGCATTGCCAAGGAAATCGCTATTCTTGATTCGGGCACTGGCTACGAAACCGGACTGCGACTTGGAAGAGCCGCCAGCCTCTATGATAACGTCACCGTCTATAGCCTTTATCATCATATCCGTATCCAGACAGAGGCTGAGCCCCATAAGCACCATGCGAACCATGGGATTCTGACGAAGTTTGTCAAGGACCTTCTCGCCATCCACATTCAGCACCACACGCGCCATCGGCTCCTCGATATAAGAGGGCAAAGCATCGCCACTGATGGGACGAAGAATCTTATCGTAGTCGGACAGATAAGAGGCGAAACCCTCCTCCTCGCTTTCCAGCTCGGTGGTCAGCAGGAAGGACTTCTCTCTGACATGAAGCGTGGCGTTAAGATATACATCCTTGAAGCCTGCATCTGCCAGATTGCCCAGATACGAGCCCAGATACTTCTGGGGGACCACATCGAGCGTTGAGCGAAGGGCCATAACACCATCGTTCCTTTTTATAGAAGACAAGACGGGCACATTGTGCGAGCCCTGCTTCATCCATTCCACCATACGACCACGCATAGCATCGGCCTCGCCACTGATGACGGGCCCCATAGCCAGCGCTTTCTTGTCATCGAAGCAAAGCATAATCTGGCCCTTATTGGCCCATTTGAAGCCACGCTGCGACTCGACGGCAATCTCATCGCCCTTGAGCTTCTCCTCGAATTCGTCAGCATCACTCAAGGCAAAAACACAACATAAATAGTTGTCGGCAGAGACAAAGCCATACATGGGAGAGAGCATATCTATCCCCCTGCCAGCCTTATCCTCGTCCTTCTGCTGCTGACGATGTTTCAAGGCTTTGAAGACGTCAGAAATACTGATATCCATCTGCTTCAGCGCCTGTTTGGCATCAATAACAAGGACGGCCTTGGCGTCCTGAGGAATCACATTCTTACATACATCCTTCTTGCCAAAAAGAAAGAAATAGGCACCTATGCCTATGGCCACAATGACCAAGAAGATGATTATCAAGTACTTCTTCATATTGTCTATCTTTTCTGATTGATTAACTGCATCATATGCACAGCCACAAGTGCTGCTGTTTCTGTTCTGAGACGACTGGTCCCCAAAGAGACGCTACGGTATCCGTGCTGCAGAGCCAGCTTCACCTCGTCGACACTGAAATCCCCTTCAGGACCTATCAAGACAGTGCTCGCCACGCCACGCTTTAGGACGTCCATCAGGAAAGGTTTTTCCGTGCCCTCCTCGATGTCCTCCTGATCATAACAGTGGCAGATGAACTTATCGCCCTTGCGCTCGGCCTTGACAAAGCGCTCGAAGGAAGTCATCTCGTTCAGGACAGGCTTCCACGCCTTATGGCTCTGCTTGACAGCCGAGATGAGAATCTTGTCTATGCGCTCGCATTTGATAATGCGCCTTTCGCTGAAGCGGCAATCCAGGAAGGAAAGCTCGTCCATACCTATCTCTGTGGCCTTCTCGGCAAACCACTCCACACGATCGTTCAGCTTGGTGGGTGCCATAGCCAGATGGATATGCCCTTCCCAAGCGCGCTCCTGAGGCATATCCTCGAGGATGCGGTACAGACACCGGTGGTTGTCGGCAACCGTTATCTCGGCACGGAAGAAAATGCCGTTGCCATCCATCAGCAACAGCTCATCCCCAGCTGACAACCTAAGCACACGCGTAGCATGCTTAGCCTCATCCTCGGGCAACTCCCCACTAATCTGAGGATCGTAAAAGAAGCGAATTTCTTTCATTCTTTATGTTACGATAACGAAAACGATAACGTTAACGATAACTTTCAATTTTCAACTTTCAATTTTCAACTTTCAACTCTCTCATGTTTATACCGGAACATAACGGCAAAGAGAATAGCCACCACCAGGGCGTATGCCGCAAAGATGTACCAGCACGTCTGCCAGCCGGCTATTATCTGGTCGCCCGTAGCTCCGGCAGCCTGTGGCGTAAAGACATAGTTGTTGATCACTGCCTGAGCCACCAGTGTTCCGATGAAAGCGCCCAAGCCGTTTGTCATCATCATGAACAAGCCCTGTGCACTACTGCGAATGCTCTCGTCCGTCTCCTGATTGATGAACAGCGAACCAGAGATATTGAAGAAGTCAAAGGCTACGCCATAGACAAGCATAGAAAGCAGGAAAAGCCATACGCCACTGCCAGGGTTACCCAATCCGAAGAAGGCAAAACGCAATACCCATCCGAAAAGCGCGATAAGAACCACACGCTTGATACCAAACTTAGAGAGGAAGAAAGGTATGAGCAAGATACACAGCGTCTCGCTGACCTGAGAAAGGGATATAAGGATATTGGCATGCTGAACGCCAAAGGTTGACTGATACTCGGCAATACCGCCAAAGCTGGTGATGAAGGGATTGGCATAGCCGTTGGAGATCTGCAGGCAGAAACCCAGCAACATAGCGAAGACCAGGAAAACAGCCAAGCGTGGCTTTAGGAACAGACGGAAAGCATTCAGTCCGAGTGCCTCCACGATTGTTTTCTGCTGACTCGCAGCCTTATTGATTCTCATGCGAGGCATCGTCAGCGCATAGGCCGCCATAACAAGACTCAAGCATCCGCTGACCATCCACTGACCAGGAGTTGACTGCAAGCCGCAAAGGTCTACCACCCACATGGTAACAATGAAGCCGACAGTTCCCCATACACGAATGGGTGGGAATGCCTTTACCGTATCATACCCAGCCTTCTCCAACGCCGAATAAGCAACCGAATAGCTCAGGGCAATGGTAGGCATAAAGAAGGCCACAGAGAGCGTATAAAGGGTAAACAGCGTAGCAAAGTCGGGTACAGGAGCAGCCTGATAGCCATACGCAGAGGCAGCAATCATAAACGCGCCAGCCAAAGCGTGACAGAGACTCAGCACACGCTGGCCTTCCATCCAGCGGTCGGCAAGAATACCCATCAGGGCAGGCATAAAGATGCTGACAATACCTTGTACAGAATAAAACCAACCGATATGCGAACCTAATCCCACACCAGCCAGATATGTTCCCATAGAGGTCAGATATGCTCCCCAGACAGCAAACTCTAGGAAGTTCAGTAGTGTTAGTCTAAATTTAATATTCATGTTTTTATTAGTTTACTGTTTACGGTTTACCGTTTATTGTTTATTGTTTATCGATTATCGGCTCAAACGCCCAAGTTCCCCTCTCCCAAGAGAGGGGTTAGGGGTGAGGCTTTTACTCCACATACAACACCAGTCCCTTCAGGTATTCGCCCTCTGGGTGATAGATATTTATAGGATGATCAGCAGGCTGATGCAGCTGGTGCAGTATGCGAACCTTACGCTTAGCCATAGCAGCAGCCGTAAAGACAGCCATTCGGAACTGGTCCTTATTGACAGCCTGCGAGCAGCTGAAGGTAAAGAGGATGCCGCCTGACGGAATCTTCTCGAACGCCTTGGCATTGAGTTTGGTATAACCACGAAGAGCATTCTTCAGCGCATCCTTATGCTTGGCAAAAGCAGGTGGGTCAAGGATAATAAGGTCGTAAGCACCCTCCTTCATCTCATCGAGAAAGCGGAACGCATCTTCAGCAAAGGCTTTATGACGTTTGTCGTCAGGGAAATTCAGCTGTATATTGGCATTCACCAAATCCACAGCCTTGGCACTACTGTCAACAGAGTGTACCGACTCTGCCCCACCCCTCATGGCATAGACGCTGAAGCCGCCAGTATAGCAGAACATGTTCAGCACCTTACGGCCATGGGCATATCTCTCTACAAGGGCCCGATTCTCGCGCTGGTCGACGAAGAAGCCCGTCTTTTGGCCCTTGAGCCAGTCGATATGGAACTTCAGTCCGTTCTCTATGGCTACGTTATCATCACTCTCACCAAGGATGAAGCCATTCTCCTGACCCAGGGAAGCCTTAAAGGGAAGGGTTGTCTCGCTCTTGTAGTAAACAGCCTTCAAGTCGTCGCCCATAACAGCTTTCAGGGCCTCGGCAATCTGCATGCGACAGACATGCATACCTACGCTGTGGGCCTGCATAACGGCATTCTGTCCGTAGATATCAATGATAAGGCCAGGCAGGTTATCGCCCTCGCCATGAACCAGACGGTACATATTATTATATGCTGTGCCTGCTACGCCTATGCTCTTGCGCACGTCGAGAGCCGTAGAGAGGCGCTTCTTCCAAAATTCAGCATCTATCTTCTGACGCTTAAAGGTAAGGACACGAACGGCGATGCTGCCTATCTGCCAATGACCAAGGGCTATGAAACGGCCCTCGTGATTCAGCACTTCGACGATATCACCCTCGGAAGGTTCACCCTCGATATGATGCACTGCACCAGAGAAGACCCATGGGTGAAAACGCTTAAGACTTTCCTCTTTGCCCTTACGAAGTATAACAAGCTTACTCATTTGGTATTATCTCTTTATTTTCTGTATTCTTCTTTTTGGATTTTCGATGGTATGTATACCCTTTACTCTTTCGGACACCCTTGGCATTCTTGGACCTTGGTTTCCTTTTCTTCTCTTTCTTCGAAGCTTCAGGGGCCTCCTCCTTAGGAGCCACTGGTTCCGGTTCTGGAACGACCTCTAGTTCGAAGCCTTCTTCCTTCAGTCTGAGCAGTTCCTGATAGAGCATAACACAAGCCCAGGCATCTGTGGCTGCATATTGCTTCTGGGGCTCAGTAAGAATATCGGCCTCCCAGTTGGAGAGGCGTTGCGACTTGCTTATCTTTTGTCCGAAAATATTGGCATATAGTTTCTGGAGACTCATATCCAGGATGCCGTACTCGCGCACCATCTCCTGAAGCTCGATGAAGTCAGCCGGCTCGAAATCGGCCCTTCTCTTAAGCATACGGATATCATCGTGCCACGAGAGACCGACCTTTATATTGCTACGATCAGTAAGCAAACGGATAATACAGGCAGGCATACCTATGTGGTTCAGCCTGAACAAGAAACAAACATCCTTGCTGCTGACCTGCAGGAGGGCAACCTCGTTATGCTGGCCCGACTTAAAAATGGGCTTTGTCTCTGTGTCAAAACCTATAATATCCTGACTCAGCAGGTAATCTACGGCTTTCTCGGCCTCTGTCTCGCTAATAATGGTCTCTATCCTTCCCTCGAAAAGAACCTGGGGGAGTTTAGGGATAAGCAGTTTGTCAAACTTATTATAAATCTTCTTCATCAGAACCGCTGTTCAGTACATAACGTATCTTGTGCAACTGCTTGAGTGTGTCCACAAGGTTCTGTCCCCAGTACAACTCGAAATTGTCTTTTACACACCAGAGCGCATCAAGCATACAATCCTCTACTCTTTGCTGATAGGCAGACACAAAGTTACGGAGGGCCTGATAAATATCCGCCAAGCCCTCGCTGATGGTCTTCCACTGACTTTCCTCGGTCTGCATACCCTCGTCATACACAAAATCCTCATACTCGTCTGCCTCCTTCATTATCTCGTAAATGGCATTGCGAACCCAGTTGTAATCTGCTTCCGTAACCTGGTCGTCAGGAAGGAAATCGCCCTCGCTGTCGACCTGTGGAAGAAGCAGAGCCTTGAGATAAAGCAATGGCAGAAGCTTCTGCATGGTTTCTATGAATTCACGCCTACTCTTGCCTTCGAGTTGCTCAAGATAAGCACAATACTCAGCAGAAACCGTGACAAATTCAAGCGTATTATGCGAATATATAGGATTCTCTGTTTTACTCTTCATCTAAACATCCATTCTTTGAGTCCACAAAATTTGTTGCAAAATTATAAAAAAACCGCTAAATTAAGAAATAATTGAAGAATTTACATTAAATTTGCAGACGTTTTATGTAATAAAGACAAAATATGACCGCAAAAGTTAGCGACAACAAACATAAGAACAAAAAATCAAACAAAGAAGTCAGTCCGATAAAGAAGGCCTTTGGTTGGTTTAAGACAAACATAAAGAATCAGGACGACACAGATCCTGAGAAGACTGCAGAGCACAGCGACAACATGAAATTCGTATGGGGTTTCATCCTGGCATGCCTGTCCCTTTGCGTCTTTCTGGCCCTCTTTTCTCATATCTTTACTGCTGCCGATGACTGGAGATTGATAAACCGCCCCGAGCTACCTGCCGCCAACTGGCTGGGCAAATTCGGATATGGAATCGCATACTGGCTAATGGAGAATACATTCGGTATAGCTTCGATATTCATCCCCATACTGTTGGTAGCCACAGGAATACGTATCATGGGAACCATTAAAGTGCGTCTGCACAAGTGGTTCCTGAACTGCATGATACTGATGATTTGGATATCCGCCTTTATGGCTTTCCTGCAATTGCACTTCGAGACATTGCAGAACGGATACATCAACTGGGGCGGTATGATAGGCGGCAACGAAATCTCGCTTCTTATCGAGAAAGTAGGAAACATAGGTGCTATTGTAGCCTTGGCAATTACAGCCCTACTGTACACCTTCTACCTAAGCGGAGAGGCCATCACAGCCATCAGAAACATTGTTAACAGAAGTGCCAAGAATAACATGGCAGCGATGGAAGAGAATTTGGCAGAGGAGGAAGATAGCGAGAGTCTGGAAGAGGATTGGGCAGAGGAAGAAACTCCGCTTACAACAAGCGAAGAAGTAGCCCTGAAGATAGAGAATACTATTCCGTTTGAGGACGAACCGTCAAAGACTGCTACAACCATAGACTTTGGTACTGCAACAGGCGATGTAGAAATTCCGCTTAAGGTTGGAGAGCAGGCCTTACCCTTGGAATTCGCCAATCCTACAGAAGACATGAAGGTTGTTGTGGGCGAGGATCCAGAGAAGGCTGATATAACAGGCGAAGGTACGCTGGAGCCTTATGACCCGAAGTTGGACTTGGAGCATTACAAATACCCCACCCTTGACTTACTGAAGCATTACGACAATATCCAGTCGAACGTGGATATGGAGGAGCAGCAGGCCAACAAGAACAAAATTATCAAGGTTCTGTCTTACTTCGGCGTGGAAATCTCCAGCATCAAGGCTACCATCGGACCAACCATTACGCTGTATGAGATAACACCCGCACCTGGTATCCGAATCAGCAGGATACGCGGATTGGAGGACGATATTGCACTTAGCCTTAGCGCCTTAGGAATCCGTATCATCGCTCCTATACCAGGAAAGGGTACCATAGGTATAGAGGTTCCCAATGCGAAGCCTCAGATGGTTTCCATGGAGAGCGTTATCAACAGCCGCAAGTTCCAAGAGACGGATTATGAGTTGCCAATGGCACTCGGCAAGACTATCACCAACGAAGTTTTTATGGTGGACTTGGCCAAGATGCCTCACCTGCTTGTAGCCGGTGCCACTGGTCAGGGTAAGTCTGTCGGTCTGAATGCCATCATCACATCACTCTTGTATAAAAAACATCCTGCTGAACTGAAATTCGTGATGGTTGACCCCAAGAAGGTGGAATTCAGCGTTTACAATCCTATCGTCAATCATTTCCTGGCACAGGTAGAAGGAAACGAGGGTACGGAGGAGCCCATCATAACGGACGTAAACAAGGTTATCCAGACGCTGAAGAGTCTCTGCGTGGAGATGGATACCCGCTACGACCTCCTGAAGAAGGCCAGAGCCAGAAACGTAAAGGAATACAACCAGAAGTTCAAGGACCGTCAGCTGAATCCGAACAACGGACATAAGTTCATGCCCTACATCGTGGTTATCATTGATGAGTTCGGTGACTTGATTATGACGGCAGGCAAGGAGATAGAACTGCCCATTGCACGTATCGCCCAGTTGGCCCGTGCCGTAGGTATACACATGATTATCGCTACGCAGCGTCCTACCACGAACATCATCACAGGTACCATCAAGGCAAACTTCCCTGCACGTCTGGCATTCAAGGTGGCAAGTTCTATCGACAGTAAGACCATCCTCGACCGTACAGGAGCCAACCAGTTGATAGGTAAAGGTGATATGCTGTTCCTATCGGGCAATGACCCCGTTCGTGTTCAGTGTGCATTCGTGGATACCCCAGAGGTGGAGGATATCACATCATACATCGCTTGCCAGCAAAGCTACAACGCACCATTCCCATTGCCTGAAGTACCCATGGAAGGCGGTGAAGACGGAGACGGACCTGATGTGGACCTGAACCACCTTGACCCCATGTTCAACGAGGTAGCCCGCATGGTGGTATTGGAGCAAAGCGGCAGCACCAGTATGATTCAGCGCAAGTTCAGCATCGGATACAATAGGGCCGGCCGACTGATGGATCAGTTGGAGAAGGTTGGTATTGTTGGCCCTGCCAAGGGAAGCAAACCACGCGAGGTACTTTGTGTCAGCGAGGAAGATTTACAATTCAGATTAGACAACATAGGATAACATGAGACGTATACTTACAGGCGTGCTCTGTATGCTCGCCATAACAGTTTCAGCACAAAACGCCCGAAACATACTGGATGCAACAGCAACCAAAATCAAACAGATGGGAGATGTCAGAGCGACATTCACCGCTACATCCTTCAACGGAACAACAGAACAGGCAAGCACCAAAGGAACCATGATGCTGCAGGGTAAGAAAATGCAGCTCTCCACAGACGATATGAAAATGTGGTACAATGGAAAGAACCAGTGGAGCCTGATACCCGAAAGCGGCGAAGTGAACGTTTCTACTCCGACAGAACGCGAGATGGCCAGCATGAATCCCTATTCCTTTTTGGGAGTTTATAAAAAGGGATATAAGATGAAAGCTAAGCAAACCAAGCTACGTGGAAAAGATGCATACGAGATACACCTCGTGGCGCGCTATGCTGGCAGTAATGCACAGGAGATGTACATAGACGTTGCAAAGAACGACTACACCCCACTCTGTATACGTGTACGTCAGGACAACGACTGGAACAGAATCAGCATCCACTCCATACAGGGTAACCAGCATTTCACGGACGAAGACTTTGAGTTTCCCAAGAGTGAATATCCCAATGTAGAGATTATAGACCTTAGATAACAAATAAACATAAAGAAAGATGACACAGACAAAACTACTCATCATAGGTAGCGGCCCTGCCGGTTATACAGCAGGCATCTATGCTGGTCGTGCAGGAATTGCACCATTACTGATTGAAGGTATTCAGCCAGGCGGACAGCTGACCACCACAACAGACGTTGAAAACTTCCCCGGTTTCCCTGAGGGAATAGATGCTAACGAGTTGATGGACAACATGCGCCAGCAGGCCGAACGCTTTGGCACAAAGATTCTTAGCAACATTGTTACAAAGGCAGATTTCAGCACGCAACCCTATAAGGTTTGGTTAGATGACGGACAAGAGATTCAGTCTAACACCGTTATTATAGCAACCGGTGCCAGCGCCAAATACCTGGGGCTCTCTGACGAACAGAAATATATGGGCCAGGGAGTAAGCGCCTGCGCTACTTGCGACGGATTCTTCTACAGGAAGAAGGTGGTAGCTGTAGTGGGTGGAGGCGATACTGCCTGCGAGGAGGCATCCTATCTGGCAGGTTTGGCCAGCAAGGTTTATCTGATTGTCAGAAAGCCCTTCCTTCGTGCCAGCCAGATTATGCAAGAGAGGGTAATGAATAACGAGAAGATTGAAATCCTTTTCGAGACAAACACCCTGGGTCTTTATGGTGAAGACGGTGTTGAAGGCGCACACCTTATTTATAAAAAGGGAGAGCCGGAAGAGCGCACGTACGACCTGCCTATCGACGGATTCTTCCTGGCAATCGGGCATCACCCCAACAGCGAGCTCTTCCAGCCATGGGTGAATGTTGACAAGCAGGGATATATTCTTACAGAAGGTAATACACCATGCACCAACCTGCCAGGCGTATATGCTGCAGGCGATGTGGCCGACTCGCTCTATCGTCAGGCTATCATAGCAGCCGCATCTGGCGCCAAGGCTGCCATGGAAGCAGAAAAACATATAAAGGAAAATGAATAAGTTTCAGTTATACAAATTACTTCAGAAAAACGAAAATCTGAAGGAAAGACGCCATCCGATGTTTGAGAAGAACCGTTTCATGAAGTTCCTTCTCATCTTCATGTGGCTGTACTATGCTGCCATCCTTCTTTTCATGGGCGTAACAATGGCCATGGGCATGAAAGGCGCATATAATGGAGTTGCAGCCCACCATGTACTGGACGGATGGTTCCCTATTGTACTCTTGATAGATTTCTGGATAAGGTTCGTCATGCAGGATACACCTGTGAATCAGGCCAAACCATACACGTTGCTCCCCATCCGGAGGTCTTTCCTGATGCATGTTTACCTGCTTCGCTCAGGTTTTAGCCTAGGCAATCTGTACTGGGGTTTCATGCTTGTTCCTTTTGGCCTCATCGCTATTGCTGTTCCATTCGGATGGATGACTATGATAGGATGGTTGTTAGGATGGTGGCTGCTATGCATAGCCAACGGATTCTGCTACCTGTTCGTTCGTACCTTACTGACAAAGCATATGGCATGGCTTGCATTACCCATCGTGATACACGGAGCCGTTATAGCTGCCATGTTTGTGCCTGAGCACAACTGGCTGGACATGCCTTGCACCATACTGCTGAATGCATTTGCAAATTGGAAGATACTCTACATCATAGCGCTTGCTGCCGTTGTTGCCCTGCTCTATTACGCCAACTACCTATTACAGAACGCATTGGTATACAACGAGATAAGCAAAAAAGAGGAAGTGGTGGTCAAGAACACGGCTAAGATGTCCTACTTGAACCGCTACGGTTGTATTGGCGAGTACCTGAAGCTGGAGGTTCGCATGAGAATGCGCAACAAGACAGTAAAGATGCAGTTTGCCATGGGATTAGGAATGATGCTACTCTTTAGCGTTATCATGTATTTCTCTGATATATACAGCGGCAGTTTTATGAAGAGCTTTATCTGCCTCTATAACTACATCGTACTTGGCATGATGACCCTAATCGGAATCATGTGCCACGAAGGAAACTATATCGACGGACTGATGAGCCGACGAGAGAGTATCTATCAATTGCTTCGTGCAAAATACTACTTCAATACGCTCATACTCATTATCCCTCCTGTTATCCTTATGCCGTTAATGATAATCGGCAAGATGTCGGTATGGATGAACCTTGCGTATCTCTTCTTTACCGTTGGAGTCCTCTATCCTATCCTGTTCCAGTTGGCCGTATACAACAAGGACACATTGCCCCTGAATCAGAAGCTTACTGGCAAACAGGGAAATGCTACACAGCAGATCATCTCAATGGTTATCCTGTTCCTGCCCATAGGAATAGAAAAACTGGCCACATTCCTTTTAGGCGACCCATGGGGATATATTCTTCTCATGTGTCTTGGAGTTATAGGATTTGTAACCCACAAGATGTGGCTTAGGAACATTTACCAGCGCTTTATGGTTCGCAGATACATTAACATGGAAGGATTCCGTGCATCAAGAAACTCATAATATATAAAATAGGTAATTATGGATATCATCATACAAAACTTAAGAAAGAACTTTGGAGAGAAAGTTGCTGTCAACATAGACAGATTCAATATTCACAGTGGCGAGATACTGGGCCTCGTAGGTAACAATGGAGCTGGTAAGAGTACACTTTTCCGTCTTATCCTTGACCTGATAAAGGCTGACGAGGGAACCGTTCATATGGCAGACAACACAAGAAATATCAATGTTGCCGAGACAGAGGAATGGAAGGACTGGACAGGCGCTTATGTTGACGACAGTTTCCTTATTGACTACCTTACGCCTGACGAATATTTCCAGTTCATTGCTCGCATCAGCGGTAAGGAGCCTGATGACCTGCAGCAGTTCCTGGATAAATTCCAGCACTTTATGGCAGACGAGATAGTCGGCCAGAAGAAACTTATCCGCAACCTGTCTGCAGGAAACAAGCAGAAGGTGGGCATCATGGCTGCCATGCTGCTACAGCCAAAGATCCTGATTCTGGACGAGCCCTTTAACTTCCTTGACCCCAGCAGTCAGAGTGCCATCAAGCATTTGCTTACGAAATACAACGAAGAGACTGGTGCCACCATTCTGGTAAGTAGCCATAACCTGCAGCATACCGTTGATATCTGCCCCAGAATTGCATTGCTGGAGCATGGTGTTATCATCAGGGATATTGACAACAAGGAAGGTCAGGCTCAGGCAGAGCTTGAAGACTACTTCCAGGTTACCGACTAAGTTAACGCACCAAATCTATACTATCCAACATGAAAAGATTTATCATGATTCTTCTTGCCAGTTTGGCCGTTGCGCAAGGAGCGAATGCCCAATTGGGGATACTGAATCATATGACCGTTGGCGTAGATGTGGGCACAACAGGAATTGGAGCCGACATATCTATGCCAGTTACCAGATTCTTTGATGTCCAGGCAGGTTTCAGCATCATGCCACATTTCAAATACAATACTGACGTGCATCTGAATCTCCCTGGCGGGATAAACACTTATCTCCCTCAGCCCATCAACTTTAGCGAGATTCCTGTTCAAGGAAAGCTAAAGATGATAAATGGAAAAGTCATGATAAACTTCATGCCCTTCGTTGTTAGCAGTTTTCATGTTACCGTTGGTGCCTATTTCGGAGGAAGTGATGTTATAGATGTTTACAACACCAATGACGGGCAATTAATTGCCATAAACCAGGCAAACCAATTTATCAAAGATAACAATTTACCATTTGATGAGATCGGCCTTAAGTTAGGAGACTACCTGCTCACACCCGATGCACAGGGAAATGCCAGGGCAACGCTGAGGACAAAATCCTTCAAGCCTTACGTTGGTATAGGATTCGGCCGTGGCGTGGTCAAGCACAAACCCATAGGTTTCAAATTCGACCTGGGCGTCATGTTCTGGGGGACTCCCGAGGCCATTGACCATAACGGCGTAGCCCTTACCAAGCAAGACTGGGACGGCAAAGACGGTGGCGCATTCAGGTTCATAAGCAAGTTCAAGGTCTACCCCGTATTGAACTTCCGTCTATGCGGAAAAATCTTCTAACACACTTATATAACTGCAAATAATCTATGAAGAAGATACCTAACGGCATTATCTGTCTTCTTATCATCATCGCCCTCTTCGGATATCTGGGCAGCGTGATGGGGATGACAAACATGCTCAACACCATCATGAAGACAGCTCATGGACTGCTTCTCAACACCGTTTTCTATCTCATGAGCATGTGTGTACTTACCGGAGCATTAAGCAAGATACTAACCGAGTTCGGCGTAGTAAACCTGCTGCAGGTAATGCTGCGACATGTAATGCGTCCCTTGTATAATCTGCCCGGAGTAGCTATTGTGGCAAGTATAATGACCTTCCTGAGCGACAATCCTGCCATTATAACCCTGAGCAAAAACAAACACTTCGCCAAGTATTTCAAGGTTTATCAGTTCATCTCGCTGGCCAACTTCGGCACAGCATTCGGCATGGGCCTTCTGGTTATCGTCTTTATGATTGGCCAAGGATACTTCGCCGCCCCCCTCATTGGTCTGATAGGCGCAGCAAGCGGTGGTATTATTGCCACACGTATGATGCAGTATTTCATCTGCAAGAAATATCCTGAATACCGCACAAAGGATGCCGTATCTGCTCAGGAATTAGAACTTATAGAGCAAGAAAGCAAACAAAAGACCGACGAGGAAGAAAAGCCTAACACCTTTATCAGAATACTAAATGCTCTGTTAGATGGCGGAAAATCCGGCGTAGAAATAGGACTTGCCATCATACCAGGTGTAATCATTATCTGTACCATGGTGATGATGTTCACTTTCGGAGGAAGCATAGAAGGGGTGGATGCCAACGGCCACGATATTGTAGTATATACAGGCGAAGCATACCAAGGCTGCGGACTTCTGCCCTTATTAGCCAGTAAGCTGAATACGTTATTCGAATGGCTCTTCGGTTTTACAGCCCCCGAGCTTATTGCCTTCCCTATTACAGCCTTAGGTGCCGTGGGAGCTGCATTGAGTCTTATTCCCGAGTTTACGGCAAAGGGTATTATCAACGATAATGCCGTAGCCGTATTTACCGCTATGGGAATGTGTTGGAGCGGATTCCTCTCCACCCATACTGCCATGCTGGATTCTATGGGATACCGCAAGTTGCTGGTACAGGACTTCATCAGCCAGATAGTCGGAGGTATAGGAGCCGGTATCATCGCACACTGGCTTTACATAACCATAATGTACCTCGCCACTTTGTTCCAGCCATCTCCTGCATGGAATGTCCAGACCACAGGATGGAATTGTATCAATGAAGCCCCCACCCCGACGGAGCTCATAGCCATGGACGACAGCAGCTATGTAGTCAAAGACTGGTTTGGCTGCAAAGGCAGCGATTTATGTTTCAAGGTTAACAGGCAGGACAGCACAATCATAATTACCAATGCCTATGCCAACAAGAAACAAGAGTATTTCTTTGTCCGTATCAACCAGCATGCCCTGAAGGGAGAGCCCTCCTATGCCGTTGTATACCCTACGCAACAGTATTCTGAGTTTGACGGCGAACAGCATCAGGGACATCTGTACACCTTCCTTTTTGTCTATGACACAGACAGGCGCGAAATCAACAAAGGCTATTACGAGCTAACTTGGGGCGGTCGCGAAAGGCAGACTCAGGAAGCAGAGGAAGATGTTCAACAGCAAAGAGCCATCGAAAGAGCCAGAGCCGAACAGATTGCAGACAGTCTGATACGCGAACAACTTATTGACAGCATTTTGCAGAGTCAAATTCAATAGCATCAGGAAAGTTTTCAAAGAAATATTTGTTCAATACAGATAATTGTTATAATTTTGCAGCCGATTTATGCCGAAGGGGCTCGAAAAAGTGAGTCAGAATGACTTCGCCTCCCGGTCAAACCCGTTATAAAAATAAATAAAATGTACGCAATCGTAGAGATTAACGGTCAGCAGTTCAAGGCTGAAGCTGGTAAGAAGCTCTTCGTACACCACATCGAGGGTGCAGAAGCAGGCCAGGCTGTTGAGTTTGAGAAAGTGTTATTGGTTGACAACGATGGCAACATCACCGTAGGTGCTCCCTCTGTTGATGGTGCTAAGGTTACTGCCGAGGTTGTTTCTCCCCTGGTTAAGGGCGAGAAGGTATTGGTGTTCCACAAGAAGCGCCGCAAGGGTTACCGCAAGTTGAATGGTCACCGTCAGCAGTTCACCGAGTTGACTATCAAGGAAGTTATTGCTTAACAATTTAATTTTAGGAGGAACAAAGAATGGCACATAAAAAAGGTGTTGGTAGTTCTAAGAACGGCCGCGAGTCAGCAGCTCAAAGATTAGGTGTTAAGATTTTTGGTGGAGAGAAGTGTGTTGCTGGTAACATCATCGTTCGCCAGCGCGGTACTCGTCACTACCCCGGCCTGAATGTAGGTATGGGTAAGGATAATACCCTGTACGCCCTCATCGACGGAACTGTTCAGTTCAAGAAGGGTCGTCTGGATCGTAGTACAGTAAGCGTACTCCCCGTAGCTGAAGCATAAGATTAGACTTTCAAGAACAGAATAAGGCTGTACAATTATTTGTGCAGCCTTTTTTTGTACTATTACAACTATTTTTACCTATAATACTACGTATTATTGCAAAAAAAACACTAATTTTGCATTTAATTAAGGAAAAGTAATAAAGACGCAATATATATGCTGACACTAAAACTCATTACAGAACAGACAGATCTCGTTATCAAGGGCTTGGAAAAGAAGCACTTCAACGGCGCTAAGGAGGCTATTGCAGAAGTAATAGCTACAGACAAGAAACGTCGTGAAGCCCAAACAACCCTTGACCAGAACCTCTCTGAGGCTAAGAAACTGGCTGCTGAAATCGGCGGCCTAATGAAACAAGGTAAAAAGGAAGAAGCTGAGGCTATCAAGGCTAAGGTATCAGAACTGAAGGAAACAAATGAAGCGTTGAAGCAGCAGATGGAATCTGCAGAGAAGGAGCTTACAGCCCAGCTTTGCCAGATTCCCAACATCCCCTATCCCGAAGTACCCGAGGGCTCATGCGCAGAAGATAACTGGGTTGTTAAAAGCAACCTTAAGGAATGCGTCATCGGCAAGGATACCGTTGGCAACTGGGATGCTAATCCTGTAATTGAAACAGCCAAGCTTCCCCATTGGGAATTAGCAAAGAAATACAACCTCATAGATTTTGACCTGGGCGTCAAGATCTCAGGTGCAGGTTTCCCCGTTTATCGTGGCAAGGGCGCACAATTGCAGCGTGCCCTCATCAACTTCTTCCTGGCAGAAGCCAACAAAGCTGGCTACGAGGAGATTATGCCTCCCACAGTAGTTAATGCTGCCAGCGGCTATGGTACAGGTCAGTTACCCGACAAAGAAGGCCAGATGTATCATTGCAATCTGGATGACCTTTACCTCATTCCCACAGCCGAGGTGCCTGTAACCAATATTTATCGTGACGTTATCCTTGACGAGAAAGACCTTCCCGTCAAGAACTGCGCATACACACAATGCTTCCGTCGCGAGGCTGGTTCTTACGGTAAGGACGTGCGTGGCCTTAACCGTTTGCACGAGTTCAGCAAGATAGAGATTGTCCGCATAGACAAGCCCGAGCACTCAGCCGAGAGCCACAAGGAGATGCTGGCTCACGTAGAAGGTCTGCTCCAGAAGTTGGAGCTCCCCTATCGCATCCTTCGTCTCTGTGGTGGGGACCAGAGCTTCACATCAGCCATCTGCTACGACTTCGAGGTTTATTCCGAGGCTCAGAAGCGCTGGCTGGAAGTAAGTTCCGTAAGTAACTTTGACACCTATCAGGCTAACCGTCTGAAGTGTCGTTACCGCAATAGTGAAACCAAGAAAACCGAGCTCTGCCATACCCTTAACGGTAGCGCTCTGGCCCTTCCCCGTATCGTTGCCGCCATATTAGAGAACAACCAGACAGAGGAAGGTATCCATATCCCCGCAGCGTTGCAGCCATACATGGGTTGTGACATCATCAAGTAACATAATTATCTTAGGATAGCATAAAAACAATTTAGGTAAAAGATGAACAAGATTGTTAGAAAGATTCAGTTCAGTGAGAAAGTTTTCCGCCTTGATGTGGAAGCACCCTTAATTGCAAAAGCACGTAAGGCTGGCCATTTCGTAATCGTCCGCGTTGGAGAAAAAGGCGAACGTGTTCCCCTTACCATTGCAGGTAGTAACCCTCAGGAGGGAACCATTACCCTCGTGGTACAAACCGTTGGCGCCAGCACTTCTAAGCTATGTGCCCTGAATGAAGGCGATTACATCACCGACGTCGTAGGTCCTCTTGGCAAGGCAACCCATATTGACAACTTCGGTACCGTTGTGTGTGCTGGCGGTGGTGTAGGTGTAGCTCCCATGCTTCCAATCATCCAGGCCCTGAAAGCTGCTGGCAACCGTGTTATCAGTGTATTGGCCGGCCGTAGCAAAGACCTGATCATCCTCGAAAACGAGGTTCGTAAGAGCTCTGACGAGGTAATCATTATGACCGATGACGGCTCATATGGAAAGCAAGGTGTTGTAACCGTTGGTATCGAGGAAGTTATCCAGCGCGAGAAGGTTGACAAGGTATTTGCCATCGGTCCTGCCATTATGATGAAATTCTGCTGCTTGCTCACTAAGAAATATGAAATCCCCACTGATGTCAGCCTCAATACCATTATGGTGGACGGAACAGGTATGTGCGGTGCATGCCGTATCAGTGTAGGAGGCAAAACAAAGTTTGTCTGTGTTGACGGTCCCGAGTTTGACGGTCATCAGGTTGATTTCAACGAGATGCTCCAGCGTGCCGGTGCATTCAAGCCAGAAGAAGCTGAAGCTCTCGCAGCTTATCAGGCAGCCCTCGAAGGTAAGACCTGCACTTGTGCCCCCGAGAAAGCATGCACCAAGAGTGCTGATGCTCCTTCAGCCGAGGGTCAGGACACAACCACTCCTTTGTCGGAATTACTGGATCGTAGCGCCGCATGGCGTGACGAGCTCCGTAAGAGCATGAAGGCTAAGGAACGTACACAGATCGAGCGTGTAAAGATGCCCGAGTTGGATCCCGTTTATCGTGCTACAACACGTACAGAAGAAGTTAACAAGGGCCTTACCAAGGAGCAAGCCATGACAGAGGCAAAACGTTGTCTCGACTGTGCAAATCCTTCTTGTATGCAAGGTTGTCCTGTGAACATCAACATTCCATCTTTCATCAAGAATATTGAACGTGGCGAACTCCTGAATGCAGCCCGTGTACTCAAAAGCACTTCTGCCCTGCCAGCTGTATGTGGACGTGTTTGTCCTCAGGAGAAGCAGTGCGAGAGCCAGTGTATCCACCTGAAG
>JAEEGK010002478.1_pt1 | contig 46248 bp, 36 predicted proteins | sample 8958771 | NCBI WGS metagenome assembly JAEEGK01 (sample SAMN16246547, study PRJNA631951) | gut metagenome | biome: gut microbiome; feature: rumen; material: SC-attached | host: Bos | place: Iran: Karaj | collected 2018-10 | reverse complement strand
TACAGCTCGTAAGGAATGGCATACATGAATGCCTTCGGCGGCATGGTCTGGTGGAAGGCCGTGTCGAAGACGCCCACCTGTGGCAGTCCCGGCATCAGCTCCTTCACGGCATTCACGCCCTTCAGGTTGGCAGGGTTGTGCAGCGGTGCCAGGTCGGAGCACTTCTCGAACTCCTTCAGCACCTCGTCGGTCAGGATGACCGACTTGTTGAACTTCTCGCCGCCATGCACCATGCGGTGGCCTACGGCGTCAATCTCGTCGAGACTCTTGATGACCCCTATCTCAGGGTCGGTGAGCAGTGAGAAGATGAACTTCACGCCCTCGGTATGCTCGGGGATGTCGTGCATAATCTGCTTTTTCTCACCGTTGGCCAGCTTGACTTTCACAAAGGCGCCGTCCAAGCCTACGCGCTCGGCACCGCCACTTGTCATCACACTCTTGTCGTCCATGTTATACAGTGCGTACTTGATAGAGGACGAACCGCAGTTTAAAACTAATATTTTCATAATAAAGACCCCCTCCCAGCCTCCCCCTGAATGGGGAGGAGTAATTACCTACAGGAAGTTATAGGGGTATGTTTTTGTTTGTTACACTTTATGTTAAGCTTTACTATCTACTCCCCTCCATAGGGAGGGGACGGAGGTGGGTCTACTTCTTCGCATCCATCGCCTGGCAGGCGGTGATGGCGACCATATAGTAGATGTCGTCAACAGAACAGCCGCGCGAGAGGTCGTTCACCGGACGGGCGATACCCTGCAGGACGGGACCGATGGCAATGGCATCGCCGAGGCGCTGCACCATCTTATAGCCGATATTGCCTACCTCGAGGTTCGGGAACACCAGGACGTTGGCCTTGCCGGCGATGTCGCTGCCGGGAGCCTTCTTCGCACCCACCGAGGGAACGAGGGCAGCGTCGGCCTGCAGTTCACCGTCAATCTTCAGCGTCGGATCCATCTCCTTGGCCAAACGTGTGGCCTCAATCACCTTGTCGCAGACCTCATGCTTGGCAGAGCCCTTCGTCGAGAAGCTCAGCATGGCCACGCGGGGATCCTCGAAACCGGCAACAGCCTTGGCCATCTGAGCCGTGCAGACAGCAATCTGAGCCAGCTGGTTAGCGTCAGGCATAGGTGTCACGGCCACGTCGGCTACCACGAGCACGCCGTCCTCGCCATACTGCTTCTGCTTCGAGATGAGCAGCAGTCCGCCGCTGACGCAGGTGATGCCGGGCTGGCACTTGATAATCTGCAGGGCGGGGCGCAGGGTGTCGCCCGTCGTCGACAGGGCACCGCTGATCTGTCCGTCAGCACCCTCGGTCTTGATAATCATACAGCCGTAGTAGAGCGGGTTTTTCACCAGTTCGCGGGCCTGCTCCAGTGTCAAGCCCTTCGACTTGCGCAGCTCGGCCAGCTTCTCGGCATACTCCTCAGCCTTCGGGCTGGTCAGCGGGTCGATGATGGTGGCTTTGCCGATGTTCTCGAGGCCCCACTCCGCGGCGAGGCCGTTGATTTCGTCGGGATTGCCCAAGAGGATAATGTTTGCGACGTCGTCAGCCAGCACTTTGTCGGCTGCACGGAGAGTGCGCTCCTCCGTAGCTTCGGGGAGCACGATGCGCTGCTTGTTTGACTTGGCACGCGCAACGATTTGACTTAATAAATCCATAGTTTGTTTCGTATAATAATTGTACTTTGGTCTGAAGAGATTGCAAAAGTACGAAAAATTATCGGAATAGCACAACGTTTCGTGCAGTTTTTTCCGTTGAAAGGCCGATAATTCGGTTTTTTTGTATACATTTGCACCCACAAACAGACAAAACATGAAGGAAAAACTGAGATTGGCGGTCCCCGTGGTGCTGCTGGCGGCACTGGTAACAACCGCATATTTCCTGCTGACGCTCGAGGATGAATACCTCTGGAAGGTGCAGGAGCTGAACCTGTTTCTCGACACGCCGCTGTTCCTGCGACAGCAGATGGTGACCGCCGGCTGGCTGCTGACGTGGCTCGGCACGTGGTTCACCGAGTTCTTCTACCATCCGTGGATTGGCGTCACGCTGCTCTGCGTCTGGTGGGCGCTGCTTATGGCTGTTCTCTGGCGCACGTTCCGCATCCCGATGAAGTGGGGCCTGGTGCTGCTCATTCCCGTGGCGGCTCTGTTGATTACTGATGTCGACCTGGGCTACTGGATTTATTACCTGAAGCTGCGCGGCCACTTCTTCGCCGCCACCATCGGCACTACCATCGCTGTGGCCAGCGTGTGGCTCTACCGGCTGATGCCTGCTAAGCTCTACATGCGCCCGCTCTACATGGTGCTCAGCACCGCCGTACTCTATTCGCTCATCGGCTTCTACGGACTGCTGTCGACGCTGCTCATGGTCGTGATGACGTGGCGGCTGAAGGACATGACGACGACTGGGCGCGTGGTGGCTACGGTCGTCGGCCTGCTCTGCATGGTCTTTTGGCCCCTGTACTACTATAACTTCGTGTTCTACCAGACGGGCATTCAGAACATCTGGTGGGCGGGGCTGCCCCTGTTCGTCATCGACAAAGAGTACCACGCCTACTATATTCCGTATTTCATTCTGTCGGCATCGCTCATCGTCATGGCCGCCCTCTACAGCCGCGACCGTGAGCCGTCAGTCCGTCGCCCCTTGATCTGGGGCGCCTGCCAGCTGGTGCTGCTTGGCGTGCTGGTCTGGGGCGTCAGCCGCTACTGGTACCGCGACTATAATTTCCACAAGGAGCTGCGCATGGTTCGTTGCATGGAGAACAGCGACTGGGAGGGCATTCTCAGCGAGGCTGCCTACGTCGAGGACGAGCCCACGCGCGCCATCGTCATGATGAAGAACCTGGCCCTCTTCCGCTTAGGTCAGCAGGGTGACAAGATGTACCACTACAAGACCGGTGCCAAAGCCTCGGGGACGCCCATCCACGTCAGCATGACGCAGGTCGTGGGCCGCTCCATCTACTACCACTACGGCCTGCTGAACTACTGCTACCGCTGGTGTCTGGAGGACGGTGTCGAGATGGGGTGGCGCGTCGAGTACCTCAAGTATCTGACGCTCTGCTCGCTCCTCAACGGCGAGAACCGCGTGGCCCGCAAGTATCTCGACCAGCTCAGCCACACCCGCTACCACAGCGCCTGGGCCGACAGTTACCGCCAGTTCCTCGGTCACCCCGAGAAACTGCGCGCCGACAAGCGGTTTGAGCCGATTCTCCACCTGATGACGAGCGGCGACTTGCTGGGCAGCGACAACACGCTGGTCGAGAAGTTCCTTATGACGCAGTTTGTCAATACCAACAGCGACGACAAGCTCTACCAGGAGCAGGCCCTCATTGCTGCCCTGTGGATGAAGGACATCCAGACGTTCTGGCCGCGATTCTTCCAGTACGCCCAGAGCCACGTCGGCGAGCGCATGCCCACCCACTTCCAGGAGGCCGCCTATCTGTATGGCCAGCTGGAGCATCAGGTGGATATCAGCCACATGCCGTTCGACGAGGAGGTCGTCCAGTCGTACAACGACTTCATGGCCTTTGCCCAGCAGTGTCAGGGCATGAGCGAGGCGCAGATGCGCGAGGTGTTCTATCCCCGTTTCGGCAATACTTTCTATTACGAGTACTTCCTCGTCAGGGGACAGAAGCTCTACTAACGACGTTCCACGGCGTGAAACATTTGTTCCGCGCCGTGGAATTTTCATAACCCGCCGCCTTTTTGGCAAAACACGCCGCCTTTTTCTCGTAAACCGGCGCCTTTTGTCCTAAGTGCCTGTTCAGGTGTTGGTTCCGTCTTCCGATGGTTGGCTGAGAGCGTTTTTTTGCCGATGAATCCGCCCTTTTTTGCTATTATAGTTGTCATTCGCACTTTTTATCCTACACTCCCGACACTTCCTACACCTAAGAAAGTTCAACAGGTGTAGGAAGTGTCGGGAGTGTAGGATGTTTCCTGCAAATAACAATCAGTACTGAAAAGATTCGAATCAAAATTCAGAAAAAATGTGGTAATTAAGTTTTTTTTTGTACCTTTGCAGCCGTTAAAGACATAAAAAGATGAGACGACAGCTGATATATATGGTGGTATTGGCAGCTTGGGTGCTGGTTGGGTGCAGGAACGCCCGCGTGCCTGAGACGTTTGCCGAGGCGGGGAAGGCTCCGGCCATCTATCCCGACTACTGCGAAGTCACCGTGCCGGTGAACATTGCGCCGCTGACGTTCGAGTGGGACGGCCGTTGCGACGAGATCGTGGCGCGCCTTAAGGCGGGCGACCAGGAGTTGGTGTGCGGCGGCGACAAGGTGCAGCCCGACATCGACGACTGGCGCGAGCTGACGGCGAATGCTGCCGGCGGAGCCATCGATGTCGAGGTCTATGCCAAGAGCGGCGACCAGTGGAGCCGTTACAAGCCGTTCAAGATCTATGTGTCGAACGACAGCATCGATCCCTACATCAGCTACCGCCTGATTTCGCCCAGCTATGTCACCTACGAGGAGCTGACGCTGAACCAGCGCTGCCTTGAGAACTACGATGAGCGGGTGATGGTCGACAACATGCTCTGCGGCACCGAGCTGAACGGCCAGTGCGTCAACTGCCACAACTACCAGCAGTACAACCCGCAGCGCATGCAGTTCCATGCCCGCCAGTACCAGGGCGGCACCGTCATCAACTACGACGGCCGGCTGCGGAAGATCAATATGAAGAACGACTCCATCATCTCGGCTGGCGTCTATCCGGCGTGGCATCCCTGGCTGCCCCTCATCGTCTACTCGACCAACCACACGGGCCAGAGCTTCCACACCCGCAACCTGAACAAGATCGAGGTGTTCGACTCGGCCAGCGACCTCATTGCCTACGACGTGGAACGGAACGAGGTGACCAACATCGAGCGCGACACCACGGAGTTCGAGGTGTTCCCCTGCTGGACGCCCGACGGCAAGGCCATCTACTACTGCAGCGCCCACTTCGAGTTCCGCGACACCATCGGCCACGAGGCTGAGGTCATCATGCGCGCCAAGGAGATCAAGTACAACCTCTACCGCAAGTCGTTCAACCCCGACACCTACGAGTTCGGGCCCCGCGAGCTGGTGTTCAGCGCCGACAGCCTCGGCCAGAGCGTCACCCTGCCCCGCGTGTCGCCCGACGGCCGCTTCCTGATGTTCACCCTCGGCAACTACGGCGTGTTCCACATCTGGCACCACGAGGCCGACCTCTACCTCATGGACCTGTCCGGTGAAGGGCGTATTCGCCCGCTCCAGGAGCTGAACAGCCCCGACACCGAGAGCTACCACTCCTGGTCGTCGAACGGCCGCTGGGTCGTCTTCAGCAGCCGGCGCGGCGACGGCGGTTATACCCGCCCGTTCATAGCCCACGTCGATGCCGACGGCAAGGGCACGAAGCCCTTCGAACTGCCGCAGGCCGACCCCGACTATCATCGCCAGTTCATGAAGAGCTACAACATACCCGAGTTCATGCGCGGCCCCGTCGAGGTGACGCCGCAGGAGTTTGCCAGCGTGCTGAAAGGCAGCGACGGCGAGCCGGTGAAGTACGTCGGCAGACTTCGGGGGAATGAGGAATGAGGGATGAGAAATGAGAAATGAGGAATGAGGAATGAGAAATGAGGAGTGATTATGGATCAGTATAAGATAATAAGTGACAATGGAAGGGGACTGTACGAGGAGCGCCTGACGGGGCTTTACGACAGCGTGAAGAGCTACCTGGAGGCAGAGCAGCGTGAGAACCGCCGGCTCAGCTACACCAAGGTGTTTCTCAGCGACATCTCCAACCAGGAAGAGCAGCTGCGGCAGTCGCCGCTGATGACCGAGCTGATAGGCCGGAGCGCCTGCACCATCATACAGCAGTCGCCCATCGGCGGCGCCAAGATAGGACTGTTGCTGAAGACCAGCGACGAGCCCGACGGCTTCACCCTGCACAGCCTGCGACTGACCGACGACGAGGTGATGAACTTCGGTTCCTACATGCAGACCGTCATGCTCTTCGACAAGTATATCGCCCTGCTTGAGGCCGAGGGACTGAACCTGAAGGAACACTGCGTCCGCACGTGGCTCTACGTGCGCGATATCGATACCAACTACGACGGCGTGGTCAAGGCCCGCAACGACATCTTCCGCCAGCACGGTCTGACCGTCGACACCCACTTCATTGCCAGCACAGGCATCGGCGGCCGCGCCATGGGCAAGAACGTCTGTGTGGCCATCGACTTCCTGACCGCCCGCGACATAAGGCCCGAGGATAAGCTCTACCTCAAGGCACTGGACCACCTGAACCCCACCCACGAGTATGGCGTGGCCTTCGAGCGCGGCGTGCGCGTCGCCCTGCCGAAGAAGTATGAGTACTTCATCTCGGGAACGGCCAGCATCAACCATCGCGGCGAGGTCATCAACGTGGGCAACGTCACGAAGCAGACCGAGCGGCTGTTAGAGAACATCGGCGCGCTGCTAGCCGACGGCGGGGCCACGATGGCCGACGTGAAGTACTACATCGTCTACCTGCGCGACCTTGCCGATGTGCAGGCCGTCGACGACTATATGGCAAAGGCCTATCCCGACGTGCCCCGCATCATTACCCACGCCAATGTGTGCCGTCCCGCCTGGCTGGTAGAGATGGAGTGTATAGCCGTACGAAGCAGATGAACGCAAGATACAGGCATTGGTGGCTCCTGGCGCTGCTGTCCGTGTTGACGGGCTGTTGGCAGGAGCAGGATCGAGGGTATGAGATACCCCGCGACGTCAATGCCGTGTACTACTGGCGCACGGAACTGAAGCTCGACTCCACCGAGCGCGCCTTTCTCGGGCAGTACCGCATCAAGAAGGTCTACTGCCGATACTTCGACGTCGTCATGCGCGACTCAATGCCCATGCCCAACGCCACCATCTCGTTCGCCGACCGGCTGCCCGACAGCATTGAACTGGTGCCGACGGTCTACATTACCGAGGAGTGCATGCACCAGCATCACGACAGTCTGGCCCAGAAGCTGGTCAGGCGCATCCGCCAGATTAACGAGACGAACGACCTGCCGCCATTCCGCGAACTGCAGATTGACTGCGACTACACGCTCAGGAGCCGGCAGACGTACTACGACTTTCTCAGCGAGGTTGGGGCTCAGCTCGACGGTCCCGACTGTGTGCTCTCGACGACCATCCGACTGCACCAGCTGCGGATGAAGACACCGCCGGTTGACTACGGCGTGCTGATGATCTACAACACGGGCGACCCGCGCCGCTTCCAGGAGCGCAACCCCATTCTCGATATGCGCGACGTGGAGCCTTACCTGCCCCACCTTGCCCGCTACCCCCTGCCGCTTGCCGCCGCCTATCCCGTCTACCGCTGGCAGCGCAACATCTACGGTGTGCGCGTTGAGCATACCGTTGCCGACAGTGTCATCCTTGAGGTGAAGCAGGCCGTCGAGCGCGAGCGCCATGAGCTGCGGCATACCATCGTAACCTACCATTTGGATCAAGAGAATATAAACCGATATAACACCGAAACCTATGAAAAGATTTATAGCCATTAGCCTGCTGGCCATCGCGGCAGCCGCACCGGCGCTTGCCTGTGGCTGGGGCGAGTCGTACAACTACTACTTGTTCCGGGCCTACAACCCGCAGGAGTTCCGCATGCACGTGAACGAAGTGACAGACAATAACTGGAAAGTCTACTTAGGCAGCAATGCCGAGTATTTCTACTTCAATGCCGACGAGGTGAAGGAGTTCGCGCGCGACAAGGGCGACCTGCTGATGGTGAGCTACGTCGAGAACCTGGAGAAGTACCTGGAGTGTGCCGAGGCGAAGCGCTACGAGAGCTGGGGCTATCCCTCGAAGGAAGACCTGGCCCAGCGCAAGCAGAAACTGACAACGGTGCGCGCCTATGCCTTAGGTAAGCTGAAGACGCGCCTGCGCTCGCAGCATGCCCTGCTCTACATGCGCTGCAATATGATGCTGGGCCGCCACCAGGAGAACATCCAGTTCTGGGAGCAGTCGGCCAGCCAGTATATCGAGTCGGTCTACCGCGACATGATGAAGAACATCTATGCCGGAGCGCTGCTGCAGACAGGCAAGGACGAGGAGGCCGCCGCCATCTTCGCCGAGCAGGGCGACTGGGAGAGTCTTATGACGCAGTACTACAAGCGCCGCTCCTGTCAGGCCATCCGTCAGGAGTATCTCCGCAACCCCAACTCGCCCGTGCTGCCCTTCCTGCTGACCGACTTCGTGAACAACTCCCAGGAGGCTATCGATGCTGAGCACGATGCCCTGGGCGGCAAGCTCTTCATTCGCGACATCACCAAGGCTGAGGCCAAGCAGATGTGCCAGTTGGCCACGTCGGTTGTCAGCGAGGGCAAGACCAGGAACCCCGTGCTCTGGCAGAGTGCCAAGGCGTGGATTGAGTTTATGTTCGGCGACCACCGTCAGGGCATTGCCGACATTGAGAAGGCCGTGAAGATGGAGGGCGAGGAGCGCATGAAGGAGAATGCCCGCGTGCTGAAGCTCTACATGACGGCAGCCGAGGCCACGCCCGGCGGCAGTTTCGACAACTACCTGGCTCAGGAGCTGGAGTGGATTGACAAGCGCGCGAAGGAGGACAACTCGTTCCTCGACCCGCGCACCCGACTGGTACACCAGGTGCTGGTCAAGAAGTACAGCGACCGCCCGCTGGTAGCCGTCTCGCTGCTGAAGGCCATCGACAGCTACGACTATAATTACTATATCGACACCGTTCGCGTGGAGAGCCTGCAGCAGTACATCGACTATGCCTCGACGCCCGCACAGACGGCACTCGACCGCTACCTGAAGCCCCACCAGAAGCTCGACCAGAACAAGATGAACGACCTCGTGGGCACGAAGTACATGCGCCTCTGCCGCTGGCAGGAGGCCGCCGAGTGGCTCGCGCGCGTGCCCGTATCCTTTTATAATGAGCGGGGCTACGCCGTCTATGTCGCTAACCGCCAGTGGACCGTCGAGCCGTGGATTACCCGTCAGTTCCTGAAGGATGAAGTTGAATACAGCGACCGGAAGTGGCAGCTGAAGGAGAACCCGAAACTCGCCTTTGCCCGCGAGATGGGGAAGATGGAAGGCGAGCTGAACGTGCTCAAGGGGAAGGCCCGCCAGCAGCTGTGCTACGACCTCGCCGTGCGCTACGCGCAGGCACACTTCACCGGCGACTGCTGGTTCCTGATGCGCGACGGCAAGAGCATTTCCGACGAACTGCGCTGCAACGAGACCGACCTCGGCAAGAAGGCCGCCGGCCTGCTGAAGGAGGCCAGCCAGACCAAGGATGCCGCCCTGAAGGAGCGCGCACTCTTCGGCCAATGCTACGGCTACCTCTACTTCAGCGACTGGCAGATGCAGCCCTGGAACAGCGATGAGCCTGACGATCCTGCCTACCAGCGACTCACCAATTCCAAGTCGCCGCAGTACCAAGCCTTTGCTGCTTTGGCCGACTTCGAGCGCAGCAACAAGTCGGGCGCCAGCAAGTATGTGTCCAACTGCGACGACTACTTACAGTTCCGGAAGAAGTATCAGTAGCCCTTTAAGCGCCCTTTTTTGCCGTCCCAGCAAAATTTTCCGATAAAACGTGCACGTATTTCAAAAAAATGATGTACCTTTGCAGCCGCTTACAAAGCAATCGGGATGTAGCGCAGTTGGTAGCGCACTACGTTCGGGACGTAGGGGTCGGGCGTTCGAGTCGCCTCATCCCGACCAAAGGCGACAAGTGAGACTTTTCACTTGCCGCTTTTTCTTTTTCAACCTTGTAACTTGTTGAGATACTGCGGAATATTCGGAACACCTCATTCTCGTTTTCTGTTCGATAACTACCCAAATGTTTGTCATACAAAATACCGTCAGGATATACGAGATTTTGGAGTTTCTGACGTGTACGAAAGTCGCCCTCTTGCCACAAACTGCCTAATTTACAAGACATTGCGATAACGTCTGCTATATATTTCTTCTCGTTCGATAGGTCTCGTTTGGCTTCTTGGAGTGCTTTGTCTATCTTCGTCAGTTGGTCATTCAGATGCTCAGACGTAGCGTTGTAGATGTCTCGGTCTATCTCGCCCATACCGAAACGCACCTTCAAGGCAGTAAGTTTCTTCTCTGTCTCGCTCTTGTTCTTCAATAGGAGCGTTCTTGTGTCGCTTCGCTCTTGGTTGTACTCCCTAAACACCTTATGCAACACCTTCGTCAAGATTGGAACAAGTTGCTTGGGGATGCTATACGTGTTCAGCAAGGCGCAATATAACTGGTGCAGTCTCTCGGTGCTATGGTTGCTCTTGCAGCCCTTCTTGTTGCACTTGTAGTAATCTCTACCCCTACTCTTGACCGTGTAACCTGTCAAGTAGCCGCCACAATCTGAGCAACGTATATGTCGCTTCAGTGGGAACGGCTCAGTTTCCTCTTGATGCTCATAGCCTGCGTGTGTGATGCCTTGTATCTTGTTGAAGGTAGCCTCATCAATGAGTTTTTCTTGCTTGCCATCGACAACTTCATCCCCCAAAAGATTGTGAGTTATCTTGCCGCAATAGAAGGGGTTGTGTAGTATCTTGTTGAGGTGCTTGCGGTCAACCCTCAGCCCCTCTGCTGCCAAACGCTCAACTATCTCAACGTCACCCATACCCTCATTGGCTTTCCACAAAAAGGCTTTCTTCAAGATGCGCCCATCGTCATTCACGGTCAAGACGTGGGTCTTACCTATCTTCTTATGGTCGTAACCCAATGGTGCTTTACCGTACCACTCGCCACGTTGTAAACAAGCGGTCATACCTGTTACTGCCTTGTCACGTCTGAGGCTGTTCTCGAACTGATTGAACAAGAACAAGATGTTTTCCATAAACTCGCCTGCACAACTATCTGGGTCTGTAGGCTGGGTTGCACTGATTACATATACACCCTTTGACTTCAAGTAGGCTTTGGTCATTATTGCCTCGTGACCAGCACGACTGAAACGGTCAAATGAGTAAACAAGAATAACGTTTATGTCTCTGTCCGTTGCCACTTCTGCAATCATCTTACGATATAGTTGTCCTTCTGTCTTTGCGCTCTCGTGTGTGCCTCCGTATTGCTTCTTGATGGTTATGCCGTGATTTGCTGCGTACTCTCTGCAAATGCGCTCCTGCGTTTCAAGGCTGCAATTATGTTCCTCTTGCCTCTCTGTTGACACCCTCGTCCAAAGGGCAGCGACCTTGTTCTCCAACTCTGAGAACTTCGTTACTTTCTGTGCTTTAACTCTCTTCTTCGTCATATCCTATCCTAAAATTGTACGTTATTTTTCCTAATGTGTAGAAGAACTCTAACACTTTCTTTTGCTGCTTTTCGTCTGTAATTCCTAATTGATTCAGTTGTTCTGCATAGTCTTTCAGTTCTTCATCTGTGAACATTTAACACTTAACTTTTACCGTGTGCCTCACTCGGCACTTATTTTCAAGAGCCTCATCAGTTGAGGCTCTGGCACTTGCGTATCGTGTTGACGCTCGTGCCTGTTATCTTGCTGATGTTGCGTAGGCTGATGCCCTTACGCAATAGCCGTATTTCCTCGGCATACTGCTCACGCATTGCCTCGTCTGACTTCTTGTAGCCCTCCTTACGTCCGACCCTGCCGCCATTGGCTCTATAGTTCTTATAGCCGCTCTCGACACGCTCACGGATTGTCTTACGCTCCATACGTGCCACTTCTGCCAAAATGGTGATGAGAAACTGGCTCATTGGGTTCACCTCTCCGCTCTCTGTCAACGTCTCTATGCCGTAGTTCTGAATGTAGAGGCTGATACCTAACTTGTTGAACTGCTCAATGACTTCGAGGACTTGCAACGTGTCACGTCCAAGACGACTAAGTTCTGTCACTGCCACCTTATTGATATTGTGGGCTTGAACGTACTCGACCATACGGCTCAGTTCTTTACGCTCTGAGTTCTTCTTTGCTCCGCTCACCTTCTCACAAAAGGTAGCCTCAACCGTCCACTCATTGCGCACTGCGAGGGCGGTCAGTTCGTTCACTTGACGTTCGTAGTCTTGGATGCTTGTACTCACTCTGGCGAAAATTGCTACCTTTTTCATTTTTACTTCTTTTTTAGTCTTGACGTTTTTGTACTTTTCCTTCTCTTCTATTTGATTTTAATATCAATTATTTACAATGCAAAGATATAAATAATTTCTGAGACTTCCAAATATATTTTGATTTATTTTTCAATTTTTGGCAATTTTCTTGCTAATTCCAACAATTTTCTTTAAATTTGCATCCAAAATAGTAGAATATGGAGAATTTACTATCGCAAAACGTGAGAAGAATCTGCAAGCAACAGAAGATTCAACTGAAAGAACTTGCTGCAAAGATGGGTGTTGACCCTGCTGCCCTCACCCGTGCATTAAACGGTAACGCTCGACTCGATACAATGCAAAAGATGGCTACCGCTTTAGGCGTGTCAATGAAAAGTTTGTTTGAACCCCTTGATGATGTTGAGGGCTATATCCGCATAGGAGAACAGGTGTATCAGTTCAATAATAGAACAGAGTTAAACAATATTTTATCAGAAAATTGAAGGATTGTTTTGTGACGTGAAAAAAAATGTCTACCTTTGCAATCCAAACTTTAAAAACAGTTGCCTATGATATAGAACAGATAAAAGACATATAGGAAAGAAGCGATTGCTTGTATTCTTGCTTTCAGAAATTTCGCCAAAATTAAAGAAGCATTCAAGAGTAAAAGTAACTCGCTCACGCCAATGGCGTGGGCTTTTACTCGTATATGAATGCAATGGTGTTTGGCGACACCTCTGAAAGCGTAGACGAAGTGATGAGTCCACGTTTTCATTTTCTGTCTATACTTCAATCAATTGGACTACAAAACACTTTATAGAACTTTTAAATAGATAACAAGATATGGAGAAAAAAAACAAAAAGTGGGTGTGGATAGGAGGCATTGTATTTGTCCTCGCATTCATTGGCTACTTGAATGACCCAGAAAGGAAGGGAGGGAATGCAGATACGCCCCAACAATCAGAACAGGTAGCAAACAACACGAATCAAGAACAGAAACAAGAAATAAAAGAAAGGGAACAAGAAAAGAAAGAAGAAAAAAAGGAAGTGAAAATAACAGGAACCTATGAAGTGACTGATAATGTAGGGTGTACGATACATATTACCCTTAAAGAAGACGAAACTGCAACTATTACAGGTGTTAAAGGTGAAGGTATCACATATTATTGTACTTGGAGTGACCAAGCTTATTACAAGAATAGGTTGGTTCTAATAGAATTCTCTGATACTAAAAGACCTTATCTTGTTTTTGATGGAGGAACAAGTGAAGAGAAGGGTAGTTATACGACTTGTTTCCTTAGTAAAGATGGATGGTTCTATTACGACGTAACGCCAGAAACGAATAATCCAGAATGGAGATTAAAAGCGAAAAAAATAAAATGATGCAATATGTATTTCAGAGAGAGAATTGAAGAAATCATGGCAGATGCTAATCTGTCTGATGAAGATAGATATTTACTTGTAGATACGCTTGTTCCCTATGTCATATCTTATAAGGCATTGGCAGGACTTAAAGATGATAGAATCAAAGAGATATTAGATAAGATTGAAAAAGCAGGTCAGCTAAATGAGTTGACGGAATTATTAGAGGAAAAAGAAGAAAATGTTGATTTCACACCAACAGACAATCTTGATGATAATAGCCTAACTATGATTCATTGAAATCTTTTAGGTAAGAATGATACAAAAAAGATGTATCAATGATTTCATTTTATTGATTTCATTGATACATTTTTAATTTGACACGCTATCCCCTATATTTAATAAGGTATATGTGATTTGTGACATATCTCGTAGAGGTGGTTGTTATAATCTTACGAGCGTCCTAATAAATGCTTCCAACTGACATCCATCTTACGACTCTGAAAACGTATGACACTCCCAAGGTAATGAAAGAACATACCTTCGAGAACAGCCTCATCGAATAGAATGAGAGGTGTGTATTGGATGCCTATACGCTCGACATAGTTCTTGGTGTCCTCTGCATTTAGATGTACCTCAGTGCGATAGAGTTTCTTGGGGTTGCCGTAATAGTTGAGTATATATTGCTTGTCAGAGGCGTTGCCAATCTCTGCAACCTTGTCGTAGGTTAGTACCGTTATGCCCTTGCTCTTGTCCTTGATGGCGTTGCGTTGCTTGATGTTCACCGTCTTATACTTGTCTTGCTTGTTGAGGCTACCGCTGTTGGTGTATGAGATTTCTACCCTGTCCTCGTCTCGGTCTATGATACGCTTACCGTTCAGAATGGTGGTCACATCTTTGCTGTGCAAGTATGCTTTGACAAGTGGACTAACGCTGAAAGGTGTGTCAAGTGCGAGGTCAAGACTCGTCACGTTATGGAACCCTAACCCCAGCCTTTGTTCAATGTAGGTCAGAAAATAGGTGTCCTTTGAGTAGAGTGTTTCATTGTTGAGGCTGAACCAAACTTTGCGGTTGCCGTTGGTGTGCGTGTTGCTCTGCTCGTCACCTCGTGCAAGATTGAATTTCAATGCACCCCACTCAATATCACGTGTGCCGTTATCCAATCGAATGGCATAGACGTTTTCAAAGTATCTGCCCTCAGTTCTGTATAATCTGAACTCGCCCATATCAAGACACTCTCCGTAGTGGAGGGTACTTAGTTGTTCATAGTAGTATGGATGCACGACCTCATAACAGATGGTCAGAGCGTCAATTTGAATAGGTCTTTTACATACTCGTTTCATTGTTTTGGTTATTACTCTCGTTATTTTCATCGTCCCTATATGGGATTGTTGACCAGTACGCTTTCATTGCGTCACTGATAGCTTGTTTGTGGGTCTCGCTATGCGAACGACCTCGCAAACTCAGTGAGATACGCATCTTGGTATCGTCACGTAAGTCTCGGAACTTTCTCTTCATAATTAGTCGTTTTAATATAAATAGTAGTTAAGTTAGAAAAGTTAGGTATAGTAGAACAAAAAAAGTTTCAGTTAGCTGACAAGTTTTAATGAAAGAACAGTTGTATGCCTACTATCAAGTAAGAATGATAAACACAAATGAGGCGACATAGGCGGGTACACCCCTATTGCCGTAGGGACTTTCCTGCGGTTGTTGTAGATTTAGCGTTTACTATACGTGTATACATCACATTTTTTTGCAGAATAGTTTGTCATTTCAATTATTATTTGTATTTTTGCAAACTGAAAGAAATCACTTTATATTAATCTCTGAATGAATGAAGTTCACTATTCTATCGAAATCCTCTATAAATTTGATGTTCGATATTTCGTCAGCGATGCCGACAATTTGAAAGATTCAGGAAAGGGAATGTCTTAACAACGAGGCGTTCCCTTTTATAGATTACAGACATTGATTCAATAACTAAACCCATCAAGACAATGAAGAGATTTTTGACTTTACTTTGCAGCAGCATGATTGTTGTCAGCAGTTTCGGACAGCAGGCCCTCGGCCAGCGGTCGCGCGTGAAATCACCCGTGGTGAATGCCGACGGTACGGTGACATTCAACTTCTTCAGCCCATCGGCAACAAGGGTGAGTGTCGTGGGCGACTTCGAGCAGATTCGCTCAAAGGGCCTGGAAATGACGAAGCAGGACAACGGCGTATGGACCGTGACGACTGCACCGCTGGCTCCGGAGCTCTATTCGTACAGCCTCTCCGTTGACGGTCAGCGCTTCGTCGACCCCGCCAACAGCTATGTGAACCGCGACATCTCGACGCTTAGCAATATCTTCATCGTGACGAAGGACAACGATGACAAGGGACATCTCTACCAGATGAATAACGTGCCCCACGGCACATTGGCCCGCGTCTGGTACGACAGTCCGACGCTCGGTCAGCAGCGCCGCATGACGGTCTACCTGCCTGCTGCCTATGACGGCAAGAAGGAGTTCCCCGTGATGTACCTGCTTCACGGTCACGGCGGCGACGAGACGGCTTGGGGCGACCTCGGCCGTGCCTCACAGATAATGGACAACCTCATTGCCGAGGGCAAGGCTGTGCCGATGATTGTGGTGATGCCCAACGGCAATCCGACGTGTAACGCCGCCCCAGGCTGGTGGCACGAGGGCATGTACACGCCCGACGGCAACGCCTTCAACCAGCGTGGCGCCAAGGCATCGATGGAGGAGAGTTTCATGGATATCGTCAACTTCGTGGACAGCCACTACAAGACCATCCGCAAGCGGTCGGGACGTGCCGTGACCGGCCTGTCGATGGGTGGCGGCCACACCTTCGGCATCTCACGCCTCTATCCTGAGACGTTCGACTACTACGGCCTGCAGTCGGCAGCAGCCCGCATGCAGCGGAACGACGCGAAGTTTGACGAGCAGATGGCGCGCCTGTTCGCCTCGAAGCCCCGCCTCTTCTGGATTGCCATCGGCAAGGAGGACTTCCTGCTGCAGATGAACAGTGAGCTGCGCAAGTATCTCGACGACCATAAGTACCCTTACGAGTACTACGAGAACGACGGTGGCCACATCTGGCGCAACTGGCGCATCTACCTTACGATGTTTGCCCAGAAGATTTTCAAGTGAGTCGCTGAGTTAATAGTATTCGATTTCCCGTTCCACGACCATGGCGCCCCGCCAGGAGGTGCGGCTCAACTCGCCGCCCTCGGCGGTGCTGCCGCGGTAGCGCTGTTCGCGCCTGGTCCAGTTGCCCTTGTCGTCGAACTTCGTATAGCGGTATTCGGTCCTCGACTCTATCGATGTGCCTTCCTCTTCGCTGCTGTACTCGCGGCTTGAGGGGTAGATGTTGTCGCCCTCGTAGGAAAACTCCTCGACGGAGAACGACTCCCAGAACGTACGCTCAATCTTTATAAGTCGGTCCTGTTCGTCGTAGGTGAACTTGTTCTCAAAGCGGGCATCGTCGTCCTCGTCGTTCTGCTGCAAGTAGTAGACGACGCGCCCCCCGGCATCGCGGCGCATGACTGATTTCTCGGTGATACCCATGACGAAGCGCCCCCCGTTGTCGTATTGATAGACGCCCCCGTAAGGGTCGGTAAGAATCTGACCGTCGGCGCTGAAGGAGTAGCCCTGCTCGCTGTCGTTGCTGTCGATGGGGTCGCCCTTCTCCAGCTCGTCGGCATCGATGTCATCGGCCTCGTACATATTGCAGAACGACTCCTTAACGGGCCCTAAGAAGCCGAAGGCGCTCACGTCGGTAGCAGTAGTGCCGGCCACGTCGGCGGGAACCCCTTCCTCGTCGGCCTCTTCCTCCTCAGGGTCGTCGGAGTAGTAGATGATTTTGCGGCGCTCGAGACTCTCGCCCTTATCGGTAGAGCGGGTGGTCTCGTCGTCGGCTATCATACCTTTCGCCGTATAATAGCAATGGCGCTCCGTCCAGTTGCCGTGGGCGTCGGTCTTGACATATTTATAGGTGGTCGTCACCTTGTAGGTCTCGGCTTCGGCCTGGCCCTCGGTAATCGTCTTCGCAGGGTAGATTTTGCTGCCTTCGTAGACCATCGAGTCGGTGGTAATGGCCTCCCAGTAAATCTGCTCCACCGTCAGCAGGCGCCCTTTTGCGTCGTGCGTGAAGGTAAAGTGGCGCATGTCGCGGTCGTTCAGGCCCTGTTCGTTGTCGTAATTACCCAAACGCCCCTCATCGTCGCGTGTCAACTTTGTCTTTTTGGAAAGGCCCTTGATGAGTCTGCCATTCTCGTTGTAGACATACACGTTGCCATAGGGGTCGAGGGTGACGCGACCGTGCTCGTCGAAGGTCATCAGCAGTTCGTCGTCCTCAACCCACGGGTCTTCGCCAGGCAGCAGGTTGGAACGTTTAGCCACCGAAAGGCGCACCTCCTTGACATCGCCCACCAGTCCGAACGTCAGGGCATCCTGGGGGTTATACCCTTCTTCTTCGTCACCGCCGCCGGCTGTCCTCGGGCCGTCACAGGCAGCCAGCATCATGAGTCCCAGCAAGGCCAGGAAACCAACATACTTGCACTTCATTGCGTTCTTCTTCATAGGTCAGTCGGATAATTATAGCGTTGGTCAGAGTTTTCTCAGTAAGCGTTTCCACATCGACCTGCGATACTCCCTTTGTATGCGCGGGAGAATCTCCTTATAGCTGTGCTCAGTGTCGAAGACCAGTGAACCATGCTCGCTTGGAGCCTTGACCGGTGTCATGTAGTCGGGGCCGAATGAGCTGCGAAGGAAAGCATCGTAGTCGTAGGGGGCTGGCACCATGATGTCCTCGAAGGGCAGCATCACGGTCTTGTCGAAGATGCGCTTGTCCCAGCGCGGCTCCTCGCCTAACGAGGTCAGTTCGGCCACCTGCGTATGGGGGTACTGCGCCAGGGCGCGCATTTCGTCCTCGGCCTTGTTGTAGTAGTATAGCCAACCGTTCTTTCGTGTCAGGTAGCGGGCTTTCAGCTTGCGGAATATCAGCGTCAGCCGCCCCGAGCTGATGCAGTGGGTGTTCTTGGCTTTCAGGAATTTCAGCAGTTTCTTGCACCGCTTGCAGTGGTCGTGTACCAGCTGGCGGTCGTCGGGGACGGCGTCGAGGGGGAAGATGTCGATGAAGATACCCTGGTTGAAGGGCTGGAAACAGTCGGAGGGGCGTATGGCAGCGGTGTCGCTGCGGCGCAGCTGGGCATGCCCTCGGTGGTAGTCGGTGTCGCTCCAGGCCGTCTGCAGGAAGTAGGGCTCACTCAGTCCGTCGTTGCCTATCTGGCACAGACGGTCGTAGTCGTCGCGCATCATCGCCACGTCCAGGTCGTCGTCCCACGGGATGAAACCCTTGTGGCGCACGGCTCCCAGCAGCGTTCCGCCCTCTACCCAGCACTTCAGTCCGTGGCGTTCGCAGTGGCTGAGGAACACGCGCAGCAGGTCGAGCTCCACGGCCCACAGCTTCTTCATCTCAGGTGCAACGGGGTAGCCGTCGCGCATTTCAGTCTTCATGCCGTCTGTCATTGTCTCAGGTGTATTTAGCCGGAACGGCAATGCCGTACTTTTCGAATGCTTCGCGCAGTACCACGAAGAAGTCCTCGATGTCAGGAACGTCGATTGTCCCGAGGGCACACAGCCGGAAGGTGTTTGTGGTGGAGATCTTGCCGGGATAGATGGTGAAGCCGCGCTCGTAGCAGTAGTCGTGTACGCGCTCGAAGTTCCAGTGCTCGTCGTCGGGATAGAGGACGCTGGCCACGAGTCCCGACTGAATGTCGCGACGGATGGCCTCGCGCAGCCCCATCGCGGCCAGTCCGTTGTGGATGGCGTCGATGACGCGGCGGTGGCGTGCGAACTTCTCGACCTCGCCCACCTCGAAGTACTCTTTCAGGGCCTGTATGGTGGCGTAGATAGTCTGCACGGGAGGCGTGAAGTGCATCTCGCCCGTTCGCTCGAAGAAGTCGTACTGCAGGAAGAGGTTGCAGTAGTAGGAGCGTCTGGGGTAGTCCTTGCTCTTGCGGATTTCGGCCTCGTTGCCAATGATGAACGACAGTCCAGCCATGGCCATGATCCCCTTCTGGGCCGAGGCCATGCAGAAGTCGACGTTGTCGCGCTCCATGTCGAAGGGAATCATTCCAAGCGACGAGGTGGTGTCGACCACGAAGACGGCACCGTGGCGGTGAGCCATCTCTCCTATCTGGCGTATGGGGTTCAGTATGCCCGTTCCTGTTTCGTGGTGCGTCGTGTAGACCACGGCCACGTCGGGGTTTCCGCTGAGAGCCTGCTCGACGGCATTGAGGTCAGGCAGCTCGAAGACCGACGACTTCAGGTCGACGTGTGGCAGGCCGTAATACTGGCATACCTCGACGGCGCGCGAGCTGTAGGCGCCGTTGTTCACTACCAGCACCTTCTTTCCGGCAGGCAGCAGGGAGTTCAGGCAGATGTCGATGTTGATGGTCCCCGAGCCGCAGAACAGCACCGACGTGTATTTTTCAGCGGGAGCGTGGGCCACGCGCAGCAGGTCGGCGCGCAGCTGCTTCATCATGCCGGCAAACTCTTTCTCGCGGGGACAGATGTCGGGCACCACCTGTGCCATCTTCACCGTGTCGGTGGTGGTAGCTGGTCCCGGATTCAGCAAAACGTTTCTTTTGATAGTCATAGATATTGAATGATGTTTTCTTCTGCAAACTTCAGGTCGTCCATGTCGTCAATCTCATACCATTTCAGTCCCTCCTCGCAGAGCACGTAGACGGGGCGCAACGCCTGCGACATGTGGAGCAGCAGGTATTCGTAGCCCAGCTTGGGCAGCTGGTCAGACTTTCTGGAATAGTCGTCGCACATGACTCGGTAGAAGCTGGCCGACAACTTATGTATGCCCACCAGTTCGCCCTTGGCCTTCAGCTCATCCTTGTTTGTTGAGCAGTTGGTGAGGATGCCGTCGTCGTCGGACTCCACGTAATACTGGTCCTGGAATTTCGTGACGGGCGTGATGAGCATAACGTCGGGGTGTGGGCACTCCATGAGGGTTGTTATGGCTCTTTTCTCGTACACCAGGTCGCTCTCCAGAAGCAGGAAATCCTCGTCTTCGCCTATCAGCGACCGGCAGTTGTACAAGGTATACATACTGTTGGTCTCGGCATAGCGAGGGCTGAAGCAGCACTCTATCTGCGGAAACTGGCGGGCTAACTCCTCGTAGGCCTCGTGCTGGTAGCCCGTGCCGATGACGATGCGCTTGATGCCACAGTCGACGAGTGTCTCGACGGAGCGCACGACCATCGCCTTACCGCCCACCTCGATGAATCCTTTGGGACGGGCCTCGGTCATGCTGCCAAAGCGGGTGCCCAGGCCCGCAGCCATGATAACAGCGGTTGTCGTCATACGCCCAGTTCCTCCATGAAAGCTTCTTTGTTCTCAACAGGTGTTGTCGTGGGGCGTCCCAGGTCGTCGCGTGAGTCGATTCTCACGCGCAGTTCTGTCAGGGCGGGCCCTTCCACGTGCTCCAGTTGCTGCAGGGCCTGTATCATCTCCTCTTGCGTAGCAGCACGCTGGGCAAACAGGTAGCCGCTGGCCTTGGCTATGCCGACGGCATCAATCTCGTAGCCGATGGTGGGCTGGCCGCCCACGCTTTCGTGTGCGTTATTGTTGAAGAGTATGTGGTAGAAGTTGCGGGGCTTCATCGATGCCACGATGCCCAGCGCCCCCGTGTGCATGATGAACGCGCCGTCGCCGTCGAAGCAGAACACCCGCCGCTGCGGCTTTTCCAGTGCGATGCCCAGTGCGATGCTGCTGCTGTGGCCCATGGAACCCACGGTCAGGAAATCGTGGCCATGGCCCTGCTGCCTGGCCTCGCGGTATTCGAAGAGTTCGCGCGACAGTTTCCCCGTTGTCGACACGATGATGTCGTCGGCCCGCAGGTGGTCCACCACCAACTTCATGGCCTGTTCGCGACTGAGCTCGTAGTCGTTCTTGCTGGCATTTTTCAGCTTGTAGCTGCCGAAGGTGCCCTTCCTCACGACGATGGCGACGGGCGACTTGCGGTTGACGGCCAGTGCCACCTGTGGCCCTATCTGACCGACGTCTTCTAATATTATATAAGGTATCTGCATGGCGTCGAGCAGGGCCAGCGTCACCTCGCCCTGCTTCGCGTGCTGAGGCTCGTCGTGGACGCCCGGCTCCCCGCGCCAGCCTATCATCAGCACCATCGGGATGCTGTAGACCTTCTCGTCGGCCAGCGACAGCAGGGGGTTCACCGTGTTGCCCAGTCCGGAGTTCTGCATGTAAACCAGTGCGGGCTTGCCCGTGGCCAGGTAGTGGCCGGCGGCTATGCCCACGGCGTTGCCCTCGTTGGCGGCTATGATGTGCCTCTCGCGGGGCGTTGTGTCGGTAATGTAGGCACAGATGTTTTTCAGCAGCGAGTCGGGCACGCCCGTGAACATGTCGATGCCGCTGCCTACCAGTGCCTCATAGGTTTCTTTAACGTCTATCATTTCGTTCCAGGTATAAGTTCAAGAATTTGCTTGATGGGCATGCACAGGTCGTTGGCGTCGTACGACCGGTGGTTCTCAAGAATGCTGGTGGCCACTTTTACCATTGCCGGGTAGGCGGCGCGCAGCATGTGGTTGGCATAGATGACCACCTTGATGCCCCATTCGGCCAGCTCCTCCTCGCGCAGGTGGTTGTAGGTGGTGGGAACCGCCACGATGGGTACGAAGGGGTGTAGCGTCTTGAAGCGCTGACAGAACTCGCGAATGTCCTGCCCCGTCTTCTCCTTTGAGTGGATCATGATGCCGTCGGCTCCGCCTTGCTCCACGTATGCGCAGCAGCGCTCGAGGGCATCGTCGACGGGCTTGCCTGCTATCAGACTCTCGCAGCGGGCAATAATCATGAAGTCCTTCGTCACCTGGGCATTCTTGCCCGCCCGTATCTTCTCGCAGAAGTTCTCGATGCTGTCCTGCGTCTGTATGGCATCGGTGCCGAAGAGTGAGTTCTTCTTCAGGCCGGTCTTGTCCTCGATGATGACGGCCGAGATGCCGTTGCGCTCCAAGGTACGGACGGTGAAGATGAAGTGCTCCAGCTTGCCGCCAGTGTCGCCGTCGTAGATGATGGGCTTGGTCGTACACTCCAGCACGTTCGTCAGGTCCTGCATGCGGGTGGTCAGGTCGACGGCCTCGATGTCGGGCTTGCCCTTCGACGTCGAGTCGGTCAGCGAGCTGCTCCACATACCGTCGAAACTCTCGGTGAACAGTCCGTTCTTGACCTCCAGGTTTTCGCAGATAAGCCCCGACAGTCCGTCGTGAACCTCGAGGATGCGCACCATGGGCTTGGCGGCTATCAGCCGTCTGAGCGACTTCAGTCGTATGTCGGGCGTGGTTCCTATCTTCTTGATCTCCTTGTCGAGCGACGACGACTCGATGCCCTTCGTGTAGGGAATCTCTATCACCTCGCCGCCCCATTCCCGCATCACGTTGATGGCCTCAGAGCGTAGTTCCTGGTCGGGGCCCTGCTGCCAGTCGTCGCCGTGAATCATGTAGTCGGGCTTCAGCTTGCGCAGGTTTTCGGCATAGCTCCATTCGTCCTGTGGCACTACCTGGCTCACACCCTTGATGCTCTCGACCACGTTCTTTCGCTGTTCGTAGGTCAGGTAGGGCAGTCGCTTATACTGCGCTATGGCCTTGTCGGTGAACAGTCCGATGATGAGCTGTCCGTGCTTGGCTCCCTCGTTGATGATGTTGATAAGTCCTGGGTGCATGATGTCGGCAATCATGCCTAAGTAAACGGTCTTTTCCATATTATCATACTTTTTGGCTACAAAGGTACGAATAATTTGCGAATAAGTTGGCGTTTGAAAGATTTTTTTCAAAACTTCCAGCGTAGTTGCAGGTCGAGGTCGGTCTGCATTGGGCTGTCAATCTGCTGGAGACCGGTGCCGATGGTGCTGCGGTCGAAGTAGCGGGTGAGGCCGAGCTTGGCGGTCAGCGTCAGCCGGCTGACGGGCGCCGACTGTACCATCAGCATCAGGCGCATGCCTTCGCCATAGTAGGCGGGAAAGGAGAAGGCGTAGAGCGGACTGCGCTCGTAGACATACAGCCGGCTGGCGTAGCCCGTAGTGTTGAAGTAGCCGCAGCCGGCACTTGCCTTCAGCTTGTGCCACTGTCTGCCTACCGTCTCGCTCAGCATGTAGCCCCAGTCGTCGCCCGTGCTGACGGCATCAGCCTGTGTGGTGGCGGTGAGTCGTGCGCTGCCTTGTGTCAGGCTCAGTCGTCCGCGGTGCTCGGTATAGTCGGTCAGAGCCGTCTTCGTCTCGTTGTCGCGCTGCCGCAGGTGCAGGCGGTAGCGGCCTGTCAGAGTCCATGTGCCCCTGCTATAGGTGGCTGAGAGCAGGTTGTCCCAGGCGTGGGAGGCCTGCGACACCTGATAGCGTGCCCAGGCAAAGTAGGCATAGTCGGTGTAGGCCTGCAGTTGCAGGTCGGGTCGCGGCTTCCATGTGGCACCGAGGTAAATGGCACTCTCGTTCTGTACGTGCCCACCTTCGGTCATCGTGCGGGCGTAGAGGGCGGTGTAGCGGTAGCTGAAGAAGCGCTGCAGCAGCATGACGGTCATTCCGTCGGCAGCTTGCAGGCTGAGGCTGTTGATGGTGGCCAGTGCCCCGTCGCGGTTGACGGCTGTCTCGCCGTTCAGTGCGAATCGTGGGTGTAGGTAGCCATAGTCGGCACTGACGTTCACGAAGTTGCTGCCCTGCGCATTGTAGCGGCGGTAGAGGGTTTTTGTATTGGGACAGAGCTGGCGGTCCAGGTGGGTATAGAGGACGGTGGCACCGGCGTGCAGTCCGCCCTGCCGATAGCCGATGTGCGTGCCGGCGTCGGTGGCGTGGCTGTTGTTCTTCTTCTCCATCTCGGTGGGCGTACGGTGGTAGCCGCCGGTGACGATGGTACTTATGGTGCCGTCGTCGTTGAGCGTGGCGTCGAGGGGCCGATAGGAGAGGAAGGCCGTAAGTCGCCACTGTGCCGACAGGCTGACGGTAGCGGCTGCTCCCTCGAAGAATCCTGACTGCGAGCGCGACGAATGGGGCCGGACGGTGTTGGTGTTGCGCCCCAGCTGCTGCAGCATGGCCAGCTTGCCCAGTCCGAAGCTGTTGTTGAGGACGAGTCCCATTCCTGTCGAGAGCTTGTACTTGCCGACGACGGCGTTGTCGATGCGCCCCAGTTTCCTGATCTGCAAGTAGTACGAGTAGAAATCATAGCCAGCCTTGTTCTTGTCGGCGAAGAAAGGCTCGCCGGCATCCTGCGACCCTACGAAGCCCGCTTTCACATAGTCGCCGTAACTCATGTTATAGCGCAGCCAGTGGCGGTACGGGTAGCCGATATATCCGTTCTCATCGCCTTTACGCTGATAGAAAGGTACGCGAACGTTGGCCATCGTCTCGTGGCGGCCGTATTTCAGAATATCGCTGAGCCGGGGGAAACCCGGCTCCACCCGTTCGTCTTCGACGAAGGTGAAGTAGCGCAGAAGCTCTGTCTGTGTAGGGTCGAGCGTCTTGATCATGCGCAGCTCGTTCATGGATTTCATCGGGCCGTAGCGGTATAGGTATTCCATGATGTCCTCTACCTGGCGCACCGAGAGGAAGGGCAGCGCCTCCAACTCCTCGCGGGTGGCCGTGTTGAGGTTCAGGGGTTGCTGCTCCAGTTCGCACAGCATGTCGTAGGTGTCCTCCCAGTCGGCTGCCTCCATGTCTTCGGCTGTCATCGTTTCGGCCAGCAACTCGTCCCACGGCCGCTCCGTCTGGCCGCTTGCCGTCAGCGTCAGCAATAGCAAGATAATGGCTGCGAATGCTCTCATTTTTTGTTCTTTTGGGCAAAATTACGAATTATTATTGAATAAAGCAAACACTCATTTGTTTTTTCAGCGTAAAATGTGTACCTTTGCAGTGTTTTTCGGACAAATAGTGAAAAGTGGACAATGCAAACGCGAAACTATAATAAATTGCAATGAAGAAACTCTTTTTCCTGATCTGTGGAATTGTCGTCATCGCTGGTTGCCGCAAGAGCAGCGTCGACACCTCCACCATCGCGCCGACCGATGATGTCAGTCAGTTTGTGATGCTGACAGATGCTGTGCCCGATGCCATCCTTGAAATCCGTTACTTCGGCACCTACAACTTTGTGGGCGACCGCATTGACGGCTACGAAGAACCTACGGCCCTGCTGACCAGACAGGCTGCCGACAGCCTGCGCGCCGTGAGTGACGATGTTGTCAAACTGGGCTATCGGCTGAAGATTTACGACGCCTATCGGCCGCAGAAGGCCGTCGACCACTTTGTGCGCTGGGCCGAGGACGTCCCCGATGTGCGCATGAAGACCTACTTCTACCCCGACCTCGACAAGAACGTGCTCTTCCCTCAGGAGTATATCTGCCTGAAGAGTGGCCATACGCGTGGCTCTACACTCGACCTGACACTCTTCGACATGACCACGGAGAAAGAGCTTGACATGGGCGGCACTTTCGACTGGTTCGGGCCTGAGAGTCACCCTGACTTCTGCGGCAATCCCGAGACGGGCGAATACACGGGTGACAACAGCAAGAGTCCCGCTAACCGCAGCATCACGGCCGAGCAGTTTGCCAACCGCATGATTCTGCGCCAGGCAATGCTCCGTCATGGCTTCAAGCCCTTAAGCACCGAGTGGTGGCACTTTACGCTGAGCGACGAGCCCTTCCCTGATACATATTTCACCTTTCCCGTAAGAAAATTGACAAAGTGAGATGCGGCATATACTGACGATAATCATGGTGCTGGCGAGCGTGCTCTGTGCGTCGGCGCAGAAGGACACGACCGGCATCGGCGACCCCACCTTCGTGCCCACGGTGAAGGTGAGCAAGGTGGTGGTCGACGGCGACAGCATTCAGTATATGGAGATGTCGAACGTGTATGTGTACCCGAAGATGACGTTCAGCAGCAAGCGCCAGGAGGGCTCCTACATGCGTCTGGTGAAGAACGTGAAGAAGACGCTGCCGATAGCAAAGGAGGTGCGCCAGATTCTCATCGAGACGGCGGAGTACTTAGAGATGCTGCCTGACGAGAAGGCGAAGCAGGAGCACATGAAGCGGGTGGAGCAGAGCATCGTGAAGGAGTATAAGCCGAAGATGAAGAAGCTGACTTACTCGCAGGGTAAGCTGCTGATCAAGCTGATTAACCGTGAGTGCAACTCGACGAGCTACGAGGCCATCCAGGCGTTTCTGGGGCCGATACGCGCGGGCTTCTGGCAGGCGTTTGCCTGGGCCTTCGGTGCGAGCCTGAAGAAGGAGTACGACCCTGAGGGCACGGACCGTCTGACTGAGCGCGTGGTGCTGATGGTGGAGGCGGGGCAGCTGTAGAAAGGTAAAAAATTAAAAAGGTAAAAGGGTAAAAAAGTTATAGAGATGGTTGAGGTTATTAATTTTTCGGAGCAGAGGTCGGTGATGAACCAGTTCATGGCCGAGCTGCGCGACAGGAAGTATCAGCAGAACAGGCTGCTGTTTCGTAACAACATTGAGCGCATCGGCCAGATGATGGCCTTTGAGCTGTCGAAGACGCTGGAGTACAAGGCGAAGACGGTGACCACTCCGCTGGGTACGCTGGACATCCCGCTGCCGCACGACGAGCTGGTGATAGCCACGGTGCTGCGGGCGGGACTGCCGTTCCACGAGGGTTTCCTGAAGGTGTTCGACCATGCTGAGAACGGCTTTGTGTCGGCCTACCGTATGTATACCAACCGCGAGCATACGGAGGTGGGCGTGCATACGGAGTACATGGCATCGCCGAGCGTGAAGAACAAGACGCTGGTGATTACAGACCCGATGCTGGCTACGGGCGGCTCAATGGCAGCGAGCATCGAGGCGCTGATGAAGACGGGACGCCCAAGGAAGGTGCACGTGTGCTGCGTGATTGCCACACCCGAGGGCATCGAGGTGGTGCGCGAGGCGCTGCCCGACGGCTCGACCATCTGGTGTGCGGCCATCGACCCGGGCATGAACGAGCACAAGTATATTGTGCCGGGCTTTGGCGACTGCGGCGACCTGTGCTACGGGGAGAAACTGTAGAGAGGAGCCGTTCTGTTCCAAATCGATTATTATCCGTCAATCCGTCACCTTCGTCCTATCTGCCTCATGCTGAGTGTGTTACGTGGTAACGGATAAAGGTGACGGGTGACGGATGGCTACATGCTCCACTGCAATGATTCACGGGCGGTGAACAATGATTCACCGCCCGTGAACATTTGGCGCAGAGGCATGGCGCAGGGGAATGCGCCGTGCATCCGTCATCCGTCACCCTTATCCGTCACCACGTATCTGCTTGATTGTCTGTTGTTTACATGGCTGTGACGGATGTGACGGATTTAAAATTATGATATTTGTGGGATTGACGGCAGACTTGGGGTTCTTTCGAGCCTGATGACCGATTGGGGGTTATTGGGCGGTGGCGAAGCGGTATTCCAGGAGTTTGTTCTGGAGGTCGGCGAAGGCGTCGGTATGGCGGTCGCGGGCCTGCTGGTAGAGAAGCTGCGCCTCGAGCAGGTCGGCCATGCGCGACGTGCCCGCCTGGTAGTAGTTGCGGTTGAGCCGGAGGTTCTCTTCAGCCTGCTCAATGCTGCGCTGGGCGAGCTGTAGCTGCTCGTTGGCCTCGACCACATCATTATAGGTTTTCTGCATGCGTATGTTGAGCAGCTGGGCGTTGTCGGCCAGTTGCTCTTCAGCCTGCTGCAGCTCAATCTTGCGGCGCTTGACGGCGTGGGAACCGCCCCACCAGTCGGAGATGGGCACGCTGACGGTGGCGAAGAGCATGCCGAAGGTGCGGTCGCGGTCGAGGAGGTTGTGGTAGGTGTAGCCAGCACCGACGGCGACCGAGGGCAGGTTCTGGCCTACGGCGAGCTTCTTCTGGAGGGTTGCTGCCTCGACCTGCTTCTCCAGGAGGCGGTATTCGGGGAGAAGACTCACCCCCGAGCCCTCCCTTGAGAGGGAGGGGAGTTGTTTTCCTTGGTTGTTTATGTCGGACGCTGCGAGAGCAAAGGTGGTGTCGCGCAGGCCGCAGTACTGGGCGATGAGGAGGTGGAGTAGGGTGACGCCGTTGTTCAGCTTGAGGCGCTGCGAGGCGATGTCGTTCTGGCGAAGCTGTACCTGGAGGAGGTCGTTGCGCAGGGCGACACCGGCACGGACGGCCACGTCGACGTCTTTGTGGATGTCGGCAAGGAGCGTGTCGACGGCATCGAGCGTGCGCCGCTTCTCATTGAGGGTGACGAGCTGCCAGTAGTACTGCTCGACGTTGCGCTCTACCTCCTGCTGCGAGAGCTGGAGCTGCAGTCGGCTGACATCCTCGCCGACACGGGCGAGGCGGTTACCGTTGACTATCTGTCCGCCGGCGAAGACGGGCTGCACGGCCATGATGGAGCCCACCGTGCCGTTCTTCATCATGGAGATGGTGACGGGATTGGCGAGGGCGACGAGGGCCTCGGGCGGGAACAGCTGCGACAGGGCGGGCGCCAGCGACGAGGGGACAATCTCGGAGGGGTTGACGGTGGTCTCGGCCATGCCGCGGTTGGCATTGAACGTGAAGCCCGTGGCGCTGACGTTGGGGAAGAACTTGGTGAAGGCCTCGCGGCGCTGCTGGCTGGCGGCGTCGACTGAGAGTCGGGCGTTGCTGACGGCGGCGTTATGGGCGAGGGCCGAGTCCTTGAGCTGGGCCAGGGTGTAGCCGGGCTGGGCTGCAACGGTGTTGCAGCATAGGTGACAGAGCAGGGAGAGGAGGTAGAGGAGGGGCTTTTTCATTTCTTACTTTTTTTCAGGCTGACTTTCCAGTAGATGACGGGGAGCATGGTGACGACAAGGATGAGGGAGCCGATGCCGCCGGCGAAGATGGTGACACCGACAGGCATCCAGAACGACGACTGCGCAATAATCATCGGGACCACACCGACGGCGGTGGTGGCGGTGGTAAGGAAGATGGGCACCATGCGGCGCTTGCCGGCCTCGTAGGCGGCCTCGCGGACGGTTAGCCCCGTCTCCTCCTGCCCGTCCTCCGAGGCGGCAGGGGTCTTGAGCAGGCTGTTGGCATGCTCGAAGATAAGGATCTCGTTGCGCATGATCATTCCCATGAGGGTGATGACGCCCATGATGGAGGTGAGGCCGAGCGTGCGGTTCATCAGGCCGAGGCCGACGAGCACGCCGGGTATCATCAGGCCGAGGGCGACGATGCAGACGGTGGTGATGCCGAACTTCTTGAAGTTGAACAGCAGGAAGAAGAAAATGATGACCATGGCGATGGCCACGCCGCCGAAGATCTGGGGTATGGCTTCGCCGTTATACTCGATTTCGCCGCCTACCTCGGAGCGCACGTCGTCGGGAATCTGCATCTCGTGCTCCATGATGTCGGCAATGCGCGACTCGATGGGTGCGGCATAGACGCCGTAGGCAAACTGCGCCGTCACGGTGATGCAGCGCTCGCCGCCGCGGTGCATGATGCGGCTCTCGCTCCACTTGGGGCTGACCTTGGCTATGGAGCGCAGCGGAACGGTGCTGTTGGTGCCGCCGGCGCCCGCCGAGAGCACGGCCATCGGTGTGGCAATGCCGAGGTTCTCGATGTCGGAGAAGGTCATGTCGGCATCGTCCTTGACGACGATGGGCAGTTCGTAGTCGTCCTCATAGACCTGGCCTACGCGCAGGTCGTTGGTAGTAGCGCTCAGGGCGAGGGCCGCGGTGGTGCGCGATATGCCCAGCTGCGCGGAGGCCACGGGGTCGAGCTCGACGTTGATGAGCGGGTAGGGCTGCAGGAAGTCGGTGTGTACCCACTCGAGCTCGGGCATCTCGCGCATGCGCAGCATCAGCCGTTCGGCAGCCTCGTGGAGCGAGTCGAGGTCTTCGCCATAGAAGCGGTACTCCAGCTCGGGCACCTCGAGGTAGTCAAGGCGCTTGAAGCGGATGTAGGCCTGGGGGAAGGCCTCGCTCCAGCGGGGCTGGTACTTGGCCAGCAGGTCGAGGGTGGCCTGGTGCGACGTGGTGTTGACGATGAACTGCGCGTAGTTGCGGCCGGCCATCTGCGGGGCGTAGCAGACCATGAAGCGCGGCGACGAGCAGCCCACGAAGCTGGTGATGCACTTGACGTTGTCGTCCTGCTGCAGCACGTGGCGCAGGGAGTCGGCAATGACGCGCGTCTCGGCGATGCCCTTGCCCTCGGGCATGAATATCTCGACGGCAAACTGGTCGCGGTCGGCAAAGGGGAACTGCCGGATTTTCAGCGCGGGCACGATGAGGCACGAGAGCAGGATGATGCCGACGCCGCCCCAGATGGTGAGCCACGGATGGCGGAAGGTGAAGTCGAGCACCTTGTCGTAGGTGGTCTGCACCCAGCGGGTGATTGCCCCGCCCCCGCTGCCTCCCTGCTTGGCGACGGGCGTCTTGATGATCAGCACCTCGAGGAAGGGGATGACGGTGACGGCGAGGAAGAGCGACACCATGAGGTTGATGGTGATGGTGACGGGGAAGTCCCTCAGGGCATCGTTGAAGGCGCCCTTCAGTGTGAGCAGCAGCGGGTAGAAGATGACGCAGATGCAGAGTGTGGCGAGCATCATCGGCATGAAATACTGCTTGGCCGAGGCGATGGCGGCCTCCTTGGGGGCGCAGCCCTTGCCGACATACTCCAGATAGCCGTCGATGACGACGATGGCATTGTCGACGACCATGCCGAGCACCACGATGAGGGCGGCGAGGGTGACGATGTTGAGCTCGATGCCCATCATATACATGATAGCCACCGAGACGAAGGTGCTCAGCGGAATGGTGATGGCAGCCACGATGGCCGAGCGCAGGGGGAAGAGCACCATCATGACCAGGACGATGATGGCCATCGAGACGAGCAGGTCGCGCAGGAAGTCGCGGACGCTCGCACCCACGACCTTCGGCTGGTCGGCAATGCGGGTGATGGTGACGTCGTCGGGCAGCTCGTCGGCCGAGAAGCGGCTGAGCACGCGCTCGACCTCATCGCCATACTGTACGATGTTGTTGCCGGGCGTCATCTCAAGCGAGAGCAGCATGCAGGGGTGGCCGTCCTGCTCGATGTAGCTTTCAACGCTGTCGTACTCGCGCACGACGCGGGCCACATCCCTGACGCGGGCTACCTTGCCGCTGACGGGGTCGCTGAAGATAATCTGGTTGGCTATCTCCTCTTCGGTGTTGTTGGTGGCCTCGATATGAATAGGTATCTGCTGGTCGTCGTCGCTGATGCTGCCGCTGAGGGTGGTGATGCCCTGCGACTGCAGGTGGCTGAAGAGCATCTGCTGGCCGATGCCGTAGGCCTGGAGGCGCTGGCGGTCGACATAGAGCGAGATCTGCTCCTTCTGCTCGCCGTAGGTACGGACATTGGCCACGGAGGGTATGCGGCGCAGGCGGTCGGAGAGTTGGTCGGTGTATTTCTGAAGCTCGCGATAGCTGCGCTGCGGGCTCTCGATGGCAATGAGCAGGGCCGACGTGTTGCCGAAGTCGTCGTTGGCAAAAAGGGCGACGACGCCCGAGGGCAGCGACGACTTGAAGAGGTTGAGGCCGTGCTTGATCTTCGACCAGACTTCGTCCTTGTTGTTGACCTCGTCGTTAAGGCGCACCATGACGATGCAGAGACCGTTCTGCGACGTGGTGCTGGTCTTGGCACGGCACACCTCGCCGAAGGTGAACAGGTAGCGCTCGAGGGGCTTGGCCACCTGGGTCTCCACCTCCTCGGTCGTGGCACCAGGGTAGGCGGCTATCACCACGCCCTGACGGATGGTGAATGCCGGGAATTCGTCCTTGGGCATGACGTACATGCCGTAGATGCCCAGTACGAACAGGATGCCGACGATGAGCAGCGATATTGAGTAATGCTCCAGCGGCCAGCGGAGCCAGTCCATCTTCTTCATTTGCGATTTGTTTTTTCGATGTTTCGATGTTTCGATGTTTCGATGCTTCGACGCTTCGACGCCCCTTAAAAGGCGACGCGGGTGCCTTCGCTCAGCTTCTGGTAGCCCTCGGTGATGACGCGCTGGCCGATGTCGATGCCTTCGGTCACGGTGACGTGGTTACCCTGTACGTGGCCTATCTTGACCGGCGTGCGGTGGGCGGTGCTGTCCTTGTCGACGGTCCAGACGAAGAGCGTGCCGTCGGACTTCTTCTGGATTGACGTCACGGGCAGCGAGCGACCGCTGATGGCCTGCGAACCGCTGGTGAGGAATCTGACGCTGGCCACCATGCCGGGCAGCAGGCGGCGCTCGACATTGGCCACGCGTATACGTACATCGTAGGTATGCGTGAGGGCGTCGGCCTGCACACCTTTCTCTATATGGCCGCCCTGATAGCTGCGGTCGATGGCCTCGACCTTGACGGTGGTCATGGTGCTGGGCGTGATGGCGCCAATCTCGGCCTCGGGGATGGCCACCTTAACCTTCACCGTCGAGATGTCGAGAATGCTCACCACGGCCTGCGAAGGCATGGCAGTCTCGCCGGCACCCACCATCTTGCGGCCGATGATGCCGCCGACGGGGGCCACGAGGCGACAGTCGGCAAGGTTCTTCTTGGCCACCTCGAGCTGTGAGCGGGCCTGAGCCACCTTGCTCTGAATCTCGACCCACTGCACCTCGGGCAGCGAGCCATTGTCGTGGAGCATCTGGTAGCGCTGCAGGGCGTCGTTGGCCTGTGCCATCTGGGCCTCGGCGCCGCTGAGCACGTTGCGGGCCTGCGTGGCGTCCATCTCGGCGAGGAGCTGGCCGCGGCTGACGGCCTGTCCCTCGTTGACATACACACGCTTGACCACGCCCATGCTGGTGAAGCTGACGGCCGTGCCGGCGTTCTCCTCGACAATGCCCACATAAGTGTGGCTATCGTCGACCAGACCGGGACTCACCAAGAGCGTCTTTACGCGCGTGGGGGCTTTCTGTCCAATAGTTTTCTTCTCGCTGCAGCCGGTGGTCAGGAGCCAGCATCCGACTGCCAGAATGATTGCGTATCTCATGTGTTTCTTGGTTTTTGGTTGCAAAGGTAATAAGAAAAACGGAAAACGGTTGCCAATCGTTTGACTTTTTTTCGATTGGCAACCGTTAATACTCTGTTTTGGGGATGTTTTATATCAAGTGCATCGTACCCATGAGGTAGACAAGACCGAAGCCAAGCACCATCGATATGATGCCCATGATGATGCCTATCTTCGACATCTCGCTCTGCTTGACGAAACCCGTAGCGAAGGCCAGGGCGTTAGGCGGTGTCGAGATGGGCAGGATCATAGCCGACGAGGCGGCGATGGCCACGCCGATGAGCACGGTTCCCGTGCCGCCGATGGGGGCAAGCTTGTCGCCCATGGCTGAGCAAACAATGGCCAGGATGGGCATCAGCAGGGCTGCCGTGGCCGAGTTGCTGATGAAGTTCGACAGGGCGTAGCATATGGCACCGCCGAGCAGCAGGATGAGCAACGGCGAGAACTCGGCGAAAGGAATGCTCTCGACGGCATTCTCGGCCAGTCCCGACTTGTTGAGACCGTAACCGAGGGCGAAGCCGCCGGCCACCATCCAGATGACACTCCAGTTAATCTGCTCGAGGTCGCGCTTGTTGATGACTCCCGTCAGGGCGAAGACGCAGAACGGGATGAGCGCCACGGTATTGGCATTGATGCCGGTGAAGCGGTCGGACAGCCAGAGTAGGATGGTGACGATGAACGTGATGACCACCACCGTTGAGTGGAAGCCCTTCTCCATGCCGCCGTCAATCTTCAGCTCAACGGTCTTCTGCGTGAAGGGGAAGAACTTCAGCAGCAGGCGCCAGCTGATGAACAGCAGCAAGACGACGAGCGGGAACATGAACATCATCCACTGGCCGAAGCCGAGGCCGAGGTTCAAACCCTCAGGGTCGTTCAGATACTTCAGGGCGATGTTGTTCGGGGGTGTACCGATGGGCGTGCCCATGCCACCGAGGTTGGCAGCCACGGGAATCGACATGGCCAGGGCAATGCGGCCCTTGCCCTCGGGGGGCAACTGGCGGAACACCGGCGTTAGGAACGTCAGCATCATGGCGGCAGTAGCCGTGTTCGACACGAACATCGAGAACAGGCCTGTCACGAGCAGGAAACCCAGCAGCACCATCTCGCTGCGCGTGCCAAAGGGCTTCAGCAGCACCTTGGCCAGCTGGGCGTCGAGACCTGTCTTCGTAGCGGCAATGGCCAGCACGAAACCGCCGATGAACAGCATGATGACAGGGTCGGCAAACGATCCCATCACACCTTTATAAGATAATAGTGCGCCTACTTCCTCCTCGTTGACCATCGGCGCTATGCCGCTGTCGGAACAGAAGAGCAGCATCAGCACGATGATGGCCACCGACGTGGCCCACGACGAGACAATCTCGAGAATCCACATCAGCGTGGCAAAGGCAAAGATGGCGATGATGCGCTGCTGGATGACGGTCAGGTTCTGGATGCCGAACCACTCGCCGGGCATGTTCCAGAGCAGCAGCGTGACCAGGGCTACAATCAGAATCTTGATGGCACGCTTCGTGCCATCGGCAGGTTGATACTTCCGCTGGTAACGCATCTTGTGGTAGGCGTCGACCAAGTGGAATCCTTCGTAAATATGAAACATATCTTCTTAATTTTTAATGATTTCTCGGTAAGCGGCCGCAAAGGTACGAAGTTTTTGCGAGATGCCGTCCGTCTTCCAGCTTTTTTTGGTTTTTGCTGTCTGCTAAAAGGCGAATTATGGCGCCATAGCCACCCCTCAGCGGCGAGGTTGCCAAGTGGAGTTGGCAATTTTACGGAGAAATGTTACCGTTCAAACTGATTCGCACGAAGTAAACTGGAACAAGAATAATAGCGACTACGAATTTCACCATCCTTTGCGACAAATTTTAAAGGTGTTTTCCCCCTTTGTCGCAATATGAGGGTAGTGTCGCAAGAACTTGGAGCGAAAAACAGGAAAAAACTTGGAAAGGGGTGTTTTTCCGCCGTATCTTTGCATCGTCAATCAGACAAAAAGCAAAAATAAACATAGTATTAACAGTTTATAAAATTAAAGGTTATGACAACGATGAAGAATTTGGTCAAGACGATGTTCATGAACATCCTGACCGCAGGTATTTTCACTTTCGTTTTCACAGCTTGCAGTGACGAAATTGACAACATGAGTGACAACCAGCCCGTCCCCGAGGGTGCCGACACAGCTTTGCTCGAGGCTTACGGTCTCACCTTTAAGAACTTTGACAACGCCGACGACGTGATCATCCTCGACGCTGACACCACCCAGTTGAGCATCAGCAAGGCATACGCCGAGAAGATGCATATCACTTCGTTCGTGAACCACCCGATGGGCATCTGGCACCGTGAGCAGAACCTGCCCTACATCCGCAAGGCTACTGCCGAGAAGATTGTCGGCGACCGCTTCATCGTCGATGTGGTGCCCGCCACCATCGCCGAGATCATGGGCGACAAGAAGGTGCAACTCCAGACCGACATCTACGTGAATCAGGACGCTGGAAGCGTGATGACCCGTGCCGCAGGCACCAACATGCCCGAGTATGCCGCCAAGTATATGGACGACGATGAGGTGCTGCACCCCGCCTACGTCCATCTGACCGACCCCTACGGCTACGATACCGATTTCAGTACGGAGGATGACGAGCCTTCAGAGGCACAGACACGCGCTGCCGCATCAGGCGAGTACGAATATATAACTGCTGAGGATATTGTCGGCAACCAGACCCGCTGGGGCTGCCACAACCGCATCATCGCCTTCGAGAAGGAAGTTGAGAAGAAGCTTAACCTCGCCGTTGGCAAGGGCAGCAAGGACAGTGTTTACGCCGCTTTCAAGGGCAAGATTGAGTTCGGCATCAACTATTTCATCACCATCGACGGTGGCGTGAAGTGGGACTGGATCATCCCTAATCCCTACCTGAAGAAGTTTGAGGCTGGTGTGGACGGCAACTTCGGTTTCGAGGCAGGCGTTACCCTGGGCTTCACCAAGGAGTGGGAACTCGACAAGGACAAGTGGACCAAGGAGCTCATCAAGTTCAAGGGCTATACCTTCACCTTCTGGATCGGCCCGGTTCCCATTGCCATCGTCACTGACCCGCATCTCGACATCGCCGTGGACGGCAAGGTAAGTGGTTCGGTTGAAACAACCCTCAAGTATGAGTACGCCAATTCGTTCAAGGCCGGTTTCGGCTGGGCCGACGGCAAGGGTTTCTACCCCCTCACGTCCTTCAAGGAGGAAGCCAACGACCTGACCTACGAGCCCCCTCATTTCGAGCTGAAGGCAGAAGCTGGCATCGGACTCTACCTGGTATGCGACCTGAAGATCTACGGCCTGGCCGGACCGAAGTTCGGTGTTGGACCACGCCTCGGAGCTGAAATCGAAGGCAACTTCTCGCCCGCCGAAGAGAAAGTCACCGCAAAGGGTAAGATAGCCCTCACACTGAATGCCGTCATCGGTGCCAAGCTCGAAGTCTTAGGATACAAACTGGCTGACACGCAGCTGACCTTCAACCTTCTTCCCGACAAGGAATGGGTACTCTGGGCATTCAACTTCGACCTGAAGGATGCACTCCACAAGAGCCCCAAGCAGACCAAGGAAGAGCAGCAGAAGAGCATGTACCAGGAGAGCCTGAAGCTGATGTTCGACGACGCTGAGCGCTTCGAGAGTTACGAGCGGCTGGTAACGATGCTGATGGACATGAACAATTGGGATCGCCAGCAGGCCGAGGAGGACATCTACAAGATGATGCTGAGATACGTGCCCGACATGGAGTCGGTGAAGGATGCGAAGACCCTGAAGGGCTACATCACCAACGGCCTTGGCGACTACGGCAAGAAAGTGGAGAAGGACTTCGATGCCTTCCTGATTGAGAAGAGCTGGAACGAGGTTTCCGAGGAGCTGATGCAGTGCCCCGCCTACATCGAGAACGCACGCCACTGGAGAAGCTACAGAATGGACATCAACATGGACTTCCTGCACAGGTATTTCGTCAGCGAGAACGGACGTGAGCCGACAAAGACCGCTGATGACCTCGCAACACTGGCCTACTACGTACTGACATACTCGAAGCTGGCCTACATCTACACCCCGGGTTACCGGTCGAAGTTCAACGGCGTACTGGAGAACCTGATAGAGTACGGTAAGACGCTCGGCAAGTACAACGACAAGCAGTTAGAGCTGGCAGCCTACGAGTCGATGTTGGAGATCAATATGAGATACCCCTCTCTCAACTACTCCAACCTTCGCTGGGAGCTTGACCATCCCGCCGTCGAGAAAATCGTCAAGGAGTACGAATGGCAGCTTGACAGAGTGAAGTATTAAAAGACTCCAGACCCCTCCCACCTCCCCTGTTTAGGGGAGGCTTTTTTTGTTTATTGCGACAAATTCGTAGGGGGTGAATTTGATTTGTCGCTTTATTGGCGCCGTGTCGCTACAAGTGGGAAAGGAAAATGCGGAGAAATTTGGGAACAGCCGGAAATCGAACTAACTTTGCATCCAGAAACAATTAAAAAAGACAAGCGTTATGAAAAAGATTATTTCTTATGCAGTGATGATGATGGCGGTTCTGACAACCGCTTGCAGCAACGACGATGATCCCATCGCAGAGTATATGCCTGAGAATGGTGAGGCCAGGACCGTGCTGGTGTATATGGCCGGCAAGAACGATCTCAACGCCATGGTTGTTTCCGACCTCAACGAGATGAAGCAGGGCTCCAGGTTCATAGGCAGCAACGACAACCTGCTGGTGTTCGTATGCCGGTATGAGGGCAACAACATGCCCTGGCTGGCCCGTGTCAAGAACGGCGAAGTGACCGACTCGCTGAGCCTGGCCGATATGGGCATCACCAGCATCGACGGTGAGAATCGCGCCTGCGACCCCGTCGTGATGGAGAGCGTCATGCACTATGCCTTCAGCCACTATCCCGCCACCGGCAACAACTACGGGCTGGTGCTCTGGGGACACGGCAGCGGCTGGCTGATGAAGGACGAGGTGAAGCCTCGGGCCAGCAGAGCCTTTGGCTCCGATTACGGCGTCAGCAAAAGCAGCACCAACGAGCGCTGGATAAACATCACCACGCTGGCTGAAATCCTGAACCGCATGCCCCATCTGAAGTTTATCATGGCCGACTGCTGCAACTTCATGTGCTTGGAGAACCTCTACGAGCTGGCTGGCAACTGCGACTACATCATCGGTTCGCCGGCTGAGATTCCCGGTCAGGGTGCTCCCTACGACCAGATTGTGCCCGACATGTTTGCCGACGGCCAATTCTACACCAGTATTATTGATAAGTACTATCAGAGTATGCACGGACTGCTCCCCCTGACAGCCGTCGTCACCAGCGAGATGGAGCACGTGGCACAGGCTACCCGCGAGGCCCTGCAGGCCGTGCAAAGCACCATTAGCGGCGACTATGCCGACATGACGGGTCTCATCCACTACTACTATACCGACAGCAGATCAGGCTTCAGTCCCGAGTACAACATCTTCTACGATGCCGGCGACTTCTTCCTGGCTCACGCACCACAGGATGTATATCAGCAGTGGAAGCAGGCCTTAGACAAGGCCGTTGTGGAGCACCGCACCGCCACCATCTGGAGTACCGACAAGCGGTGGAGCAAGAAGTACAGCGACTTCACGGTGACGGACGAGAAGATGCACGGTGTGTCGATGTTCGTCCCGCAGGACCCCACCAAGGGCAGCTACGGCAAGTGGAATGTGGATATCAGGCGAACGGCATGGTGGAAAGCCGTGAACTAAAAAATGGCTGGAAGTTTTGGACTTCCAGTTTTTTTGTTTATCTTTGTCGCCGAATAAATTAAGGTATGCAGAAATCCCTGTCGGCACGGCTCACCTACCGCATCATGGCGGTGGTTCTGGTAATGATGGTTGCCATTACCGGCGTGGTGTATTTCACCGTCAGGAAGTATATGCTCGACGAGGCCAAGGAACGCTATCTGGGCTTTCTGCTCGAGAATCATCAGGAGATACGTCGCAAGCTGTCGGATGTCCACGTGGCCGCAATAAACAATGTGCATGACATAGAGCGCGACATTGACAATCCCGACAGGATGTTCGACCACATGGAACGTATTGTCAGGCAGAACCTTCCGATAGTCTGCTGCGCCATATTGTTCCGGCAAGACTATTATCCCAGCAAGGGCAGGGTGTTCGTGCCTTGCGCCAGAAGGAACGCGGCAGACAGCGTTGTGGTGTCGAGGATTGACAGCACGTACAACAGCTACTTCTATAGTGAGTGGTTCCAGAATCAGTTGAAGGCAGACGAAAGCTGCTGGACAAAGCCCTACTTCGAGAGTCAGCTGTTCGCTGGCAACCAGGAACCGCGTCTGCTGACCACCTACACCGTTCCTATCCACGACCGTGACGGTCACCCGGTGGCTTTGCTTGCCGCCGACATGTCGTTGGAGTGGTTGAGAAACGAGCTCATGGAGGACATTCAGGAGATTAACAGTCAATACGAGAAAGGACTTCAACACCAGTCTTACTTCTTTATCGTTAATCGTGACGGCACCATCATCATACATCCTGACAAACAGCGCATGCTGACTCAGTTCGACAAGAATGTTGGCAAAGCGATGCTGGCTCACCGAGGTACCTGCGTGACGGAGGTTGACGGTGTGAAGTCAAGACTGTACTATCGTTCCTTCAAATATGTGAATTGGACGATGGTCATTGTGGCACCTGAAGACGTGATCCTGTCTAATGCCAAGATGCTGAACATCATCATCCTGGCGGTGATGATCATGGGGCTGCTGGCCATTTATCTGTTCTGTCGCCGCCAAATCAAGGAGATTGCCGACCCCTTTGCGGCAAAGAAGGCCGTCATGGAGCGTGAACTGAATATTGCCCACAACATCCAGATGGCCCTGCTGCCCCAATCATTCCCTGAGCATTCCGACCTTGACCTCTACGCCACGCAGACACCAGCCCGCGATGTGGGTGGTGACCTGTACGACTACTTCGTTCACGATGGTCGTCTCGTGTTCTGCATCGGTGATGTCAGTGGCAAGGGCGTACCTGCCGCCCTGCTGATGGCGGTGATGAGGTCGATGTTCCGCAGCGAAGCACGACGTGCCGAGAGTGCTGCCGATGTCGTGGAGACCATGAGTCGCAACCTCTGCGAGGAATATACCGGTGGCGAATTCGTCACGATGTTCGTGGGTGTCCTCGACCTCAGTTCGGGGCGTCTTGACTATTGCAATGCGGGCCATGAGCCGCCTCTCGTGTCGGGTCAGCCGATGGAGGTGAAGCGCAACCTGCCCGTGGGGGCACTCTCGGATTGGGTCTATGAGGGCGGGCTGACTCAGTTGAAGCCTGGCGACACGCTGTTTCTCTATACCGACGGACTCAGCGAGACCAAGAACAGCACTGGCGAGCTGTTGGGCAGAAAGCACGTACAGCAACTCGCCATCGAGCACGCTACCGACACGGCACGGCAGTTGGTGGAGCTGATGGAGGCTGAGGTCCACCGTCATGCAGGCGATGCCGAACAGAACGACGACATCACGATGCTGGCCATCAAGTGGCAGCCCAACCAGATGATGATGCGTGCCTCGATGGACGACATCTCGAGTATAGAACCCTTCATTTCCCTTGTAGCCAAACAGGCTGGGATGGAAGGAAGGGAAGCGAAACGCCTGCGACTGGCCGTAGAGGAGGCCGTCGCCAACATCATCAACCACGGACAGGCCACCGCCATCAGGCTACAGGCAAAGACGGGCGACGGCCAACTGGTGCTGACCATCGATGACGACGGTCAACCCTTCGACCCCACAGCCGACTCCGCCACCGACTTCTCCGTGCCTGCCGACCAGCGTCCCCCCGGAGGTCTGGGCATCATGATCCTCCACCAGATGACCGACGGCCTGGAATACCAACGCCACGACGGACACAATGTGTTGAAGATAATAAAATGTAAAAAAGTGAAAAGGTAAAAAGTAAAAGATAAGATTATGTTGAACATCACGATTAACGAACAGGCTGGAAGGCTCATCGCAGCCCTCGTCGGCGACCTCGACAATGCTGCCAGCAGTCAGGCAAAACGTGGTATCGAACCAGTGTTTGAACGTAAAGACTGCGATGTGGTCATTGACTGTACACAGCTGAATTACATCTCCAGTAGCGGTCTGCGCATTGTTCTCGACGTTTTCAAGCACACGCGCAGCAACGGACACAAGGTCATCCTGAAAAACCTGTCGGAGGATGTGAAGGAAGTCTTCGAACTCAGCGGATTCCTCCAGCTCTTCATTGTTGAATAATCACACATACTGCTATGACCGACGAAGAAATCAAGAAACTGCAAGACGAAGTCACCTACCTGCGTGGCGAAGTCAACCGACTGAAGGACGAAATGGTGCGCCTGGTAAGCCGCAACCTCGACTTGTCGGAACAGCTCGAGTGCAATATCGAATTGTTTCGCCGGACGGCAGTGGCGCGCGAAATCATGGAGGGCAACCTGGAGCGGCAGCGCAATGCCGACCTGCAGGACGACGGTCAGCTGATGGCGCTCATTGAGATGCGTATCGAGAAAGACCGCCCACATCTGCGCCCTGACTTCTGCGCGGCCGACTTGGCCGAGATGCTCGGCGTCAGCCAGAACCGCCTGGCACAGCTCTTCCGTCACCAGACCATCCACCGCACGCCTGATGCCTATATCGACAACCTGCGCGTGCTGGCTGCCCTGCGACTGCTCCGTGAGAAGCCCAACTACACCATCGCCGTCGTGGCCGAGGAGGCGGGCTTCTCAAACGTGCGCACTCTCCAGCGCCGCATTCAGGAGGCCATCGGCATGAGTCCCGTTGACTACCGCCTCATGCTGACCCGCGACCTGTAGTAATTAAAAAATCCCCGCCGGCCAGGCGGGGATTTTACTTATTTCACTTCCCAGATGTCGTTGGTCTCTAACAGCTCAGCGAAGTTGTGATACTTCTTCTGGGCTGAGACCTCAGCAATCTGAGCGTAGACAGCGTCGTTGTAGGTGGGAGCCTCCACGTCGCGGATGACGCCAAGGGCGATGGGGAAACCATCCTCGGGAGTCATCAGGGCCAGCTTCAGCTGCAGGGTGTTGTCCTGACAGTGGGCGTCGTGGGTGAGCACGTCGTCGAGCGTGTAGCCGTCCTTGCCAATCTCGACAACCTTCAGGCCGAAGCCCTGCTGCACCAGTCCATACTCGTTGTTCTCGCCGAAGACGAGCTTCTCGCCGTGGCGCACGTAAATGGCGTTCTTCTTGCGGCCCTCGTTGTTGTAGACCAGGTCGTGGCAGTGGTCGTTGAAGATGACGCAGTTCTGCAGCACCTCGGTCACCGAAGCGCCCTTGTGCTCGTAGGCTGCCTTCAGCACCTCAACGGTGCCCTTGGCGTCGGTAGCCACGCAGCGGGCGAAGAAGTGGCCGCGGGCACCGAAGCACAGCTCGGCGGGACGGAACGGGTCCTCGACAGTTCCGTAGGGACTCGACTTCGAGACGAAGCCACGGGGCGACGTCGGCGAATACTGGCCCTTGGTCAGACCGTAGATGCGGTTGTTCAACAGAATCATGTTCAGGTCGATGTTACGGCGGTTGGCATGGATGAAGTGGTTACCGCCGATGGCCAGTCCGTCGCCGTCGCCCGACACCTGCCAGACGGTCAGGTCGGGGTTAGCCACCTTGGCGCCGGTGGCGATGGCGGCGGCACGTCCGTGGATGGTGTTCATGCCGTAAGTAGCCATGTAGTGCGGCAGACGGCTCGAACAGCCGATACCGCTGATAACTGCCACATTCTCAGGAGCTACGCCAATCTCGGCCATAGCCTTATGGAGCGAAGCCAGGAAGAAGTGGTCGCCACAACCCGGACACCACCGCGGCTGTCCTTTCTTGAAATCTTGTGCACTGTAACTCATATTGTCTATTTTTTATACAAAGATTATAAGATTTTGAAGATTTTTTCTGTCTTGGAGTCCGTAGATTATGGATTTTGCTGAATGTTGTAACGCTCATATTTCAATGACGTCTCGCCAAAATTCAAGAGTACAGCAATCTTGCAACCAGCTACTTTTGCATAATTCATGGCTTGGGCACGAAAGATGTTCTCCAGTTCCTTAACTGCTTTCAGCTCCACTATGATTTGGTCATAGCATATAAAATCAGGAACAAACGCTGTCTTCAGTACCACTCCTCTGTATGTGGCGTGTAGCGAATATTCGCGTTTATAAGGAATCTGACGATGTTGTAATTCAATTTCGAGAGCGTCCTGGTACACTTTTTCGGTAAAGCCACACCCGAGTTCACGGTGGACAGCCATTGCCGCACCTATTATCTCGTGTGTCTCAACTCCACTTGTGTAAACCATAACCAAAAATCTTTTAAATCTTTAAATCCTCCAAGGCCAAAAATCTTTTAAATCTTTAAATCTTTGTTTTCTATTGATTTATTTCTTAATTATCTCTTCGAACGCATTGACGAGTTCTTCGACCACGAACGGCTGACCCTTTACCTGGTTGAACTGGTAGGGCACGAAGCCGTCGACCTTCATGCGCAGGTAGGCGGCGAGCTGACCCATGTTCTGTTCGGCCACCACCACCTTATTATATTTATTGAGGACCTCGGCGGTGTTCTTTGGCAGCGGGTTCAGGTACTTGAAGTGTGTCTGAGCCACTTTGTAGCCCTTCTGGCGCAGCTCGTCCATGGCCGAACGCAGATGGCCGTAGGTAGAGCCGAAGCCCACAATCAGCAGGTCGGCATCGTCGACGTCGCCGTCCACCTCGAGGTCGGGCACCTGGATATTGGCGATTTTCTGCTGGCGCAGACGTGTCATCAGGTCGTGGTTCTCGGGATTCGTTGAAATGGCACCCGTGTTGGAGTCCTTCTCAAGTCCGCCAAGGATATGGGCAAAGCCCTCACGCCCTGGCACGGCCCAGTAGCGTGTTCCGTTCTCGGCACGCATATAGGGAGTCCACTTGCCCTTCAGTTCCTCTGGCACGTATGGCGGGTTGATGGGATCGAGCTTGGCAATGTCGGGCAGTTTGAAGGCACCCGAGCCATTGGCCACGAAGGCATCGGTGAGCAGCACGACGGGCGTCATGTGCTCCAACGCCATCTTACAAGCCTGGTAGGCGGCATCGAAGCAGTCGGTGGGACTGGTGGCAGCCATCACTGGCATGGGGCTCTCACCGTTGCGACCGAAGAGTGCCTGTAGCAGGTCGGTCTGTTCCGACTTCGTGGGCAGACCCGTGGCTGGGCCACCGCGCTGCACATCGAGCACCACCAAGGGCAGTTCCATGATGACAGCCAGATTCATGGCCTCACTCTTCAGACAGATGCCAGGACCGGAAGTGCTGGTCACGCCGAGGGCTCCGGCAAACGAGGCGCCGAGGGCCGAAGCGCAGCCCGAGATCTCGTCCTCACACTGCACGGTGATGACTCCGCACGACTTGTGCTTCGACAATTCGTGGAGCACGTCGGTAGCGGGGGTAATGGGGTACGAACCGAGATAGAGCTTCAGTCCGGCCTTCTCGGCAGCAGCAATGAATCCGTAAGCCGTAGCCTTGTTGCCCGTGATATCCATATAGCGTCCGGGTTCCTTCTCTTTCGACTCAACGCGATATACGCTGACCGTCGACGAGTGGGTATTGTGACCATAGTCCCAGCCGGCCTGAATCACCTTGATGTTAGCCTCGGCAATGGCCGGCTTCTTGGCGAACTTCTCCTTCAGGAAGTTGGCCACCAGGTTGAGGTCGCGGTCGAAGAGCCAGCAGACGAGTCCCAGCGCGAACATGTTGCGGCACTTCATCATGGCCTTCATGTCCATGCCAGTCTCACTGAGACAGTCCTTCACCATCGTCGTCAGCGGGCACTGGATGACGCGGTCGGGGTCGATGCCCATTTCGCCGAGATAGTCCTCAGTCTTGAACTGCGCCTTCTCCAGATCCTTCGGCCCGAACGAGTCGGTGTCGATGATAATCGTTGCGCCGGGCTTGGCGTAGCGGTACTGTGTCTTCAGTGCTGCGGCATTCATGGCCACCAGTACATCGCACTTGTCGCCAGGGGTGTAGACCTTGCCGGCACCGATATGAACCTGAAAGCCAGAGACGCCCGTCAGCGAACCCTGCGGGGCGCGGATGTCAGCGGGATAGTCGGGGAATGTTGAGATGCCGTTACCAACGGTGGCACTTACCGTAGAAAAGATGTTTCCGGCCAACTGCATACCGTCGCCGGAGTCACCTGAGAAGCGGACAACAACCTGGTCCAGCTCCTTCACTTCCAATTTTTCTGCCATAACTATATTGTTTGTTACCTAAATTTACGGGGTGCAAAATTAGTAATAATTAACGGCATGGCAAAACTTTTTCGCATAAAAATGCTGATTTTGCCATACCGTTGCATAAATACTGCATAGGGAATGAATAAAAACACTATTTCATCAGCATGCCGTAGAGTTCCTGCATGCCTTCCGAGGCACCTTTCAGGAACTGCTTTACCCGTTCGCCGGCCGAGATGGGGTTGGGGTCGATGAGGTAGATGGGCACCGACGGACGGGCATAGTGCAGCAGTCCGGCAGCTGGATAGACGTTCAGCGACGTGCCGATGATAATCAGGATGTCAGCCTCCTGCACCTTGTCGGCAGCAATACCAATATTGGGCACTGCCTCGCCGAAGAACACAATGAACGGGCGCATCAGCGAACCGTCGCCTGCCAGCGTGCCAGGCTCCACCTCGCAGTTGTCGGGGGTCAGCGTCTGCTGGTAGCGCGGGTCGTCCACGTCGCGGCTCGAGCACACCTTCATCAGTTCGCCATGCAGATGGATGACCTTCGTCGAACCGGCCTGCTCGTGCAGGTTGTCCACGTTCTGCGTCACCA
>JAEEGK010002475.1_pt1 | contig 46274 bp, 46 predicted proteins | sample 8958771 | NCBI WGS metagenome assembly JAEEGK01 (sample SAMN16246547, study PRJNA631951) | gut metagenome | biome: gut microbiome; feature: rumen; material: SC-attached | host: Bos | place: Iran: Karaj | collected 2018-10 | reverse complement strand
TCATCGGCCTGACCACAGTTGATACATACACAGATTACGTCGTAGTCGAAGTTTTCCTTCAACCAGGGAATGATGGCGGTGGTGTCCAATCCGCCGGAATAAGCAAGGATGACTTTTTCCTTCATATTTATACCTCCAAATATAGGCTTCGTGCCTTCTAAAATCTTTGTCTTATGAAACTATAACCCAAATGAAAATTAATTTCAAGTGAAAAAATATACAATAATTTTCCTGATATGATGAAAATTTATGCATATTTGCCCTATAGTATACAAAAACAAATTATTAATTTTTTAGAAAATCCTTGCCATACCCTTTGAAAGATGGGCGCTTATCTGTTAATATGGTTGAAGTGGCTATTTATTTAATTGGAGAGTATTAATGAATTTAAAGAGAAGATTCCTTGCGATAGCGGTGGTTTTGATTGTTTTCGCACTGGTTCTTTTGGCAGGAATTTTGAATATTAAGGTGCCCACCAAAGAAGATCCCGCAAGCGGACTTATCGGTATTAAGAAGGACACTATTTATATATGGTATACAGACGATACCATCACAGATTATTTAAACTCTGCGGCAGTAAGCTTCGGCGAGAAGACAGATGTGAGAGTGATTCCTGTTCTTAAGAACAGTACAGAGTACCTTGAGCAGATTAACGCAAGTTCTCTTGATGACAGTGAGAACACACCGGATTTATATATAATGAGTAACGATTCTTTGGGCAAGGCTTACCTTGCAGGTCTGGCGGACAAGGTCCGTAACACCAAGAATCTTACAACCGAGAATTACCCTCAGACAGCACTTGATGCCTGTACCTTAAGCGGTAATCTGATTGCATACCCTTATTACTTTGAAACAAGTGCATATCTATACAACAAGACCTATCTTGAAGATTATGTAAAATCGAAAATATCTGCTGAGAGAGCTGAGGCCGCAGCTGCGGAAGCTGACACAAATGCTTCCGAGAACCAGGAAGAAAGCACCTCTACAGAATCCACCACCGAGAGTACTTCGGAGACCTCCGAAACCGAGGAAGTTGTGGAGGAGGAGCAGTTTGATCCCGAAGAGGTGGAAGCTAGACTTGAGGAAGTCCTTCCCGAAACCATGGAAGAATTATTGGCCTTCGCGGATTCATATGATGCGCCCCCCAATGTTGAGTACATTCTTAAGTGGGATGTATCCGATATTTTCTACAACTATTATTTTGTAGGAAACTACATGAACGTTGGCGGTCCCACAGGTGATAATGTAAATGACATTAACATTTACAACTCCTCTGCTATAAAATGCCTCGAGACCTATCAGACACTTAACCAATTCTTCTTCATTGACGCCGATACCATTACCTATGAAGATGTTATTCAGGAGTTTATCGACGGTAAGGTTGTATTCAGTGTAGCAACCAACGATATTATCGCTACCCTCAATGCCGCAAAGGTGGAGGGAAGATTTAATTATGATTACGGAATAATGAATGTTCCCAAGATTAACGATGAGCTTTACGGACGTTCCCTTTCCGTTACCAACGTGGTAGCCGTAAACGGATACTCTGCAAATAAGGAGATAGCAAACGATTTTGCCGAATATCTTACAGGCGAGTATACACAGAATCTCTATGCGAGAACCGGCAAGACCGCCAGCGCATATCAGGATGAATATCTGGACAAGAGACTTGGAGTATTCATGTCAGAGTACGAGAATTCCATCTCCATGCCCAAGATGATCGAGACCAGTAACTACTGGATTAAACTTGAGGTGCTTTTCGCCAAGGTTTGGAATGGCGAGAATATAGATAATCTTGTAAGAGATCTGGCAGCGGAGATTTCCAGCCAGATTAACAAGGATGCACCCTTAGAGTAGTCAATCGGCATAGAAGAGGCCTTCCTTTTAGTGATATGAAAGGAAGCTATGCATGAAACATAATTTATTTTCAAAAAAGATGCCTGTAGGATGGATGATACTCTTAGTCATCCTTCTTACGGCAGATGCTTTGACTGGATGTACCAGAAGAAGCGAAATCCCTGACTCCGTAATCACGGTGGAAAACATTCCCCTGTACGAAGAGAATATTGAAGAAGTCAAAGTGGGGGAAGTTACCGCTCCAAAGGAAGAACCGATTCCGGAGGAAAAGGTGATTTGCGTCCATATTTGCGGCGCTGTTGTATCTCCGGGCGTTTATGAGATCCCCCAGGGAAGCAGAGTATACGAGGCAGTTATGGCTGCCGGCGGATACAGGGATGACGCAGATGAGGACTATGTAAATCAGGCTTTGGTACTTAACGACAGCGATAAGCTTGTGATACCGACTTTGGCTGATACTGAGGCCATGGTTATCCCCTCCGACGGGAAGGTCCGTGAATTTGGTGTGGGCTCCGGAGATCCAAAGACAGAATCCGGAAAGGTCAACATCAATACCGCAGGGGTTGAGGAACTGTGCACACTTTCAGGAATCGGTGAAGCCAGAGCAAAGGTGATTATTTCCTACAGGGACAGTAATGGCCCCTTTGGATCAATTGAGGACATAATGAATGTGTCCGGAATTAAGCAGGCGTCTTTTGACAGAATCAAAAATGACATTTGTGTCAACTAGTGTGAGGATATATGAGTAAGCGGGTTTTGGTAGTAGATGACGAAAAGTTAATTGTTAAAGGAATCATGTTAAGTCTTTCTTCCGATGGCTACGAAGTGGATTGCGCATACGACGGAGAAGAGGCTGTGAGGATGTTTAATGAGAAGGAATATGACATTGTTCTTCTTGATCTCATGCTTCCGAAGATTGACGGACTTGGAGTCTGCGAAGCCATCAGAGCCAAATCTGAGGTGCCCATTATCATGCTTACAGCCAAGGGCGACGATGATGACAAGATCAAGGGTCTTGACTGCGGAGCCGACGACTATATAACCAAACCCTTCAATATCTCTGAAGTTAAGGCAAGAATGAAGGCCATCTTCAGACGTACCGACAAGGAAGGGAAGAAGGCGGAAGAGGAGATTATTTCCTACGCGGATTTTAAACTCGATATCACTCAAAGAAGAGTATTTATCGGTAATAAAGAATACAATCTTACAGCCAAGGAGTTCGAGCTTTTGGAACTCCTGGTTAAGAACCGAAACAAGGTATATGGCAGAGACAGCCTCCTTAGACTGGTCTGGGGTGATAACTATCCCGGAGACGTGAGAACTGTGGATGTACATATCAGAAGACTCAGAGAGAAAATCGAGGACAATCCCGGAGAGCCCAAGTTTGTTCATACCAAATGGGGCATGGGTTACTATTTTAACGTAGAGTAAATGAAATATATGCGAAGTCTGAAAGTCAGAATATTTCTTATAATTCTTTTGGTGGGAGTCATACCCGCTTTGATTCTTCGAGCGGGAATTGTGGCTAACTATGAGAAGCGCGCCATTAACCAGAGAGAGACAGTGGTGCTTAATCAGATGAAGATTCTTGCCAATCACCTTATCACCTACAATTACCTGACAGATACCTCCTCCCCGGTTATTAACGCGGAGCTTGAGATGCTTACGAACCTTTACGACGGCCGTGTGCTCATCATCAACAAAAGCTACGTTGTAGTGAAGGACACCTACGGCATCAGTGAGGGTAAAATCGCCATATCCGAGGAAGTCTCCAGGAGTTTCAGAGGTGAATCCATCTCCAACTATGTAGAGGCAGATGAAGCCAACAGGGACGGTTATATCGAAATGACCATACCCATTATGGAGACCAGACTTGTTCCGGCATCGGAGAGCGATTCGGGCAAGGAGGAAGAGGTGACGGACGTAAAGGGCGTAATGCTCATAAGCTTCTCGGCTGAAAGCATTACAGTCATAAAGGAACTTCTCCTTAGAAAGTCCACCATCCTTGAGGTGCTTTTGATTATTGCCATTGTGGGACTGGCTGCTTTTCTTGCGGTTATTCTTTCAAGGCCCTTTAACAAGGTTACCAACGCCATAATCGATGTTAAGGAGGGCAGAAGAAGCGATGCCCTGCCGGTATCCGATTATGTGGAAACCACCCACATTATAGATGCCTTCAACCAGCTTTTAGAGAGGGAGCGAATCCTTGACGAATCAAGGCAGGAGTTTGTTGCCAACGTGTCCCACGAGCTGAAAACCCCTCTTACTTCAATGAAGGTTCTGGCTGACTCCCTTTTGGAGATGGGGGATGCGGACCCTGAGTTATACAAGGAATTCCTGAGCGATATCGCCAAGGAAATAGACAGAGAAAACAGCATTATCACCGACCTTTTAGCCCTTGTTAAGATGGACAAAACCGCCAATGAGCCCAACATCAGCAAGGTTAAGATTAATGACCTTCTGGAGATAATACTTAAGAGACTTCGTCCCATTGCAAGAAAGATGGATGTGGAAGTAATGCTTGAGTGCCACAGAGAGGTTGAAGCTGAGGTGGATGAGGTGAAAATGTCCCTCATTATCTCAAACCTTGTGGAAAATGCCATTAAGTACAACAAGGAACACGGTCATGTAAATGTCTCTTTGGATGCGGATCACCAGCACTTTACTTTGGAGGTAAAGGATACGGGAATCGGGATTCCAAAGGATGCTTTGGGTCATATATATGAAAGATTTTATCGAGTGGATAAGTCCCATTCCAGAGAAATCGGCGGCACGGGCCTTGGCCTTGCTATTACAAAGAACGCCATTTCAATGCACAGAGGAACCATAAAGGTTACCAGTGAAGAGAATGTGGGCACCACTGTCTTGGTTAGTATTCCTCTTATCTATGTAAAGAAGGATCAGTAAGATGAAAAAACTTATATGTTCTCTTCTTATGGCAATCATGGCCGCCCTCCTCCTTGTGGGTTGCGGCAGGAAAGAGATGCCTGAGGGAGAAAAGATTGAACTTAATTTCATAAATAAAAGCGCCACGAAGCTTGTAACCAGAGACTATGTCCTTCGCTCGGATGAGGAGGATATTACCGCTCTTGTGGAGGAAATCATCTATGAGCTTGGGGTTGTGCCGGAGGATCTTTCCTACATCCCCATTATGAACCAGGGCTTTGTGGTTGATTCCTTCGAGGTAAAGGAGGGAAAACTCACCTTAAGCCTAAGCAGCAAGTATACTGAGTTAGAGCCCGGTGTGGAGGTCCTTACAAGGGCCGCCCTGGTAAAGACGCTGACTCAGTTAGACGGCATAAACTATGTAATGTTCCAGGTAAACGGCGTGGCCTTAATGGACGCTCTCGGCAATCCTGTGGGGGTACTCAGTTCCGACTCCTTTGTTGACAGCCAGGGAACCCAGATCAACCCCATGGAGGAGACCAAACTTAAGCTTTACTTCACAGATGAAGAGGGAACGGGTCTTGTGGGAGTAACCAGAACTTTGACCTACAACACCAACATGTCTTTGGAGAAGCTGGTTATTGAGCAGCTGATCCTTGGGCCGTCTCCGGAGGTAACGGAGGTTTTTCCCACAATAAATCCGGAAACCAAGGTGTTAAATGTTACCGTTAAGGACGGAATCTGCTATGTGAACTTCAATTCAGCTTTCCTGACACAGCCCTACAGCGTGTCTGCGGAGGCCACCATTTATTCCATAGTAAATTCGCTGTCGGAATTGACGGGAGTAAATAAAGTTCAGATATCCATAGAAGGTGACAGCTCTGTCATTTATAAGGAAACCATCAGTTTAAGCACACCTTTTGAGAGAAATCTGGACATGGTAAAAGAAAACTGACAGGAAGGAAGAAATGAAAAACAGGTTATTGTATGTAATCTGTTTGATCTTTATTTTGCTTTGGGGTATTGTTATCTTCCCTCTGTGCAGGGGGCACGGGGGAAGAGCGGGGCCAATTGAAGGGTATAAGGATAAGCGGGTTACAGTCTCGGGGCGAATACAGAAACTCGAGATTAAAAGTTACGGTGAGTATTACATCTATTTAAATTCTGTAGCTTCCATAAAGGAAGTCATGGACGGCGAATCAGCCGTGTACAATCCACAAATCGGAATTATATGTACCACTAAAGAAAAAGAAGTTTTTGAGAGGCTTAAGTGCGGTTTTGACATTGAAGCCACAGGCATACTGACCCTATTCGACAGTGCCACCAATCCGGGGCAGTTTGACGTGAGGGACTACTACGCATCCCTTGGAATCGACGGCCGGATGAAAAATGCTTTCATAAAGGTTACGGCTTCAGGGGCGTCGCCAGAGTCGGTGCTATATGATTTTAAATGCTTTGTTAAAGGTAAAATCGAAGCAATCTACCCTGAGAAAGAGGGCGGAATTATCACTGCTATTTTGCTTGGTGATAAGGAGGGCCTGCCTGAGGAAATTAAGGAAAAATATACGGAAAGCGGCATAGTCCACATTCTGGCTATTTCTTCCTTGCATATTTCTCTAATCGGAATGGGCATCCAAAAGCTTTTGGGGCGAATAGGAGTTAACAGGAAGGTGACAGCAGGCGTAAGCGGCCTTTTCCTGATTCTCTATCTTTCAGCCATTGACGGAAGCGTTTCCGCAAAGCGAAGCGTGGTGATGTTTACTTTGCACATGGCCGCGGTGATTCTCGGAAGGACCTATGACGTGCGAACAGCCCTGGCTCTTTCGGGGCTCATGGCTGTTATAGAGGAGCCTGATATTGTTTTAAACAGCGGATTCTGGCTAAGTTACGGCTGCGTATTTTCAGTTTGTACCATAAGAGGCTTTGATGGCAAAAGAGGGCTTAAACCCTTTGAAGCGGGATTAAAAATCTTTGCGGGAACTTTGCCAATACTTTTATGGTTCTACTATGAGGTTTCATTCTGGGGGCTTCTTTTAAACGCGGTGGCTATTCCTCTGGCGGGAGTTCTTGTGGCGGGAGGCCTTGTGGGGGTGTTGATTCCCCTGTGGCTTAAACCTTTCGGCTTTCTGATTTCGAAGGTGGTATGCCTTCTCCTTTTTGTGATAGAGAAGCTTTGTGATCTGACGCTTCTAACGGGAATAGGAACGGTTATAATCGGCAAACCTCATCCGCTACTCATAATTCTTTATTATCTGATGTTATTCGCCTTCTCACATCCTGAGAATTTTTCGCTTTTACAAGGAATAACCAAAAGAAGGGCGTCATTGGCCTTTGGGGCGTCTTTTGTACTGCTTTTGCTTCTTTCCGGAAACCACAGGGCGAAGGTTACCTTTCTGGACGTGGGCCAGGGGGATGGAATTGTGGTTCAAAGCGACAGGCTGGTGCTTCTGATTGATGGCGGCAGCAGCTCAAAAAAGAAGGTGGGTGAGAATGTAATTCTGCCTTTCCTTAAGCACGAGGGGGTGAGAAGTGTTGATTATGCCCTGCTTTCACACCCGGATGCGGATCATGTAAACGGAACCATGGAACTGATGGAGGGCTCGGAAATTCGGATTGGGGAAGTTTGCATATCGGAGTGCATGGAGAGGGAGTGGATGGAGAAATATCCCGGCATATTTATGGTCGGAGAAAGGAGGAAAAGCAAGGTGACAAAGATTTCTTTTGGGTATCGAATCAGAGACGGAGATACGCTTATTACCTGCATTTACCCAATAAGTGACACACGTGTCACAGATACAAATGAGGGTTCCGAAGTTTTGCTTTTGGAACATGGGAACCAAAGCTTTCTTTTTACGGGAGATCTGGGAGATTCGGGAGAAAAACAATTGATGAAGGTATTGGGAAAAGGTGGGAAATTTAAGGGGGTTACTTACCTTAAGGTGGCACACCATGGATCCGTATATTCATCCTGCGATGAATTCCTGGATTATGTAAGGCCCAAGGCGGCCGTTATATCCGTTGGAAAGAACAGTTACGGGCATCCGGGGAAGCCTGTCTTAAAGAGGCTGTCTGAGCGGGGTATACCCTACGTGAGGACAGATTATTCCGGAGCCTATGAAGTGCTTTTGAAATAAAAATTTAATAAATTATTAAAGAAAGGGAAACAAATGAATAAGAAATTTAGTTTAGTATTATTTGGGGTTGTAATTATTGTAGCTGTAATTGCCCTTGCAATCGCAGTGGGAAAGAGCAAAAAAGCCGGAGAGGAAGCAGCAAAAGAAGCTCTCTGGGAAAACATAGAAGATACTGTGGAAGATAATTCCACAGATGCACTTGAAGGGGAAGTATTAAAGCACAGCGAAACCATCAAACAGATGGAGACGCTGTCCGAAAGAAATGAAATCAGGTTTTCAAAACTCGAGGAGAATGTGGATGGACTGGATTCTTTAAAGGAAGAACTTGAGTCGGCCAAGTCTGAAATTGAGAAGACCAAGACGAATCTTGGCACGGCAACGGCAGGTTTGGAGGCTTCTAAGGCAGGTCTTGAATCTGCAAAGTCCACCTTCGAAGAGATTACATCAAAGCTTGAAAAGAGACTTCAGGATGAGGACGCCAAAATAAAGAGCGAAATGGATTCGTCTGTAGCTGACTTAAAGGGACAGCTTGATAAAAACAAGGGTTCTTTGGACAGCATGGCTTCAGAGATAGAAGGTTTAAAGAATGCGCTTTCGGAGAAATCCGGGAAGACTGAGACAGAGATAGAAGCTTTGCAGGCTAAGATTTCAACTCTGGAGGAGACTTTGGGCTCCCTTGCGGTATCCTATGCTGACGGACTTGAAGCCGTAAGAGCGGAATCCTATGAGGCAGGTTTTACCAACGGCGTTGCAAACGGAAAAGAGCTTGCCCTTGGAGATTTGAACCTGACCCATGCCTACTCATATACGGCAGGAGCTTGTAACTATCAGGTGGCGGGCTTCTACAAATCCTTCTTTGTGGTATGCGCGGGAATCAACTTTGGTGATGCCCCCAGCTACTCTGTGAGCACATCAAGATCCGGGGCTCAGGTACAGCTTGTATCCAGTTATCTTGGAAGATATACGTCCAACACTCAGCTTAGACTTTGCACAGTCTGGAAGGTGTCCGGACTTGAAGTTGGCGACTGGATTTACGGACGCGCCAACAATGATCCTTTTATGATAATGTCAGTCATTGGGGTAAACTGACAGACTTGAGTATGGGGCCAATATAGTGTAAAATAAATCGGTAGTTTATTGAGGATATTAAATTGGGCAAGAAGAATGTGGTATGGTCCCTGATTGCGGCCGTTATCGCCATTTTGACGGTATGGGCAATAATGTCGGGGACGAAGAATTTTTCAATTGATAGTTTTACCGAATACCTTAAATCCTGTAACCCCTGTTGGCTTATAGTCGCCTTTGGTCTCATGTTTCTGTACATCCTTTTTGAGGGACTGGCAGTATTAAGAGTCTGCAAGGGAATAGGTTACAAGGGAAGATTTAAGGACGGTCTCTTATATTCTTCAGCAGATATTTATTTCTCGGCAATAACCCCCTCAGCCACCGGCGGACAGCCCGCCTGTGCTTTTTTCATGATAAGAGACGGATTGCCTGCTCCGGTTACGACAGTGGCACTTCTTCTTAATCTTGTCATGTACACCGCATCAATTATGGCGCTGGGATTATTTGCCATCATTGCAAGACCTGCCCTGTTTTTTAACTTCAACAGCATATCAAAGCTTTTGATATGCCTGGGATACCTGATTCTGACCCTGGTGGGCGTGTTCATCATTCTTTTAATCAAGAAAGAGAGCATCCTGCACTCCATGTGTGAATGGGGTATAAGGGTACTGGGACATTTTAAATTTATTAAACATCCCGAGAAGCTTAGAATTCGACTTGATAAAGCAACGGCTGAGTATAAAGAATGCTCGGAGATGCTTTTTAACAGGAAGAAGGTTATGCTGGAAGCTTTCCTTCTTAACCTGATACAGAGGGTCTGCCAGATCCTGATTCCTGCGGCAGTTTACATGTCCATGGGAGCGAAGCTTAAGGAAGCCTTTGACGTATATGTAACCCAGATTTTTGTTACGATAGGTTCCAACTGTTTGCCTGTGCCGGGCGCAATGGGAGTTTCGGATTACCTCTTAATCGATGGATTGAGAGACAGAATGACCGAAGTTCTCGCCACCAACATGGAACTTTTAAGCAGAGGTATTTCCTTTTATATAAGCGTGATTTTCTGTTTGGCGGTAGTTATCGTGGGATATGCCAAACGAGCAGGTAAGAAGAAAATCAGAATAAAAAAGATTATTATCAGGAAGGATAAGTTAGGCTAAAGGGGTTAGAGATGCTAGGTTTTTATGATTACACTATGTTATTGACATACATGTCACTTTTGTCTGCGGGCTTGGGAATTTTCACATCTCTCTCAGGACACGGACATCCGTATATCGGAACCTTCTTCTTATTGTTCTGCGGACTTTGCGATGCTTTTGACGGCAAGGTGGCAAGAACCAAGAAAGACAGAACCGAGGAGCAGTGCAAGTTCGGTATACAGATTGATTCACTTTCAGATCTGGTTGCATTCGGAGTATTGCCTGCATGTATAGGTTTATCAATGCTTTGGAAGGTGTCGGTTTTTTCATCCGTACCTAAAATGCATACCGGAAATGCCCTGGACTTCATCGCTCCGGTACTTTGCTTCATGGTTATGATGCTTTATGTTCTTGCAGCCATGATCAGACTTGCTTACTTTAACGTACAGGAAGAGATCAGACAGAAGGAAGAGGGGGGCGTTCGAAAGTATTATCAGGGACTGCCTGTTACTTCAGCTTCACTGATTTTCCCTCTTGTAATGTTATTGCAGTTCCTTACCCCTAAGGATTTGACCCTTGCTTACTTTGGAGTGATGGTCATTGTGGGATTCCTTTTCCTTTACAAGTTCAAGGTTAAGAAGCCCGGACTCAAAGGCCTTTTGGGACTTGTGCTTATAGGCGCCATTGAGTTTGCAATTATGATTATCTGCAAGTTTGTCTGGAACCACTAAGTTTGATGCCCCAGTTCTTGCATGAAACCCGTAAGGTAGAGGATAGATGCTTAAATTCTTATACGAAACCGCATTTGGAAGATTGATACTTAAAGGACTTACGGCCCCGGGACTTTCCCGGGCCGTAGGTCATTTTCTTGATACGAAGTTATCCTGTATTTTCATCAGGCCCTTTGTCAGAAACAATGGGATTAATCTTGATGACTACTACAGCGATAACTTTACTTGTTTTAACGATTGTTTCTGCAGGAGAGTGAAGGAAGATCGCCGGCCGGTGGATATGGATTCTTCGGTTCTTGTGGCCCCTTGTGACGGCTTATTATCAGCTTATGAGATTACGGACGGACTTGTGGTGCCCGTGAAGCAAAGCAGGTATAGTATTGCGGATTTACTGGGGGAAGAATCAATCGCCGCCGAGTTTGACGGGGGCTTGTGCCTCGTATTCAGGCTCTGCGTGGACAATTATCACAGATACCACTACTTCGACGACGGAAGCAAGGGCCGTAACGTGTTCATTCCCGGCCGCCTTCATACAGTAAGGCCCATTGCCCTTAGGAACTTGCCTGTTTTCGTTGAGAATTCCCGTGAATACACGGTTATGGATACTGTTAACTTCGGACGTGCTATCCAGATGGAAGTAGGCGCCATGCTTGTGGGAAAGATAGCCAACAATCACGAAGAACATGAATTCAAGCGCGGCGAGGAGAAGGGGTGCTTCTTATACGGCGGCTCCACGGTAATCCTGCTGCTTAAGCGTAATCCGGATTCGCCTGCTACCAGCGCGGGTTCCGGCTCAGGCGCCAACTCCAGTTCTGAAGCCAATTCTAGTTCAGGCGCCAACTCCAGTTCAGAAGCCAATTCTAGTCCAGGCGCCACGATTCACTTAGACGAGCCCTTCTTGGCCAACACCCTCGCCGGCATCGAGACCCCCGTTAAGATGGGCCAGAGAATCGGAATTAAGGCTCCGGCTGAATCAAAACACTAATGAACTCGCCTAATTGGAAATTTGTTAGTGCCGTCATCGCGGAGAATACTAACAAAATCAATGGATATTAGCATTTGTTAGTGCCGTCATCGCCGAGAATACTAACAAAATCAATGGATGTTAGCATTTGTTAGTGCCGTCATCGCCGAGAATACTAACAAAATCAATGGATGTTAGCATTTGTTAGTGCCGTCATCGCGGAGAATACTAACAAATTAATAGATGCAAATAATTGTTAGTGGAATGCCCGTATGCATGTACTAACAAATGATTAAACTTGCTGTTTCTTTAGTGACTGGGCGAATCAAGTCGCTAAAGAGAAGCTAACAAGATACTAACAAGAGGACAAAAAGACAAATCAATTAGTCATACAAGCAAAAAAAATACTAATGGAATTCAAAACCTGAAATTCCATTAGTATTTTGTTATAATCCGGTATTATTTCTTGCGGTTCTTCTTTTCTTCGCCGCCGATTCTGTTAGCGGCAGCCTGATCACCCTTCATAACAAGCTTAATCATATCTGTCCTGAAGCCGGCATCGATGAAGTCGCAGTTTTTACAGAAGGGATATTTGTGTCTTCCCTCTACGATGGCTTTCCTGAGTCCCTGAAGCTTGGGGCCTTCCCAGACTTCCTTCACGGGAGTTGTGGATACATCGCCAAAATCAGTTACTTCTAAACTGTCGCAACAGCAGATTCCAACCTTGCCGTTTGGAGTTATCCAAAGGTCTGTGTAGGGAAGGAGGCAGGTCTGTGTGTAAACCTTCTCAGTTGCCTGCTTGTTGGGCGCGGCGCCTGCTCTGTTTGTCAGGACCTCTCCCAGATAACGCATCTGGATGATAATCTCAAGATCCTCAAATTCAGCGGGATGAGCCTTGATATAATCGTAAATCTCCTGAACATTCTTGTGGAGCTTATATTCATGAGCGTAGTTGTTGATGATGAGCTGATCAAGATAAGGCTGAAGCTCTCTTATCTTATCAAGAGTAAGAATAAGTCCGTTGGTGGACATGAAGATGAAGCTCTTTGGAAGCTTCTCTCTTGCGTATTTATGTCTCTCAACAATCTCGGTATCAAGAAGGGGCTCGTTGTTTCCATAAAGAGTCAGGTGACCCTCGTAACCCCAATCAGCAAGCTGGTCGATGATGGAGTGATAGAGATCATCTGAGATTTTACAAAGGGGGCGCTTCTCGCACTTAACGCTTGCGGGACAGAAGGAACATGTTGAGTTACATCTGTTGATTGTCTCGATGTTTACGACCTGGGGCATGGGAACCTGGTCCTGCTCCACAAACCACTTGCAGAATGCGTCGCCGTCATGACTTCTTGTGGCAAACTGTAATTTAAGATAAGCGGCGGCTGCCAGATTGGGGGCAATTCTTCTTGCCTCGTATCCGAAGCGGCCTAAAAATGAACTGATTTTGATTGACATGATTTATCCTCTTGTTACGATTTGGTCTTTTCAGATAATACCATTGTTTATGGCTTTATTCAACGCTTTCAAGTTTAAGAATTTTCTGCATCAAATCGCAATCCTCAAACCATACTTCTTTCAAGGGCCAGGGCAGCGGCTCCACAAAGTCCCTGTCCTTCTTGTCAAGGCGGTTAAGGAAGGCTTCAAAGGCCTTTGGATTCTTATATCGTAAAAACCCAAAATCTACTTTCAGGTATTTCCTGTCCTCTGTCTCGGCAGTTTTAGTCACCTGTTTAAAGCTTGGCTTGCCGTAAGAATCGTAGACGGTGATGTAGTCTTTCTGAATGATGGGTTCCCCCTCGTCCTTGGGTGGCGTAAGGCGCACCTTTCCCGTATCCACGAAATGCTTCCACATTGTGGCCGCAATCTTTGAAACGGGAGTTGGAAACTCCAGCTTCTCTTTTATTTCATATGCATTGTAGCCAAGATCTGCCAAATGCCTTATGGCTCCACCGCTGGCAAAATCATGGGTAAAGTCCGCCAATGCCTTGTTGAATTCATCGCTCATATGTTTACCTTCTGGTTGACAATTCTTAATACCTATTATTATAGTCTATCATATCATTTTTGACCTGCAACAAGCTGTAGAGCATGCTATAATTAATTTATGCAGCAATTAATTAACGACATCAAATCCGGAGAATTTAAGAAAGTCTACCTTTTGTACGGCGAGGAGGATTACCTCAGAAAGCAGTATAAGGATAAACTGCGCGCTGCCTTAACCACAGGTGAGGATGACATGAACTATGCTTATTTTGAGGGCAAGGACATTCAGGCAGGGCAGGTCATTGACTTTGCGGAGACGATGCCGTTTTTGGCTGAAAGAAGAGTTGTGTTCATAGAGAACTCAGGATGGTTTAAGTCAGGCGGAGACGCCATGGCAGAGTACCTTCCTACACAATGTGATACAACTGTCATATGCTTCATAGAGACGGAAATAGATAAAAGAAGCAAGCTTTTTAAGGCAGTTACTGAGAAGGGTTATGCGGCTGAATTTGCCAAGCAGAATGAGGAGACTCTCTTTAAGTGGATTGCCGGAAAGTGCAAGTCCGAGGGCAAGCAGATACGTCGAGAGGACATTTCCTATTTTATAGAGAAGACCGGACCTGAAATGGACAACATGGCCAGGGAGCTTGAGAAGCTTTTTTGCTATTGCCTTGAGAAAAACGTAATCACCTCAGCAGACATTGATGATATATGCACCACCAAGATTGAAAGTCACATCTTTGCGATGATTGACGCCATTGCGGAGAATAAGCAGAGGGTGGCCCTTGACAAGTACTATGAACTTCTTGCCAACAAGGAAGCTCCAATGTACATCCTCTACATGATAGGAAGGCACTGTAACAACCTTCTTATGACCAAGGAGTTGAGGCTTAAGGGCCTTGATAACAGAGCCATTGCCGAGAGAACCAAACAGAAGGATTTCGTGGTAAGAAAGCAGGCCAATCAGGCTTCAAGATTTGGCGCAGCTGACTTGAGAGCTGCAGTTGAAACCTGCGTTAAGGCCGAAACTGATGTTAAGACCGGCCTTATGAGCGACAGACTGGCAGTGGAGACGGTTATATTGACTGCATTGAAACACGAATAAACAAAAATTTGAAAAAAATAAAACCTTATAATTTCCTTAGAAACTCCTTTTATACTTACCCATGGTAAGCAACGAAAGGAGTTTTTTGATGAAGAAATTAACAGGATTTAACTTAAAATATTTGGCTCTCGTGTTGATGGTTTTGGACCATATACATTACATGTTTGAGTTTACGGGAAAGGTTCCCATCTGGTTTTCATGGCTTGGAAGAATAGCGGCGCCGCTTTTCTTGTTTTGTCTGATTGAGGGGTTTATTCATACACATGACAGGAAGAAGTACTTTAAAAAGATTTACCTTATCGGGGCCTTCATGGGGCTTGTGCAGTTTGGATTCTACAACGTCTTAAGGGGATGTGTGAGAGGGGATGGTTTTTTCCCGCAGAATGCAATGCTGTCAAGCTTTACGGTGCTTCTGATTATCTTGCAGGGCATTGACTGGTGCAGGGAGAAGAAGTGGGCGAAGGGCCTTGCGGGAATTCTGGTGCCTCTTGCTATCTGGCCTATATTGGTTATGGACGTATTGATGCCGGCCCTTATGAGTGCGGGAAGTGATTTGGGGCTCTTTATTCTTAATGGACTTATGATGTCATTTCTGCCTGTGCATACGACGATTATTGACGGGGGAACCGCCACGGTGTTTGCGGGAATTGTTATGTACGCCTTTAGTTTCTGCAAGAATAAAGATTTGAGGATTTTTGCCTGGGGAGTATTTTCGCTTTTATGGAATTTCGGCATGATTCTCCTTTTCGGAGGAATTGAAGTTTTTACCGAAAATTTTCTTTTCTTCTCGGCCTACGAATGGATGGAAATCTTCGCGATTATTCCCATGTTATGCTACAATGGAGAGCGAGGCAAGGGTAACGGAAAGCTGTTCTACATTTTCTACCCTGCCCATGTGTATGTATTATTTGCACTGTCGATACTTGCATATAATTTGATGTAGGTGCTATTTGTGGCCTATGTGCAATTTGGGGACTGTCCCCAAATTGCACATAGTTCGTTCTGAAAGGGTATAAAATGCGGGCAGTAGTTACGAGAGTTAAGGAAGCAAGCGTCACAATTGATGGGAAAACAGTAGGAGAGATCAGGAAGGGATTCCTGGTCCTTCTTGGCGTTCATCAGACGGATGACGAGGCAATAGCCAAAAAGATAGCGGATAAGATCTGCGGCCTTCGAGTCTTCGAGGATGAAAATGGAAAGATGAATGTGAATCCCACAGATGCGGGAGCTGAGCTTCTTATTGTAAGCCAGTTTACACTTTATGCGGACTGTAAGTCCAGAAGGCCGGGATTCAGTGAGGCGGCGAGACCTGATTTGGCCATACCTTTGTATGAGCTTGTGATTGCTGAGTGCAAGGCCAGAGGCTTCAAGGTTGAAACCGGCGAGTTCGGAGCAGACATGCAGGTGGCATCTGTTAATGATGGCCCTGTGACTATACTTCTTGATAGTGAAGAACTTTAGGTGCAGTTTGGGCCTGTCCCCAAATTGCACGTAGGAGGGAGAAATGAGCGTATACGAAAGATTATTGGCGGTGAAGGATCCGGAATATAGGGAGTTTCAGGCGAAACTGGTGCCGAATATTGACCCGGCCACGATTATCGGGGTCAGGACCCCGGATATGAGAAACATCGCAAAGGAAGTGGCAAAGAGCCCGGAGAAGGAGACCTTTCTTAAGGAACTGCCCCACAAATACTACGAGGAGAACCTTGTGCATTTTTTTGTGATTGCGCAGATCAAGGACTTTGATGAGTGCGTTAAGAGGGTGGAGGAGTTCTTGCCATACGTGGACTGCTGGCCCGTATCCGATCAGGCCACACCCAAATCTTTTAAGAAAAACCACCATAATCTCCTTCCCTACATTAAGAAGTGGATTGCCTCTGATCACGTATATACGGCCAGGTTCGGCATCCGCATGCTTATGAACGAGTTCCTCGGGGATGAGTTTAAGGACGAGTACGCTCAGATGGTGGCCGAGAAGAAGGGCGAAGATTACTATCTTAAGATGATGGTTGCCTGGTATTTTGCCACAGCCCTTGCCAAGAACTATGACGAAACCGTGAAGTACATCGAGGAGAGAAGACTGGACGAGTGGGTTCACAAGAAGGCAATTCAGAAGGCGGTGGAGAGCTTCAGAGTCACCGACGAACACAAAGAATACTTAAAGAGCTTTAGATAAATCAAAAACATGAAAAAAATATTAACCATCGATGATGAGCCGGAAATCCTATCCCTCATCAGAAGATCACTTCAAAATGAATACGAGGTGGACACCTGCCTTCGCCCCGCTGAGGAACTGCCAAAGAACCTGGCTGTCTATGACCTCATTATTTCCGATGTCATGATGCCCGGGGAAGACGGTTACCAGATTGTGGAGAGAATCAGGAGTGAGGTAACCTGCCCAATCCTCTTCCTTACAGCCAAAAACATGGAAAGCGACGTTATCTACGGCCTTTCCGTGGGAGCTGACGATTACCTTCGGAAACCCTTCTCCGTTGCAGAATTAAGGGCCAGAATCGCAGCCCATCTTCGCCGTGAGAATCGGGAAAACACCAAGATAATCAAGGAAGGAGATGTGTGGTTTTACCTTGATGAAAAGGTGATTAAGGTTAAGGGCGAGCCCTGCAAGCTAACGAAGAGCGAGTACGACATCGCACTTTTCCTTGCGAGAAACCACGGCCGGATTTTCTCAAAGGAGCAGATTTACGAGCAAATCTACGGTTACGAGAAAGAGGGTAACGACACGACAATTACCGAACACGTTAAGAATTTAAGGAAAAAACTTATGAATCTCAGTGCCGACCCTATCGAGACGGTTTGGGGAATAGGATACAAATGGAAGAAAGAAGAGTAAAAAAAGGAAAAGACGTAAGACTGGGTACCCTGCTTGCCAGATATGTGTTAATTGTGGCAACCCTGCTTATTATCAGTTTCATTGCTTTCTACAAGGCTATAGTATATTTCTACACCGGTGGCAGGTGGAGAAATGCCAATCAGAGTGAAAATGAAGCCATGGCTTGGGCGAATGAGAGCGCGGAGACAGGGTATTTTAACAGAGACACTATTCCTGAAGATATTGATGTCATAATCGATGACGCGGATGGAAACGAAGTATTCAGGATTATATGTAATCCGGAACACGAGAATTTTTTGAACTCTTTCAGAGAAGCCATTAAAAAGGGTGATGCTCCCGTTGCCAGGGTGCGCCAGGAGTTTTTTCGACAAATAACCACAACCCACGAGGCGGCCTATGTTCACTATAGCGTAACAGCGGAAAACGAAGGCCTGCTTTCAATCGCAATCATTTTTGTGGGTGTTTTGGATGTCCTGATTCCTACAATTTTTTTGATCAGACGAATCAGAAAAAGTATCAGCAGCGTCAGCGAGTATGCAAAACAGATTACGGCCGAGAACCTTTCAGGCGAACCTATTCGAAGCGGAATCCGGGAAATGAACGAGATCGTTGATGCCGTGGACTTCATGAAAGAAAACCTTGTGAAATCCATGGAAGATAAATGGGCCGACGAGCAAAAGAAGCTGGATGAAAAAGCCCAGATCGCTCATGACCTGAAAACTCCCCTCACCATCATCCGCGGCAACGCAGACCTTCTTTTAGAAAATTGCCATAACGATGACGATAGGGAAGCCATAGAGACAATAATTAAGAATTCCGAAAGAATAGCACAAAGTGTGCTGGACATACTGGAGTGATGTGCAATTTGGGGACAGTCCCCAAACTGCACATATCGTACAGAACAGAAGAGCAGATATTTTACTAAGACAGACTTTATCGAGCCGTCGGTACTTAGGTGCTGTATTGTAGCACCTTATGTACCGCTACGTGCGAGATCTAAGTGCGAACGTGTCTGTCGTGTAAAATATCTGCTCTTCTGTGAAAATCACGGTAGCGCCGGGCTACTTCTTCTTTCGGCGGTAAGGTACCCTGGCGGAGGGTACGACTTCGCTGGCGGGAGCTGTGTTGGCCACCTGATCATCGAAGAAGATATGGGCGCCGAAGGCCTTGAGGATTTCCGCCTTGCTGATGCCTCCAAGGAAGAAGGCCTCATCGATACGCACATTCCAGGCGCGAAGAGTTCTGATGACTCTTTCGTGGGCCGGGGCACTTCTTGCGGTTACGATGGCGGTTCTTATGGGAGATTCCATTGGAGGAAATTCCCTTTGCAAATCTGATATTGTGTGAAGAAAGTGGGCGAAGGGTCCGGCGGGAAGAGGATTGTTGGCATTGGCTTCCTCGTTCTGTTCGAAGGCCTTAAGTCCATATTCGTCATATATAAGCTGGCTCTCCTCGTTAAAGAGAACAGCATCTCCGTCGAAGGCAATTCTTATCTGTCCCACAGGGGCATCTGAATCATATTCCGTATTGTTATCGCAACAAATAATTCCTGCCGCAACTCCGGAATCTATGGCCTGGGCCACATCCTCCTCGTATGCTGACAGGAATAAGTCAGTCTTAAACGCATTAAGATAAGGTGCCAGAGAGGCACCGCTTGCAAGCACGGCTCTTGAAATGTTAAGGCCGTAATGCTTGATTGTATTGAACACACGAAGAGAGGTATCGGGAGAGTTGTGAGACATGATAATGACCTCAACTCGATCCTCCATACCGGGCAGCTCATTTACCTTAAGCAAAGCCTCAATAAGGCCGAAACCCGGGCCTTTCTTAAGGATATCGTCCTCGTGTTCCATCTGATATCTGCAATAGGCGTCAACGCCTTCTTTTTCAAATATCTCATTCTCGGAGGTTAAATCAAAAAGCGCTCTTGATGAAACTCCGATTACCAGTTTTTTGTTCCAATCGCACATGGCAAACTCCTTCCTCAGCGGAGTCTGCTGCCCTCATATCTGTCTCTTGTGAGAAGGGTGAAACGAATGGCTTCAAACTGATCGCTGATATCTCCTTCGGGTACGGGAATGTCGCAGGCAATAGCCATTGTTGCAAGCATTTCCTTGTCGACCTTGTCTCGCATGCCAACCATAATGTCCAGTCTTTCCTCGTAGCTGTTAGCATCCAAAAATGCGGCAAGCTGGGGATCGAGGCTTGAACTTTCGTCGGGCTGCAACTCAAATCTGTATTTCTGAATTGCATCGGGATACTTCTCGGTGTCGACCCTTGATATAAACATGTCGAGAGGTCTTGCAAATGTCTTGCCTTCTTCGTCCAGGGAGCGGTAAATTACCAGCTTCTCTCCGGTTTCCGTGTGAATGGCGGTGTCTACTATAACATATTTAGTCCCCTTAAAATGTCTATAAACTTCCCCCGATTTCGGTATCTGTGCCATAGAACTACCTGCCTTTTCTGTATAGATAAATATATATCTATAATAATACTTCGGGGGTTTGTTGTCACGATTAAATCGTGTCAGAAACAGGAAATTTACACTTGAGAAACTCCGAATCTTTGGAGGTGACATCAATGTCATTTCCATACGGCACATCTGCCATTTCTGCCAGTTTATTGATGATTTCGGCCTTTGCTTCATCGTCAAGTTTAGAGAAAGACTTGTGATGTACTTCTAAAGTGTAAGTGCGTCGTCCATCGGTATCGATAACCTTGGTAAGGGTGATGCCGGCGTTCTTAAAACCCTCGCTGTTGAGATACTCCCTGACGTCGTCTCTGTATCTTCTTTCAAACTCGGTGTAGCTTGCATCGGTCATTGCCTGCTTCTTATTTGCTCTTACATTAATGGTTCCTATAATGCAGCTTGCAATGATAATTAACAGTGTCAGTAAAACCAGAACAGTCTTTTTCATGTCGCGTCCTCCTTGCTTCTGAAACCATTAAAACATACGGGATGGGCAATAAACTTCCCAGGCCACCATATTTCATAGATATTTAAGAAAATCATAAAGTTTATTCGGGAGGGAAGGTGCTATAATCTAGATGATTGAGGTGACATTCTATGAAAAAAGCAATTATCGCCATGCTGGTCATAATCATAGGAACCTGCGCAGCAGGCTGTTTTTTGACCAACAGGAAGCCGGAAAAGACAATCGAGTCAGCTCCCAAGGTGACTGCAGCAGTCAAGGAGGAGTTGAAGCCTGCAGCCCCCAAAAAAGAGGAGCCTGAGGCAACACCAACCCCTGAAACCACAGAGGAAATCACACCTGCCCCCACAAGAAATCCCGAAGGAGTAGCGGAGATTTATAATTTGACCAAGAGTACTGAGGGCGCAGAGAAGTATGAGAGCCTTCTCAACTCTTCAAGGCAGGAATCCATGCAGTACAAAGCAGCGCAGATCGATGACCTTCTGGCGAAGTTACAGGGATCGGATAACACCTACATACCTGAGATTGACACATATTCCGTTTCAGACGTGGAAACATGGAATGACAGACCGGTCTACACATTAAGAAAGAGTGATGACTACGACAAAATAGTCATCTACATCCATGGCGGAAGTTTCATAACGAATGTTACGCCAACCCAGCTTCACTATGTTGACAACATCGCTCAGGATACAAATGCAAAGGTGTATGTCCCCATTTATCCTCTGGCGCCGACATATACTTACAAAGATACCTATGCTTTGCTTGAGACCCTCTATACAAGCCTTTTGGAACAGGGCAAAAGCATAACGATCTTCGGTGATTCCGCAGGCGGCGGAATTGCATTGGGCTTTGTGGAAGAGCTTAATGAGAAGGGCATTCAGGTCCCTGACAAGCTTATCCTTATGTCTCCTTTGCTTGATATAACGGGAACAAACGAAGAAGCCTATGAAAATGAGGCAAAGGATCCTTTAGTTACCAGATATGAGGTAATTATGTGCGGCCTTGCATGGGCGGGAGATACAGACGTTTTTGATTACCATGTAAGCCCCATATACGGGGATATCACAAACATGCCAAAGACTCTTGTGACCATGGGATCCAACGAGTATCTGGCCAAGGATATCATGAAATTTTACGGAATAATGAGAGACAACAAACAGGATATAAAGCTTCTCTACGGGGATGGACTTTTCCATGTATTCCCCTTCTATCCCATGCCTGAAAGTGATGAGGCAAATGGGATAATCGCAGCTTTTATCCGGGACTAGACTAAGAAAACGAGGAAAAATGAATTATAAGATTATAGTGGACAAAGAACATCCGATTACGGAGGAATACCTAAAGGAAGTCAAACTGATTCCCATAGTGACCGACACGGACAATAAGAAGACTCAAATCGAAAAGGAAACCTATGAGGCTTTTCTTGACATGAGAGATTACCTTTTGCTTAAGGAAAACATTACCATTGGCATCGATTCCGCTTACAGAAGCGTGGAGTATCAAGAGAAACTGATGCAGGAGTTTATCGACAAGTACGGTGAAGAGTATGCCAGGGAAACTGTGGCCGAGCCCGGAACCAGCGAGCATCACACGGGTCTGGCCATCGACATCTGTCCCAAGATTCTTGGACAGTGGATTACAGAAAACGAAGACATGATTAAGATGGAGGAAGTGTTTGATAAGATTCACAGAGCTCTTCCCATTTTCGGCTTCAGACTGACCTATCCAAAAGAGAACATAAATAAACCAGGGTCCGTATATGAACCCTGGCATATAAGATACATGGGTGGCTCTAAATAATGAACTTCAGCTGCTCATCACAAAGAGTGACAGTAATGTCAGTTGCCTTTGTTTCCACCTCTCCGTCGGTGTGAACCCAAAGGGGAGTATCGATGTGAATCCTGGCCTTCTTTGCTTTGTAGGGGGCGAGGCCTTTTACCGAGAAATGAGTTCCCTTGGCAGCCTTTGGAAGGGCCATCATAAAGGTGGGAATGGAAACGGCACCTACCGTACAAAGATCCAGAATCCCGTCGGAGTAATCCGCATCGGGACAGAACTTGAATCCGCCGCCTTCAAACTTATGATTCATGAAGGCGATAAAGAAGATTTTGTCAAAAACGATAGGATTCTCAGAATCGTCAAGCCACAGCTTACAGGGCGCCTTGGGGGCACTGAATACCTGCTTGATTCCGATTCCGCCATATGTTAATTTACCAAGACCGATTTTGTTAAGTCGGTCTTTCATTTTGGAGTGCATTGCCTCTGCACAGATTGCGGCATCAAAGCCGATTCCTGCAGAAACGGAGAATCTCCTGTCACCATATTTCTTTGAAAGTTCTTCATCTTCATAATGAACAACTCCGATATCCATATTAATAATGTTGTCCTGAGATATGATGTGCTTGATGGCCTCGGCAGGATTAAAGGAGGCCTTAAGGTCTCTTGCCAGGTCATTGCTGGAGCCGGTGGGCAGGTAGCCAAGGACAAACTTGCTTAGAGGATTCATTCCCTGCAAAGCTTCGTTGACTGTTCCGTCGCCCCCGAGAAGAATAACGTCCACCTCGGAATCCGGCAAAGCCGACAATTCCTCCATGCGCTTCTTGATATCTCCGGCCTTCTCGGAAAAATAAACTTCGTATTCTACGTTAGCTTTCTTAAGTTCTTCTTCGACGCTGCCCCAAAGAATTATGCCTTTGCCTGAACAGGAAGAAGGATTTACAACAACGTGGTACATAAATTTACCCCCTTAAGGATTATATGCAAGCCTATTATACCATCTATATAATAATATTAGGCAAAAAAGTTTGCGTTATGGGAGCATAGATGATATAATCTCAATAATTTCGCACGACACAGTGCCACTATGATAAAGTACAGGAGGACATCAGATGTATTCTTTGGATGAAGTAAAAAAAGTAGATCCGGAAATTGCACAGGCGATTGTGGACGAACAGGAAAGACAGAACAGCCACATTGAGCTTATCGCTTCCGAAAACTGGGTCAGCAAAGCAGTGATGGCTGCTATGGGAAGCCCTCTTACCAACAAATATGCGGAAGGCTATCCCGGAAAGCGTTACTACGGCGGATGTGACTGCGTTGACGTAGTTGAGAATCTTGCCATTGAGAGAGCCAAAGAATTATTCGGATGTGAATATGCCAACGTTCAGCCCCACTCAGGTGCTCAGGCAAACTTTGCGGTACAGTTCGCAATCTGTAACCCCGGGGACACCATTATGGGTATGAACCTTGATCACGGCGGACACCTTACACACGGAAGCCCGGTTAACGTATCCGGTAAGTACTTCAAGATTGTGCCTTACGGTGTTAACGCAGACGGCTTTATAGATTATGACGAAGTTAGAAGACTTGCCATCGAAAGCAAGCCCAAAATGATTATTGCAGGCGCCAGCGCTTATGCAAGAACAATTGACTTTAAGAAGTTCAGAGAGATCGCTGACGAAGTTGGCGCAGTTCTCATGGTTGATATGGCACACATTGCAGGTCTTGTGGCAGCAGGACTTCATCCAAGCCCCATTCCTTATGCACATGTTGTAACAACCACAACTCACAAGACCCTCAGAGGTCCCAGAGGAGGACTTATCCTTTCAAGCAACGAAGTTAATGCAAAATACAACTTCAACAAAGCTATCTTCCCCGGAACCCAGGGCGGCCCTCTTATGCACGTTATCGCAGGCAAGGCTGTATGCTTCAAGGAAGCTCTTTCAGATGACTTCAAGAAGTACCAGAAGGGCATTATCGACAATGCACAGGCTCTTTGCGAAGGCCTTAAGAAGAGAGGAATCAAAATCGTTTCTAACGGAACGGACAACCACCTTATGCTTGTGGACCTTACAAACTTCGGACTTACCGGTAAGGCAGTTGAGAAGCTTCTTGATGAGGCTCACATCACAGCCAACAAGAACACCATTCCCAACGACCCTCAGTCACCCTTCGTTACAAGCGGTATCCGTCTCGGAACTCCCGCAGTTACAAGCCGTGGCATGAACACCGAAGATATGGATCAGATTGCCGAGGCAATTTCTCTTGTCATCAAAGGTGGCGAGGAGAAGGTTTCCGAAGCAAGAGCCATTGTCAAGAAGCTTACAGACAAGTATCCTTTGATCTAATCGAAGACTAAAAACTGACAATTAAATCAATATATGTGAAAACCGCCCAAAAACAACTGGGCGGTTTTTTGCAATTTATCCAAAATTCCTATTGCGCCTATGGGGGTGCCATGATACAATATCTTTCGGTAAAGGACAAGTGTGCGTTTAAGAAAGACACATAAACACAGATGTACTTGTCCAAAAGACAGGAGAGTAATATGACCGAATCCACGCAGTATTACATAATTAAAAAGAAAGCGGTACCTGAAGTACTCCTTAAGGTTGTTGAAGCCAAGAGACTTCTGGACACAGAGAAAGTTCTGACCGTGCAGGATGCTGTGGAGGAGGTTGGACTGAGCAGAAGTTCTTTTTACAAATATAAGGACGACATAATGCCTTTCCACGATGATACCCAGGGAAGAACCATCACCCTTACCTTCCAGATGGACGATATTCCCGGCCTTTTGTCCGACGTACTTAAGCTTATCGCTCAGTACAAGGCGAATATCCTTACCATTCACCAGAGTATTCCCATTGGCGGAATCGCTTCATTAAGCATCAGCGTACAGGTCCTTAAGGACACAGGCGATGTTTCCGAGATGATTGAATCAATGGAGAACAAGTCCGGCGTTCATCACGTAAAGATTTTGGCAAAAGAATAATAATTAAGATATAAAGGATGGATAGATTTATGAAACAAGTTGCAGTTTTTGGCTACGGCACCGTGGGAAGCGGAGTGGTTGAGGTAATCGACCGAAACAGCGCCGTTATCGAGAAGAGAGTCGGAGAGAAGATTAACGTTAAGTACATTCTTGACCTTCGCGATTTTCCCGGAGACCCTAATGAGAGTAAGGTGGTTCACGACATCAACGTGATCCTCGATGATCCCGAGGTTGAGATTTGCTGTGAGACCATGGGAGGAAACGAGCCTGCATTTACTTACTCCAAGAATGCTTTACTTAAGGGAAAGAGTGTCTGCACCTCAAACAAGGAGCTGGTTGCAAACCATGGCCCCGAGCTTCTTAAGCTTGCAAAGGAGAATAATTGCAATTATCTTTTCGAGGCAAGCGTTGGCGGCGGAATTCCCGTTATCAGAACAATTAACGAAGCTTTGACTGCAGAGATTATAGACGGTATTACAGGTATTCTTAACGGTACCACAAACTACATCCTCACAAAGATGGACAGAGAGGGTGCAAAGTTTGACGACGTATTAAAGCAGGCTCAGGAGCTTGGCTACGCCGAAAAGAACCCCGAAGCCGACGTGGAAGGATATGATGCATGTCGTAAAATCGCAATTCTCTCATCACTTATGACAGGCCATTATGTTCATTTTGAGGATATTTACACCGAGGGAATCACAAAGATCACTCCCGAGGATTTCAAGTATGCCAAGGCCCTTAACTGCACAATTAAGCTTCTTGCAATGAGCAAGGAGGACAACGGTTCCTACTACGCAATGGTTGCTCCCTTCCTTATCGGAAAGGAAACCGCTCTTTACAATGTAAACGATGTTTTCAACGGCGTGTTCATCCACAGCAACATGCTTGACGATTCCATGTACTACGGAAGAGGCGCAGGTAAGCTTGCCACAGCAAGTGCCGTTGTGGGCGACGTGATTGAGGCTGCAAAGAACAAGGGCAAAACCCTCCCTATCTTCTGGGACGACACTAAGGTTAACCTTCTTGGAATCGGCGAAGTAAATCGTTCTTTCCTTGTTAGAGTTAAGGAAGCAGAGTGCGACAAAGCAAAGATTGAAGCAGCTTTTGGCAAGGTGACATATGTAACTGACGCAGGTGTTGACGGAGAAATCGGTTTTGTGACACCTATGATGAAAGAGAAGGATTTCGAAGCAAAGCTTAGTAACTTAAGCGGTGTAATCGGAAGAATCCGTTTGGACAAATAATTATTGATAAAAGAGGTTTGGAGAATTGAGTAAAGTAGTAAAATTCGGCGGCAGCTCCCTTGCAAGTGCCGAGCAGTTTAAAAAAGTAAAAGACATCATCATGGCTGACAAGGACAGAAGATATGTGGTTCCTTCAGCTCCCGGCAAGCGTTTTTCCAAGGATACCAAGGTAACCGACATGCTTTATCAGTGCTATTCCAAGGCTGAAAAGGGCGAGAACTTCAAAGATAAGCTTGCTGAAATCAAGGCAAGATACGATGAGATTATTACAGGCCTTAAGCTTAACGTAAACCTGGATAAGGAGTTTGCGGAGATAGAGAAGAATTTTACCAACAAAGCAGGCTCTGACTATGCCGCATCCAGAGGTGAATTCTTAAACGGAATTCTTATGTCCCACTATCTCGGGTACCCCTTCATCGACGCTGCAGACGTTATCTTCTTCGATGAGAATGGTGAGTTTGACGCAGATAAGACCGACGAGGTTTTGAGTGCACGTCTTAAGGAAGATGAGAGAGCGGTTATCCCCGGTTTCTACGGAAGCATGCCTGACGGTTCCGTCAAGACCTTCTCAAGAGGCGGTTCCGATATCACAGGTTCCATCGTGTCCAAGGCAGCAAGAGTGGACGTTTACGAGAACTGGACAGATGTGTCAGGATTCCTTATTGCGGATCCCAGAATCATTCCCAACCCTGAAGTAATCGAGATTATCACATACAGAGAGCTTCGAGAGCTTTCATACATGGGCGCTACCGTTCTTCACGAGGACGCTATTTTCCCTGTGCGCAAGATGGGTATTCCCATTAACATCAGAAACACCAATGCTCCCGAGGATAACGGAACATGGATTGTTGGAAGCACCGGACAGAAATCCAAGTACATCATCACAGGTGTGGCAGGTAAGAAGGGCTTCTGTGCAGTAAATATTGAAAAGGACATGATGAACTCCGAGATCGGTTTCGGCCGTAAGCTTCTTCAGGCTTTCGAGGAGAACGGAATTTCCTTCGAGCACTCACCTTCAGGTATCGATACCTTCACAGTATTTGTACATCAGGATGAGTTCATGGACAAGGAGCAGAAGGTTGTGGCAGGAATCCACAGACTCTGCAATCCCGACACGGTTGAAATCGAGACAGATCTGGCGCTGCTGGCAGTTGTGGGACGTGGCATGAAGTCCCAGAGAGGTACTGCGGGACGTATCTTTTCAGCCCTTGCTCACGCCAACATCAACGTTAAGATGATTGACCAGGGTTCCAGTGAGCTTAACATTATCATCGGTGTAGCTAATTCTGATTTTGAAGCGGCAATAAAAGCAATTTATGATATTTTTGTGGTTTCTCAGTTATAAGAGAAAATACAAAATGTATAAACAATTTTGAAAAAATAAACTTTATAATCTGTCAAGAACAACAAATACAATTAAGAAAACATATTTTGAGAAAATATTTGTGAAAATGTATTGACAAATCAGAGGCCATACTCTATACTTAGAGTATGGAATTCATCCAGACGGATGGTTCTTTATATAGATTGTTGCAGAAGGAGGTACGGACCACCTAACTACTTAGTGTAATACCACAAAGTAACGCAGTACAACTTTATAGGGAACTACCAATGAATGGTAATCGAGTACACCAAGTCGGGTAGCGATTAGAAGAAGCCTAAATATTCGAGAGGAGATTAACGCTACAGTGCCAGAGGGCACAAAGGATGGAAAGATTACAACCCAAGATGGAGGGAAGTCCATTGGAAACTGATTTTTAGAAGAGGGCATTGAGCGATAGGTTCGGTGCCCTCTTCTAGTTGTGCAAGCGAAACTCTATGTGGAAATTGGCAGGGAAATGGAGTAAAATAAAATAGTAAAGTTTTTATATCAAAGAGGAAAGTTATGGAAGAAAAAACTAACGTAGAGCAGGAAAAGAGAGAGGCCAGACGTAAACGCAGAAAGAAAAACGAGATCCTCTCCTATGTAACCGTGCTTCTTGTTTTGGCATTATTGACTGTGGGCGGTATTGTTGCTGCCAAGTTTTTATATAATCCTGCGCAGGAGGAGAAGGCTGCTGAGGAAGTGGCTAACGAGATTCAGCAGGAGCTTTCCGAACAGGAAGAGGAAGTAATCCTTACGGAGCCTGAACCTGTGGAGCCTGAAGTTACAGCACCCACAGCAGATGAAATCGGGGACCAGATTGTTACTCCCATCATCGAAGGCATGACCCTTGAAGAGAAGGTTGCAGGTTTATTTATCGTAACTCCTGAGGCTATTACCGGCGTTGATACCGCTACTCAGGCAGGTGACGGAACCAAGAAAGCCATAGAGGAGTACCCGGTTGGAGGAATTATCTATTTTTCCAAGAATATACAGAGCAAAGATCAGCTTACGGATATGATTTCGAAGACCGCTTCCTACTGTAAGTATCCCATGTTCTTCGCAGTTGACGAAGAGGGCGGAGATGTGGCACGAATCGCCAACAGCAGCATTGAAGTTGAGAAGACGGGCCCTGCAGCTGACATAGCCGCAACAGGAGACCCCAACAAGGCATATGTGGCTAACTCAGTTATAGCTTCATATCTTAAGGAACTTGGATTCAACCTTGATTTTGCCCCGGTTGCGGATGTTGCAAGTATCGAGGACAGCTTCATCGGAAACAGAGCATACGGAACAGACTTTAATGCCGCAGCACCCTTTGTTTCAAATGCGGTAACAGGCCTTCAGGAGAACGGCGTAAGCGCATGCCTTAAGCACTTCCCCGGACTTGGAGCCACAAGCGGCGATACACATAAAGAGATGGTTACCAACGAGCGTACATCTCAGGATTTCAAAGACAACGAGTTTATTACCTTTAAGGCAGGAATTGAGGCCGGAACTGATTTTATCATGGTAAGCCACATTTCCCTTCCTTCAATCACCGGCGACAACACACCTTGTTGTTTGATTCCTTCAATTGTAACCGACATGCTTCGTGCTGAACTTGGTTACAAGGGTGTCGTTATTACCGACGCCATGAACATGGCAGCAATTTCCGAGTACTACTCATCTGACGAGGCAGCAATCAAGGCTTTGAAGGCAGGCTGTGACATGATTCTCATGCCTGAGAACTTCAAGGAAGCTTATGATGGAATCATTAAGGCTGTCAGAGAAGACCAGACTCTCGATGAGAAGAGAATCGACGATGCTCTTAAGAGAATCTACAAGGTTAAGTACAAAGAGCAGATTGCTGAGGAACTTGCCAAATACTAAGGTCTGTGTTATTTTAGATAACGTGTCGGTCGGGGCGCATAACTCCGGCCGATTTTTATGAATGTGCAAGTTGGGGACAGTCCCCAAATTGCACATTGTAGTAGAAGTTGAGGTTTTTACATGGATAATAAAGAAGTAGTAAAAGAAAATAAAATGGGCACAATGCCCGTAAACAAGTTGCTTTTAAACATGTCCCTGCCCATGATGGCATCCATGCTGGTGCAGGCCATGTATAACATCGTGGACAGCATCTTCGTTTCAAGAGTCAGTGAGGGAGCTTTGACGGCTGTTACCCTGTCTTTCCCCATTCAGATGCTGATCATCGCAGTGGGCGGCGGTACCGGTGTAGGTATTAACGCTGTGCTTTCCAAGGCCCTTGGCGAGAAGGATCACGAAGAGGTTAAGAAGTCCGCAACAAACGGCGTTTTCCTCATTGCGATGTCATACATCGTATTTTTGATGATTGGTTTATTTGGGGTTAAGCCGTTTTTCGCAACTCAAAAGGTTGGAGATGCGCAGATTCTTAATTATGGAATACAGTATCTTTCAATCGTCTGCATCTGTTCCGTGGGCGTGCTCACTCAGATGACTTTTGAGAGGCTTCTTCAGTCCACCGGCAAAACCATGTACTCCATGATTTCCCAGATGACCGGTGCAATCATCAACTGCATCATGGACCCCATTCTGATCTTCGGTTTGTTCGGAGCCCCCAGACTTGAGGTGGCAGGTGCGGCCCTTGCAACAATCTTTGGACAGATTGTGGGAGCATCCCTGGCAATTTACTTTAACATTACAAGGAATAAGGAAGTTGTTCTTTCCTTCAAAGGATTTAAGCCTGAAGGGCGAATGATTAAGAGGATTTATTCCGTTGGTCTGCCTTCCATTATTATGCAGTCCATCGGTTCGATTATGAACTACTGCATGAACCAGATTCTTCTTGGATTCTCAAGTACCGCGGCTGCAGTATTCGGTGCATACTTCAAGCTCCAGAGCTTCTTCTTTATGCCGGTGTTCGGACTTAACAATGGCTTGATTCCCATCGTTGCGTTTAACTATGGGGCAAAGAATCGTAAGAGGATGTTAAAAGCCATTAAGCTCAGCATCTGCTACGCTGAAGTTTTATTCCTGATTGGAGTAATTGTATTCGAGTTCTTCCCGGACAAGCTTCTTATGATATTTGATGCGTCACCGGCAATGCTTGATATGGGCAGCAGAGCCTTAAGAACCATTGCGATTCACTTCCCCATTGCAGCCTACTGTATTATCGTAGGTACGGTATTCCAGTCTTTGGGGTACGGAGTTTACTCCCTTTGGGTATCAATCGCCAGACAGCTGGCAGTGCTTATCCCTGCGGCTTACCTGCTTTCCTTGACGGGCGTGGTTCACAATGTTTGGTGGGCATTCCCTATTGCGGAGCTTGCTTCAGCCGCAGCAAGTACATTCTTCTTTATCAAGATTTACAACCATACAATCAAGCAGATTCCTTTGGGAGTGGATTGAGATTAATCAATTAAGGACGCGAAAGCGTCCTTTTTTAGTAGACTTTCGGTTTGCACTGTTGACAAGCGAACAATTAGTAGCTACAATCAAAAAGGCGAACAATTAGTAGCCTAATGGCCGGAGGATAACAAAATGAAGCGTAACACAAAGGAAGAAATACTAATGGAATCGCTACGTCTATTCGCTTATTCAGGATATAGTGGTGCAACCATGAGAGATATTGCGGAAAAGGTCGGGATTAGACAAAGCTCTTTGTATAAGCACTTTACAGGAAAACAAGAAATATTTGATAGCATTGTTGAGCGAATGGACGCTGAATATAAAGCTAAATTGGATAAAATCAAATTGGTACATGACGATAGCGATAAGCGTGCTGAACAATATATCAAAAAAACTTTGAGTAGCATGGCAGATATAGGCGAAGCATTATTTCAATATTGGACGCAAGACGAGTATGCTTCATTATTTCGCAAAATGCTAATTGTGGAACAGTACCACAATTCAGACCTTGCGGCTATCTACGATAAATATTTTTTGTCGGGCGTAGTTGATTTTCAAGCAATGATTATTAGCCACTTAATTGAAAAAGGATTTTTCAAACAAGGAAATCCCCGATTGTTAGCGATTGAATTTTATGGCCCATTCTATTTGATGATAGCGGCATATGACACAGAAAAGGACAACGCCGGTTTTAAGGAGCTAATGCGTGAGCATGTAAAAAGTTTTGGAAAATCACACGCTGTTTTTGTGGAGGAGTGATAGTAATGGAAAAAGAAAAGTGTGTAGTTTATAAAGTTTGCTTTGTATCTGCAACAGCGGTTGCTATATTCACATTATTGTTTGTTGTTGCATTAGTGCTTACTTTTGACTTTTCCGAATGGACGGGAATTGAAAATTACTGCAAAAGTTTTCAACCAATTCAAATGCTTACTGTTATACCATCGCTCTTGCTTGCATTTTCATATGTCGGATTTGTAAGCGGCTTACATATCTATGCTCCTGATAGCAAAAAAATATGGAGCCAGTTAGCATTGAGTTTTGGCTTACTCTATTCGGGAATATCTATTGCAAATTATTTGATACAGCTTGTTACAGTGATACCCAGTGTTCAAAATGGAATTACAGAAGGGCTTGGATTACTTGTTAGTGGATATTCTAATTCTGTTTTTTTGCACTTATGGCATCCTATTTCTTGATGTGTATTTCTCTTTTCTTTTCAGCTTTCGTATTTGAAAAAAGCAAGAGATATAAATGGGTACGCAGCTTATTTGCGTGTTCTGCTTTAGCTATTCCGTTATTTTTAATTGGTAGCATTGTTAAGATAGCAATTATTATGATGATAGGGGCAATGTGTTGGTTTATTGCCGCAACAATCGGCATGTTTGTTTTAGCATTTTGCTTTTATAAAAAATCAACAGCATAAAACTATTGATCTTGTGAGAAGCGCCATGGAGAGCCTGACATACGTAAAAAGGGCTTGACAGAGTAATAGCGATATAGTAAACTAACGTAGTCGTCAGTTGGCGACTACATATGCGCGAGTGGCTCAGTTGGTGGAGCGCGACCTTGCCAAGGTCGAGGCCGCGGGTTCGAGTCCCGTCTCGCGCTCTCTGGAACATCGTGAACTTAACGTTTGCGATGTTTTTTTTTCGTTCGATGTCGTTCATAGTAGATAGAGCATTAAATACATGGCAAAAAATGTCGAGAAATAACACTTATGTTTCTAGTAATATTAGCTCGCAAGGAGTTAAGACATGGAAGATCAGGTACGAGCAGTACGAGTAATGCAGGATTATATCAGAAAGCATATTGATGAGGAAATCAGTATCGAGGATGTGGCAAGCGAAGCATCTTTCTCAAGTTCCCACGCCAGAAGACTTTTCATCAAATATGTAGGTATGACGCCGGCGGTTTATATCAGGCGCCTTAAACTGTCCAGGTCTGCACTGAGACTGCGTGATGAGAACTGTCAGGTTCTTGATGTTGCCATGAATATGGGCTTTGGAAGTGTAGATGGATACCAGCGCGCATTCAGAAGAGAATTCGGCTGTAATCCCAAAGAGTATGCCGGAAGCCCGGTGCCCATATGGCTTTTTACTCCTTATCCTATCCAAATAAAAGAAAGGAAAGAGAGAACTATGAGCGAGACAAGAAGTGTTTTTATCCAGGTGATTGAGAAGCCTGCACGAAAAGTAATCATTAAGCGAGGAATAAAGGCTACGGAATACTGGTCATATTGTGAGGAAGTGGGCTGCGATGTCTGGGGACTTTTGACAAGTATCAAATCCATCAGCGGTGAGCCGGTATGCTTATGGCTTCCCAAGCATTTAAGAAAGCCTGCAGCCAACGAATATGTACAGGGTGTAGAAGTTGAACTTGATTATTCCGGAGCGATTCCCGAGGGATTTGAAGTTATTGAATTGCCCGCATCCACATATCTTCTGTTTAGAGGAGAGCCCTTTGAGGATGATAATTACGAAGAGGCTATTGGCGAGATCTGGAACGCTGAGAAGAAGTATGATCCTTCATTTATCGGATATGAGTGGGATGATATGAATCCCAGAATTCAGCTTGAGCCCAGGGGAAAGCGCGGCTATATCGAGCTTGTACCGGTGAAGAAGATACAATAGCGCCTCTTATGTGATATAATATATTTCGATGGATATAGAATAAGCTTATGGAGAAATAAAAGTGGTATTTGAGGAAATATCAAAAAACTGTATATTTGCTTATCCTTCGGACATTGAGCCCATATTTGGAGTTCTTAGCCTGTTGAACGGCGAGGATATACACCGTGAATGCTCAAACATTTATGGAGAAAAAAAGATAAGTGAGTGGAGAAACCATTATCATTTCCTGTTTGAAACCTATGAAGCGGTAAAGGAACTATACCTGAACAACATGTTTGATGTCTTATTGGATGTGTTTAATGATTCATTTACGGTTCAGGGATTCTATAAATATCTTAAGTCTATGCCTGAGGATGTCAGGCTGTTCAGAATGGCTGATTGGAGCTACTACAAAATAAGTCAGGAAGAGATTTCGCAAGCTCTTAATGATGACGCAGCTCTGGACGCTCTATATTTAAAGGTTCAGGATCGGTGTCCGAGTTATCTTGGAATTTCCTCCTTCATCAGGCAGAACGACAGATTTATTAAAGAGTTCTTTGAACTGGCAAATGATATGAATACGCCGTCTCTAAAGGGGGCGATAGATAACAAAACCACAGAAATAGATTCCTTTAGGGAAAAAATAACCGAAGCTTTAAAAAAGGCTGATCCTCTCACAACCTCCCAGGATATTATGGGAAAGACTTTTTATAATCGCGGGCCTTATGAGCTGTATTATTTTGTTCCTTCGCTACTGATACCTGCCAAGGCTTTCAGATTATTCTATGACAATGGAACGTTACACAATAAGCAGATTCTTGTCCGCAGCATAAGAGAAGAAGAGAAAAGTGTTAAAGCGACAGTATCGGCCCTGAAGGCACTTTCGGACGAAACCAGATACCAAATACTAAAACTGTTATCCCATAATGGTCCCATGAAGGGCCAGGACATTGTTAAGGAGCTGCAGCTTGCACCCTCTACAATTTCTCATCATATGAGCGAGCTTAAAGAGAGCGGGCTTATAACAGAAGAACCGGTAAAAACTTCAAAGTACTACGGACTGGCAAGTAACCGGGTAAATGAAGTAATACAAGCTATCCAGGATGATCTAAATTTATAAAGGAAAAATATGTACAAAACGAGGCACTTGATTTGGTGCCTCGTTTTTTATATTGACATTTTTGCTATTTCTATTATAATCTAATTCGATAGATATAGAACAAGAAGGAGGAAATATATGGAATATGTAATCTGTGTTGAAAACTTAAAAAGGGAATTTGTCAGTAAAAAGGGACTGATTAAAAAAGAAAATAAAGTTGTCAAAGCAGTGGATGGAATATCTTTCGAAGTGGAGAAAGGTGAAATATTTGGGCTTCTCGGCCAAAATGGGGCAGGTAAGACAACTACAATAAAAATGCTTACCACACTGCTTGCCCCCACATCCGGGAAATGTGAGGTTTTGGGATATAAAACCTTTGGAGATGAAAAGAAAATCAGATCTGAAATCAACTTTATTTTCGGTGGAGAAATGGGGGTTTATCGAAGACTATCCGCAAGGGACAATCTTCGATACTTTTCGAACCTGTATCTTATTCCAAAGAAGGAGCAGGATGAGCGCATTGATCAAATACTTAAACTTGTTGATTTGGCTGACAGGGCTGATGACCTTGCCGAAACATATTCCAAGGGTATGATACAAAGACTTCAGATTGCAAGAGGTCTTATTAATGATCCCGAAATACTTTTCATGGATGAACCTACAGTAGGACTTGACCCGGTAGGAGCCAGAATGCTCAGGGATATTATTCGAAAGCTTAAGGAGGCAGGCAAGACGGTTCTTTTGACTACGCATAATCTGGCGGAAGTTGAAGAGCTTTGCGACCATCTTGTGATAATAAACAAGGGAAAGATAATTGCAAAGGGTACGCCTCAGAGCATAAAAGGGGCCCATGCCACTTTGGAGGATTCTTATGTGGAACTTGTTAAGGAGGTGTCAGCATGATCAAGGTAATTATTGGCACAATGCTTGTTCAGATGAAGCAATCCTTTGCCCGACCCATGTTTAGATTTTGCCTGATAGCCAATCCTATACTTAATACCATACTTCTTTATGAAATGTACAAAGAATCCGGAGAGACAAACTACATGGCCTATGTTGTGCTGGGTGCGGGCCTAATGGGATTGTGGAGCTGTATATGCTTTTCTTCAGCCGGAGATATAAACAGAGAAAGATATAGCGGAACTTTGGCTTTGATTTTTGCTGCGCCGGCACGGTTTCCCTCAATCATATTGGGAAAAATAATCGGGAACACGATAATGTCACTATTAACGATGGTTATTTCTTTGATTACTGCCAAAGTTCTTTTTGGTATATCTCTTAAATTAGAGAGCCCGATATACTTCTTTGTGGCCTTAATTGCAGCGATAATCGCTTTTATCGTTATATCATCGGTGATAGCATGCATCTTGACTTTATCAAGGAAAACGGAACTTTACATGAACTGTATAGAAATCCCGATTATACTCCTGTGTGGCTTTGTTTTCCCGGTGTCAGTACTGCCATATGGCGTTAGGGTTATCAGTTATGCTTTATCGCCCACATACGCTATAGAACTAATGAGAATGGCTGTGTGTGGAGTAACAGATAAAGCTGTATTTATTGAAAAACTTGGAATACTCCTTGGTCTGACAGTTGTTTATGCCATTTTTTCAGTAATTCTTTACAGAAGAATAGATAAACGTGTCAGAATTGCGGCGACATTGGAGGTGGCATAATGATTAGACGTTTTTTTGACCAGGCACTTCTATATCACAAGGGCAGAAGCGCTGCATTTCAAACCGAAGAATTTGTGCTGATGCAGATTGGTTATCCGCTTGTGACTATGATTTTTTATTGCTTAATCGCCACTTTCAGTTTTAATACTGCGAATCTGACAAGCTGGGTTATCGGCAATGCATTTCTGCTTTGTACAAACGCCTGTATATTTGGATTAGGCGGAATATTTGTCAGCGAACGATATTTTGGGAGGTTGCGTTCAATTATCGCTTCACCTTGCTCGAAAATGTCACTGATATTGGCAAGCGGAGTATTCCCGGCCCTTTTTGCCATATGTTCTTCGGCATGCGGTCTAATAGTAGGAAGCATTGTGTTTGGCGTTGATTTTTCAGGGGTTAATATGCCACTTGTTGCTTTGGCCATCATTATTGCTATGATTTCTGCCTCATGTTTTGGCCTCTTCGTATCAATATTCGGATTGATGACAGACAGCATGCATCTAATCTTGAACATCGTAAGCTACCTGTTAATGATATTTACCGGGGCGGAATTTCCAATTAAGCAGCTTCCTTTTGCAGGACAGGTTATCGCGCAGATGATGCCCCTTACAAAAGCTATCATGGCAGTGAATAAGCTCTTTGAGGGAAATGTCAGGGAGTTTTCCTCGCTTATAATTGCAGAAATATTGACGGGTGCAGTATATGCCCTGTTAACCTATGCCATTTTTGGCTTCGCTGAGAAGGTTGCAAGGAGGAATGGCAAGTTTGATATGTTCTAAAGGAATGATTTCCGGCAACTCATGTCGCCAAAGTGGCAACTAACGTCATATGCTATTGTTTTCCCGATGAATGATTGTTATTTTGTGTTTGTAAAAAACGAAGGAATCTCATAACCAAAGAAAAGAACAAACACAGGAACGCTGAAAGGAAAACATATGATGATCACATGTACAAATCTTAAAAAGAGCTTTGGCGACAAACAGGTTCTCAAAGGCATAAACTTAAGCGTCGCGAAGGGAAGCATCGTTGGGCTTCTTGGACCATCGGGAGCCGGAAAGACCACTATTATAAAGATTCTCACGGGGCAGCTTAGTTATGACAGCGGAAGCGTAAGAGTCTTTGACAAGGAGGCTTCAAAACTCACCGGAGAAGACAAGAAAAAATTCGGAATCATGATGGATAGATTCGGGCTCTACGACAGGCTTACCTGCGGCGACAACCTGAAGATATTTGCAGACATCTACGGCGTAGGCCATGGTTCCATCAAACAAACCCTCCGCAACGTAGGCCTTGAAGACGCCTACAAAAAATCCGTAGCAAACCTCTCAAAGGGCATGCGCGCAAGACTTCAGCTTGCAAGAGTCTTCATGCACTCGCCGGAAATCATCTTCCTTGATGAGCCTACCGCGGGCCTGGATCCCCAGTCAATGAGGGCTATCCACAGAATCATCCTAAAGAAAAAGCAGGAAGGCTGCACAATCTTTTTAACCACCCATAACATGGAAGAAGCCCACAAACTCTGCGACAACATCTTCCTACTAAATGAAGGCAAGATCGTGGAGCAGGGCAAGCCCGACGACATCTGCAGAAGATACAACATAAAGAAGAAAATCAAGCTTCACCTGGTAAACGGCGAGGATATGGAGTGTAATCAGGAAGACAAAGAGACGGCAGACCGGATTTTCCGCCTGCTCATAAACAATCAAATCACCACAATCCACTCCACCGAGCCCACCCTGGAAACCGTATTTCTTGAGCTGACGGGCAAAACACTTGAGGAGGGCGCATAAATGAGAAATATAATTGTGATTATAAAGAAACAACTGCAGGATACCTTCAAAAACAAAACGATTCTCATCCAGTTTGTGATGTTCCCCCTGCTTACAATAGTTATGGAAAATGCAGTAAACATTGAGGGCATGGAGCCTTTGTTCTTCACAAAGCTCTTCTCAACCATGTTCATGGGAATGGCGCCTTTAACCGCCACCGCGGGCATCATCGCTGAGGAAAAAGAGAAAGACACCCTCCGTGTCCTCATGATGGCCAACGTTAAACCCTGGCAGTATCTCATTGGAATCGCCACTTATGTGTGGACAATATGCATGATAGGGGCAGGTGTTATGTCAACTACTATTCCGTCCTCCTTAGTAAAAACATCATTTGCTCAAATATCGGAATCTGCCGTAGCATCCTACCTTTCTATCATGGCAATTGGCTTTGTAATCTCGACTTTAGCCGGCGCGGCGATAGGCGTTTTTGCCAAAAATCAAATGACGGCAACTTCGTTAACCGTGCCCGTGATGCTAATTTTGTCATTTGCTCCCATGTTGTCCATGTTTAATGATAAAATAGAGAAAGTAGCGAGGGTGTTTTTCACACAGCAGCTGAAAACCACTCTCGATGAGATGGCACTGGCGTCCGTAAACGCCACAAATGCGGTGATTATCGCAGCAAACGCCGTTTTGTTTACAGCACTTTTTGTTTATGCCTATCAGAGAAAAGGACTGGAATAAATGAAGGTTGAGATTGATATCGACGAGAAATATCAGGACACAGGGGTAAAAATCACGGCTCCCAGATTAACGCCTGAAGTGGAGAAAATGGTGTCCCTTCTTAGGATGATGGACAGCCAGATTCCGGTGAAGAAAGCCGATGAAACCTACATCCTTGACACGGAAAAGATTCTTTACATCGAAGCGGTTGAGAGAAACACCTTCGTGTACACCGAGGAGGAGGTTTACGAGTCAGGCTTGAAGCTTTACGAATTTGAGGCCAGGCTTTCGGAGAGGGATTTCATAAGAATCAGCAAGCAGGGGCTTTTGAATCTTAAGAAGGTTAAGAGTCTTAAGGCCGATATCAACAGACGAATCAGAGTGACCCTTGTAAATGATGAGCAGATAGTGGTTTCTCGCATGTATTCCGATGAACTGAGAAGCAGATTGGGAGTGAAGTGATGGAAGATAATAAGACGATTTTTAATTATATAGGGCAGGTTTTTACCACCTTTGGAATCATGATTTTGATTTTTGTGGCTTTGGCGGCAGTTGTTGGCGAAAAAGTCGAGGGATTTGGATCCTTATTTGAACTGGGGAAAAAAGGATTGGCCCTTGGAACAATTCTTCAACTTCTTGCTCTGTCTGTGATAATCACAGTATGCCAGGCTATTCTTTTCACGGATAAGTTAATCAAGTCCCTTTCCATGGTGGCGAGAAACGTGGCTTTTTATGTGGCTATTACCGTGGTGATTGCAGCTTTTGTAGTGATTTTTAAGTGGTTCCCCTTTAATGACTTCTTAGCCTGGATAGGCTTTATCGTATCCTTCTCGATTTGCTCTACCATTGGCGTTTTTATCAGCCGTATGAAGGAAAAGGCCGAGGACAGGAAGATGAACAAGGCCCTGGAGCAGTATAATAAGAGATAGAGGGTACAAAGCCCCACAACATACGCCGCAAGTATAGTCGTCATCAAGCCATACCCATTTGGTTTGATGACGATATTTTTTATGTAAGGGAGAAGGCGGGGTTTTTTATTGAATTAAGGGTTTGAAAGACCTAAAATTATATATGGATGGGGCTATCCCCATTACTTTTGGGAAACGCAAAAACACATAAGGAGGGTGAAGAAATGATCAGTTTCTTTATTTGTCTCGCAATTCTGATCGTGGGGTATTTCACATACGGTAAGTTCGTTGAGAACACCTTTGGCCCTGACGACCGTGAGACACCTGCTGTGGCAATCAACGACGGGGTTGACTACGTTGTTCTGCCTCAGTGGAAGCTTTTCCTCGTACAGTTACTCAACATTGCCGGACTTGGCCCGATTTTCGGTGCATTGACCGGTGCAGAGTGGGGACCTGTTGTATTCCTTTGGATTACATTCGGTACCATCTTCGCAGGTGCTGTACATGATTACTTCTCCGGAATGCTTTCCGAGAGAAACAACGGAGACTCTATTTCCGAGGTTACGGGGATTTACCTTGGAAACACCATGAAGAACATCATGAGAGTTTTCGCGGTAATACTTCTTGTTATGGTAGGTACTGTATTCGCAGTAGGTCCTGCCGGACTTTTGAAAGTATTATTCACAAACAATGGCGCCGGTGGCGTACTGGTTAATCCGGTATTCTGGCTCACCATTATCCTGGTTTACTATTTTATCGCTACATTCGTTGCAGTTGATAAAATCATAGGCCGTATCTATCCCGTCTTCGGCATCTGCCTTATTATCATGGCAATCGGCGTTTGCTTCGGTATGATTACCGGCACAGCAAGAGGCGAGTATGTAATGCCCGAACTTTGGGACAACTTCAAGAACATGCATCCTAACGGAACACCTATCTGGTCCTTCATGTTCATCACCGTAGCATGTGGTGCAATCTCAGGTTTCCACTCAACACAGAGCCCTATTATGGCCAGATGCTTAAAGAGTGAGAAACAGGGTCACTTCGTATTCTACGGAGCAATGGTGGCAGAGGGCGTTATCGCTCTTATCTGGGCAGCTGCAGGCTGTGCAATTTACGGCGGCGCAGGCCTCGTTGAAGTTGGCGGCGGAAACGCAACCAGCGTATACGAAATCTGCTCCAAGACCATGGGCGGTATAGGTATTGCTCTTGCAATGCTTGGCGTTATCGCATGTCCCATCACTTCAGGTGATACAGCATTCCGTTCAGCTCGTCTTACACTTGCTGACTGGATCGGACTTGACCAGACCAAGAAGGTTAATCGTCTGAAACTCTGTATCCCCGTTCTCGGCGTAGGCGCAATCCTCGGCTATGGAAACACCCTTGGATTCATCGACTACTCCATCATCTGGAGATACTTCAGCTGGACCAACCAGACCCTTGCAATGATCGTTCTCTGGTCCGCATCAATGTATTTGTTCAAAGAGAAGAAGAATTACTGGGTTACTGTTGTACCCGCAACCTTCATGAGTGCGGTTTCATTAACCTACTTCCTGATGGCACCTGAGTGTCTCGGACTTATTCCTTTCTTCAAGAACAACACCACAGTGGCTTATCCCGGTGGTATAATAGCAGCAGTATTATTCCTTGTACTGTTCCTTCGTGCAACCAAGAAGGCCGAGAGAGCATAACTGAATATGGAAAGGGGAACGCGCAAGCGCTCCCCTTTTTTAGAAATTTAAGGATGGGGGAAGTTATGATAATCGCACCTAAAGCCCTTACAGATAATGTTTTGGCAAAAACAGAGCTCGCTACTGATAAGCGAAACTGCCTTAGATCCGGCCCCTGCGGTATCGGAGAGAAGGCCCTTTATCTAAACAGCTTTTATATCGACAGGATTTTCTATGTCAAATACGAAGACATCGACAGAGTCTTCAAGAGGGTGGCAATGAGCAAAGGCGGTTTTACCGGAAAAGGAATATTTGGCTCAATCCCTTACCTCGTTGTCAAGCTCAAAAACGGCAAAGAAAAGCAATGCAATTTCAAAATTGAAAACGACGTGGATGCCCTGTTGCATCGCATTGAAATAGATCACCCGGAAATTCCCACCCACAGCAAAGAGGCGGAGGAACGCCTTAGAAAGGCTGAGGAAGAGGAGAGAAAGAAGTACTTAAAGGAACTGACTCCCGAGGCCGCAAAGAGCGTTGAGAAGCTTCAGCGGGCCAAGGAATTCCTTAAGCTTCAGCCTGAGAAGTCGGACCGCCTGGCGTTCTCAGCCAAGCAAAAACGCACCCTCGACTCCATAAGCCCAACCTACAGACTTATAGCAATTCTAATTCTTTTAGCAGGCTTGGCGTCCGCTGTCTGGGGAATCACATCATGGATTAACCATACTGTTGACGGCGCAGTTTACTTTGTTTTGTTTGGTTTTGCGGCAATCCTTTTTGCCATGGCATCAAGGGTTCTGCCCTCAGGAACAAGAAATAAGAAGTACGGGGAAGAGCAATGGGAGAAGGCCCTTGCCACCCAGGAAGCTCACATTAAAACATATGAAGGTTTCCCGGTTCCCGCATATTACGCCCACCCTATTGTCATGGAGCGCCTTATGAGAGCCATTAAGATGGGCCGGGCCATCACCATCGACGAGGCCATGCAGGTGGTTAAGGATGATTTGAAGGCCTTGAATCCTTCGGTTACCGTAACCCAGAAAGAATACGACGAAGTTGTGGTTGTGAAACCGCTGTTTGCTCTTATGGAATACAAATAGGTGCAAAATGGGGACAGGCCCAAACTGCACGTCCAAAGGATGTGCAGTTTGGGCCTGTCCCCATTCTGCACCTAAACAAAAAAGGTATTCACCCTAAATGGTGAATACCTTTTCTAATGCTTTAATACTTAATTGTATTTGAAGAATTAAGCATCAACGTCAGCGCTGTTAGCTTCCTCAGCTGCTGCATCTTCTGTAGCTGTCTCGTCAGCATTCTCCTCAGCCTCTGCCTCAGCGTCAGCCTTCTCAGCGTCCTCTGCCTCAGCATCCTCTGTTGTCTCTTCAGCTGCAGCGTCCTCTGTAGCTTCTGTAGCTACATCTTCTGCTGCTTCCTCAGCTGCATCAGCTGTCTCCTCAACAACTGTCTCAGCCTCTGTTGTTGCTGCTGCGTCGTCCTTGCTTCCGCAACCGATCATGCATGCGCTGATGCATAATCCCATGAGTAATGCTACTGTTCTTTTTTTCATAATAAAACACTCCTTAAAACTAAAAATCTATACGTCACTTTCGCAACGCACCTACCGAGAATACTCCTTTAAAAAGTGTCCTGCAAGCCCCTAAATCTTAAGGAAAATCTACATAAAATGTTAAGAATTTAGTGCTCTCGCCCACTACTGGCGGGTTTATGGCAGACCATAGGTGCAGAAAGGGGACAGGCCCCAAATTGCACATCCTTTGGACGTGCAATTTGGGGCCTGTCCCCTTTCTGCACCTATTTCTCTACAAGTGTAACTTTCTCTGAAGGCAAATGCCGTATCAACGCCGCCTCCAGATCCTCTACCCTGGTGGGCTTTGAGAGGTAGTCGGCGAAGCCCAGGCCACGGTATTCTTCCTCCACGCCGCTTAGGGCGTTGGCGGTAAGCATGATAACGGGGGTATTGGTGTTAAGGCCTTCCTTAGAAATAATGTTAAAGGTTTCGACGCCGTCTTTTTCGGGCATTCTGTGATCCAAAAGGATGACGTCGTATTTTGTCTTCTTACATAATTCGATGGCTTCATCGCCGCCGGAAGCCTTATCAATTTTTAATTCCGTGGGCTTAAGGAGACCCTCCACAACCATGAGATTCATGGGAACGTCATCGACAACAAGGATTCTGGCATCGGGAGCCTTGAAGCTTTCCTTGTAGGTTTCTTCGGCAACTTCTGCCTGCTTTGAGAAAGGACCGACGGGAGTAAAGTCCGCAACCTTCTGAGGCAGGCGAACGGTAAATTTACTGCCCACGCCCACTTTGCTGTCCACGAAGATTGAACCGTTCATAATGGTAATAAGGTCCTTGGTGATTGCAAGGCCAAGGCCGGTACCCTGGATTGAAGCGTTCTGCTTCTCGTTAACTCGCTTAAAGGAATCAAACAGGAAAGGAATGTCTTCCTTCACAATTCCGATACCGGTATCACTTACGGAAATGATAAGATCGATGCTTTCATCGCCGGTTTTCTCATACTCCATGTCAATGGTAACGCCGCCGGTTTTGGTATATTTGAGGGCATTTGAGGTGATGTTTGAAAGCACCTGGTTAATTAGCCTGAAATCTCCCTTTAAGGCAGTGGGGAGAGAATCGTCGCTTTTTACATCAAGATATAAGCCCTTCTTCCCCGCCATCTGTTCAAAGCAAAGATAGCAGTCTCTCAAGAGGTCGTGTGGATTGTAGGTTCTGGTGATGACCTCCATCTTGTTGGCTTCGATTTTGGAGAAATCCAAAACGTCATTGATAAGCCCCAAAAGGATGTCCCCGGCGGACTGAATGCCCTCCGCGTAATCCTTCAAAATCGGGTCATTGGCGGAACGAAGAATCATCTGATTCATTCCGAGGATGGAATTGAGGGGAGTACGTATCTCATGAGACATATTGGCGAGGAAGGTGCTTTTGGCTTCATTGGCCTTCTCCGCCATGGTTTTGGCTTCTCTTATTTCGTTAAGGAAGAATACTTCCTCCGTGGTGTCCTCAATCAGGAAATAAGAACCGATAATTCGGCCCTTGTGGTCAGCAAGATTACTGTATTTCACGCGGTAATGTCTGTCCGAAGAACTATCGGAGGGATTTGTTTTTTTCACATAAGGAATGGAACCGTAGGAGCTGTCGTCGTTAACAAGGTTCCTAAGGACAGTGGCCACGGGCTCGGAACGGAGCGTAAAGTTCTCAGCAGTTATATCGAAATGCTTTGCTGCAAAGGTGTTGGCGTAAATGTAGTGATTGTCCAGATCCAAGAGGATAAGGCCCTCATTCATGTTGTCCACAGCTCGCCCGATGGCCGAAACCATAAGACTTCTGGGGACAAAGATGGTGATGCAAATGTATATGAGGATTCCGCCCACCGCATAGAAAACAACTGAAGCGTCCAGAACCAGGCCAAGGGCCATGTATCCCAAATTCAGAAGCACAATCAGAATCAGAATGCCAAGAATCAGCACATACTGGGTTCTGTAGAGGCTGTAGCTTCGATGAATCCTCACAAGTATGAATGCAAAGGCGATGGCCAGCATTACATAGTCAACAGTCAGGTGAATGTAATACAGAGTAAGAAATCCTGTCTGGAAAAAAACAGTTCCATCTCCACCCCGGGTTTCAAATATATAAAATTCATGGTCTAACATGGGATTTAAAAGAAGCAGAAGGGAATCGATACCCATAATGGTTCCGGCAAGATACCTGAATTTCTTTATTATCTGATCGTGTCCGGTGTAGGAAAGAAGGAAACCGGAAAGATAAAAAATGGTCCAGTCCAGGCACACAAAGTAAGCGCAGTATCCGTGCTCAGCCATTAATGAATTGAAGGAAATGGCCACAATAATGTTAGCAATGATAGCCAGAATACCGGCTCTCATGGCCTTAATGAATACATGACCATATCTCTCCTTGATGGACTTGAAGGCCCTGATGGTGAAGAGCATGGTCGCTATTGCAATACAGTCGACTATAACGTAGATAATCTTTGTAAGCATAGTTTTCTCCGAGTCTGAACTTACCCTATGAAATGTATTATAACACAAAAAACGGAAGTTTATCTATTTGACTATGATGCAATGCGCCGTATATAATTAATAGGATTGAAATTTCTTTTTTTAGGGGATTTGTAATGAGCAAAAAAGCTTTGATTATCGGTGCAGGCCCTGCGGGACTTACAGCGGCATATGAACTTCTTAAGAAGGGCAGCGACATTGAGGTTACGGTCTTTGAAGAGACGGAGCAATTCGGCGGAATTTCCAAGACTGTAGAATATAAAGGAAACCGTATGGACATGGGTGGCCACAGGTTCTTTAGTAAGATTCCTGAGGTTAATGCATGGTGGGATGAGATGCTTCCTATGCAGGGATCCAAGTCATACGATG
>JAEEGK010002473.1_pt1 | contig 46282 bp, 38 predicted proteins | sample 8958771 | NCBI WGS metagenome assembly JAEEGK01 (sample SAMN16246547, study PRJNA631951) | gut metagenome | biome: gut microbiome; feature: rumen; material: SC-attached | host: Bos | place: Iran: Karaj | collected 2018-10 | reverse complement strand
GCATCCGCAACAACACCGCCACCCCCGCCGACCTCGAAGCCCTCAACTCCCGCGTTTCGAGCCCTTCCCTCCAAGGTAATCTCATTCCACATTCCTCATTCCACATTCCACAAGATCACCCATTAGAGATCACCATCGCCACTCGTCGCGACATCGTCGACTATACCAACGAACAGCATCTCGCCGAACTCGACGGCCAGCCATCCACCTTCATCGGCGTCATCAAGGGCGACTTCCCCGAGACCTCACTCCCCACACCGATGGAACTCCAGCTCAAGCCAGGCGCACAGGTCATCTTCATCAAGAACGACAAAGACAAGCGATGGGTGAACGGCACACTGGGCGTCATCGACTACATCGACGAGGAAGAAGGCGTGATAGGCATCATCACCGAGGAAGGCGTCGAGCACGACGTAGAGCGCGAAGTGTGGGAGAACATGCGCTACACTTTCAACGAGAAGGAACAGAAGATCGAGGAAGAACTGCTGGGCACCTACACACAGTTCCCCGTCAGACTGGCATGGGCCATCACCGTCCACAAGAGCCAGGGACTCACGTTCTCGCAAGTACAGATCGATTTCGGAGGCGGCGGAGCCTTCGCTGGCGGACAGACCTACGTGGCCCTCTCGCGCTGCACCTCGCTGCAGGGCATCACCCTCAAGGCACCCCTCCGTCAGAGCGACATCTTCGTCCGTGCAGAGGTTGTGCAGTTTGCCAACCGCTACAACGACCAGCGCCTCATCAATCAGGCCCTCGAAGAAGGCAAGGCAGACCGCGAATACCGCGATGCCATCAGAGCTTTCGACAAGGGCGACTTCACCGAGTTCCTCAGCCACTTCCTCACCGCCATCCATCTGCGCTACGACATCGAGAAGCCCCACATCCAGCGCTATATCCGTTCGAAGCTTGGCATCATCAACCGCCAGAGGCAGGAGATAGCCCGTCTGAAGGCTGAGCACGCCACCCAGATTGAGAGCCTTCAGAAAGAGATTGACCAGAAGAACGAACTGCTGAAGCGCCTCGCCGCCGAATACACCATCCTCGGTCGCGAATGCGAGCACGAGCACATGACCGATGCCGCCATCCGCAACTATGAGAAAGCCCTCGAACTCTACCCCGACGCCAACGACGCCCGCCGCCGCTTAAAGAAACTCCAACAAAAGAAATAATCCCCACTCCACCGAGCAGGGAAATAATCATATTAGAACAAACCATCAAATTATACCACTTTTATTTGCAAAACATTTGGCAAATCAAAAAATAAACACTACCTTTGCCCCTGAAATCTTTTTTAATAACATTAAATCCCCTTTACTATGGACAAATTTCAGATCATTTTAAATGAATGTATCGGCTTTAGGAAGCCGTTAGAATCGTTAATGTTAGTTAAACACTTGTTTATTAATTGTGCATTAAACATAAGTTTATTATCTTTGCAGCGTCAGAAGCGCTCTTTAATGTTTGTAACCAAAGCTTAGGCGTATGGAACTGGAAGAAGGATTAGAGTTCTATCGCAAATGTCTGGAGCATTGCGATTTGGTGATAGCCAGTCTGTACGAAAGCGACTTACCAGAAGCCAGGAAACAGGCGTTAATCGACAAGCAACTTGACACAAGGAATATGTTGAAAAAGAGAATTGAAATAATCGAAGAACTGTTAAGGTAATATGGAAAAAGCAACGAACAATATTAGCGACCCAAAAGTCAGGGCATATTTCGATGATGTCACTGAAGGGAAAACGTCTGCGATAAATTTGACCCCAGACGAATATGAGAAAGGTGTGCAGCAGTTTGACGAAGGCATGCGCAAGATTATAGCTGAAGCAGATGAAATGATCTTCCGTGCCAAGTTAGGAGATCTCCCTGAAGCCTTGTCGTTCAGCTATATAGCCCAAAAATACTTTGGCAAGTCACGTGGATGGCTCATGCAGAAAGTAAATGGTAATAAGGTCAATGGAAAGACTGCTGGTTTTACAGATGATGAACGCCGTCAGTTCCGCGAAGCCCTGCAGGATTTAAGCGAGAGAATGTCAGCCATCGCCATGACTTTGTAAGATATTCCCCCATATCGCCGCGATAACTGGGCACTCTGGGGTCAGGCCCCAAAGTAAAGTCGACGCTGGAGTGGTTGCTGGGGTCAGGCCCCAAAGTAAAGTCGCTCGCGACTGTACTTTGGCGCCAGACCCGGGAGCTGCGCCAGACCCGAGGCCTGCGGGTTCCGCTTTTGAGCCAGACCCGGGGGCAGGCGCCAGAACAGGGAGCTGCGCCTGACCCGGGCAAAAATGCAAAAAAAAGTTGTGGGTTTGGGATTTTGTTTGTATCTTTGTAACCGAATCAATTATTTAAAGATACAAGATATGAAAAGAAAGTTATTATTGTGTGTGATGGCACTGAGTTGGGTGCTGGCTTGCCCAGCAATTGCCGCTAATGGTGCCCATGGTGAGGATGATGAGGATCCGATGGAGGTCTTTGTAGGCAAACAATTCATCGATCTGCAGCTGAAGGACTTCAATGGCCAGTCGCATCGGCTGAGTGAGTACGTAGGCAAAGGCAAATGGGTCTTGATAGACTTCTGGGCATCCTGGTGTGGCCCTTGCCGCGAAGAATTGCCGGAGTTAGTTAAGGTCTATAAGGCTTTCCACGCTGATGGCTTTGACGTATTAGGCATCTCGCTCGATGATGATACGCAGGCCTGGCAGAAAGCTGTCAAGAAGATGAATCTGTCGTGGAATCATCTTTCGGATCTGAGTGGGTGGGACTCTAAGGCTGTCGAGGTGTATAAAGTGCCGGGGATTCCTACAAACCTCTTGGTGAATCCCAAAGGAAAGATTGTTGCCAGCAACTTGACTATGGACGAGCTGGCCGATAAACTCAACGAAGTGTTGGGTCAATAATTACTCGTAGCGCTGGCGGTTGTTCTTGAAGATAAAGATGTTGACGGTGTAGTCGAAGATCAGCCAGACGGCGAGGTCGATGAAGAAGATCCACATGGACCCGACGCCCATCCTGACGCCCATCACCGTAGCAAGAACAATCGCCAGCGACATCAGTATGAGGACAACCATCGCCCAGCGAGAGCCAAGCCCTGTGCGCAGCAGCTTATGGTGGATGTGGTTCTTGTCGGGAAGGAACGGGTTGTGATGATTCTGCAGACGGACGATGACCACGCGCACGATGTCGAACATCGGCAGCAGCATCGTGGAGAGTCCGATGACAAGCATCTCCTTGGGGAAGGTCATCTCGGCATCGCCCACCAGATAGATGAGCAGGAAGCTGACGAGATAGCCCAGCGTGAGACTGCCCGTATCGCCCATGAAAATCTTATGACCTTTCTTCACATTACCAAAGACATTGTAGATCCAGAAGGGCAGCAGAATGCCCAGCATGCCGAAGGCGAGCACGAGGAAGAGGTGCTGCCCCTGGGTGAAGGCTGCTACGCCCAACGTGGCCAGCGCTACGGATGTGATACCTGCCGCCAGACCGTCGAGACCATCAATCAGATTGATGGCATTGGTGACGTAGACGACCACAAAGACCGTCAGCGGTATGCCTATCCACGCTGGCACCTCGCCAATCCAGAACATACCGGCGAGGTCGTGGATCCATAGTCCTGACAGCGGGAACAGCAGGGCGCACGCTATCTGCACAAGGAACTTCGCCTGATAAGTGACGCCTATCAGATCGTCGACCACTCCCACGAGGTAGAGCATCATCATGCCGACAAAGAGCAGCACGAAGCGGATGAACATCGTCGTAAGGTTGGCAGTGAGATAAGGTATGCCGAGCTTCACCCAGAAACCAATGACCAGACAGACGCAAATGAGCAGAATGGGCAGGAACGTGATGCCGCCAAGACGCGGAATGGGCGTATCGTGCATCTTACGCTCGTCGGGCATATCGAACAGCCGCTTGCGATGGCTCAGAATCAGTACTCTCGGTATGAACAGCCAGCCCAAGGCTGCCGACAGCAGAAACGACACTACGATCGAATAGGTGGTTATCAATAATTCATCCATTGTTGTTGATCTATCTTATCACGGTTCTTATTCTTGTAATAGCTAATCACGACTTGTAGCATCACCCAGCACGTCACATTGCCAATGAGCAGCAGCGACAGGTTCCACTTGAGCCATACGCCCATCACATTGAGCAGCACGAAGAAGGCCGTCACGAGGATGATGGTGATCAGAACATTGCCAGGACTCATGCCGCCCATCATCAGACGATGGTGAATATGGTTGTTGTCACGATCGAACACACTACGGTTGTTGACAGTACGCATGATGGCCACGCGCACAACATCGAACATCGGCAGAAGGAGCGTTCCGAAGCACACCATGATGATGCCCTCGGGCAGGGTTTTGCCTCCCTGAAGACTCAGCGCCACGACGACGAAGGCGAGCATATAGCCGATGGTAAGTCCGCCCGTGTCGCCCAGATAGATATTTCGCCATCCGATGCGCCAGCCCATCACGTTGCGCAGGAAGAAGGGAATGAGCATGCCCACCATCGCGGCACAGATCATCAGCAGGAACGGCTGCGAGGAGATGAAGGCCAAGATGCCAAGTACGGAGAAGGCGAGCATGGCCAGTCCCGAGGCGAGGCCGTCGATATCGTCGAGCATCGGGATGGCATTCGAGATAAACCAGATGGTAATCATCGTGCCGATAATCCCCAACCATGCAGGCAGTTCGTAGATACCCAGCAGGCCGTGCAGGTCGTTGATGTATAGCCCTGAAAGCGGTATGAGCAGCGATGCCAGGAACTGGATGCTGATCTTGGAGAGGAAGGATACACCGATCAGGTCGTCCATCACTCCCAGGAGGTACATCGTGGTGAGGCCTGCGATGGCAAACATATACTGCACGAAGGTGGCCTCGTTCTCGCCCAGGATAAGCTCCTGGCCGCTGTCCATCAGACAGGCTACGACGGCTGCTCCGACGCTGATCACCAAGACCGGGAAGAGGGATACACCGCCAAGTCGCGGCACAGTTCGCTTGCTCTTATCGCTCAGGCGAGGCGGAAGGTTGAGCTCCTTCTTCACGCTCACCATCAGGATTCGGGGGATAATATACATGGCCAAAGCTACCGCCAGCAGCAGTGGCACCATCATGGATAGGTAAAGCATCAGTTCTTAACGAATTCGTGGAGTTTGTAGAAATAGCGGAGGCTGAGCAGGAAGATGTTGGAGTGGACTCCATGAGCCCGCAAAGCCCGAAGATGTTCTTTCATAATCATCTGCCGACTGCGGATGCCTGCCGTAGAGGCTCCTCCCACTCGCATCGTCACAAAGTCTTTCTTGATATACTTGGTCTTGATGCGGTGGATATAGATGAGTCGGAGCAGATTCTCAAAGTCGGAGGCGATGCTGTAGGACGTGTCGAAGCCGCCATATTTCTCGTAGACCGCACGGCTGCAGTAGAACGAGGGATGGGCTGGCATCAGTCCGAAGCGCATCAGCGGACGGCGGAAGATGGCCGATGAGTAATAACGCACGGTCTTGGTGACGTCGTCGTTCTTCACATAATGGATATCGGCATAGACGGCGTCCATCTCGCCCAGCAGGAAGTTTCCGGCTATCGTCTGGAGCACATCGACAGAGGTGTAGAAGTCGTCGGAGTTGAGGATGCCGATGACATTGCCTGTAGCCATCGCAAAGCCTTTGTTCATGGCATCGTAGATACCGCGATCGGGCTCTGAGATATATCTCATCTTGCCCTCGAACTTGGGCTCATACTCCTTGATGATGTCAAGTGTACCATCCGTAGAGGCACCGTCGATGACGATATACTCATAGCCTTGCCACGTCTGGCGCAGGATGCTGTCCATTGTGTCGCGCAGCGTAGCCTCGCTGTTATAGGTGGCAGTGATAATTGTTATTTTCAGCATTGGGTATTATCTTTTCAACCGCATGAGGTCGCGCACGACGACCCAGCGGAAACGTAATTTCTCGATTGTGGAATAGGCACTGGGACTGGAGGCTGAAGAGGCATTGTCGCCATGACGGTTGTAGGTCATCAGCTTCTCAGGGATGAAGCAGACCGTGTATCGGAACGCTGCCACATTGCCAATCCAGATGTCGTGCATCGGGATATCGGCAGGGAACGGCAAGGATGCCTCCAATACATTCCGTCGGAAGGCCATACAGCAGCCCAGGTAGCCGTTCTTCACCAGCAGATTATAGAGACGGCCTGATTTCGTGCCGTTGACTGCGTAGAACGAAGGCGCAATGATCTGTCCATCAGGCGAAACGACCGTATTGTCGCTCACCACGCAGTCGTACTGCTGCAGGTAGCGCATCGTCACCTCGACCTTCTCGGGCATCCATTCATCGTCCTGATCAGACAGGAAGATGTAGTCGCCCTTGGCTGCCTTCAGCGACTGCTCGAAGTTCCAGATCGGAGAGTGGCGGTGGGCACCTTCGACGATACGGATACGGGCATCGCCCAGCTGTCTGATGACGGACAGGGTGTCGTCGGTAGAACCATCGTCGGCTACTACGACCTCATCGTCGGCACTCAACTGGCAGAGTATACTGTTCAGCTGTCGCGCGATGAAACGCTGTCCGTTATATGTTGCTATGCAAACTGATATCATAAGAATCGCTTGGTATATTCTGAGAGGAAGCACCACTTGCGCGTGCGGAGGGTTAGAGCCAGCACGTGGCGCAGCACTTCGACGGCGACCATCGAGGAGATAAGCCTGTTATAACGGGCCACCCTCGCCCCCTCCAGATAGAACTGGAATCGGCGGAATAGCTTGTCGACCTGTGTCTCCTCGTTGGAGAACGACTGGCGGGCTATGCTATCCACACGATAGAACGTCGCTGACACCTCTGCCAATCGTGAGAAGAAGTCGAAATCGGCAAAGTCGAGGCGGATCATCGGGTTATAGCCTCCTACCTGGCGGAATGCCGAGAGGCGGATGCAGGCTCCGGAATTAACGGGCAGATAGCGCTTCAGACTATAACTACCCTCACCCAGCAGCGCTCCGCGCTTGATGCGAAGTCCGCGATGAATCGGAGAGAACGGCTCTTCGCCTGCATACAGCACCTGAGGCACAAACAGGCTGATATCGGGGTGCTGCGTCATGGCAGTCAGAAGCCTGGAGAGATAGTCGGGCTGGAACTGCGTATCCTCATCGAGCAGCAGCAAGGCATCGACATCGCCTAACTTCGCGGCAAGGTCTGCGCCATAATCGTAGGCTGCAGAGACACCTCCATTGGCGGCATCGTGATAATAGCAGACCGCAGGGCTCTCGTAACACTGGTTCTGAGGCTCTGGAGAGTTCTCGTACAGCAGGATGTGCTTGACATCAGATTGGCTCAACAACGTCGTATAGGCGTTAGTCGCCCGATAGTCTATGTTATACAGTACTACGATTGGTAAAATATTCATCTTGCGAAAGCCTGTAACAGATGACAAACGCCAGCAGCACGATGCTCATGCCTATGGAGTTATTGATATAGGGATTGAAGCACGACTGCAGGTAGATCATCATGGCAGCCGTCATGAAGAAGGCGGCCTCCTCCTTATACTTCTCTGCGGCGGTGTTGCCGTATTTCAAGATGGCATAGAACAGAGCCAGCCAGAACGACAGTCCGAAGATGCCCTGATGATGGAAGATATCGAGATAGGAGATCTCCATGTGGGCAGGACGCTCGGGCACTCCCTGCCCAAAGCCATGTCCGAACAGGAACGACCACCACGTGATGCGATCGAACACCTGCTCGGTGGTAATCAGACGGACGGAGTCGCTCTCCTCGCGGTTCTCGAGATAGGTGTCGTCGAACGTGAACACCTCAAATACATCAGCTATCTCATAGAGCAGCAGCACCACCAGCATCAGACCTACGATCTTGATGATATTCACCTCGTGGGTCTTCAGATAGAAGGCCAGCAGTCCGAAGGCCAGCAAGACATAGAGGCCTCGGGTATACGTGAAATAGATGGCAATGATGCTGAGGACCATCCATACATACTGTCTCCGCCAGAAGAAGCCTAAGGCACCGATGGGCAGATAGACGAAGCCTTTATAGAACAAGGAGCTGCCCACACCGCGAAACATGAACGAGCCCGAATCGTCGACTGTATGATAGTTCTCGCCAGTCATAGAGAAGAGCCCCAGGATGTCCGTCAGCGTCATATATATAAGGTATAGCACCGTCATGATCTTCACACAGAGCAGCATGATGTCCACCACCTTCTTGATCATCAGCTCAGAGGTCATGATGTAATAGAAGAACAAGACGATATAGAAGTAGAGGAGCGGCTTGAAGTCGACCATCAGATATGACATTTCAGAGTCGAACGTGAAAGCCAGCATCCACCCTATCAGCATCTGGATGGTATACACCAGGAGAAAGGTCAGAATCGCCTTCGGGAAATCATCGGAACGGATGAACATGACGATGCTGGCTCCCACGCCGATGAAGAAGAAGAGCCAGCGCATGGTGAGGCCTCCTGGCAACGGCAGATCCTGTCCGCTACCCATGAGGAACAGCTCGAAGAGCATCACGTAGCAGAAGTATCTGACGTACTTATTGTCTGTCAACTGACTTTCACCCATTCCGTTTGAAGAATCCTATCAGATAATAACACCATCGCATGTTGAGTATGGGCGACAGCTTCTTACCTATCTTATATTCCTTACTGTTGATGAGCGTCTGATACTCATCGCTCTCCACTGGATTAAAGAAGTGGTTGGCATAGATCTCCTTATGGTTCTCCCAGATCTGACGCCTGATCCTGGCATACGACTTGAAGGAATTGCGGTTGCGCGACTCGTACTTCATGCGATAGAAGAACAGGGGCTCGTTGATGCGATGGACGATATCCTCCTCGTTGAGGAAAGTCAACCAGAAATCCCAGTCCTCGAGACCCTTCACCATCCTGGGGTTATAGCCAGGCGTCTTGTCGAAGTCCTTCCTGCGATAGAGCGCCGTACAGACCAAGACATTGCGGCAGATGATACGGTTATAATCGTACTCGGGAAGATTGTAATCCGTGTTCTTGGCACCAAAGAGACGCGTGTTGGTACAAACGACCTTCACTTCGGGATGCTGCTCGATGTAGGCCACCGTCTTCTCCAGATAGGTATCGGCAATCTTGTCGTCGGCATCAAGCGGCAGGATATATTTGCCCTGACTCTGACGTATCGCCGTATTCCTGGCCACGCTGACACCCTCATTGAACTTGTCGATATAGTGGAAACGTGTATCGTCCTCGCAGAACGACTTCATCTTCACCAGCGAATCGTCGGTGGAACCATCGTTCACGACGATACACTCGAAATTGGTGAATGTCTGTCTGCTGACACTCTCCAAGGTCTCAAGGATAAACTTTCCCTGATTAAAGCAAGGAACGATAATGGACACAACTGGTTTCTTATTCTTGCCCATAAGTATCATTTCATGAAATGGAACAACAGTTTCAGATAAGGCACAGCCAAGGGGACTGGCAGCAGCAGATGCAGGTCGCGCAGTTGCTTGCGGATGCTCAATCCATCGAGACGATAGCACTTGCTCCAACTGACAGGTTTCACCCTGCGCTGCTCTTCATAGAAAGCACGGAACAAAGCAGGAGCCTCCTTGTGAAGAGAGTCGAGCGTGATCATCTGGAAATTCTGTATCAGATTGTGGATATCCTTATTCTCATCCAGCTGATGCTGGCGCGCAAAACTGCACATCTCCTGAAGTATCAGGTTGACGCAGGTAAAACTGCGCTTGAAATTCTTGTTGACCGTAATACTACCCTCGCGCGCCTTATAAATATAAGTCTCATGAGCTACGGCATAGAGTGACTTTGCCAGACAGGCAATCTGGAAGCTCCAAAGCTCATCTTCGTGGATAATTCCTTCAAGGAAACGAAGATGATGGCTATTCAGGAATGACACCTTATAGAGCTTGTTGACAGACATGAGGTACCAAGTCTTCTCACGAAAGGACTTCAAGACTTCATCGCCTGTCAGCACGGTCCCCTCCTTCAGTCTTAACGAATCCATTTTGATCTGGCTACCAACGAGGCGGTAAGCCCCAACAACGAAGTCGTAATCCTTCTCGTATAAAGGTTTTACCAACCGCTCGATACAGTCGGGCGTAATCTCGTCGTCACTATCCAGAAAGAAGACATAATCGCCTCTGGCTGCATCGATGCCTGTATTGCGGGCAGCAGAAAGACCACGATTATGCTGGTGGCGAATGATCCTGAAATCGATCTTGCCTTTATAAGTCTGCAACCTTTCCTCTACCAGCTGCATGCTATTGTCTGTGCCGCAGTCATCCACCAGGATACACTCCAGATTATCCTGCCAGGACTGTACCATCACACTATGCAGACAATCCTTGATATAAGGAGCCACATTGTATACTGGGATAACAATTGAAATCTTCATCGCTTAGGCCAAGGGAAATTTAATCGGGCCTTACTGAATTTGGGACCCAGAATACAACTGCAGAAGTAACAGAGCTGGAACAGGAAATCAGAGCCCCAGATCTTGAAATAAGACGTGGAGAAGAAATCCCAGCGCATATGACGATACTTCACATCGATATCAAAGTTGCTCTCATCGACAGAGTACTGGCGATCGAGCACGAAATAGGCATACTTCAAAGCTCCGATACGATCCTTAGGAGGCAGGTCGCCATTAATGGCAGCAACCAGCTCGTCCTTACTCTTCATGTGATAGCAGGCACCCGTCATCTCATAGAAGGAGCGTCCTACGAGGATTGAGGGCTTACCCCAGTAGCTCGCCTCGACACCTGTAGAAGATCCGAATGTGACCACCTTGTTGCAGGCGTCCATCAAGGCATAGGAGCTGACTTTGCTCTCAGGAGGAATCACAGTGATATTAGGGTATTTCTGAAGGTCATAGAGTTCCATGTGAGCTTTATGAGTGACACCTTTCAGATTGGGATGAACGCGCAGATAGAAATGAATGCCAGGATCGGCATGCTGGAGCATAAACTCGATAGCCTCGTATTGTGAGGGAAAGAGATTCCCCTTCTGCCACTCATCGCCTAAGGCGGCTATCTCGTCCTGAGAAGAATTGTAGATCGCGATATTGGTCTTAGAACTGTCAAAGCCATCTGGGAGAAGGTCTTTCTGCTGATCCTTGGTATAGACGCGTGTATCGAACACCAGAATGCCATTGCGGCGCTTCTCGTAGAACGTAGAGGCCTGGCGGGTCTTCTCCTCCAAAGTCTGGGGAGACTGTTTCCACAAATCCTCAACCATACGTCCGTAAAGTTCGATGTTCAGCGGCCACTCGCCTACAAAACGAATCTTCTTGTAAGGCTCGATGTGCCCCCCTACTCCTTCGAGCGAAACGAACTCGATGCCCATGCTCTTGGCGATATCGTAGAACAGGCGGTTTTCAAACAGACGACCATTATAGATCAGCACCTGATCAAGCTTCAGCTCTTCGAGCAGCTGATAGACATAGTCTACGAAGTCGCAGATATTCTCGATCAGAGGGAGTGCCCACGCGATAAAGCCGTCCCAGTTAGCCATATCCAGATCGCGCGAGATATCATAATACATGGAAAGTACAGAGCTGCCTACCTCGACCTGACGATACTTCACCGCCTTGATATCCTCGGAATTATGCAGATCCAAATGACGGTCCTGATGCTTCAGATCCGTCTCCTTGATGGGCATGAAATGAACGCCCTCGCCGTATTTCTTCTGATATTGGCGATACATGAAATGGCAGAACTTGCACGTGCTCGCATGACCACTGAGGTTCATGAAGCATGACGCCAGCGCACAATGACAATAGCCAAAGTAAACAGTATCGCCCTCTTTTCTGCTCGTCACGACATCATCCAGAATGATTCCCACATGGGGAGCTGCCACTGAGCAGGAGCTATAGTAAAATTTCTTCATCCTCTTTCTTCTTTCAAACCAACTCGTTCAGTCTGTTCCTGCGATAGAAAAGCAGCAGACTGGCAGCAGTCAGGAGTGTTAACACTATCTTCATCCATATAGCCGTATACATCAGCATATTAGCCAGTATCAGATCGGAAAGGATAATAGCCAGTATCAGCAATATCAACCTACGGTCGCCAAGCCAGTCGCTCACTGTCTTCTTGTAATATCCGACAAAGAACGGTATCATCAGCTGGGTCCAATAGGAAATGATCGTTGAATAAATCGCTATCCGATATCCGAAAAACGGAATAAATGCATAACAGAGCAGGAAATTCAGAATTCCCGGTACAAAAACCAGCCACAAGAGCTGCATCGTCTTTTTCTCAATGAAGGCTGGCGCACTCATAAAGGCATAGAACGAGAACACCACATTGGCGAAGCACAACAGGCTGGCAATATCACACGACTTTGCCAGATTGGCGTTTCTGATGAGCAGGGCGTAGATCTCTGGCATCCAGATACATATACAGAATGTGGAGGTCAATGCGACAGCCTGGCAAAGGAAGTATAACTTACGATAAGTCTTGAAATCGGCATTGCGATAGGCACGCTGCATCTGAGGCATCAAGGCTGTTACCAATGCCGTCGTAATCACAACGGCATAATCGCCCATCGTGCCACCATGACTGAACAAGCCTATCTCGTCGTAGGAAACATGATACTGACTCATGACAATACGGGCAGAACTCGTCAGCAATACAAAGCCCAAAGTATGGGGAACCAGCGGCAAAGCAATCTTCACCATCTGCTTGATTCGCTGCCAGTTACGATCAAGTATAGGGCGAATGTCAAAATCAGCCCATACGAACTTCAGGAATACGGAGAACGTAAAGGTGACGGAGATGGCTCCAGCTGCTATCAGACCCCAATATCCCAAACGCAGATAATAGATCATCACGAATGAGACCAGCATGCCCGTGACAGAGCCCAGAAGGTTGGTGAACACCAATGGCTTGGGCGTCTCACGTAAAGGGAACAGGTGCTGCGCCAGCAAGCCGTTAGCCAGCAAGAAGATGGGCATAGAACCAATCGTGCATAACACCAATTTGCTCACCGAGAACTCCATTGGCAGCGTGAACAGCAAGATACCCATATTCAACAAGCCGAAGCACAGCGACGACAGGAGCATGAGCATCAGCACCCTACCCCACACCAAGTTGTAATGGCGTGGATACTCAAAGTAGCTGTTCGTCAGATGAACATGCAAACCAAGAGGGGCAACTGAGATAAACAGGCTGGTATATGACGTCATAACACCATAGATACCATAGTCGTATGTAGTCAGGAACGGTGTCGTAAGAGGCAGGATCACAATGCTCAACAGCATTGTCAGCTTCGGCACGACGCCATAATATATCGTGTTTGTTACTATCTTCCTGGTCGACATCCTTATCCTATCGCTAATAAATGATGTTCCATCAACTGGTCTTTTATTGGGATAAGCTTATCAACAGGTATGTCGAGAATATTGCTGATTCCAATCAAATCATTCCTTCCATCTGCATAGGCAATGAAATCCTGAATGTAACGGGCATCACCTTTGGTGCCCTTCTGGCTGACTGTGGGATATAAGCCACGCTTGCCTAACTGAGGCTCACACTTGCACTGCATCTGGTAGAAATAATTGTTTTCCAAGGCATTAATGACTTTCACCATCACTTCGTAAGCACCAGACAAGCCCTCAGGACTGATCAAGTCCATGTTGTCTGCTGAGGTATGATACTCTGGATACTCATGATACTTGCTGCGACAGAAGGCACAAACAGGCAGATCGACACCTGCAGAACCATACTGGCGCTCATCAGAAGCCCGCTGCATAAACGAATAACGGATATAATCCGGATAGTGGAACTTCAGGACATTGTTCAGTACGCGGTCAGCCAAGGTGTCTTCATATTTAGTAGACACCATCGAATAAGTCCTGTCGTCGCCCACACAACTAAGCACGAAACCAGCCTTTACATGTCGCTGAAGGACATCCAGATTTCTGGAAAGGTAGGTAATCGAGCCGATGGTCTCAGGAATAAAGATCAGTCGGTAAGTGTATCTGCGATGAGATAACTGCTTCAGATACTTGATGATCTCTGTCTGTACGCAGGGCCCCGAGAGTTCATTATTGGCCATAGACGGATGACAGAGATAAGTCGAGAAGAATATCTCGTCGTCTGTCTCGCCAGGCAAGACCACCTCACCGTATGTCAGATGTCCATCTTCCAACGTGCTGTCGATACACACTTCGTACTCAGCATCAGTCAGGCTCTGCTTCTGGCGCTCACTCATGCAGAATCCCCAGCGCTCCTTATAGTAAGACGTGACATACGGAATCCACTCGGGCTGTTCTGGCTGGGTATATACATGAGCTAACAATTCCTCACGGCTGATGGTCTGATGAACAGGAATCGAGTAACCCATCACATGCAGATTGCAATCCTTGAAATCGATGATGGTCTCACCCTGCAGGTTCTTGATCCAGCCACCTCGGATATTCCACTCCTTGGGTACTGTCCAGTCGAAGACCTGAGTTCCAGATGGAATCTCACAGACCTGCATCTCAGGTACTATCTCCCTGATCATCTCCAACGACTGACGAAAGCCGTTGCCAGTGATGCTACGACAAATGGGGAAGAGTCTTCCCGCCAGCTCGTACATATTTCTACCTGCGTCGCTCATAGTAAGCCAGTATCTCTTTACTTCTTCTTTTCGAGTCCTAAAAGGAGCATCAATTCACCTTCTTTATGCAGTATCCATCCTGTGGTACAGAGGAATACCAACAGCACGAAGATCAGCACGATACGACTACGCTTCGGACCTGCCTTACGCAAAGGAACCGTTGCACTCTGCAGCGTTGTAAAGGCTGGCGTCTCTTCCTGCACTTTAGCTTTTGCAGCCAAGAGCTGGGCACCAATAGCGTTAAAATTGTTGTACTGAAGTTGCATTTCATTCTCGAGCTTAGTCTGCTGCAGTTTGACAGACTCCAGCACGACATCCTGGTTGGCGTCCATGAAATCGGCATAGATCTCGCAAGCCCGATCGTAATTCTTCCTGGCGTCCTTATACAGCGTCTCGATATAGGCTAAATCATGGCGTGCTTTCTGCGTCCTGTACTCTGTCAGGAAAAATTGCAGACGTTCCTTAACAGAATCTGCAATCGTGGCTGCTACCAAAGGATCCTGGTCAGTCACCTCGATAGAGATCACGTCAGTCTTCTTATCAATCTTGCACTCAATACTACCTGCGACAGCATTGGCAATACTCTGCTGGGCTGGCGTCAGACGGAAATTGTTGACAGAATCTTTCTTTTCTGCCTTTGTGTCTTTCTCATCCGACTTGAACAAGCCGAAGAATGCTTTCAGACCTGCTGACCACCATGAAGACTTCTGCTCATTGTCCAGATAGTCGTAATAGGTCATCACACGATCATCGTTCTCCATCTTGACCTTGACATTAAACATGGAAGTCCTGAAATCCACCGAGCGCATCAAGTCTGGATACAAATTGGGTGTAATTGCATCGCCCGACTTATTGGTACTGCCTCCAATATTAAAGCCAAAGCTGCTGGCCAACGAAGCCAGACCGCTAAAGCTGCTACCACTCCCCGTCTCTGGCGCCAAGGTCACCTCGCACTTATAATAATTGGGGATTCCCAACGTGAAAAGACAAGCAACAACAAAGGCAATAGGAAGCGTTTTATAATAAAGCTTCTTATGCTTCTTGATTGCAGACAGGATCTTCTCTGAATTTGTTTTTTGCTCCTGTGATTCCTGGAGGCTGTTCTTCTGTTCGTCCATATCTTTTTCGGTAGAAATATTATTTATTCTTGATTATCATCCAACGGCATAAGGAATGCAGCAGGCAGAAAGGCAATAGCCACAGCTGCGACATTCTCTATCTGAACAACTACGCACTTGTTTTTCTTTACTCGCTTAATCGTTCCTTCAACACCCACAAAATCGCCATCCGTCACCTTGACACGCTGACCAGGCTTCCCTGCAAAGTTCAGATTCTCCATATAGAAAACGCGATCATCCAAAACTGATGCCACTTTGATGAAATTATCCATCTGCTTATCTGGTACAGTGAGAATGTCGTGTCGCAAGTAATTATTGCTGTCATCATAGACTGGATGCGTCATGTATCGTAAGGGGGCGAGTTCTTTCGTAGTCATCTTAAGTTCGGTAATCATTTTCTGACTAGAATGAACAAATATCAGATTACGGATCGCCGGCTTCAGTTCACGGTGGCGAGGATGCTTCCCTTTGACATGTTCATAATGCATGGGAATAAAACTCTCAATCCCTATGGTATCGAGATAATCCTTTGCAGCCAACTCACGTGAATATGTGACACGCATAGGAAACCAATGAATCAGCTCTAAATTCGTCATAATCGACCTTTTGATACACAGCAAAGGAGGGGGACACCGCCCCTCTGAATGCGGTGAGAAAATGTTTCTGTTCCATCAAGTACAGTATTCATATTGCACTGGCTTTCAGCGACATCTGAGTACCGACACCACTCCTCATCTGGCCTCAGGGGCCATTCTTTTAGAATGAGAGACATGGTTTTTCGGCACAAAGGTACAAAGTTTTCTCGACAATCAGCAGAAAAAAAGGTATAATTTTCACAAAAAAATGGTATAGAAAGAACGCTAATTCAAAAAATTGCATTACCTTTGCCACAACAAATGACGATTGAATATTCATGAAGTTACTAAGGATAACCCTTCCAATCAGTATCATTTTGCCTCTGTGCTTTTTAAGCACAGTTGCTAATGGTGCCAACAAAAAGATATGCGTTCTTACCGACATTCACGTGATGGCTCCCTCATTGCTAGAGGATGAGAACAACAAAGAATGGCAGGAATATCTGAAGACCAGCAAGTCGATGATCGATCTCAGCGTTCCCATATTTGACGCCATTATCAACAAGATCATCCTCGAGAAACCCGACCTTCTCCTCATCGTTGGAGACCTGACTAAAGACAGCGAAGTCGAGAGCCACAATTTTGTACTAAACAAATTGACAAAGTTCAAGCAATCGAATATCCCAGTATATGTGATTCCTGGCAACCACGACAGAGGTTGGATGCAACGTGCGCTCATATTTAAGAACGACACGTGTGTCACAGCTGAAACCATTGACAATGACGGCTTCGAAAAGCTATATGTCAATTATGGTTATGGGCCCGATACCGAAAGATTCGGCACTACTCTCAATTATCTGGTAGAACCATTCCCAGGATTGACTCTTATCTGTATTGATTCCGGCATCTGGTGTACATTCAGGGAAGGGAGCATCGACTGGGTATGTGAGAAAGCGAAGGCGGCTCAAGACAAAGGCAATCAAGTGTTAGTCATGATGCACCACATGATTATGCCACATTATTATTATCAGAATAACATTTTTGAGCTCTCTGTTCCAACAGACTATTCCGATATTCGTGACAAGTTCATGCAAGCAGGTATCAAGGTCGTCTTGTCAGGGCATTCACATACCTCTGATATTACGCGCTATGTTGATGCTTCCGGGAGAGAGTTGTATGATGTAGGCACAGGATCACCGATCTCCTACCCCTGTGATTATCGGGTATTAACTTTCAACGATACTTTCTCAAGGCTTTCAATTGTAACAAAATCCTTGACAACTCTCGACGGATATCCAGATTTTCCATCATATGCAAAAGAACGTCTGAAAGAGTCGGTCAAGAACTGGACTCAAAAATGGATGGTAGAGAAGACCGGCTTCGAATTTGAAGATGACGAAGAATTCGGAAACAACAATCTGGTGATTAGTGTCTTATCACAAGCGTTGTCAAATTCCTTCACCATTCATGCTGAAGGAAATGAGCCTGACAATCCCGAATCAAAAGAGGCAGTCCTCATCTTTGAAGACTTTCTGGATTATATGAAACGTCACAATCTGGACAATGCAGAAATCATTGAGAACATCAGTCTCTCCATGAAAAGCATCTTAGGTGATTATCCTTCTGAGAATGATAAGTATAACATTGTCAACGACCGCACACTTACGATCCAAATGCCTAATCTGACAGATGGAATTAAGGAGATCGTCAACAATGAGACAAAGAAATCTGCCTGGTATACACTTGAGGGTGTCCAACTATCAGAGAAACCCCAACACCCAGGGGTGTATATCTACCAAGGACGCAAACATGTTATCAAATAAAACAAAACCCCGCTGGTTATTACCAACGGGGCACTGTGTTATAATAAATAATGATGCCTTACAGCGTGATTAATTATTAATTGTTTATTTGATTTAAAAAGTTTCTGATTTAGGCCTCAGCGGGAGTCTCCTCTGCCTCAGCTTCACCCTCTTCAGTCTCTTCAACTGCGGCAGCAGCCTTAGCATCAGCAGCAGCCTTGATAGCAGCCTCTGCCTCAGCAGCAGCCTTCAACTCGGCAGCATTCTCTGCTACAACCTTTACAGGAATCTCGACAGTTACCTCCTTGTGGAAGTGTACGAGAGCTGTATAGTCACCAACTTTCTTGGCATCCTTCATGGTGATGATCTTACGATCAACCTCCTTACCGAGCTTTGCAAGTTCCTCAGCTACCTGAGCAGCACCTACAGAACCATAGAGCTGACCAGTTGCACTGACTTTAGCAGCAATCTCGAGAGCAACACCATTCAGCATGGCAGCCTTCTCCTCAGCAGCAGCCTTCTGTGCAGCCAGCTTATGAGCCTGCTGCTTCAGGTTCTCTGCGAGAATCTTCTTAGCCATAGGCGATGCAATAACACCCTTACCCTGAGGAATGAGGTAGTTACGGCCATAGCCAGACTTTACATTTACGATATCGTTCTTAAATCCCAGACCGATAATATCTTCTTTCAGTATAATTTCCATAATCTTGCGTCCTCCTCTTTAATTATTTCATCAAATCGGTTACGTAAGGCAGCAGTGCGATCTGACGGGCACGCTTAACGGCCTGAGCTACGCGACGCTGATACTTCAGAGATGTTCCAGTGATGCGGCGGGGAAGAATCTTACCCTGCTCATTGAGGAACTTCTTCAGGAACTCGGGATCCTTGTAGTCAATGTACTTGATACCGCTCTTCTTGAAACGGCAATACTTCTTCTTCTTCGTGTCGATAGAAGGAGCTGTCAAATAACGGATTTCACTCTGTTCTGCCATAGTTTAAGCCTCCTCTTTTTTACCAAGCTTTGCGCGACGCTTCTCGGCGTACTCTGCAGCATACTTGTCAAGTTTAACTGTCTGGAAACGGATTACTTTCTCATCACGACGGAAAGCTGTTTCCAGCGTCTTAATCACTTCTGGCTCAGCCTTGAACTCTATCAGGCAGTAGAAACCTGTAGACTTCTTCTGAATAGCATAAGCCATCTTCTTCAATCCCCAGGCCTCTTCGTTGATGATTTCTGCACCCTTATCGGTGAGAACCTTCTTGAATTTTGCGGCCGTTTCCTTCATCTGTTCATCAGACAAAACGGGAGTTAAAATGAAAACGGTTTCGTATTGATTCATACTACGTTAAATAAAAATTAAATTAATGTTTCGCTTAAAGCGGGTGCAAAGGTACAACTTTTATTGTAGATGGAGATAATTGCCATGAAGATTACCCTAATATTTAACCAAATTTAATACTTTTCTCCGCTTTTCTGCATTTTAACATGCAACCATACACCTATTATAATAATAAATAAGCCTCCCAGTAACACCAAATTACTGGTTGTCCATCCAAGAATATAGCTAACGATTAAAAGGATGGCACCAGTAAGTACCAGCGCCAACCCTATGTTTTGTCTCAGATGCATTTTTACTCTTCCTCTGGTGTAATCAGCTTATAGCCCTTGCCATGAATGTTGATAATCTCAATCTGAGGATCATCCTTAAGATGCTTGCGCAGTTTGGTGATATAAACATCCATCGAGCGGGCATTAAAGTAATTGTCGTCTATCCAGATGGTCTTCAATGCGAAGTCGCGCTGAAGAATCTCGTTGGCATGACTGCAGAGCAAGGCCAGCAACTCATTCTCCTTTGTTGTCAGTTTCGTCTGATTATCACCTATGATCAACAGTTGCTTCTGGGTATCAAAAGTAAATTTGCCGATATGATAGAGTGTCGACTCTTTGCTCTTCTTACCCTTTGTACGACGGAGAATGGCCTCAATACGGAACACAAGCTCTTCCATTGAGAAAGGCTTTGTGATGTAGTCATCAGCTCCCAGTTTGAAACCTTCAAGTATATCCTCTTTCAACGTCTTTGCAGTCAGGAAAATGATAGGCACATCAGCATTGGCAGAACGAATCTCCTGAGCCAATGTGAAACCATCCTTCTTAGGCATCATCACGTCGAGTACACAAATATCGAATTTTGTCTTGAGGAAAGCCTTGAAGCCAGCCTCACCATCAGCACAGAGTTCTGCAACATAACCCTTAGCCTGCAAATACTCACGAAGCAGCATTCCGAGATTCTCGTCGTCCTCGCAAAGCAAAATTTTCAATTTTTCTTCCATAATCGTTTCTTATTGATTGTTATTACTATGAATTATCTTCTTCCAGGATAGGCAACGACACCGTAAAGGTCGTACCCTTACCCAGTTCACTTTCACATTTGATCTCACCTTCATGTAAGGTGATGATTTTCTTTACATAAGCCAGACCGAGACCAAAGCCTTTCACATCATGCACATTACCAGTGTGGACACGATAGAACTTGTCAAATATCTTCTTGACATTTTCTTTTTTGATTCCCAGACCAGTATCACGAATACTGAAGCACAAATGGCCCTTGTCATTCCAAGTCTTGATATAGATATCGAGTGGCTGCTCTGGCTTGCGATATTTCACTGCATTGTCCATCAGGTTTGTGATGGCATTCTGGAAATGCACCTCATCCACGAAGATGGCAGAATCTACGGCCTCAATCTCTGTGTAGATCTTTCCTCCCGTATGCTCTACTCGCAGAGAGAAACTCGATGCGATTGTCTCCAACAACTCATTGAGATCCAACTCCTTTTTCTTAAAAGTCACCGTCTGTTTATCGAACATCGACATCTGCAGCACTCTTTCCACAAGGAAACGGAGGCGTTTTGATTCGTCATTGATGACGCCACCTAAATGAGATAGCATCGATGGGCTCTTTGTTACCGAGTCATCGCTCAACATCTGAGCAGCCAGCGAGATACTTGAGATAGGAGTCTTCAGCTCATGGGTCATATTATTAATGAAGTCATTCTTAATCTCATTATAACGCTTCTGGCGGAACACGACCACAATCGTAAAAATAAACGTAATCAGCAAGACTACCGTAAACACCATTGCCGGAATCATAAACCTGACACTTGAGAAGATATAGGATCCCATATCAGGAAAATGAATTTTGACGACACCCATTTTCGATGAAGGGTCATTACGGAACAATGTTTGCTTATAGGTATGCTCCTCCCCTTCGTCAGTATAATCAGGGCAACGATAGATTTCACGCCCATCAGCAGTCTCTACCCGGAAATGGTAGGGAATATTGATACCGTTATTCAGCAGTTCGGCACGGATATCCTGATCCAGCAACTTGAAATTGATACGCTCTTTCAAGGGTTTGTCAGAAGCTGTATACAGAATATTATAGACAACCTCATCAAGAAGCGCTTTCTGATATACATAACGATTGCGGACGATTTCCTGCAAAGACTTTGAGGCCTCCGAAATCGAGTTCTTATCTGTCCGCAGAATCATCGCTTTGGGTACGTTCGCCGGCTTGATGGCAAAAGTCTTCAGTTCAAAACTTGAATAAACCGTCCCATCATCAGCTGCCACAGCGAATTGATGGCTATGCTTGATTGTCCCGTCAAGACCATCGATCATCATGGAATCCTGTTTGAAGGCCTTACGCTCTGTCTCTTTCACATCTTTCTCCAGATAGCGCAAAGTCTCATTCATTTCCAAATTACGCGAAGCCTGATATAGACTACGGTTCACAGACTCATCGAATTGTTCTTTCTTCATTTTCGCCATCTCTTCGATATACGAAATCTGCAGAAGAAGGAGTCCCACAAACGAGAGTCCCATGACTATTGCTATGATCCAAATTGTACTTTTCTTCATATCATCGGCAAAGGTAGCAGATTTCTTAAACAAAAATGCTCGTTATGTTAATTATATTATTGAAATTACACGAATTTAACATATTTCCAGATTCAAATTAAACATACACAACCATTATTATACACAAAGAGTGGGACAATATGCCCCACTCTTTCCTAAAGTTAGTATAGTGAAGATTAATCCTCTTCCTTCATTTCCTCCTCATGCTGCTTGATGAGAGCCTGCTGGATATCGTTCGGAACGAGCTCGTAGCTTGAGAAGCTCGTTGTGAACGAAGCGCGTCCACCAGTCAGAGAGCTCAGGGCAATAGAGTAACTTGCAAGTTCCTTCAAAGGAATCTTTGCACTCAGCTTCTGGTAGCCTGCCTCAGAGTCCATACCCATGATGATGGCGCGACGACCCTGGAGGTCGGACATCACATCACCCATATAATCGGCAGGAACAAGCACTTCAAGATCATAGATAGGCTCAAGAACCTTTGGACCTGCCTCCTTGAATGCTGCAGAGAAGGCGTTACGAGCTGCAAGCATGAACGAAAGCTCGTTAGAATCTACTGGGTGCATCTTACCATCGTATACAATCACACGAACATCACGGGCATAAGAACCTGTCAGAGGTCCCTGCTCCATGCGCTCCATAATACCCTTCAGGATAGCTGGCATAAAGCGGAGGTCGATGGCACCACCAACGACTGAGTTGATGAATACGAGCTTACCACCCCACTCGAGGTCAATCTCTTCCTTACCCTTGATGTTCATCTTGAACTCCTGACCATTGATCTTGAATGATGTAGGATCAGGCATGCCTTCTGTATATGGCTCAACAATCAGATGAACCTCACCAAACTGACCGGCACCACCTGACTGCTTCTTGTGACGGTAGTCAGCGCGCGCCATCTTGGTAATGGTCTCACGATATGGAATCTTCGGCTCGATATACTCAATCTGAATCTTCTCATTATTCTCCATACGCCACTTCAAGGTGCGCAGGTGGAATTCACCTTGTCCGTGAACGATAATCTGACGAAGCTCCTTCGACTGCTCAACAACCCACGTAGGATCCTCCTGGCGCATCTTGGCCAGTGCTGCCATCATCTTCTCAGTCTCAGCCTCGTTAACAGCCTTGATAGCGCGAGAGAACTTAGAATTAGGATATTTGATGAAGTCGAACTTATTCTCACAATCCTTGCCATTGAGGGTATTGCCTGTCTTGACGTCCTTCAACTTGACCGTACAGCCAATGTCGCCTGCAACAAGCTGATCCACCTGAATACGGTTGGCGCCTGCACAAGCATAAAGGGTTCCGATACGCTCCTTTGAGCCGCGATCTGCGTTTGTCAGATCATCTCCGCTCTTCACGGTTCCACTCATCACCTTAAAGTAAGAAACTTCACCGATATGGGGCTCAACACCCGTCTTAAAGAAATAGAGAGAGGTGGGAGCTGATGCATCAGCAGGAACATCCTTGCCAGCAGCATTCTGGATAACCGGCATTTCGCTAACGAACGGAACGACATTGCCAAGGAACTCCATCAGACGGCGAACACCCATGTCGCGACCAGCGCAAACACAGAATACAGGGAAGATTGAACGTGTGACAAGACCCTTGCGGATACCCTCACGCATCTCGTCCTCGCTCAGATCTTCGCTCTCGAAGAACTTCTCCATCAATGTATCGTCACCAGCAGCGGCAGCCTCAACCAAAGCAGCCTTCCACTCCTTGGCCTTCTCCAGCTGATCGGCAGGAATATCCTCGATGATAGGAGCACCACCCTCAGGCTTCCAAGAGTACTTCTTCATCAGCAATACGTCGATGACGCTGTTGAAACCTGCACCTGTGGCTATAGGATACTGAACGGGCACGCAGTTAGGGCCATAGACCTCCTTCAGCTGAGAAAGGATCTGGTCGAAATCACAGTTATCGCGATCCAACTGGTTTACCAGGAAGATAACGGGCTTCTTCAGTTTCTCAGTGTTGCGGAAAGCATTCATCGTACCCACCTCAGGACCATACTGGCCATTGATAAGGATGACGGCCTGATCAGTCACGTTCATAGCGGTAATAGAACCACCTACGAAGTCGTCAGAACCCGGGCAGTCAATGATGTTCAGCTTCTTGTTATTCCACTCCACATGAAAAACAGTTGAGAACACCGAATAGCCATATTCCTGCTCAACAGGGAAGTAATCGCTCATGGTGTTCTTACCCTCTACGGTGCCGCGGCGCTTGATGATGCCAGCTTCGTAGACCATACTTTCGGCAAGAGTTGTCTTGCCGCTACCCGCACTGCCAATGAGTGCAATGTTTTTGATTTCGTTAGTTTGATAAATTTTCATATCTTTTGGTTTTAGGATGAATATATTCGATTTAGGGCACTAAATTAGACATTTTCCAAGAAATAGCCAAAAAAATGTTTCAAATATTAAACTAAATTAGTATTTTTGCAATGAAAATGGCAGGTTTATACATTCATATTCCATTTTGCAGGAGTCGCTGCATCTATTGTGGCTTCTATTCGACGACAGGGCTGGAACTCCGTCAGAGATATGTTGAGGCAGTCTGCAAAGAGATCAGTATGGTATGTAAAGACACACCTATCAAGACCATTTACCTGGGTGGAGGAACACCTTCGCAATTGACTATTCCCCAGCTTCAGCAGATACTGAATGCCGCCTATATATATAATAAGGTGGAAGCTGATGCAGAGATAACAATAGAATGCAACCCTGACGATGTAACTAAGGATTTCGTAGAAGGACTCAGCCAGCTTCCTTTCAACCGGGTGAGTATGGGGGCACAGACATTCTGTGACAAGCGGCTCAGATTCATACAAAGAAGACATAACTCTTCCCAAGTTTTTGACGCGGTGGAGCGACTCAGAGATACTGGTATCCGAAACATCAGTATCGATTTGATGTATGGTTTCCCTGGGGAGACCATATCTGAATGGGAAAAAGACATCAACGATGCCTTATCATTGGGAGTGGAGCATTTGTCTGCCTATTGTCTGATGATAGAAGAAGGTACCCCACTCTACGAATTAAGGATGAAGAGTGATGAATTAAGAAGATCGCTGCCCGACGAAGAGTTGGAGCGCCAGATGTACGAACTGCTCATCGACCGCCTCACCTCCGCTGGCTATGAACACTATGAAATATCCAACTTCGCCAAGCCCGGCTTCCGCTCCAGACATAACTCCAGCTACTGGGACGGCACTCCCTATATCGGCATCGGCGCTGCAGCCCACTCCTATGACATCCATAGCCGCAGCTGGAATGTTGCCGACATCAAACAATATATGGAAGGCATCGAAGAAGGCAATAGGATATTTGAGGAAGAACTCATTGACGAGAATACCCATTACAATGATACCGTCACCGTAGCCCTGCGTACCCAAAAGGGAATCTGTCTTGATGAACTTTCTGAAAGACACAGAGACTACTGTCTGAAAAATGCCAGACGCTTTATTGCAGATGGATTGCTACACACGAATGGCCATCAGCTTGCACTAACAAGACAAGGACTCTTCGTCAGCGATATGATCATGAGCGAATTGGTATGGGTAGATTAAAGAGAGGGCAAACGCGAAAGACGTTTTATGGCAAAGACATAATAGGCAATCAGTAAAGGATAGCCTAAATAATATAATGTTGTTATACTGAATACGACATAACATACAGCACAGACTGCTGTCAGTCCACTCAGATACAGGATAGCACCGCCTAAGGGCAGTTTCTTGGTCACATCATCTACTGTAGCTATAGCCACAATGACTATTGCCCAGACAGAGGACACGAACAAACCCAGATGAAGCGGTAATGCAAATGGATTCAGCGAAGGATGATAATAGAAATGTCGCCACGACTCCGGCCCGAACAACTGTATAGAGCTATAAAGCACTGCAGAGGATGCCACCAACAGGCACAATGTGGTTGGATAAAACGAAGGGATATCGTTAAAATGCACAATCTTTGCCCCCCTCTTCATCAACCTTCGTACACCATAGGCAGCAACAACTATCACACAAAATGCCAAGAAGATCAGCAAATGGGCATCGGAGAAGAAATCGATGAACTGGCTGATAGGGTCATCAGGAGACACCTTGGCTAAAAGTTCATTCTCATGAATCCAGCCAAAGGTCAATTGGTCGCGTGCCACTTTTACCCATATAGAATCTATGGTATCGGCAGGAACGGTCTTGATATCAGCGACAACTATATGTTCGTTTTTCCGAAGCGTGATAGAGTCTTTCTGCTTTTCCATACCAACAGTCTCTATCTCTGACGAAACGACATCAGGAATAGCCATATCTTCAGGCTGTTGCGCCACGACTACCAGAGAATCACCCGTCACCACAAAATTATAGTTCTGAGTGTAATGATGAGTTGTATAGAAGGAGATGGAATCCAACTGCTGTGCTGTCAGATCCCAGGCGTCTGGTGTTATTGGGCCACGATTATAGCAGCCTGTCAGCAGCAACGGCAGAAGTACTATAAGGAAAGATACATATAGTTTACGCATAGACATTCATCTGACAGTTTTTACAATCAAACTCTAATCGGAATCGCCGTCCATCTCCTAATTGCAAATAAAGAGGCTCTTTCCATTCTGGATGTCTGCCACCTCTACGAACACAATAGCCAAGAGCGTAACGTATACAATGGCGGCACTGCATCAAGGGTCCATCCCCACCCTTCAACTCATAAGCAGTCAAATCATCTGCTTTGTAGAACTCCTGAGAGAGTCGGTTTGAGATATTATAAAGATAAGGATAGGCATAATGAGATGGCGACAGCTCGTTACAAGTTCTTGAAGAGCTGGAAACCAGATTATCCATTAGATTCAGTTGTCCAAGTTGATCCACAAGTTGCCTCCTCATCTCTGATAACACGCTGTTGGGGATAAAGTAGTTAAAATCGGAAGGTATCTCAACTTCTGAGCATGAATAAATGGTTTCTCCCAGCTTAGTCAACTGAAGAATAATATTCTCCCGAGGAGACTTCTTGGCTATCTGATGCTCTTGAGGTATCGTCACATGACAAGTCTGATTGCAGACAGTTGCATAGAGTGAGAAGCCCTCTTCTACCACTTGAAGTGACATGGAGACGGGAATCTTCCGCTGGGCACTTGGCTTGGAGAGAATCCGCTCAAACTCCTGGTCGTTATTCCGATATAAAGACATGCCCGGACGTATTCCTTTTGGCATCTTATAAGGAAAAATGCGATTCCCCACAACACGATTAGCACGAAATCCCTCAAACTGGCGGTCATCATTCAAGAAGCACAACCCATCACCATTGGCGAAACTGGCTATACCAGCCACATTAAAAGAGTCGTTTCGTATCTCCTTGACTGTCCCAACAAACTCACCAATTGCTTTTGGTGTGTCGAAAGATGCGATATCCGGTTGTCTGCCATGAGCGAAATAGGAGGTATAGCCACGATTGAAGGTACGCTTCAAATCTGGTTGGAAACTATACGTACATTGTCCCAAAGATGCCCTACAATATTTGTCAGGATATCGGCGCACAATCTCGTTAAGTCGTTCACTGTATGCAGCAGTCACGTTTTTGACATACGTAACATCTTTCAACCGTCCTTCTATCTTAAACGATGTAGCTCCTGCCTCTATCAGTTCTAACAGATTTCCGCTCTGATTCATATCCTTCAAAGAAAGCAGATATCGCTCGTGTTCAATCTCCTTCCCTTGAGCGTCGATCAGCGAGAACCTCATGCGGCAGAATTGTGCACACTCACCTCTGTTCGCACTACGTCGGAAACAATGCTGAGAGGCATAGCAAATGCCTGAATAACTGACACATAGCGCACCGTGTACGAAGACTTCGAGTTCCATTTCCGGCACGCTCTGATGGATAGATGCAATTTCCTCGACAGATAACTCACGGGCAAGAACTGCACGAGAGAAACCTATATCATGCAGCCATCTTACTTTTTCCGCAGTACGATTGTCTGTCTGTGTTGAAGCATGCAGAGGCATCTTTGACGGACAGATTTTCAGCAATGACATATCCTGTACCAGAATGGCATCTACGCCAATACCGGTTAAAGAAAGAACCAATTGCTGAAGTTGCTCAAGTTCCTCATCATAGATAATCGTATTCAGTGTGACATAAACTTTCACCCCAAACCGATGAGCATAGTTACAAAGACTCTGGATATCCTCTATACTATTCCCTGCTGCAGCCCGAGCCCCAAAACTTGGTGCCCCGATATACACGGCATCTGCGCCATGATCAATGGCAGCCATACCGCATGTGAGATTCTTTGCCGGAGCTAAAAGTTCGAGTGCTCTCAATGTCTTTTTATCGTATTTCGTCTATGTTATAAGGAGTCTCCTGATATACATAATAGTTAATCCAGTTGGCATAAAGCAGATTTGCATGAGCACGCCAGGTAACCACAGGAGGGTTATCCGGGTTATCGTCACGATAATAATTCTTAGGCAAATCTACATCATCACGAACACCTCTATCACGCTTATACTCATTATCCAATGTATTGGGGGCATACTCCAAATGTCCTGTTATATAGAACTCACGTCCATTTCTGGCCATCACCATGCTGACACCACAGTCGGGAGACTCTGCAATCAGCGTCAGTTCTGGATTTGCGAGGATATCTTCGCGATGGATCTCTGTATGACGGCTATGAGGCATCATAAACACATCATCAAACCCACGGAAAATGGGAAGCGGAGTCTCTATCGGAACCTGAGGGAAGATGCCGAACATCTTCTTGGCCAATGGATATTTCGGAATACCATAATGATAATACAGGCCTGCCTGAGCTGCCCAACAGATATACAAGGTACTGGTGACATGAGTACGGGCCCAGTCAAAGATTTCTGTGATTTCATCCCAATAGGTAACATCCTCAAAGTCCATCGTTTCCACTGGAGCACCTGTAATGATCATACCGTCAAATTTCTCATGACGCATCATTTCAAAATCACGATAGAACATCATCATGTGCTCTATCGGGGTATTCTTGGGAGTATGGCTCTTCAATTTCATGAAACTGATTTCCAGCTGAAGTGGTGTATTGGAGAGTAAACGGACCAAATCAGTCTCTGTAGTTATCTTCAAAGGCATTAAGTTAAGAATAACAATACGCAAAGGACGTATATCCTGAGTCGTCGCCCTCGAATTATCCATCACAAAGATATTCTCATTCTTTAAAATATCTATTGCCGGAAGTTTATCTGGTAATCTAAGTGGCATTGCAAAAACTAAATCTTAATAACACAACATGAAACATTGTCGAGTCCACCATGGGCTATCGCTGCTTCACATAAATCATTAGCCCCATTTCCTTCATTCAGTAAGGCCGAGATCTTTTCATCTTTCAGCATGTCAGACAGACCGTCACTACACAACATATAGCAATCCCTTGGCTTGATTTCGGTCGTCATCTTCACAATGTCAATATATGAAGAATTACAACCACCACCAATACAATTGGTAATGACACTGGAATGCTTTTCTGATCCCAGCAGGTTGCTAAGCGAATGATCGGTCGTCAACTGCTCCAATTGACCATCACGGAATCTGTACAGACGACTGTCTCCACAATTCAAGGAATAAAACTCTCCCTCATAAAAGGCAAGAGCTACTAATGTAGTGCCCATTCCTTTAAACTGCTCATCAGCACGTCCCTTGGAGGCTACAAAATTATTGATGGATTCTAACCAATCTACAATCATTTCATTAAAACCGCCTGGCTCTAGACCAGTCGGTAGATCATGAAAAAAGAAATGCAGATTATTCAGAGTGTCGCTGCTTGCAATTTCCCCACGATTATGACCTCCCATTCCGTCAGCTACAGCAATAAGGAAACGGTCGTTTTTGGTTAAATCTACGTTTGTGTGAAATTCGTCATCTCTTATGAAATGGTTTCCCACAAGTATCATGTCTTCATTATGATGTCTCACACGGCCAATTCTACTGGCTGCGGTTATCTGTAAAGTGATCATTTTATTATCTAATTATAACTTGCAGATTCACATTTGCTATGGTGAGGATGTCACCATTGTTCAATGTCATATCCACGTCTGGCTGTAAAGCCCGCTGATTTACTTTTGTTCCATTCGATGAATGCTTATCTGTCACGCACCACCCAGAATTCGGTTTATATTTTAACTGGGCATGAACACCTGATACATAAGCCTGTTGCTCAAAGAAATGGGTATATGGACCTTTTCGGCGCCCGATAATTGCACCATTCATGGCTACAATACGGATATTAAGACTATCGTTGGCTAATGTCAGTACAGGCATACCACCACGGGGCAGACCTGTCTGTGAGACATCCATACCTGTTGAAATGTTGGAAGAGAAAGCTGCTACACTAGGAGACTCTGCTTGCTGCTTTGCCTGTCGATCGTCAGGCGAAACCATCAGTCCGCCACAATGAGTGCAGCGCCGACCTAATCCTACCCGACCGCACTGATTGCAGAACAACAAAGCCTGTCCACATTGATCACAATAGTGGGAATCGTCTTCTATCTCTTCTTTACATGCTGGACAAATAATCATCTTTTATAAATCTTCTGGTAATATAATCTGATATGTTTCTTTTGTCACCTGCTCTGGTGGCATCTTCGATACACGCTCCGACAGCTTCTGGATGGTAGCGTCAAGCAGATTGCGCATCTCACGGGCATTACCCCAAGACTCGTTCTTTGCAAGTACCATCTTGTAAATCGTATCAAGAGCCTTGAACTCTGCTGTGGGCGATAAGGTGTACTGCTCTTTCTGTGCCATATGCTTAAAGATGGCAAGCAGCTCATCTTCGTTATAGTCCTCAATATGCAGCTTATGGGTAAATCGGCTGGCAAGTCCCGCATTCATCTGCAAGAACTCATCCATCTTATCCTTATAACCTGCTGCAATGACAACGAATTTGCCACGATCGTCCTCCATACGCTTCATCAAGGTGTCAATGGCCTCCTTACCATATTGGTCTCCACCATCACTCAGCGTATAGGCCTCATCTATAAAGAGGATACCTCCCATTGCCTTGTCACACATGTTGTTGACAATCTTTGGTGTCTCTCCCATATACTTACCGACCAGAGTAGCGCGACTTGCTTCGATAACACGTGAAGTAGGCAGAATATCCATTGACTGGAGAATCTCTCCCATCTTACGGGCAATAGAAGTCTTTCCTGTTCCTGGATTACCAGTCAGGATGAAGTTCATAGACATCTGCTGAACCTTTCCTGCACCCATGGCTGCACGCTGTTTCATGAACATGCTCTGTACGGCCAGACGACGAATAGAGTTCTTAACACCGCGCATTCCGATAAACTCGTCAAGCTCATTAAGAACCTCATCCAACGGACGTGCAGCTTCGCTTTGAGCCATCGGAAGATCTTCCTTGGTCAAGCTGTACATATCGCTTTCCTTGAAGCCTGGATCGCCCATGAGCTTAACAAGACGCTGACTCTGACGCTCAACAGCCTCATTAAAGATACGGCGAGCTTCGCGCGCATTTCCGAAGTTCTTGTCGCGGCGCAGATACAACTGTTCGAACTGTCTATGGATAGCTGCATGAGTATCCTCATCAACTGTGAAGTTCTTGCCTTCAGCAAGATGGAGGAATATCTCAGTCAGCTCATCTGGCGTATAATCGTCGAAATGAATAGTCTGGGTAAACCTACTCTTCAATCCTGGATTAGTGTCAATGAAGTCATGCATCTGGTCAGTATAACCAGCCACGATACAGATAAACTTGCCTCTATCATCCTCAAGACGTTTCAACAATGTATCAATAGCTTCGGCACCGAAGGTGTCACCATCACTTGACTTCAGAGTATAAGCCTCATCAATAAACAATACACCACCGAGGGCTTGGTCTACCAACTGATTGGTCTTGATGGCAGTCTGTCCTGAATAACCTGCAACGAGTTTTGCACGATCGGCCTCTACCAACTGACCACGAGACACGACACCCAGGGTCTTGAAGATGTCTGCCATAATACGTGCCACCGTCGTCTTTCCTGTACCAGGATTTCCTGTAAACACATAATGCTTGCCTTGGAATGTGTTGGTCTCGCCTCGTCTGATCTGCAAGTTGAGGAATGCTGTCAAGTTCGAAATCTCCTTCTTGACACCACCCAAGCCAACCAGACCATCCAGTTTCTTCAGACAGTCGCCAACATTGACAGACTTTGGAGCCTCATAAGGAACATCTTCCTGCTTGATAGTCATCAGTTCCTCATTGCTCATCGAAGAGATATCTACTCCCTGCAGACGCTGTGCCTGTTTCTTACAGATCTGGTCAAAGAGGGTACGCATCGTTCGACCATTTGCAAAGTCCTTGTCACGAGAGTTGTACATCTCCGTGATCATCTTATTCGTCAGTGCCTCTGCCTCTGGTGAGAAGATATACTTCTTCTGCTTAGCAAACACCTGCATAATCTGATAGAGTTCTGCTGGCGAGTAGTCCTTGATATCGAGGAAGTAGTTGAAACGACTGCGGAAACCTGGGTTCACACGGAACAGGTTCTCCATCTCGGTACGATAACCTGCAGCAATCACGATAAACTGTCCGCGATCGTCCTCCATGCGCTTCATCAGTTTCTCCAGAGCTTGCGCACCTTGGGCGTCCCTATCACCCGAAGCACTAACAGGAGCTAATGTATATGCCTCGTCGACGAACAATATTCCACCCTTGGCCTTGTCACAAAGAGCATCTACAACCTTTGGCGTTTCACCCTGATACTGACTTACCATCTTGGCACGGTCAACCTCAACCACATGTCCGCTATCAAGATATCCGATAGCTGCAAGAATCTCACCAAGCTTGCGGGCAATCGTAGTCTTACCTGTACCAGGATTACCTGTAAGGATGATATGCATCGACATCTTCTCCTGCTCTCCGAGTCCACGCTGTGCACGCTGCATGGCATTCTGGACAGAGTAAGCCATTTCCTTCACCGCAGCCTTCACCTCGTCCATTCCGATATAGGTATCCAGATCTTTCAGGATATCCTCTACAGAGCGCTCCTCAGGTACATAGCCCTTGATATCCGACTTCTCCACCTGCTTGGCATCAGCACCACGACTGATAAACTGGGTGAAAATATCTTCAGAAGTCTTTGTAGCCAGATGTCCATTTCCGAAGGTCTCATCCTTAATCTTCACCTGATACTTGAAGAAACGTAACAATTGGCTGTCTGCTTCTTCAGAGAACTCTGTAATGCCGTACTTGATACGAAGATTCAATTTACAAATATCCGTCAACTCCTGATAGCCAGGTGTAGGCATACGGAATGTGTATTTGAAGCGATTAGCTACAGCTGGGTTACTCTCCAAGAAGTCCTCCAAGCCCTTGGTCAGTCCTGAGATAATCACAATGGGGTTATCCTCCCACTTATCCATCTCAACAAAGAGCTTGTCAAGCGGATTAACCTGATTCGAATATTTATCAGGCAACAGCTTCTGCACATTGTCAAAGAAGAGAATACCATCCTTGGCCTTCTTGATGTTGTCATCCCATTTGTCAACAAAGCGCTGGTAGTCAACTGCATCTACCATCGTAAGCTTCGGCTTCTCAATGATTTTATGCTGATAGAAGTAATCGCGCAGTATCTCAGCTAATGCCGTCTTTCCCGTTCCCGTTTCTCCTATAACGATGGCGTTGACAGATATGCGGACATTTGCAATATCCTTACGAGAACGAAGATACGTATAAGTATCGACAATAGTCTTCAACTGCTTCTTCACTTCATCAAGACCTACCAGCTTATCGAGCAAATCCTGACTTACAAGCGGCTGACCACACCACTTGCAGAACTTAGCAATGCTTCTATTTTCTTTATGACACTTCTCGCAAACCATTATTCTACATCTCGTTCTAATTGCTTAATTATTGCAGAGGGGCTGGTCCTCATATGATCAACATTTGGATTGCTGACATTAAGAAGACTCGGACTGAAAATGATGAAATCAAGGACAAAGATCAGCACCAGCACACTCCAGAAGATATAGTGCAGCACACTCTCGCCACTAATAGAGCGAACTTGATCCGTCACATCATTCAACAAACCGAACTTCGAACCCTTAAACCTGTATGATTTTGTCTTGAACGTGTAATACAGCGGTTCAAGCAATGATGACTTGATATCATTCTGAAGAACTTCAGAAATCAGTTTACTGTCAGCTTTTTGGTCACCACGGAAATCTGTCAGATGGCAGATTAGCATATAAACCAGCGAGATAACCACGATGGTAATATTAAAGAGCGAGGGATGTGACTGTCCCATATACTTTAATATAATAATAGGTATAAAGGAGGACAGTGCTCCTAAAAGTCCCCACAGACAGGAGAACATAAAGTCATAACCCCGGAAGAAGGCTCTGGTACCCACAATGACAGCAGTCATTCCACCAAGAGGCAAACCTATAGAAAGGAACGTATGCCCCAGCAGGAATGTGCGGTCCTTAACGCCAATAATCAGCATCAGGAGAATCCACAAGCCACAAAGACCATAGAAAATCATGCGCCACATCTTCTCCTTTGTCCTGGCTTTCTGCCAATTATTACGCACCTCCTTGATTCTGGCTGAGGTCTCGTCACGGGCATCGACAAAACGCTTATAGTATCGCTGAGTCGAATCGATTTTTCCAAGTGCCATCAACCATTCCTCCAAAGCATGCTCATAGGCATATTCCTCAGAGAAATCTGCAAAGGGATCTTCATGGAAGAATACCGACATCCATTGTGTGAATGAACCATTCCTGATTTCACTACGGAACTGTGAATAGTTTCTTGCTTCAATATTCCTTCCGTCTGTAATTTCTGTTCCGTCAGGCATCAGATACACTGGCGTAACTCCCAATATCCGGCAGAAACGATAGACTGCGGTCTTGACATCATAAGCGCCCAGACGTTCACGATTCTCTTCACTCTTGAAATCGAAGCAACGAGTATGTTCACCATACAACTCTGTCCAACCATGAAGTTGGGCATAGTAGGTAAACCTTCCTTCAAGAGCTACAATATCTTCCATCTCGTCGGCAAACTCTTTATCGCTCAAGTGCTCGGCACTCTTCAGACGCTCACATAATTGTTCACCAACCTGTAATGGGGTGAACGCACTACCCAAGTCGTATGCTGCCTCACGATCCAGATTGTATAACACCTTATAGGCCAATGTCAATGAGTATGGCTGATCCTTCGTCATAATACGAAGACTCTCACATGCCATACGGTCTTCATGACTATACATCCAAGAAAGCAGACGACCATCTGTCAGGCTGTGCCAATCATCTTCCGTCAAAGTCTCCCTACCATAGGTCTTAACGATATCCTTCAGGTCAGACGACGGATATTTAGCCAGCAGAGGAATCTCTGGATCAATCTCATAGACCAAACGCATGATCGCAATCTTGAGATCATTCTTGTTGGTTGTATGAGTGAAATAAGAACGCAGACGGTCTATATCACATTTCGTATGCGACTCCAAATAGAGGAACAGCGAATCATTGGGATTTGTCAACAGCAGTCCGTATTCACTCTGATAGCTCAACAGCGAAATGGCAATGCTATGAACATCGTCACAGAGATTTCCCTTTACATCTTTATAAGGATAGGTAGGCTCCATCACATAGACTGCTGCCAGCAGACCTGCCTTTTGGTCTACAGGATAACGATTCACTACGATATCCTTGACAATCGTACTCAGTTTCTCGTTACCACACGATTCCAACCAAGCACTGATCTTACCATTATAAAGATATCCAATAGCCACCTTTTCGTTATCCAACAACAAAGGAACAAGTTCATGGATGTTATCTGCCACCAGATTCCTGTCAGGATCGACAATGAAACTCTTATACTTAAGGAATGGCGAGGAGAGATCCACTTTTGGACTTCCACCTTCAAACCATTGTTCAACTTCATCATATCCCCAACGGTTCACGGGATTAACCACTGTCAGACCCTGCACAATCATACGCACACGCTCCGGCAGTTCCTTGATGTGAGGAATTCGGCCTTCGTTCTTCTGGCGCATCATAATACGCTCATTTGAGCTCATCGGGTTCTCCCCCAACCAAAGAGCCAACAGACACATACCCAGAGAATAGAAATCTGCAGCAGGCGACACCTCCACCACTCCATCGATGACATCAGAGTACATCTCAGGAGCAGCATAGATTGGGGTACGGGCCTGAGTTGTCTTATGCGCCTTTCCGTCCTGTTCCAATATACTGGAAATACCGAAATCGCCAAGCACCAGTTCTGTATGCTCCTTGTCTCGGAAGAAGAAATTACTTGGTTTGACATCCTTATGCAGAATGTTGCATCCATGACAATATGCCAGTGCGGCAGCACCCTGCAAGGCAATGCGGCGGAACCTGTCAAGATCACCATTCAGCTTATATTCTGCTATCGTTCCTCCACGGAGATACTCCATCAGTTCATAATAGCGATGCTTGCCGTCTACATAGGTCTTGCCATAGTCGTATACATGGACAATCATCTCAAAATCAAAGTTCAGAACGGTCTTAAGTATCTTCTTGTTGACGTCGAAACTCGGATAATATATTTTCAGGACAAATTCCTCATGATTACGCTCCACGAGAAAGACCTGAGCCTCACCCGAATTGTCGCTCAGGCACTGAATCTTATGATAATTGATGCCCTTCAGGATGAAGTCGTCATCATATACGGTTTCCTGATGCGATTTAATCCCATCTGCCCTGAAGGTTTCGCTCACGTCTTGAGAGTCAGGCATTTCAGCAGGGCGAATAGTACCATCCAATGTCGCTGGACGGATAGTACCATCTAATTCGGCAGGTTGTATGGTTCCATCCAATGTCGCTGGACGGATTGTACCATCTAATTCGGTAGGTTGTATGGTTCCATCGAGTTCTGCAGGACGGATTGTTCCATCAAGTCCCTCTGGACGAATGGTAGCATCGTCGTTGATTGCATTTCCGCTATCGAAGGTTCTTTCCGTACTCATTTATATATCGTCTTTAATTTCCTTTTTTGTATTGTTACCAAGTATTATCCACTTTCCTCCCATCTGCGGTTTGGCACATCCGCAAGGACTTGAATGGAGTGCATGCTTGAAATTACATTCCCATGCTAATCTGACCCCCTGAGGCTTGCAGGCCATTGCATAATTGCGCACCTGAGCAGGCTTTGCCTGGGGCTGCATGGCCATCTGCTCCAGAATATCTGCGAGCCTATTCAGACGTTCCTGCTTCTTGGCATCGTATTCTTCCTGGCTCATACGCTTATTCGCAGGTTCTGGGATGACAGGATTGACCACACCACGATCCTCTGCCAGGAGTTTCAGCACACGTTCACGAAGTTTGATATTCTTCTGATCACGAAGCACTTCACGCTCAGAACGATATGGAATCTTCATCTCAAGTTCCTGTATCTCAGTAGCCAGGCGCTGCATCTCCTTGTACTCGGGAGTCTCTCTGACACGCTCCATCAACTGACGAGCATCATCAGTCAAAGGTGTTCCACACTGCTTACAGAAAGAGAAATCGTTCAACGTACGACAAACAGGGCAAACGATTCCGCCTCGCGGACTGCCACATTCTGGACAGAAAGCCTCATGGCCAGTAAGCCTTGCACCACAGAAAGAGCAAACGTCCTTTCGGATATAATGGCGACAGGTCTCACAAAAATCAGCATCAGGCTCAATGGCTGCACCACAATTAGGGCAGGTTGCCATACCTATGGGATTACCACAAGATGCGCAGAACATGGCTTCAGGCTCGTTCATCGTACCACAATGAGGGCACTGAATGCCTTTTGCCGAATGCATCTGCATCGCCTGCTGAGTCTGCGTTTCGCTTGTCCTCTCGCGAGTCAACTGTTCACGATGCAACTGCTGAGAGCCGCTGCCTGCACGTTCTGGATTCAGAGTAATATCATTCATAAAACAAGCAATTAACTTAAGTTAGGTGCAAAATTACGAAAAAAAACTTAATGAACAAAAAAAACCGCCGTAAATTTATATTTACGACGGAAAAATCTTCTATTTTTTGGCAAAATTACCACAATTGTAAGCGTTCTGACTGCGGAATGTACATTTTATCGCCCTCCTTCACACCAAAAGCTTCATACCACGCATCAATATGTGGAAGAGCTCCATTCACACGCCAGCGACCCAGTGAGTGGGGATCGCTCTTGGTACGGTTACGAATCTCTTCTTCAGTGATATTGCCAGCCCACACACCTGCATAGGCATGAAAGAAGCGCTGATCAGCCGTCAAGCCGTCCTTCTCACCAAGCGGATTATACTTGGTGGCATTCTTATAGGCAGTATATGACACTTGCAGGCCACCATGATCTGCAAGATTCTCGCCTAATGTCAGGCGACCGTTAGCCTTCAAATCAGGAAGTACACTAATCGCAGAAAAGAAATCAGCATACTTATCTGTACGTGATGTAAAATTCTTTCCATCATCCTCTGTCCACCAGTCATGCATATTTCCATCTTTATCGAAAAGACGACCGTTATCATCGAATCCATGTGTCATCTCATGCCCGATAACCACACCTATAGCCCCATAGTTGAAGGCATCGTCAGCCGTAGGCTCGAAAAATGGGTACTGCAAGATTCCTGCAGGGAAGCAGATTTCGTTTGTTGTGGGGTTATAATAGGCGTTCACCGTCTGAGGTGTCATATGCCAGTCATCGCGATCAACGGGCTTACCTGCACGATGTTTAATCTCCCATGCATTCCAGAACTTAATACATTCCTGAACATTCTCATAGTAAGATTTTTTAGGGTCAATCTGCAGATCTGAGAGATCCGTCCATTTGTCAGGATAGCCAATCTTCACATAGAAGGTGTTTAGCTTCAGCAGAGCATTCACCTTCGTTGAGTCATCCATCCATTCCTGAGCAGCGATACGCTCACCAAGGGCAATCTGGAGATTCTTGACCAACGTGGCCATACGCTGCTTAGAAGACTCAGGGAAATACTTCCCCACATAAATCTTGCCAAGCGCCTCGCCCATCAAGTTATCCACCTGACTGGTACTGCGTTTCCAGAGTGGATGATTCTCCTTACGACCTGAACGCTTACGCCCATTGAAATCAAAACTCTCGTCAACGACAGCGTCGCTCAGGTAATTCGCAGCTGACGAGATAGCATCCCACTCCATCACGTCACGATACTCTGCAGGTTTCATAGAAGCTGCCAAATCATTGGCACCAGCCATGAAGTCGGGCTGGCCTACAACCATTTCCTGGATATACTTGCTCTCAAGCCCTTGGGCGTTCATCAGTTTCTCCAAAGGCAGATTGGGATACTTCGACGTAAACTCCTGCAATGTCATCTTATGATAATTGGCCTCTGGGTCACGAAGCTCTGTTCTCGACTTGCTCACCTTGGCAAGTGCAGTCTCTATCTTCATGACATTCTGCATCTTCTTCGTAGCCGAACTTTTACTGAAGCCAAAGAGCTGGAACATATTGACTATGTGCTTCTTAAACGCTTCGCGGATATCTGCCGTAGCCTTATCATTATCAAGGTAATACTCCTTCTGACCAAGCGATAATCCTCCTTGATAGACACTCAGAATATTCTGCGTGGCATTCTTTTCATCAGCACCTAAGCCTGCATAGTAGAACTGACTGCCACTATAGGGAGCCTGTTCATACAGGATGTCGAGAAGCTGCTGCATTGTCTTTGCAGCCTCCAGCTTCTTGATCAGAGGCATCACCGGACTGATACCTTCCTTATTACGGCGCAATGAGTCCATCGCCAACTTATATAGGTCGCTGAGTTTCTGCTCTATCGTACCTGCCTCATAAGTATTAGCCTGCAGTTCTGCAAGAATACCGTTGATACGCTTGTCGTTATTCTCCTGCAGCTGATCGAAACTGCCATAACGGGAATAGGCAGCGGGCAATGGATTCTTCTTCATCCAGCCGCCACATGCATATTCATAGAAATCATCTCCAGGACGCACGCTGGTGTCAAAATCTGTCAAATCCAGACCTGAGCGAAGTGGCTCCTGAGCTAATGTCATCATCGAAATTGATGCCATTGTCATCATTGTAATTAAACGTTTCATATTGAAGTGTTAGTTTATTATTTGAATTTCTTCTAATTGTTCACTGAGAGTCTCCCAGCGATCCACTTCTTCGTCGAGGGCACTCTTTGTTGTGGTATATTCCGTCACAAGTACCATATCCGAAGCGTTTTCTGGTTGCATCAGCAATTCGTCAAGCTCTTTCAGGCGCTTCTCCAACTTCTCAATCTTAGCTTCCGACTCTTTCACAGCCTTCTCTGCACGGTTCTTGCGTTTCTGCTGTTCTTTACGCTCAGCATAGCTGATGACTTTGTCTAAGGCTTCAGGGGCTGGAGCTTGCTGCTCGCTGGATGTTCCCTCCTTGGGAACATTTCGTTCCCTTACTGGGAAACAATTATTCCCACGTTGGGAATCAATTTCCGTCCTGCCCAACTCATTCAGCTCACTGATCTTCTTGGCCTGAAGGAAATCGTAGATTCCGCCAAGATGCTCTCTGACCTTTCCGCCTCCGAACTCATAGACTTTGGTGACAAGGCCGTCAAGGAACTCTCGATCATGACTCACGATAATCGCCGTACCGTCAAAGGCCTTGATGGCCTCCTTCAGCACGTCCTTCGAAGGCATGTCGAGATGGTTGGTAGGCTCGTCAAGAATCAACAGGTTGACTGGTTCCAGCAGCAGACGGATCATCGCCAGACGACTGCGCTCACCACCGCTAAGCACTTTAACCTTCTTGTCGCTCTCCTCACCGCCAAACATAAAGGCGCCAAGGATGTCGTTAATTCGCAGGCGGATCTCGCCCTTGGCCACATAGTCAATAGTCTGGAACACTGTGAGACTCTCGTCGAGCAACTGAGCCTGATTCTGGGCGAAGTAGCCTATCTGGATATTATGGCCGATTTTCAGTTCACCAGTAAAGGGAATCTCACCCATGATACACTTCACGAGTGTAGATTTTCCCTCGCCGTTCTTACCTACGAAGGCCACCTTCTCGCCTCGCTTGATGGTCAGCGTCACATGATCGAAAACGGTGTGGGCTCCATAGTCCTTTCGTACATCATCGCAGATGACAGGATAGTCGCCACTTCGCAGACAAGGCGGAAACTTCAGGTGCATCGCAGAGTTATCGACCTCATCGATCTCGATGGGCACGATCTTTTCCAATTGCTTGATTTTCTGCTGAACCTGAACCGCTTTCGTAGCCTTATAGCGGAAACGCTCGATGAAGTCCTTCATCTCTGCCACTTCCTTCTGCTGATTCTCATAGGCTCTGAGCTGCTGCTCGCGACGCTCCTTGCGCAGCACGACGTACTCGTTGTATTTCACTTTGTAGTCGATAACTCGTCCACAGGATATCTCCAACGTACGATTCGACACATTATTTATAAAGGCACGGTCGTGACTGACGAGTACCACAGCGCTCGATGATTGTGCCAAGAACTGCTCCAGCCACTGAATCGACTCGATATCCAGATGGTTCGTAGGCTCGTCGAGCAGCAATACGTCAGGCTTTTGGAGCAGGATCTTCGCCAGTTCGATACGCATGCGCCAACCTCCAGAAAACTCTGAAGTAGGACGTTCGAAGTCTGTACGCAAGAATCCAAGTCCTGTCAACGTACGCTCCAGCTCTGCCTCATGGCTGTCAGCTCCCATCATCAAGTAACGCTCGTGCTCAGTCGTATATTTCTCTATCAAGGCCAGATAGCTCTCACTTTCATAATCTGTGCGGTCAGCCAGTTCCTGGTTCATGCGATCCAGGCGTTCTTTCATCTTTGTGATGTCAGCAAAGGCCTTTTGGGCTTCTTCACGGACAGTGGTGTCGTCCTGAAGATTCATCACCTGAGGCAGATAACCGATTCTGCAGTCGTTAGGGATGCTCACGGTTCCTGCTGTTGCCTTCTGCTGACCACAGAGTATCTTCAGCATCGTCGACTTGCCAGCTCCGTTCTTACCCACAAGGGCTATACGATCTTTGTCATTGATGACGAAACTGGCATCAACGAACAGCGGCTTCACACCAAACTCTACTTTCAGTCCTTCTACTGATATCATCGCTTATCTACGATTTTGTAGTTCTTAAACTTCTCCTGAGGGAAACGGAACAGCTCGTCAGGAATACCTCCAGCCTGGAAATCAGAGATCTTGATGGTCGTCCAGATAAAGGCGAGCTTGATTCTCACACTAATGGGGTAATACGTCTTATGAGTCACCAATACATGGGCCTCCTTGATGCCTTTGACACCTTTCTTGGCCTTGAGCGTGATTTTCAGCCCATCAGACTCCTCCGAGACTCCATATTCGAAGTTTTCCGGATCAAACTGGAATTTGCGCGAGTGCTTGTCCGACTTGTTGTCAGCCGCACTGTAGATCTCCACCTCGCGTTTCTTTTTCCTATAGGTATAGACAGTCGTACCGTCATTCCAGGAACACGCCTTCGCATCCTCGAACTTTCTTTTCTTCCCTTTGAACCATATCGTACCATTAGTCTTGTAGATACCAATGATATTTACGTCATAGCGCAGCGTTGCTCCTTCTGGCCCAAAAACCTGATTGTAGGCCTGATCGAAGATACGCCTGGCCTGACGCGAATTGGGAGTGTCCTGCGCATACGCAGAACTAAGCATCATCAGCAGCGTTGTCAATACTAAAACTAACTTATTTCTCATCTTTTTTCAGTTTCAATCTGCAAAAGTACTAAATTCTCGTGGAAATTCATTATTTTTGCACACAAATTAACGTATTTACTGCAAGACTTATGGAAAAGAACATATTTGCCAAACTGATTGCGACAGCAATGAACCTTCAGGAGAAGGCTGTTGCCAATACACTTGCCCTACTCGACGAGGGCTGCACCATCCCCTTTATCTCGCGTTACAGAAAGGAGCGCACAGGCGGACTCGACGAGGTTCAGATAGCAGGCATCAGCGACAGATACGAGAAACTCAACGAGATACAGAAACGTAAAGAGACCGTCACCAAGACCATCACTGATCTGGGGAAAATGACACCAGAACTGGCGAAGCGTATTGAAGCCTGTTGGGATGCAACAGAGTTGGAAGACATCTACCTGCCCTACAAGCCCAAACGCAGGACTCGTGCCCAAGTGGCTCGCGAACAAGGTCTGGAACCTCTGGCCCAGACACTCATGCTCCAAAGAGAGCATGATCCAGAGCATGCTGCAGAGCGATACGTCAAAGGCGATGTGACAAATACAGAGGCAGCCATTAAAGGAGCTCAGGATATCATTGCTGAAATCGTCAGCGAGGATGAGCGCAGTCGTCAACAGCTACGCACCAGCTTCAGTCGTCAGGCTTTTATCACCTCGAAAGTAGTAAAAACAAAAGCAGATACTGATGAAGCAGCGAAATATAGCGACTACTTCGATTGGGAAGAGCCTCTTAAGCGCTGTTCTTCTCACCGTCTGCTGGCTATGCGTCGCGGAGAGAGCGAAGGGATCCTCCGTATCAGTATTTCCCCTGACGACGAAGAGGCTGTTGAACGCCTGAAACGTCATTACGTCTATGGTAACACCCCTTGCGGTAAACTGGTGGCCGAAGCTGTCGAAGATGGTTATAAGCGTCTGCTAAAACCAGCCATCGAGACCGAATTCTCTGCCCTCAGCAAGGAGAAAGCCGATGAAGAGGCTATCCGTGTGTTTGCAGAGAACCTACGACAATTGCTTCTTGGTGCGCCGTTAGGTCAGAAACGTGTTATGGGCATCGATCCAGGCTTCCGTACTGGTTGCAAAGTGGTCTGCCTCGATGCTCAGGGTAATTTGCTTCATCATGAGGCCATCTTCCCCCACCCGCCTGTCAACAAGCGCATGGAGGCAGCAATGACCATCCAGAAGATGATGCAGAAATACCAGATTGAAGCCATCTCTATAGGCAATGGAACTGCCAGTCGTGAAACCAACGATTTCATCAAAGACGTTCTGGCTGGCCGCTATAATATCGACACGAAAAAGAAAGAGGAGTTTACCAAACCACAAGTCTTTACAGTTAGCGAAGACGGAGCTTCCGTCTATTCTGCTTCGAAGATAGCACGCGACGAATTCCCTGATGAGGATGTGACCGTTCGTGGTGCTGTCTCTATCGGTCGCAGATTAATGGATCCGCTTGCCGAACTTGTGAAGATCGATCCTAAGAGCATCGGTGTAGGCCAATATCAGCACGATGTAGATCAGACAAAACTCAAGCACTCGCTGGATCAGACGGTTGAAAGCTGTGTTAATCTCGTAGGCGTCAATCTCAATACTGCCTCACAGCATCTGCTGATGTACGTCAGCGGTCTTGGTCCCACGCTCGCCAAGAACATCGTGGATTATCGTCGTGAGAATGGGGCTTTCACCTCACGTGCCCAACTGAAGAAAGTGCCTCGTCTGGGGCCTGCTGCATTCCAACAATGCGCTGGTTTCCTTCGCATTCCTGGTGCAAAGAATCCACTCGACAATTCAGCCGTTCATCCTGAGAGCTATTCCGTCGTCGAGCAAATGGCCAAGGATCAGGGCTGCTCCGTTTCCGACCTTATTAATAATAAGGACAAACGCGAAGCGATTGATATCAAGCGTTATGTCACAGCTGAAGTGGGCATCCCCACTCTGACAGATATCATGAAGGAACTGGAGAAACCAGGCCGTGATCCTCGTGAGCAGATTGAGGAGTTTGAGTTCGACAAGAATGTCTCGACTGTCGACGATCTGGTGGAAGGCATGATCCTGCCTGGTATAGTTACTAATATCACCAACTTCGGCGCATTCGTTGATATTGGGGTACACCAAGATGGTCTTATACACATCTCCCAGATGGCCAATCGCCGCATTGCCCATCCTACAGATGTCGTAAAGCTCCATCAGCACCTTCGTGTCAGAGTCATCGAGGTAGACCGCAGGCGCAATCGAATATCACTATCATTAAAAGGAATTTAGCAAAATGAAGAATACTTTTTTATGGTTGCTACTGATAGTTGCAGCCATTGTCTCCTGCACATCTGGAGATGTTACTGGAAGCCGTCAACTCAGTCCTGAGCAGGAACGGTTGGAGAAAATTAACATGATCGACAGTACGTCACTCTGCGAGATACTTCATCTCGATTCTATTGAAGGGAATGAGTTGCTGAATTCTCTGACTGCAGATGCGTGGATGCTCATTGACGACTCCACTGGATGTATCATCAGCGAGAAGAATGCTGACGAACCAAGGCCGATGGCCTCTATCACCAAAATGATGACTTGTCTGCTGGCACTTGAGAACGGGCAGATGGGCGATACTATCGAAATCACCCAAGATGTCTATATCGCCAAAGACTCCAGAGTGAAGTTGGGCGACAAATATACGATGCGAAACCTGATTGACGAAATGATGCTGGTGAGCGATAATGATGCAGCCTATGCCTTAGCGAAACATCTGGGAGGCGACACGCTGAGGTTCTACGACATGATGAATGAGAAAGCTGCTTATCTGGGGATGACGAACACACACTTTGCCAATCCCAATGGTGTCCCTAATCTCAACAACTACAGTACGGCAAGCGACCTTGTCAGACTGTCACGATACAGCATGCGAGACAGTCTCTTTGCTGCCATTGTGGGAACAGCAGAGAAGGATATCCATCTCCTTGACGGACGCCACATGCCTTGCCGCAACACCAATGCGCTGCTGACCACCTACGAAGGCTGTTTGGGCATCAAGACAGGATTTACGCGTCAAGCAGGCAATTGTCTCGCCTCAGCTGCCACTCGCAATGGCGTGACCCTTTATCTCGTCCTGCTCAATAGTCGCAGCATGTCGTCACGATTCAAAGAGTCGGCTATCCTACTCGACTATGGCTTCAACGTGATGAAAGCCTATCCTCGTTAATGATTAGCTATCCTGCAATCTTTCCTGTTACAAATAATCCCTGCCAGGCTTCTGGCAGGGATTATAATTAATAAAGACGTTCGATTTCTTTACTTAACCTTCTCCACGATAGCCTTGAAAGCCTCGGGATTGTTGATAGCGAGGTCAGCGAGCACCTTACGGTTGATCTCGATACCTGCCTTTGCAAGGTTACCCATGAATACTGAGTAGCTCAGACCTTCCTGGCGTGCGGCAGCGTTGATACGCTGAATCCACAGGGCACGGAAGTTGCGTTTCTTGTTACGACGATCACGATAGGCATAGGTCAAACCCTTCTCCCATGTGTTCTTTGCTACTGTCCAAACATTCTTGCGGGCTCCAAAATAGCCGCGGG